>SXGU01555261.1_pt1 | contig 10310 bp, 15 predicted proteins | sample 3174531 | NCBI WGS metagenome assembly SXGU01 (sample SAMN11356863, study PRJNA531348) | freshwater metagenome | isolation source: freshwater sample F1-140 | place: China: Fuxian Lake, Yuxi | collected 2017-12-25 | reverse complement strand
GCCCCTTACATCGCCGAAGCGGGCGGTTCGAGTGTCCCCAGCCATGCGACGAGCGCAAGGATCGTCACTGCGCAGCTCGCCTCAACCGCGAGGCTGCGCCGTAAGGCGCCGAGTGCGCCGCGATGATCGGTCACGGCGATCGACCGCTCGAACGCCGGCGTGAGACGAAATCGGTTGAGCGACGCGAGCGCGAGCATCACGCCGAAGAGCGCGAGCTTCGCGATCAGAAGCTGGCCGTAGACCGTAGCGGCGAGGTTCGGCAGATTGGCAAGGCCGACCAGCAACCAGGCATTGACGATCCCGGTGACGGCGATCGTGCCGACTATTATCGTGCCCACCAAGCCAAACCCGTGCAGGGCGCGGTGCGTGAGCGCCAGATGGGCGGCGTCGACGCGGCGGACCGGCCGGGCGACGAGAAGCCCAAGCCCAAGCAGCGCTCCCGCCCACGCTCCGCCGGCAAGCAGGTGGAGAATGTCGGCGCCCAGATGTACCCAGCCAATGGTGCCCTCGTCCATCGCGCCGTGCCCCGTCCAGGCAAGTGTTGCGAGCGCCACGGCCGCGGCGAACGCCACCAAGCCGAGCAACACCGGGCGACCGGCTGCAACGAGAGCCGCGATCGAGGCCACCCAAAGCGCAGCCACCCGCGCTTCCCACGCGGTGCCCGTCGCAGACCCGGAGAGGAGCATCCCGATCGCCTCCTGATCGACTGGCCAAGGCGGCGCCCCGGCCATCGCCGCGGCGAGCAGCGCGAGGGCGATCCCGGAGAAAAGGAGGGCGAGTAGGCCGCTTCCGACGAGCCAGGGGCGCAGAGCAATCGCGTCGGCGCGCTCGCCGGCCTTGAGGCCATAAAGGCTGAAAGCCGACAGGCCGAACAGTCCGCTTAGCGTCACATAGAGCGCGAAGCGGACCGCGATCAGCGGCCAGTCGGTGTCCACTTTTACTTTACCGCGAACGCGAAGTTGCCAGCGACGCGGTGGGTGTCGGCCGAGACGACATGCCATGCGACGCTGTAGCGGCCCGGTGCGAGTGGTGCCTTCGGCGTGGCAACGAGGGTGCGCCCATCATCAGCAACCCCGGCCGCAGCCGCGACCTTCATCGGCGGGTGTGCGCTACCGCCATGCGCGGTCATCATCAGGTCCGCGCCTGAGAACTTCGGCATCAGCTTCTCGCTGAACCGAAGCGCGAGACGTGCGGGTTTGGCAACGGTCGCGTTCGGCGCGGGTGAAGCCGACAGGAGCTTGGGGTGAGCTTGGGCAGTGCTGGCAAGCCCGAGAATGGCAAGAGCGGCGAGGAGGATGGCGGGACGCATGAGGTACTCCGTTATGTTCTGTCCATTCTACGCGGCGCAATTGCGCACCCCTCAAGCGGCCGGGTGAGGGATGATGGGCAGCGCTGCGTAACCAGTGTTAGAGGGGCGGAGTGGAAAACATGGATGATCTGGACAGAGCGTTGGCGAGGTTGGCGGGAGCACCGGTTCCGGCCGCGCTGGACGAGGTCGAAGCACGTGTTCTCGCACGCATCGGCACCCGGCCGGTCGTGCGGCAGGCCGGGCTCGGCATCGGTGTGGTGACGGTTGCGGCATTGGCGATCGGCATGATCGGTGCCGAGCTACCCGCGACCGCGAGCCCTGCGGTGTCGCTCGCACCGCTCGGCGGGGCCTCACCGCTCGCACCCTCGACCTTGCTGATAGGCGAGCCGTGACCTCGACCAAGCGCATCGTTCTGTGTGTCGTCCTCGCCTTTCTCGCGGCGATCGGGGGCGTGTTCGTTGGACGTGCGCTGTTACCCCAGCCCAAGCAGCCGGGCGCCGCGCTGCATGAGGTATTGCACCACAAGCTCGCGCTCGATGCCGATCAGCAGGCTAAGCTGAAGGTTCTGGAGGATCGGTTCGCGGTGCAACGGCGCGCTCTCGAGCTGGAGTTGCGCGCGACTACTGCCCGGCTTGCCGAGGCGATCGAGGCCGAGCACGGCAACGGCCCGCGGGTCACGGCCGCAGTCGATCAGAGCCATGCCGCGATGGGCGAGCTGCAAAAGGCCACCTTGGCCCACATCTTCGCCATGCGGCAGCTTCTACGGACCGATCAAACCTCCCAATTCGACGCTGCGGTGGTGAAGGCGCTCACCGACGGCCAGGGGTGAGCCTCGATTGGACCACACTGTCCGATGGCGAGCTGGCGACGCTCAGCATCGCCGGTCGGCAGGCCGCTTTTGCCGAAATCGTGCGGCGCTACCAACAGCCGGTGTTCCGGCTCGCGCGGGCATGCGTCGGCGAACCCGAAGAAGCGCTCGACCTCGTGCAGGAGACGTTCGTCGCCGCACACCAGGCCCTCCCGCGGTATGACGGGCAGCGCGCCATGAAGGCGTGGCTTTCGACGATCGCGATCAACAAGTGCCGTGACTGGGCGCGAAAGCGCACGGTGCGCCGGTTCTTCTCGTTTGCGGCCCCTATCGATCATCGGGCCGAAGCTGTGATGGACGATCAGGTGGCGATCGACGACGGCGCAGCCGATCGTCAGGAGTTGGACCGGGTGACAGCTGCCATTTCGACTCTGCCCATGAACCTCAAGGAAGCACTGGTGCTGCGCACCATCGAGGGTTTGAGCCAAGCCGAAACCGCCGAGGTGTTGGGGATCAGCCAGAAGGCTGTCGAAACTCGCCTCTACCGGGCACGCTTGCGCCTCCTAGAAAAGTTGGGCGGCGCACAAGGGATGGGCGTGCGGGACGCGTAGAAGGGGTGAGACGGGCCGATAGCGGTCCCGCCCTTCGAGGAGCTTCCATGTCGCGCGTACTCGACCGCCGCCAAGTGCTGCGCGGTGCCACCTTAGCCGGAAGCGGCCTTGCGCTGTCGGCGTACATGCCGGCGTGGGCGCAGCCGGTGTCCGCGGGCATTGCCAAGCCATTGCCGACGGTCTCGGGCGACGACATCACGCTGAAGGTCGCGCATCAGATGATGATGATCGATGGGCGGCAGAGCCATGCGATCGGGATCAACGGCACCGTGCCTGCGCCGCTCATTCGCTTACGCGAGGGGCAGAATGTCCGCCTTCATGTCGTGAACGAGCTGGACGAGGAGACGTCAATCCACTGGCACGGGCTGTTGGTGCCCTTCCAGATGGACGGTGTGCCCGGCATCAACTTCCCGGGCATCCCCGCGCGCTCGACCTTCACCTACGAGTTCCCGATCATCCAGAGCGGCACCTATTGGTATCACAGTCACTCGGGGCTTCAGGAGCAGGAGGGGCATTACGGCCCTATCCTGATCGACCCCAAGAACCCCGACCCGGTGCAGTTCGATCGCGAGCACGTCATCGTGCTGTCCGACCACAGCTTCCAGCACCCACACTCTCTGTTCGATCGCCTCAAGAAGGAGTCGGGCTATTTCAACCGTCAGCGCCAGACCTTGGGCGGGCTGCTGGCCGGCAAGGATCAGCCACTGAAAGAGCGGCTGATGTGGGGAAAAATGCGGATGGACCCCGCCGACGTCGCCGACGTGACCGGCTCGACCTACACCTATCTGGTCAACGGCCATGGCCCCAAGGACAATTGGACCGCGCTGTTCCGGCCGGGCGAGCGGGTGCGGCTTCGCTTCATCAACGCATCGTCCATGACAACCTTCAACGTCCGCATCCCTGGCCTGCCGATGACAATCGTCGCGGCCGATGGCTTGAACGTGCGGCCGATCCAAATTGACGAGTTCCAGTTCGGTCCGGCCGAAACCTATGACGCGATTGTCACGCCGCCCGATATGCGCGCCTATACGTTGGTGGGCGAAAGCGTCGATCGCTCCGGCATGGCGCGCGCGACGCTCGCACCCCGCGAGGGCATGGCGGCCGAAGTCCCACCGCTGCGCAAGCGCCCGCTCGCGACCATGAAAGACATGGGCATGGGCGGTCATGATATGAGCACCATGGATCACGGCTCCATGCAGGGCATGGAGAGCGGTGTGACTGGCGCGCAGGCCGGATCAATGGCGGGCATGGACCACAGCACGATGGACCATGGAGCGGGTGCCGGTTCGATGCAGGGCATGGACCATTCCCAGATGAACCATGGCGCGGCCGGCGCTGCTGCTGGCGCCATGGCCGGGATGACCGCGCCGCAAGCTCAGAGTGGCGCGATGGCCGGGATGGATCACGGGTCCGGTGCGATGCCGGGCATGACGGATGGGCAGTCGATGGCCGGCATGGACATGGGCAGCATGAACATGCGCGATTTTTCGAAGGCCCCGGGTGTGAAGAAGGGGCCAGGCGTCCAGACCATTTCGGCCATGCCCGTCGATCGCACCGGCGAGCCAGGTCAGGGACTGGAGAATGTCGGGCACCGCGTGCTGACCTATCGCGATCTGGTTGCCCTAGACCGCAATCCCGACACGCGGGCACCCGAGCGCGAGATCAAGCTCCACCTTACCGGCAACATGGAGCGGTACATGTGGGGCTTCGATGGCGAGAAGCTGTCCGAGAGCCCCGATCCGATCACCCTGCTGCACGGCGAGCGGGTGCGCGTCACCCTCATCAACGACACGATGATGGGCCATCCCATTCACATCCATGGTCACTTCTTCGACCTCGTGACGGGGAAAGGTGCCTACGCCCCTCGGAAGCATACCGTGCTCGTCCAGCCAGGCGGCACGGTGAGCTGGGACGTGACAGGCGAGGAAGGCGATTGGGCGTTCCACTGCCACATGCTCTACCACATGCACGCAGGGATGATGCGCGTCGTCCAGGTCCGCAAGGCCGGGGAGGCAGCAGCGTGAAGCGGTCGCTCCTCCTTGTCGGCCTCGCATCGGCAGTCGTCGCTAGCCCCGTGTTCGGGCAGAGCATGGATCATTCCATGCACAACATGCCGGGGATGACCATGCCGGCGAAGCCCGTTGCCAAGGCGACCCCCAAGCCCGCGCGGAAAGCGGCCGCGAAACCTGCGGCCAAACGGAAGGCCCCTGTTCGGCGTACGGCTCCCCGTCGCGCCCCGGCCGCACAGGCTCCGGCGACCGATCCGCACGCCGGCCACGACATGAGCGGGATGCAGGGCGTGAACATGGGCGGGCAGCAGGCCGCGCCCGCCCAGGACCCGCACGCCGGCCACGACATGTCCGCCATGCCCGGTATGGGCTCCCCGGCAGCAGCGGGGCAGGACCCGCATGCCGGGCATGACATGAGCGCGATGCCCGGTATGGCGATGGAGGGTAGCCAGGCAGGCGCCAAGGTCGGGACCGACCTTCCTCCCGGCAACAAGCCCGCTCCCGCGCCGTCCGGCGATCATCTCGCCGATCGCTTCTGGGGGGCGGATGCCATGGCCAGCTCGCGCGAGAACGACCTGCGGCGCGAGCATGGCGGGATGACCTACTATCAGGTGCTCTTCAATCTTGCGGAGTATCAGGCCCGCAAGGGAAGCGATGGCTACCGCTGGGATGGCGAGGCTTGGATCGGAGGCGACATCAACCGGCTCTGGCTGAAGTCGGAGGGTGAAGGCAGCTTCGGCAAGTCGCTGGAGAGCGCCGAGGTGCAGGCGCTCTACAGCCATGCCCTCGACCCCTATTGGAATCTCCAGGCCGGCGTCCGCTACGATTTCAAGCCGAACCCGTCGCGCACCTATGCGACGATCGGGATTGAGGGGCTGGCCCCCTACCAATTCGAGGTCGAGGGAGCGCTGTTCCTCTCCGACAAGGGCGACGTGCTCGCCCGCGCCGAGGGCTATTACGACCAGCGCATCACCAATTACTTCGTTCTCCAGCCCAGGGTGGAGGCCAACTTCGCGGCCCAGGACGTGCGGGAAACCGGGATCGGCTCTGGGCTGACGGACCTGGAGGCCGGTTTGCGGCTCCGCTACGAGGGCCGCCGTGAGTTCGCGCCCTATATCGGCGTGTCGTGGGAACGGCAGTTCGGCGACACCGCCCGCTTCTCGCGGGCACGGGGCGACGACACGGGCGGCTTCAGCTTTGTCGCCGGCGTGAGGACCTGGTTCTGAGCCCGCGGCTCCGCCTCCACCTTGGAGCGAGCAAGATCCACCGCTGGCTTGCTCTTCTGATCGGCGCGCAGGCGATAGTCTGGTTCACCAGCGGCCTTGTGATGAGCCTGCTCCCGATCGACACCGTCCATGGCGATCACCGGATCGAACGGAACGCCGAGCCGGCGCTGTCCAGCACACAAGGCTTCGCACCGTTGCCTGCCTTGCTCGCCTCGGCCGGAGCGCCGGTCCGCCAGCTTCAGCACCGCATGCTGCTCGGGCGGCCTATCGTCGAGGCACAGCTTGTGGATGGTCACATCCGTCTGCTGGACGCCCGCACGGCTGCGCCGCTTCCGCTACTGGACGCCAAGTCGGCAGGGACGATCGCTCAGAAGGCGTATCGGGGGGCTGGTGTGCCCGCGCCCACTATCGAGCGGATTGAGCGAGCCAGCACCGAGTATCGCGGCGCGTTGCCGGCTTGGCGTGCCACGTTCGCCGACGATGACGCCACCCGCATTTATGTAGCGGCCGATACGGGACGGCTCACGTCGGTCCGAACAGGAACGTGGCGGCTGTACGACTTCTTCTGGGGCCTCCACATCATGGATTGGACCGAGCACGAGCGGTTCAACACGCCGTGGCTCAACGCCTTTGCCGCAGGCGGTCTCGTCTTCGCGGTGTCGGGCGCGATCCTTCTCGTCATGCGCTGGCCGAGACGGGCGCGCCGCTAAGCCGGGGGGCATATTTCCAGACAGGGAGTCGCATGATGGATGACCACCAAGGCAAGATGGACATGGAGATGGGCTACGGTCGCTTCGCGGCGATGGTGGCGACCTCGACCGCTGTCATGTTCGGGTTGATGTACGTGAACGTCTATGCCCTCGGGCATATCGAATTCAGTCAGACACGGTTCTGGATGGCGTTCGTGATGGGCGCCACGATGGCGATCATCATGCTCCTCTTCATGTGGTCGATGTACAAGAACAAGCGGACGAATGCCGCGATCATCGGCGGTAGCATCGTGGTGTTCGCGCTCGCGCTGTGGCTCGTCCGCAGCCAGGAAACGGTGGACGACGTGAGCTACATGAAGGCCATGATCCCGCATCACTCGATCGCGATCATGACTAGCGAGCGCGCGCACATCAAAGATCCGGAGGTGCGGAAGATGGCGGACGGGATCATCGACGCGCAGGTCCGCGAAATCACGCAGATGAAGCGAGCCATCGCCCGGCTCGAGGCAAACCCAACGCCTGCGAATGCGCCCGACCTGCCCTCTTACCGTGACAAGCAGGTTCCCCCTCCCCCGCCTGAAACCGACGAGAGCGCCGGGGTGAATACGCTGCAGCCGATCAACTGAATTCGATCCCGGGCGCGAGGGATACGGTCCGCACGCCCGTATCCCTCCTGTGGGCGGGGGCGTTTACGCAGGAGCGACACGATGAAGAAGTTGACTGTTCTGGTTCTCGCGGCCGCACTCGGCGCCGCCCCGGCCATCGCCCAGATGCAAGGCATGGATCATTCGGGCATGAACCATGGTCAGATGATGCAGCCGACGCGGGCCAACCCCTATCCGCCCTCTGAGATGCAGATGCATCAGAAGATGATGTCGGCCATGGGTGCCGATGCGACCGAAACCTGGGTCCGCAAAATGGTCGAGCATCATCGCGGCGGTATTGCCATGTCGCAGATAGTGTTGCGCGAAGCCAAGGACGCAAAGGTCCGCCAGATGGCGACCAAGACGATCGCCGAGCAGAACAAGGAAGTCGGCGAGCTGAACGCCTGGCTGCGGGCGCACGGCAAGGCTGCACAGTGATCGGCGACCGCCCCACCGCAGGGCTGGCCTGCGGTGGGGCGACCATCTAGGAACAGATATGACCCGCACCCGCCTTCTCGCCGCTGTTGTAGCGTTCGCCATGCCGGTCGCAGCCGTGGCTGCCGGGCCGGTGCTGATGCACCGTGATCCGGGCTGCCCATGTTGCGAGAAGTGGGCGCAGCAGGTGAAGGCTCAGTTCGGTCGAGCGGTCCGCGTGGTCGACGACGCGAACCGGCCCGCGTTCATGAAGGCCCGGGGCGTACCTGCGGACTTAGCCTCGTGCCACACGGCCATCATCGACGGTATGACTTTCGAGGGTCATGTGCCGATCGCCGACATGAAGCGGGCTCTGGCAACGCACCCGAAGGGTGTGATGGGGCTCGCGGTTGCCGGGATGCCGATGGGCTCGCCGGGCATGGAGATGCCGGGCATGAAGGCCCAGCCCTACGACGTCGTTGCGTTCGGACCTGGTGGACGCAAGGTGTTCGCCCACCACTAAAAGGAGGGAGGCGCAAACGCCTCCCTCCCCGGCTTACTTCTTCGGCGTTCCGGACATGTCGTGACCGGCATGATCGCCGCCCTTCTTCATGTCCTTGCAGCAATCGCCCTTGCCGTCCTTGCAGCAATCGGCACCGTCTTTGCAGCACGCCATGTCGGCGCAGCAGGACCCGGCCGCGAAGGCTGCGGTGGGAAGGGCGAGCGCCAGCGCTGCGCCGATCAGCTTGAACTTGGTCATCAAAATCTCCGTTGATTGAATGTGTGAACCTGTTGGAGGGTCACACGGCTCGCGGAGGTGGAGTGGCGGGCGGTATCAGCCACCCGCTCATGACATTAGCCGGCGATGGCCAGGCGGCGATTGGGAGTGAGGATAACGGCTCGACCCTCGCCAGGGCTTCCCCGGGGACGGCGATGCAGGGCGTCGCGCAGGCCGCTTGCGGCGCCTTTTTGTCCGGGGCCGAAGGGTTCTTCTCCTCGCACCCGGCCATTGCCGACGCGATCGGAGCGGCTTGAGCACTGGCTTCGCAGATCGGCCCCAGCCGGATAAGCAGCATCATCGCAAGCACGGCCAGGACGGCCGTGCGAAAGACGCTGATAAAAGGACGAGACCCGGACTTCACGCCCACTACCGGCAGCCTTTTGGACCTGAAGTCAACGGCTCAGTGCGGCATCGAGAGCGCAGCCGGGGCGATCACCATCCATAGCGCCATGGCGACCATCATCACGTTCTCGGTCAGCGAGAGGAAGCCGAGAGGTACGTTGCTATCTCCGCCCACGCAGGCGCACTTGAGTTCGCGCTTGTCTACATAGACCGCCTTGATGACGGATATCGCACCGATCGTCCCGATGACGAGCGCGATCGGCACCGACAGCCAGGTGAGCACACCAGCGGCCATCAGCACGCCCGCGACACCTTCCGCGTAGGGATAGACGTAGGAATAGGGCACCCAGCGCTTGGCGAGCAGATCGTAGTTGAGGAACATGCTCGAGAAGCTCTCTACGTTCTGGAGCTTCAGCAGGGCGAGCACGCACATCGAGAAGGCGATGAACCATTCCCCAGCGCGGACCGTGAACGGCGAGCCGAAGGCAGCGTAGCTGGCCGCGAGCGCCATCAGCGCGGCCATGGCGAACACCGCGACTACGGGCCGGTATGTGACGGCCTTGGGATCGCGCACCGCCTTGCCGAAGAAGCGGCGCAGATCGTCATAGCCTCCTACCCGCTCGCCACGGATAAAGGTTTGGGGCGTGGTCTTCACGCCGTGCTCCGCCTTGAACGCGTCGGTTTCCTCGCGCGTGCGCAGCCAATGATCCTCGACCTCGTAACCTTGCCGGCGCAGCAGATCCTTGGCCTTCACGCCATAGGGGCAGGTGTGCGCAGGCATCACCATACGATAGATCGTCGCTTTCTTGGGCGCCGCGGTCGCCATCTCACTTCTCCGTCCTGTTCGCGGAGCCTATATAGGGTCCGTACTATAGTACGGAGTCAAGGCATGGCTGCGCTGACAATTGCGGGTTTCGCGCGTGAAGGGGACGTCGGTGTCGAGACCGTGCGCTACTATCAGCGCCGGGGTTTGCTCGATACGCCAGACCGACCGCAAGGCTCCGGCGCGAGCGGCAGTATTCGCCGCTACGGAATCGATGACGTGCGCCGCCTCCGGTTTATCCGATCGGCGCAGGCAGCCGGGTTCACGTTGGAGCAGATCGGCGAACTGCTAGCGCTCGACGCAACGGACGATCGCGCCCGCGCACGCGAGCTTGCCAATGAGCGGATTGAGGCGCTGGACGCCAAGATCCAGGAGCTTGAGCGGGTGCGCGCCTCCCTTCGCCATCTCGCGAGAGAGTGCGGAAGCGGCTCGGCCGGGCCGTGTCCAATCCTTCAAGCCTTCGATCACGCTTGAGCGTCAGACGCGGGCGATAGCGATGCTCGACAGGTCGGTAGCCACGTCGACCGGCACGCCGACTTGCTTGCGCTCCGAATAACGATCGACGAGCTGCACCGCATGGGGGCGCAGGAGGACGGTGAAGCGCATCAGTTCCTCCATCACGTCGACGATCCG
>SXGU01442627.1_pt1 | contig 10311 bp, 11 predicted proteins | sample 3174531 | NCBI WGS metagenome assembly SXGU01 (sample SAMN11356863, study PRJNA531348) | freshwater metagenome | isolation source: freshwater sample F1-140 | place: China: Fuxian Lake, Yuxi | collected 2017-12-25 | reverse complement strand
CGGCGTACCTTTTGCTTGCCCCGCCGCATCAGCGACCGAGGTCGTCGACGACGTGGGTGATGTTTCCTTGTTCGTCGATCGTCCACACGTCCAGCGCGGGATCCTGATCTAGGTTGGCTGCGGCGATGGCTTTGAAGTTCGTGCGCGTAGCCGTGCAATCGACACAGTAAGATCCCATCTTCGCGAAGTCGACTTGATCGAGTCTCGTCGTCGGCGAGTACTCGATGGCGATCTTCGGGTCAGCTACTTTGAGAGCGTCGAGGTCCTTGCGAGAAGGATCGAGATCGACGGCTTGGCCATTGAGCGCCGTGGCCTTCTCAACTTCAGTAGAGGAAGCGGTAACAAAACCAAATTTGTAGAGTACCTTGAGATCTTTCGGAGCATCGAGATTGAGAGCCGCGAGATCCGTCGTAAAGAACCCATTCTTCGCTCTGAATGCATCCATACGTTCTTGCAAGAGAGCGAGATCGGCTCGGGCCGCGAGCTGAATGCCGCGAATCTGTCGATCGAGCATCCACTGATTGCAATTCGGAACGACCATGATCAAGCCCAGCAGAACCGCCGCGCTTAAGGCCGCAAAGACGACATGAATTCTCGTTTGAGTCGAGGGAACTGTTTCCATAAGCCATTCCTACAAGATCTTGTGAAAATTGTGAACGATTGAGAAAAATGAACGCATCCAATGAGCCTCTGCAGCGGTTTCGCGGGCGACAAGTGAACGGACCTTCACTTCGAAGTCCCCCCGCGAAATGGTAGTCTGGCACCAGTGATCGCAAGGATCCAGGAGGAGGTAAGAATGAGATTAGATATCCGATTCCGGCACATGGACCGCTCGGAGGCCCTCGAAGATCTGACGACAGACAAAGTTATGCATGCCGTCGAGGGTTTTTTGCATCGTCACGATGCTCACATCCAAGTCTGGCTAATCAGCGATCTCAATCGCACGAATCGCGGAACGGGCAATTTCAAATGCGAGATTGAGGTTCGTTGCCCCCGGAAGAAGGATTATTTCATCAGTAAAGTTGATGAAGATATGCACTACGCCATCCAAGAGGCGACGGATAAACTGAAGATTCTTTTGGATGAGGCGGGAAAACGTGAGCTGGATCAGCGGACGGATATTCCCGACAGCATCGCGAACCCGGTGTTCCCGATGGATCAGCTGGATGAGCCCTCGGTGGCTTACGGCCAGCAACCTTAAAGTTCACGGTTGTGACTCAAGACGTCCCGGGACTTCGCTTCCCGGGACGTGTCTTCTTAAATTTTTGTTATTTATGCAAAAAATTACGAGCGGAAACTACGGCCTTGGTACACGCCTCGATCGTTGATGTAGTCGAGGATCGCCTGGAAGCTCTTCATTTTGTGCCGAGTCCAGTCCGGCGCGATGAGCTCATCCCATCTGGAGCTTAAAGCTGCCAAACGGTGAACCGCGATTCGCGGAGAGAGGTGCTCCAAGAAGAGCGCGACTCGATGAGAGTAAGTTTCCAAATCGACGGGAGAGAACTTTCCCTCGTGATACAGGGGTTCGAGTGCGGTTTGCTTGAGAACGTGCAGGTTATGTAGCTTCACGTTTGAGATGGGAAGCTCGTTACAGAGTCGTGCGGTTTCGATAATTTGTTTATCGTTTTCGGTGGGCCACCCGAAGATCAGGTGGATACCGACGTCAACACCGGTCGCGGCAACGCGTTCGACACCTTTGATGGACTGCGCGCCGGTGTGGCCCCGTCTCATCCAAATGAGCTGATCATCGTCGAAACTTTGAACGCCGAGTTCGATGCCCACGAATGTGCGCTCGCTATACTCCTTCCACGTGCGAAGGACGGCGTCAGAAAGGGTATCGGGACGAGTTCCCACAACGAGACCCGCGACATCTGGATACTCGAGCGCGGCCTCGAAGCCCTCTTTCAAACGACCCAACTGCGTGAAGGTCGTCGTGTACGCTTGGAAATACACGAGAAATCGATTCGCGTTGAAGCGCTTGGCGACCTTTTCGCGGTGGCGGGTGATCTGGGCACGAATCTCATCGCCTTGGCTTTCGGGATAGGCGAAGGAGCCATGGACGTCGCAGAAGATGCAGGTTTGCATTCCCTTGATTCCCGCGCGATTTGGGCAGTCGTCAGCGATGGAGACCGGAATTTTCACGACTTTCGATCCGAAGCGATTTTTGTAGACCTGGCTAATCGGGAAATACGGTTTCCCGTCCCAGAGTTCCAGTCGCTCGCGAGCCGTTTGTGGGGGATTCATGAGAATGCTTGTCACGCGCCCCAACCTGCAGCAAATTGACCGCCAAAGTCAAAGAAGATGCAAAAAGGTAAGACAAAGCCCCATGTTTAAGTTCGTCGAGACCCAAGATGGAAGCCCGAGCCTCAGAATTGAAGAGTCGGAGGGACAAGAGTCCGAATCGATGCACAGCTTACGCGGAGCCTTCTCGGAAACCGTTTACATCTACGGAACCGCGATTGAAACCTGCCTCCGGGAAGAGTTCGAGCCGAGAATATTTTCGTTGGGTCTCGGCCTGGGGTACGTGGAGGTATTGAGCGCGGCCCTCATTCTCAGAGATGCGCCAGAGAAGAAACACATCGCCGGAGGAGAGAGTTTCGAACTCGTTCCGCAATTGCGAGACTGGTTTCGAGCCTGGGTGCACGGTGAAGAGGAAAAGGTTCCCCAGGATTTTGCGCGCGTCTATGACGACATCCTCGCGCGGACGGCCACACAAGCCGGGATCAACGGAAAAGAAATTCGCGCCTATCTCTCCGACCTTCTCAAGGAAGGTCGCTGGACTTTGAGCGGGCCACTCGCAAAAGACACGAAGATCGAAGGCACGTTTGGATGCATTTGCTTTGATGCCTTCAGTTCAAAAACTTCCCCCGACCTTTGGACGGAGGAATTCTTAAACGATTTTTTATCGAGAGTGACGGCACCGGGTTGCGTTTTGTCGACTTACGCGTGCACGGGTGCACTTAAAAGAAGCCTCAGGGCCAACGGCTTCGACCTTTCGATTCGTGAAGGTTTCGCGAGCAAGCGAGACTCGACTTTCGCCGTACGAAAGTTTGGAGCTTAAGCTGCCGATAGAATCGGTATGCTGTACACAAGACTTTTCATCTCATTCCTCTCGTGCGCGGTGCTTGGTGCGTGCGCCCAGCGCCCGGTCGCAACTCATGAAAAGCCGATCGAGTCGCGGGCTCCGGCGAGCCAACCGCCCGCTCTTGCGCTTGAGCCGTTCTCATTGACGGAACAAGTGAAAGTCATTGAGGAACTCCACCCGATTTTCACCGAGCCCGAAGTGAAGTCACGCGCGCCCGCTTCGACGTGGCCCACGGAATTTGCGGAAGACTTCGTCGTGGAGGCTCCCTCAAATCGAGCGCCCGCCGCTGTACGTGATCCGAAAAATCAGAAAAACAAATTAACGAAGTCGCAGATCGCGACGGGTCGTCGCTCGCGACTCCCTGTCGGCGTCAACGAGGGCTTCGAGATCCGTGTGAAATCCGGTAATCTCGTGACGACCTTCTGGGTTGTGAAACGGGGTCTGCGCCACGAACTCCTATATGCAAATTCGGCCGGATCTCAGTCGGCCGTGGGACTTTCACCCGAAAGTTTTCGTGTCGTTCAGAATCATGCTTCAAGAATTCCGGCTTCAGAAACTGACGTGCGAAAGTGTGCTGACAACAGCATGCAGCTCCACTATGTCACGCCCGGAAGACCCGAGAGAACATCAACGTTCTGTCTCGACTCGAAGGCGAAGGCCGCGGATCAGTTGCGCATGCTCGGCAACACGCTCGTCGTCTGGGTCAGATAAAGATTCCCAACATTTGCGCCATTTTCACCCAACGGTGATCGGGCTTCACGAGACGCGCCGGCTTCATGATATCGCCGATCGGCGCGCGCTGGACTCGACCCTGGCGGTAGACGACCGCTTTGTTCCAGTCGTCTTCTAGAACCATATTCGCCACTTCAATGCCCATAGCTAATGTGAGAAAGCGGTCGGTTGTCGTCGGAGGACGCGAGCGTTGCAAGTGACCGAGAACGACGTGACGAGATTCCCAGTCGACTTCCTCTTCGATCCATCTCGCGAGCCGCTCGGAGAAGCCGCCAAATCGCTCGGCTTGCGGGCTCCCCGCCACCTTGAACGCGACCGACGCGCTCTCGCCCTCGGCCGCGACGCCTTCGGAGGCGACGATCATGAGGCCTCTTCGCCCCTCGCCCTTCTTCTGCAAAAGAAACTCTCGGAGAGCGTCGCGGGAGAATGGACGCTCGGGAATGAGAATCGCATCGGCATACGCGGCAAGTCCTCCGCCGAGGGCGATCCACCCAGCGGTGCGGCCCATCGCTTCGACGACGAGGACTCTTCGGTGAGCGTCCGCCGTCGCGCGAAGGGCATCAATGGATTCAGAAACAACCGCGCAGGCGGTGTCGTAACCGAAAGTGACGTCCGTGCCCTCGAGATCGTTGTCGATCGTTTTCGGAACCCCGATAAGCTTTAATCCCTGAGCGACTTTCTGCAAACCCGCAAACGTCCCGTCACCGCCGGCCGCGATGAGCCCGTCGAGGTTGAGGGCCGAGAGTTTTTCGTGAAATTCGGATTCGCGACCGCGCGTTCCTGATTTGTTGGAGGTTCCCAAGAGAGTGCCGGCTTGCGCGTGAGAGCCCAGAACACGATCTCGAGTGAGGAGCAGATGGCGATTCTCGAAGATCCCTTCGAAACCGTCTTGGATGCCCACGACCTCTATGCCTTGGCCCGAGAGCGCGCGCACGACGGATTCGATGATCCCGTTGAGGCCGGGAGCGTCGCCACCGCCGGTGAGTAATCCGATTCTCCGTCTCTTCAATTCCGCACTCATCATTCGCGCACTCTAGCACTCGACCCCGACCGTGTCTCGTTTGACTTCAGGGCGCAATGAAGTGAAGACAAGATATGCACCTCATTGAGCTCTCCGATGCCGCAAGTTTTCTCACCCGCTCGCAGAAGTTGCTGATGGAGTCGGAAGCACAAAACAACCTCATTCTTTCAAGTTCATTGTCTCTTGCTCGAGCCTCCATGGCGCGCTCACCCCGACTCTCGTTCTTTGTTGTCGAAGTCTCGGGCAAAGCCGTTTGCGCGGGACTGAATTCCTCCGAGCGTCGACTTCTCATCTCAACGGCTTCGGCCGAAGCCGCGGGCTTCATGGGGGGAGAGATCGCCGCGCGAGGTTTACCTCTCAAAGGAGTTCTCGGTCCAGGAGATGCCGTCGCGCACTTCAGCGATTCTTATTCGGCCGGGGGCGGGCGGCAGCTCACGCCTAAAATCCCGCAGAATGTTTTGCGCCTCGAAGGCAATTCCGCGCAGAAGTTCAATCAAGGCCCGGGTCTCGCGCGAATTGCAAAAGAGAAGGATCTTCGTCTGCTTCTCAAATGGACTCGCCAGTTCGTCGAGGAATGTGAAATCGATGAGAGCGCGAGTGAATCGGAAGAAGTTCTCCGACGTTACCTCGAGGGCCGTCAACTTTATATCTGGGAAGATTCAAAACCGGTCGCGATGGCGGGCTTCGGCGGCGTCACTCCGAACGGAGTGCGCGTGAACATGGTTTACACCGATCCGGGCGCTCGATCGCGCGGATACGCCGGGAGCCTCGTCAATGTCTTGAGCCGGAAACTGCTCGCCGACGGGCACCGCTCCTGTTTCCTTTATGTTGAGAAGGCGAACGCCGCCGCGAACCGTGTTTACGAAAAAATTGGCTACAAGACGATTGGTGACTTCATCGAATATCGATAGGTTTCAGAGTGAGAACCACCGGATAATGATCCGATGGAAGAAGGCGCTTTTCGTTCAAGTTGCGCGGGATGATTTGAGTCATGCCGTGTTCGTCTTTGAAACGATAAACCCACGTGTTCTCGTGATCCACTCGGGCTTTTAGCTCCGGCGGAACAAAAATATAGTCGAGTTGCCGATTCGTTCCCGTGCGATTGTTGTAGATCTGCATGTGCGTGAATCGTTCATCCTGAGGCACGCCGGCGATCTCGAGACAATCGAGAAGCGGAGTTCGGTCATAGAGGGCCGTGAACTCCGGATCCGGTTTGGGAAGAGCGGCGGAGCCATTGAAGTCTCCTGATAAAACGATCGGCGTTCCCGGTCCGAACTCTGTTGTGAGTTCATTGTAAATCTGCACGAGCTTTTCGAGTTCCGCCCGGCGTCGGTCGCGCCCTTGCGGATCGATGCGGCTGCGGTCGAGTTGTGACTTCAAATGAACGAGGAGCGAAACGAGCACCGGTGGTTGATCGGCGTCTTCGTAGACCCTCAACTCGAGAACATCTCGCGAGAACTTATGGCTCGTTTTCTGCGCGGATCGAAGGTGACCGTAGCCTGACTCGATCGACTGCAATTCGTGCGGATAAAGAAAATCGATGGACCTATGTCTATGTGAGATCAGGTCAAACGTGAACGGGAGATTCCGTTTGACGAGGTAGCCGAGGTCGATACCGCGATCGGAATTCCCCTCGATCAAGTGCGGGACATAGGCGTCATTCAGAAAAATGCGGCTGAAGTTCGCGAGACTCTCTCGCCCCCCGACTTCGCAGAGCATGAGAATATCGGGATCAAGATCTAAAACCGCGCGGGCGATTTCTTTAACCTGCGCGAGGGGTTTATTCGGAATCGTGGAACTCGAGAGCTTCTGCCATTCCTTTTCCGGAAGTTCAGTGAGAGTTCGGGTTGAGTGGGGATCCAACCGATCCAAGAAAACGAAGAGGTTCTCCACGTTGAAATCGACAAGACGAATCCGGCTGGTACGAAAGTAACTCATGCCGGAACAAGCTTATTCAGCTTGGGCCGCCAGCGCAAGCCACTGACTCTTCAGATCCTCTTGCGTCGCGGGATCGAGATTCTCGAGGTAAGTCTTGTAAGCCACGGAGCGCACGGCCTTGTAGGATTGGTTCGTGAAGATCGAGCCCGTCGGCTGATAATCGTCGACGTAGAGATATTGTCCCATCGTGTAGTCGGTGTAGCTTGAGCCCATCGAAGTTCCCACTCGGTTGCACACTTCTTTATCTTGGTAGCGGCTGAGCGAGGCCAGGCATTGTTGGTAAGCCCACCAAGCGGTTCCATCTTCGGCTGGAGTATTTGGAACCGGTTGGACCGAGCAGCTCATGCACAACGCGGAGAGGGCGACGAGAAAAGCGATCTGGATTCTGCGAATCAGCGATTCGTTCGCTCCCCGCGCTTCGATATAAACGCCTGCTCTCTTCATTTTTCACCCTCTTCCTTACAACCCTTGCTTACAGAGTTTTGCAAGCCGGTCGCCAAGCAAGATGGATTTAAATGGGAAGAGAGCGGGTCCGTGCCGGGTGATGACTCCCGAGAGCCGAAGTCGGTCTGACGCGTGCACAATCCTTAAACATCCATGTGGATCGCAAAAAGAAAAAGGGGAAATCCTGTTTGGATTTCCCCTCTTAAAGAGTGTCTCAATTTGAGACGATCTTACTTCTTCTTGCCTGCGCCGGGAGCACCGGGAGCCGCGGGCATTGCCTTCACTTCAATGAGTTCAACATCGAAGAGGAGCGGAGAATTCGGCGGAATGCCAGGACGGCCTTGGGGACCGTAAGCGAGCTTCGCCGGGATCGCGAGTTTGTACTGAGAACCGGCTTTCATGAGTTTCAAAGCCTCTGTCCAGCCCGGGATCACACCTTTTACGGGGAACTCAGCCGGCTCACCGCGATCACGCGAGCTATCGAACTTCTCACCGTTGATAAGGGTGCCCGTGTAATGCACTTTCACCATGTCGCTGTCTTTCGGAGTCGCGCCGGTGCCTTCTTTAACGACTTCGTATTGAAGTCCCGACTCTGTCGACTTAACGCCCTCTTTCGACTTGTTTTTCGCGAGCCACTCTTCGCCTTCTTTCAGGTTTTTGTCGGCGACTTCCATCTGCTTCTTCATCACGAGCTCTTGCATCTTCTGCATGGCTTGTTGAAGTTCTTCAGGCTTCATCTTTCCGTCTTTTCCAGAAATTCCGTCGTTCAAACCCGCAACCAGAGCGGGCATCGAAACGTCAGCTCCCTGAGACTTCAAGCTGCGACCGATCTGGATACCGACGGCGTAGCTGGCTTTTTCTTGATCTGTTTTGAGGCTCGCTTCGCGTTCGCAACCCGCGAGGCCGACGATGGCCAAGGCCGCTGTGCTAGAAATGAGAATCTTAGATGCTTTCATGAAATCTCCTGATCGATATACAAATGTGACGTTCAGGAAAAGTGTAGCGCATGCCCGCCGCTTGTCACCTAGGAAATTGAGAACAAACAAACCCGACTTAGGACGTGGCGCGTTTTCGTTGCTGATGCCCACCAAAAGTGATGAGCTTCTGGAACGATGTGGATCTCCACCAAATACTATCAATCCCCCGATGATCCCTCGCCCGTCGCGAGCCGGATCAAGACCGACGGTGACGATCTCGTGATTCAAAACGCGAGTTCGGGAGAGGTTATCGAACGGTGGAACTTTCGAGCCCTCGAGAGAAGCCTCGAATTTGGTCAAAGCCGTGTCGTGTTCGCCTGCCCACCCGCCACCGCCAGAATTGAAATCGTGGATCTCTTAGCTCTCGGCGAAAGCTCCTGGGCGTGGCGGTTGCCGGGAACGAAAGGTTTGAGTCCGCGAAAACGCGTTGCACTCTGGATGGTCGGTGCCGCGATTCTCCTCGCCACTCTCGTCATCGGTTTTACCACTCTACTGCGGTCGATGCCGTGGGGCGTAGAGCGTACGCTATTTGGCTCGAGGAGTGTTGTCGCAACCAGCCAAATCTGCCAAACGCCTGCGGGGCAAGCCGCGGGCAAAAAACTTTTTGACCGCGTTTATTCCCAAAAGAGCGATGGCAACTCGCGAGAAATTTCCGTCACCTTCATTCGCGGTGAGGCCGTGAACTCGTTTCTTTTTCTCGGCGGCAAAATTTATGTTTACGAAGGATTTTTGAAGCAAGCCCAGTCACCATTGGAAATCGCTGAACTCCTGGCGCATCAAATTGAGCACGTGCGCTTCGGCCACGTCTCGCAGGCACTCACACGTGACAGCCTCTTGGTTCCGTTTTTCAGGACGCTCACCGCTAATCCCAAAGAACTGGATCGGCCTCTATTGAACCTGTTTATGAGACTGAAATTCACGCCCGCAGAAGAAAGGGAGGCACAGGCCGCCGCGAATGTTCGCCTGAAGACCGCAGGCTTAGATGCGGGTGCTCTGCAACGATTCTACGATCGTGCGAGGTCGCAAGGCACCTTCAGTTCTTTTTATTCCGACCATCCAGAAGTGACCGGCTCCCCCGTGGAATTCAAGGAGCAGGTCGATCCTCCGCTCTCGGTCACGGAGTGGGCGGAGCTGCAGCAGATTTGTGCCGAAGCCCGCTCGCCTTAGAATCCGTCGGTTGTTCCGACTTTCCCCGTCGTCTCGCCTTCAAAACGCCCGGACTCGTGATCACCGAACGGAATGACTTTCGCGGCATTCATTGCCGACTTCTTTCCAACGACGGACGGAACGACCTTTTGGTTCGGAGGTCCGCGGCGCTCCGTGGATTGAACTCCGTCTGCGGAACCATTGACGAGTCTGCGAAGATCCGCCACGAGAGCGTGCATCGCGGTGGCTTGCGCCGCCATCTGTTCCGAAGTCGCCGCGACTTCTTCGGCCGAGGCCGCGTTTCCGTGCGTGGATTGATCGAGCTGATTCATCGCCTGGCTGATCTGGCCGATTCCGGTCGATTGTTCCTGGCTTCCCGACGAAATCTCGGCATTCAGAGTCGCAACCTTGCGAACCGATTCAACGATTTCCTTCAGCACGACGCCAGAACGATCCGCGGTGGTCGCGCCGTTCTCTGCTTTTTCAACGCTCTCTTTGATGAGGGTCGTGATGTCTTTAGCGGCCGATGCGCTTCTTTGCGCGAGAGCACGAACGGCTTCCGCGACAACCGCGAAACCTTTCCCCTGCTCTCCCGCACGTGCGGCTTCGACCGCCGCGTTCAGAGCGAGGAGGTTTGTTTGGAAGGCGATATCATCGATGACGTTGATGATCTCCTCGATCTTTTTGGAACCTTGAGCGATGTCACCCACCGCGATGACGAGTTTACGAAGCTCCTCCTCACCGGTGCCCGCAGCCTTCTGACTTTCTTCAGAGAGGCCAGAAGCACTGCGCGCGTGATCCGCGTTCTGCTTCACCATGCTGGAGAGTTCTTCAAGTGATGCGACCGTCTCCTCGAGCGATGAAGCCGCCTCGCTCGCTCCCGAAGAGAGTTGTTGGCTGGCCGTCGAAATCTGCTGAGAAGCCGCGGAAACTTCGTTCGCGCTTTGATAAAGATCATCAGTGATCCG
>SXGU01441561.1_pt1 | contig 10312 bp, 10 predicted proteins | sample 3174531 | NCBI WGS metagenome assembly SXGU01 (sample SAMN11356863, study PRJNA531348) | freshwater metagenome | isolation source: freshwater sample F1-140 | place: China: Fuxian Lake, Yuxi | collected 2017-12-25 | reverse complement strand
CGCATCCTGGGGCTGAAGGCGGTCCCAAGGGTTAGGCTGTTCGCCTATTAAAGCGGAACGCGAGCTGGGTTCAGACCGGCGTGAGCCAGGTCGGTCCCTATCTGCCATGGGCGCAGCAATATTGACGGGAGACAACCTTAGTACGAGAGGATTGGGTTGGACGTACCCCTGGTGTGCCAGTTGGACCGCTCGGTCCATCGCTGGGTAGCTAAGTACGGCAGGGATAATCGCTGAAAGCATCTAAGCGAGAAGCCCACCCGAAGATAAGTGTTGCTCTGAGACCCCCGGTAGACGACCGGGTTGATAGGCCGCAAGTGGAAGCGCAGTAATGCGTGCAGCTAAGCGGTACTAACGGTCGATTGCTTGGCCTTGTCTACCAGGTCCCGTCGAATTCGACGGCCTGGAAGCGGCAAGCCTTGCTGCTCAAGTTCTTGATTGCGTCGCTGCGGCGCCGGCCCCTCGGGGTCAGGTCCAGCAGCCATGAACCTTCGATCTCACCACTTCAGGCCGCGGACACGCGACCTGGAGACTTGTCGGTGACCATAGGCTTGGGGAAACACCTGTTCCCATCCCGAACACAGAAGTGAAGACCAAGCCGCCGATGATACTGCAACGCGGGAAAGTAGGTCATCGCCGACTTTGCAAGCCCTGCCGGAGACCTCTCCGGCAGGGCTTGTCCTTTTGTATGGCCCTCCGTTTTGCTGCTGCCTCCTGATGCCGGCGGCCGTGGCACTCCCTGCCCGATCCTGTTCGGCGAAGTGGCTACACTCATGACTTCCCCGGGGACTGGTTGGTCTTTCATTCCTTCCTTGTCCCATGTTCAAGATCTACATCGGCAATCTCGACAAACGCACGACCGCTGAGCATGTTCGGCGGCTCTTCGTCACTTTCACCGACCTCGAGGACCTGGTTCTCGTCGAGGATGCGGAGACCGGGCTTTCGCGATGCTTTGCCATCGCGATGTTTCGCGATGCGGAACGAGGGAGAGCGGCAATTGCCGCCCTCGCAGGCCGGCGGTTGCATGGCCGTCCATTGACGGTCGCCGAGGCCCTCAACAAGAAGGCGAAGAAGGAATACGACGCCAAGCTCGCGGCCGAGGGCGGCCCTGGGATGGCTCGTGGTCCAGGTGGTCCAGGTGATCCGCGCGGTCCAGGTGCGGCCAGCGGTCCAGGTGGACCACGCCGCCCATTCGGCCGCGGTGGCTCCAGCGGTGAAGGACCTCGCGGCGCCGGTGGATTTGGCGGCCAGGGTGGAAGCGGCGGACCGGGTGGTCCAGGTGGGCCAGGTTCCGCTGACGGTGCCCGTCGTCCTGGACAGCGCCCATGGCACCGCAGCAGCGGCTTCGGGGGTCGCCCGTTCGGCGGCGGCTCTGGTGGCGCTGGCGGCGGCGGGCCGAGCGGTCGATCCTGATCGCTGGTTCCTGAAGCCGATGCCGCTATCGTGGTGGCGTACCAATGGCCTACCTCGAAGTGAAGACTCCTCGCGGGGTGACCAAGGTCCCACTCGCCCGGACGCCGATTTCGATCGGGCGGCTCCCGGAAAACCATGTCCATTTCAACGATGAGGGGCTTTCAAGGCGGCATTGCGTCGTCGAGCCGGCGGGTGGCGGTGGCTGGCAGGTGCGCGACCTGGCAAGCCGCAACGGCACCAAGGTGAACGGCGAGAAGGCCCCCACGGTCGAGTTGGCGCATGGTGACACCATTCGGGTCGGGCAGTTGGAGATCCGCTACATCGACCCCGAGGCGTCGACCCGGAAGCCGGTTGGCGTGGGAGTCCTTGATCCGGCGGCGGCGCGGCGTGCCCGCGCCCGGGCGACTGAGACCGAGCGAGGCGCCACGCTGGACGTTGAGGCGGCGACGGGAGCGGTCACGGACGAGGAGGCTCGGACGGATTACGAGCGCAGCCTGATGAAGACGATCGACTCGGCGGCGGAGAAGCCGTTTGGTCTGGCCGACATCGGGCTCGTGGACAGCCGTGGCACGACGCTGCACCACGCCGGCGCTGCCGGAATCGACCGCCGGCACAAGGGGGCCGACGAGGAATCCGAGAGCATCAGGCTTTTCAAGCTGCTGTTGTTGGCGTGCTTCCGGGCGCGAGCCACCGACCTGCATGTGGAGCCTCGCCGCGAGGACACGACCGTCCGCATGCGCGTCGATGGGCTGATGGTCACCATCGCGACGGTGAGCGGCGACTTGTCGCGTCGCGTGCTTGGCGTGGTGAAGATCCTCTGCCAGATCGACACCAGCTTGAAGGCGCAGGTGCAAGATGGCCACTTCAGTGCGGCGGTCGCGGGTCGACGCGTGGATTACCGGGTGTCGCTCACGCCGGCGGTGCACGGGCAGAAGCTGGTGGTCCGCGTGCTTGATGCCGGCAATGCACCGACTCGACTGCATGAGCTGGGGCTCCTGCCGTGGCAGTACGAAAAGTTGAAGGGGATGGCGCTTCGCGACGCGGGACTGATGCTTTCGACGGGGCCGACGGGGAGCGGCAAGACGACGACCATCTACTCCTGCCTGCGCGAGATCGACATCGACACGCGCAACTGCATCACGATCGAGGACCCCGTGGAGTACTACCTCGAAGGGTGCACCCAGGTGCCCGTGGACCACAAGCAGGGCCATGGGTTTGGCCAGATCCTCCGGTCGGTGCTTCGACAGGACCCGGATGTCATTTTTGTCGGGGAGATCCGGGATGCGGAGACCGCGACCGTGGCGACGCAGGCGTCGATGACGGGCCACCTCGTGTTCTCGACGGTCCATGCGCGCGACACCATTGGCGCCATCTTCCGCCTCCTGGACCTGGGGGTGGAGTCGTACCTCGTGGCCAACTCGCTTGGCATGACCATCGCGCAGCGGCTGATCCGGTTGCTGTGTCCTGGGTGCAAGCGGGGCGTGCGCCCCACGCCGGCGCAGGTCCTCAAGATGGGCAAGCACGTGAGCGGGTTGGCGCAGGTGTACGTGCCGCAGGGGTGCAGTGCGTGCCTCGGCACGGGGTACCACGGTCGGCGGGCGCTCTTCGAGCTCATGGAAGTGTCGGAGCAGATCCGCGACATCATCTTGCGCAAGCCGACGATTTCCGACATTCGCACGGCACTTGAGGGCGAGCACTGGATCTCGCTCCAGGGCTTTGGCCTCCAGCTGGTTGCGCAGGGAGTGACCAGCGTGGATGAGGTGGATCGCGTCGCCTCGTCGGACACCTGACCGATGGATCGACCCGCCTTTGATCCCTTTGCGGTGGTGGGGGTCGCGCATGGCTTCGACATCGATGTCGCGGCCGTTCGTCGAAGGCAGGCGGAACTCATGCGGCAGTGGCATCCGGACCGACTGGCGCAGGCGCAGGCGACGGCGCAGGCGACGGCGATGGCGACGACGGCCGCAGGGGACGAGGAACTTGCCGCGCGCGCGGCTGCCGTGAATGCCGCGGTGGCCATCCTCGTGGATCCGGCACGGCGCGTGGATGCGCTGCTGTCGTTGCTCGATCCCGCCGGGCGTGATCCCGCGCTGGCGCCTGAGCTGCTCGTTCGCGCGCTTCAGGCCCGCGTGGAGCTGGCGGATGGGGGCGCCGAGGCGAGGGCGCGCGTGCAGCGCGAGGTTGAGGCGGAGCGCGCGGCGTGTGTCGCGCGGTGCGCCGCGGCGCTCCGGGCAGGGAGTGATTTCCCGTCGGCACGTGCGGAACGAGTCGCGTGGCGGTACTGGGACCGGTTGCTCCTGGCCTGCCGCGGGGAGGAATCACCTGAGGCTGCCTTCCGTGGGTGAGGCGATTGCCTCCGCGGGCGAGACGGGCGGGGCAGCCGTCGCGACGATGGCCATGGTCTGTGCCATGGTGCTCCTCACGGGATTGAGCGCCTGCTTCTCCGGGAGCGAGACGGCCCTCTTCGGGCTGGACCATTCGCAGCGGGCGGCGCTCCGGCGTGCGTCGCCGTCGCGGGCGGCGGCCGTCGATGCGCTGCTCGCCCATCCCAGGGCACTGCTGTCGACGGTGCTGCTTGGAAACGTGGTGGTGAACACCATGTACTTCGCCATCGGTGGCGCGCTGGCCGTCCATGCCGAATCCACCTGGCACGCCGCGGCCCTCGGCGTGGCGCAGGTGGTATGGCTGGTGACGTTCGGGGAAGTGCTCCCCAAGACCACCGCGATGATCGTGCGCGAGCGCCTCGCTCCCGCGCTGGCGCCATCGCTCAAGTGGCTGGTCTCCGTGACGGCTCCCGTGAGGCGCGTCATCGACGGCCTGGTCGTGGAACCGATTGGGCGGATGGTGGGACAGCCCGCCGGGGGTGGAGGTGCACTGACGAGGACGGACCTGGTGGATGCGATTGCCGCAGGCGAGGAGTCAGGTGGGCTCTCGGTGGACGAGGAACTGCTGCTGCGCCGACTGATGGTGCACCGCCAGTTGCGCGTGAGGGACGTCATGACGCCCCGCACCGAACTGGCGTGGGTGTCGAGCGACGCCTCCCGGGAACAGGTCGCGGCGGCTGCGCGGCGCGGTCGGGTGCGGCGGCTCGTTGTGTGCCGGGCGGGTGACCTTGACGAAGTCGTCGGACTCCTGGACGTCCGCGCATTCGTTGGGGGGGCCGGAACGGTCGCGGGCTCGACCGCCTCAGCCTCATTCGTTCCAGAGGTAGCCACGCTGGGCCAGTTGGATGAGTGGTTCGCACAATCGCGGACGGACTTGGTGGTGGTAGTGGACGAGTTCGGCGGAACGGCCGGCGTGGTGGCCGTCGAGGATTCGCTCGAACAACTGGTGGGCGACGTGGTGAGTCGAGGCGAGTCCGTCCCGGCACCGCCATCGCGCGCTGCGGATGGGACGATGATGCTTGATGGGAGAACCTCCGCCGCGGACTGCGCCGAGGCGCTGGAACTCTCGCTTCCCGCCATGCACGCATCGACCGTGGCTGGAGTGGCGGCGGAGGCACTGGGTCGGATGCCGCGAGCAGGCGACGTGTTCCGGCTGGCTGGGCACGATTGGCGGATTCTCGCGGTCCAGCAGGGCCGCGCCGCAGCCATCTCGGTTCGGCGTGCCGAGAAGGGCGTCGAGAGGGGTGCCGAGCCTGCCGTCGATGTCGGCAGCGGCGAGATCGACCGTGCCGACCACAGAAACGGTGGTCACCAGTGACAACGCTTGCCGAACACGTCGAACACGCCACCACACCATTGGGACTCGCCGTGGCTGCGGCGATCGTGGGCGTCGTCGGGATGGCCGTCTTCTCCGGATTGGAGACGGGCTTCTATTCGGTGAGCCGGGTTCGCCTGGCGGTGCGGCTGGCCCGGGGCGAGCGCTCCGCACGAGTCCTTCGCGGCGAGATGGATCACTCCACCGGGGCACTGATTGCGTTGTTGCTCCTCATCAACCTGGCAGGGTTTCTTCAGGCGTGGGGAGTGGCTGTCTGGCTGGAGGGCCTGGGGCTTGATCCGTTCGCGATATCGCTCCTTGACTTCGCCATCCTGCTCCCGATCGTGTTCCTGGTCGGCGACTTGATCCCCAAGGACCTGTTTCGGGTGCATGCCGAAGCCTGGACCTACCCGCTGGCGTGGTCGATCCGGCTGGTGCGCTCCGCGGCGACGGTGCTTGGGGTGGTGTGGGCCATCGAACGGTTGGCTGGTGCCGTGGCGCGAACGGTTGGCGGCGCGGCGAGCGATCGGGTGCTGACCAGCCGAGAAGAGGTTTCGCGAGCGGTCCGCGAGGGAGAAGGGGCCGGCTTGCTTCGACGGGAAGACATCGAGGTGGCGGATCGAGTGCTCCGGCTGCGTTCGGTCGTCGTGGGATCGTGCGTCGTTCCTTGGGGCCGGGTCTCGTGCGTTCCGGCGGAACTGGGTGGGGACGACCGCGCGAGCCGGCTGGCCGCGCTTCCCTACACCCGCGTCCCAGTGGTGGCCGAGGGAGGTGTGGTGGTTGGCATGCTGTCGACGCTCGACGCGGCGCTGTCGCCGGGGTTGTCCACCGTTGACCTCATGGCGCCGACCGTGGTCGTCCAGGCAGAGACGCCGATTGCCACGGCATTGGGACTCATGCGTCGGCAGCGGACGCAGACGGCCATCGTTGGCCCCGTGGAGGCGCCGATCGGAATCGTCACGCTGAAGGACCTGGCGCGAGGCATCGTCGGCCAGGCGGCGTGGCTCGGGGCGTGACGGGGCGTGACGAGGCGTGACGGAGCGTGACGGAGCGAGACGGGGCGAGGGACTTGGCCGGCGTGGAGCGTCATCATGAGGGACGCGTCATCGTCAGCGGCGTCCCCGGGTGCGCGCTATACTGCGCGGCCCTGCGCCGATAGCTCAGCTGGCTAGAGCACGCCCCTGATAAGGGCGAGGTCGATGGTTCGAGTCCATTTCGGCGCACTTCTGATTCCGGGGGACTCACTGTTTCGGGTCACGGGGCCGAGGGGCGTGGATATGATCCCCGCCCTTTCAGGCCCCACCGACGGGCCATCGAACAACTCACGGAGACCGTCATGCGTCGAGCAAAGATCAGCGTCATTGGGGCAGGAAACACGGGTTCGAGCTGCGCGGTCTGGGCCGCGAGCAAGGAACTTGGCGATGTCGTGTTGCTGGACATCCCCGCCGCCGAGGGAGTCGCCAAGGGCAAGGCGCTGGACCTTGCATGCAGCGCGCCGATCGAGGGGTTCGACTGCCAGATCCACGGCACCGCCGACTACGCCGACACCGCGAACAGCGATGTCGTGATCCTCACCGCAGGCCTCCCTCGCAAGCCCGGGATGAGCCGCGACGACCTCATCCAGACCAACGTCAAGATCGTGCGGTCGTGCAGCGAGCAGATCGCCAAGCACAGCCCCGACGCCACGCTCATCGTGCTGTCGAACCCGCTGGACGCGATGGTGTACACCGCCTGGAAGGCTTCGGGCTACCCGACGCACCGCATCATTGGGCAGGCCGGCTGCCTGGACGTGGCTCGATTCTGCACCTTCCTCTCGATGAAGCTCGGCTGCAGCATCGAGGACATCAAGTCGCTGCTCATGGGCGGCCACGGCGACGACATGGTGCCGCTCCCGCGATACACCAGCGTCCACGGCATCCCGATCAACCAGTTGCTCTCTGACGCCGAGATCACCGAGTGCGTCGAGCGCGCCAAGGTGGGCGGCGGCGAGATCGTCAAGCTCATGGGAACCAGCGCCTACTACGCGCCGGCGAGCGGCTGCATCCAGATGGCCGAGTCGATCATCAAGGACAAGCGCCGCATCCTGCCGTGCGCGGCGTACTGCGAGGATGCGTACGGCGTCGCCCCGGGCCAGAAGGGCAAGGGTTACTTCGTGGGCGTTCCGGTCATCCTGGGTGCCAACGGCGTGGAGAAGGTGGTGGAGGTGAAGCTGGACGCCGCCGAGCGGGCGCTCTTCGACACCAGTGCCAGCCACGTGAAGGACCTGGTGAAGGTGGTCATGGACCTGTTCCCCGAGCTGGCCTGACCGCAGACTGCCCCTGGTTTTGGCCAATGCGTTGCCTCCGAAGCAACGCCTTGGTCAAAACCATCAGGGAGCCTCCCAAGTTTGCACGCCCTGTGGCGCGCCGTCCGATATGTTCCAACCGTGCAGCGCATCACGCAGCCGCTCTTTCGCATCGACCCGGGTTGGCTGTTCCTCGTTGCCGGCCTCCTGCTGATCGGAGCCAGTGTGCTCGTTCCGCAGGAGGCACGCTTGCACGACCTTCGGCAGCAGCTTGGCATCCTGGAGCGATTGGAGGATTTTGGCGAACGGCGTGCGCAGGCCTACGCGAAGTTCATCGACCAGGTTGAGGCCGGCGACCCATCGGTGATTCGTCGATTGGCCGCTGCCCAGCTTCGGATCGTGGATGACGGCTTCGAGCGCCTGGCCGAGGCGGACTCCGCCCGTGCGCCCGTCTCCGAGTGGATCGATGCGTCAGTCCCCATCCCGCCCGTCGAAGCGATGGCGCCGACTGACACGTTGCTCCATCGATGGACCAAGGGGCGCCACCAGTTCTGGCTTGGGGGGCTTGGGGCGTTCAGTGCGTTTGTCGGGCTCATCGTGGGCGTGGAGCACCCGGGCAGGCGCCGACGTCGACCGGTCGGCTCGGGCCTTTCTGGCATGGAGACGACAGAGACGCCCACGCCGGCGGCCATCACACGCCCCGATGAGGCAGTCGATGAGTTTGCCGATTACCGTCACGGCGCGGACTGAGCCGTCGCGGCGCGGACCGGGCAGCGACCGGGTCCGACAAGGAAAGCCAGCCTTTTGGTGCCGCCGTGGGGATTGCGCCGATTCGGCGTTACTGTGGCACCATGGCGAGGGATGTTGACGAACTGGATGATGAACTCCTCCGCGTGGCGTGCGCCTGTGGGTCAGCCACCGGAATAGGGCCTGTCACTTGGGGAAGGCTGTTGGCGCGGGGCTTGGATGCTGGATGGTTGGCGCGCGCCGAGGCCGGCGCACTGGCGGAGGCCGCTGAAGTCCCCATGGCCCGGGCGCACCGCATGCTGGAGGCCGTCCGCATGGTCGACCCAGTCGCGGAGCGGGTCGCGATGCGGGAGCACGGCGTACGTGGCGTCGTGCTGGGCGACGCGGACTACCCCACCCGCCTGGCGGCCACGCACGATCCGCCGGCCATGCTCTGGGTTCGAGGGGACTGGGGATCGATGGACTGGGAGGACTGGTGGGTGGCGATCGTCGGCAGTCGCGAGGCGACATCTGGTGGCCAGGCCATCGCGTTCGAGTGGGCGCGTGCGCTGGGTGATGCCAGCTGCAACATCATCTCCGGCGGTGCACGCGGCATCGATGCCGCGGCCCACCGGGGTGCACTTGCCATCCGCATTCCCACGGTGGCGATCCTCGGCTGCGGGCTTGGCGTCTGCTATCCGGCGGAACATGGCGAGCTGTTCCAGTCGATCGTCGCGTCAGGTGGGTCGATCCTCAGCGAACTCCCCATGACTGCGCCACCGCTGGGCCACCACTTCCCACGGCGGAACCGAATCCTCGCGGCCCTCGCCGACGCGACGGTCGTCGTGGAAGCTCGCATCCGCTCAGGCGCGATGGTGACCGCTCGAATGGCGTGCGACCTCGGGAGGGAAGTCTGCTGCGTTCCCGGGCGCCCGGCGGACGTGAACGCCGAGGGCTGCCTGGTGGCGATCCGAGAGGGCTGGGCTTCCCTCGCTCGAGGGCCTGACGACGTCTTGGAGGCCCTCCGGGCCCATGTCTGGCGCTCCATTCCGGCCAAATGGGGTGGGGAACGGGTAGATTCCACCCCTTCCCCTCCACCACGCGCATGAACACATCCGCCGCGACCCATTCCTCCAGTCCGTCAAGCCAAGCGGGCTCGCGCGCGGAAGCCAGGAGCGGGGTTCACGGGGTGGATCGAGCGCCGGAGGGGGTGGAGACGGTCCTGATCCTGGACTTCGGGAGCCAGTTCGTCCAGTTGATCGCCCGGCGCGTTCGTGAGGCAGGGGTCTTCAGCCTGCTGGTCCGCCCGGACACCCCGATCGAAAAGTTGCGTGAGCACAATCCCAAGGGGATCATCCTGTCTGGCGGCCCCGCGAGCGTCCACGAGAAGGGTTCGCCGCGCTGCGACCCCAGGCTGTTGGAACTGGGCGTGCCGGTCCTGGGCATCTGCTACGGCATGCAGCTGGTGGCCGACATGACCGGCGGCACGGTGGAGCCATCCTCGCATCGCGAGTATGGGCGTGCGCATGTCGATGTCGCATCGGCGGGCGAGCTGCTCAAGGGCGTTCCCGGACACGCACAGGTCTGGATGAGCCACGGCGACAAGGTGACGGCGCTGGGTGCGGGCTTTGAGGTGCTGGCGAGCACGACGACATGCCCCTTCGCGGCGGTTCGTCACGCCGGGAAGCGATTCTGGGGAGTGCAGTTCCATCCGGAAGTCACGCACACGCCGCAGGGTGCGGCGATGCTCAACAACTTCCTCTTCGAGATCTGCCATTGCAAGGGCAACTGGACGATGGCGGACTACATGCGCGCGGAGTGCGACCGCGTGCGTGAGCGCGTCGGCACCTCGCGCGTGATCTGCGGGCTCTCGGGAGGCGTGGACTCCAGCGTCGTCGCCGCGCTCCTGGCGAAGGCGATCGGGCCACAACTTTGCTGCATCTTCGTGGACAACGGACTCCTGCGAAAGAACGAGCGCGAGCTGGTGGAGCGCACCTTCCGCGAGCACTTCGACGTCGACCTGCGGGTCGCGGACGCCGGGAAGGCGTTCCTGGGCGACTTGGCCGGAATCGACGACCCCCAGGAGAAGCGCCGTCGCATCGGCCATCGGTTCATCGATGTCTTCAAGGACGAGGCAAAGCATGTCGACGGCGACGTGAAGTTCCTCGCGCAGGGCACGCTCTACCCGGACGT
>SXGU01467217.1_pt1 | contig 10313 bp, 6 predicted proteins | sample 3174531 | NCBI WGS metagenome assembly SXGU01 (sample SAMN11356863, study PRJNA531348) | freshwater metagenome | isolation source: freshwater sample F1-140 | place: China: Fuxian Lake, Yuxi | collected 2017-12-25 | reverse complement strand
GCTGTTCATCAAGACCCATCCGAAGTCGAGCAACCTGTGGGTCGATACCCCGCTCAATCCGGAAGCCGCCAACAGCCAATCGATTGCCGTGTTCGATATCAAGAATCTCGACAAGGGCTACGAAGTGCTGCCGATCGGCGAATGGGCAGGCATCAAGGATGACGGCGCAAAGCGGATTGTCCAGCCCGAGTACAACATGGCGGGCGACGAAGTCTGGTTCTCGGTGTGGAGCGCAAAGGACAAAACCTCCGCGCTGGTCATCGTCGACGACAAGACGCGCAAGCTGAAGGCCGTGATCCAGGATCCCAAGCTGATCACGCCGACCGGCAAGTTCAATATTCACAATACACAGCACGACGTGTATTAAGTCACACGGCAGTTGCAGCAAGGCAAACGGGGGCTCGCGCCCCCGTTTGTTTTAGCGGCCCCCGAAGGGGAATCCCCGTTATGCAAAGCAAGCCGCTGGAATGCAAAGAGTCGTCAAACCGGAGTATCGTGCCAATGTCAAAGGCAGAGGTCTGAAGCATATTGCAAGAGAGGGCCATGGATAGCGGAAGCACCCAAACCAGCGACTTGATCCGGACGCTTTCCCGGCGCCAGTGGGCGATTTCGCTGGCCGTCGTCGTCTTGACGCTGGGGTCGCTGATCCTCGGCTGGCAGGGCATTGACAACAACGAGCAGACCGCCGAGATGATCAATCTCGCCGGAAGGCAGCGCATGCTGTCGCAGCGCATGGCCATGTTCCTGGTGCTCCATGAACGCGAACCCGAGGTGGCCGCACAGAGCCAGTACCGCGACATGGCCCGCGCAGCTGCAGTCGAGTTCAATCAGGCCCACGCGCGCCTGGCGGCGAATGCGGCAAAGCTCGGCCCGGGCACCCCCATCCACGCCCTGTATTTTGGCCCGACAGGCAGTGCCGATGCCAAATCGAAACACTACCTGGGACTGGTTCGGAGCGCGGTCGAGGCGCTGACGCTGGGAAAGCCCGCCGATGCCCGCGCGACTGCAGTCATCGTTTCCGAAGCGGCCAACGGCCTGATCAGGCAACTGCACGAGATCACGGCGCTCTATCAGCGAGACGCCGAAGAGCGGGTGGCGCTGATGCTGCATTTGATGCAAATCGCGGCGCTGATGATCGTGAGTTTGATCGCGTTCGGCCTGTTCCGGGTGTTCCGTCCCGTCATCCGCCACCTCGCCAGCGACGTCGCCGGCCGCGACGCCGCGCAGCGCGCGTTGCAGGACAGCGAGGAGCGCTTCAGGGCGTTTTCGGAGTCCTCCTCCGACTGGTTCTGGGAGACCGACGCGCAGCATCGTTTCTGCTGGATTCAGGACGGTCACACCATCAATATCCCTTTGCCCGCGGAAACCACGATCGGCAAGACGCGGCTCGAACTTCGCCCCGACATCGAACTGGCTGCCATCGAGAAATGGAAAGCCTACCAGTCTGACCTGAACGCACATCGCCCCTTCCGCGATCTCGAATACCAGATCGGCGCCGACGCGCAGGCCTTGCGCTGGATTTCGGTCAGTGGGCAGCCGTTCTTTGACCAGGACAGAAACTTCCTCGGCTACCGGGGGACCGCCAGGTACATTCAGGCACGGAAGGACATCGAAGCCTCGCTGCTGCGTCTGCAAATGGCGATCGAGCAAAGCCCGGTGTCGATCATGATCACCGACGCCCAATCCAACATCACTTACGTCAATGCGCACTTCTCCGCTGTCAGCGGCTACCGCGCGGATGAAGCGATAGGCCGGACGCCGAAAATCCTCTGGTCCGGCGAAACGCCGGTATCCGTATTCGCCGAAATGCACCAGGCCCTGGCGGCGGGAAAGATCTGGCGCGGAGAGGTCTGCAACCGGACAAAGAGCGGCGAGTTGTACTGGATGAATCAGTCCGTTTCAGCGGTGTACGACCATCTGGGGAATACCACCCATTACATCGCGGTGAGCGAAGACACCACGATGCAAAAGCAGGCCCGCCGTCGCGAGCAAAGCCGCAACCGGATACTGGAGGCGATCGCCAACGGCACCCCGCTGCCGGAAACGCTGGCCCTGATGGTCGCCATGGCCGAGCAGGAACTGCCCGGCGGCATATGCACCCTCCTGCGGCTGGACCGTACCCAGGGCAAGCTGTTCAGCGCCTGCGGTTCTGCGTTGTCCGCAACCTATACGGACGCGAGTGAGGGCTTGCAGATAGGTGAAAAAATCGGCTCCTGCGGTACGGCGGCATTCACCGCCAGCCGGGTCGTGGTGGAAGACATCGACAACCATCCTTACTGGCGGGCATGGCGTGCAGTGGCCGCCGCCGAGGGGCTGCGTGCCTGCTGGTCGCAGCCGATCATGGCAGCGGCGGGCAAGGTACTGGGCACGCTGGCCATTTACTATCGAACGCCGCGCTCGCCCACCGCGGACGAAATTCAGGTCATCGAACTGGTTGCCAGCCTGGCCGCCATCTGCCTCGAGCGAGCCGAAGCCGAACAGGCGCTGCGGCGGCAGGAAGAACAGGCCCGCACCCTGCTGGCGGAAAACGAAACCATCCTCGACAATGCCCTGGTCGGCATCGTCTATCTCAAGCACCGGCGCGTCGTCTCCTGCAACCGCCGCCTGGAGGAAATTTTCGGCTACGGGCCCGGCGAACTGATCGGGAAGTCATCCGAGGTGTTCTATGACACTCGCCGGCGCTTCGAGGCCATCGGCGAGGATGCCTACCGGGTCGAGGCCAAGAGCAGAACCTTCAGCACCGAGTTGATCCTGAAACACAAGGACGGCACGCTGTTCCGCGGCGCACTGAATGGTCGGGTGCTCGATCCCGCGCATCCCCAGGAAGGCAGCATCTGGGTGTATGCGGACATTTCCGAGCGTCACAAGGCCGAGCAGGAAATCCGCAAGTTGCTGCAGGCCCTGGAGCAAAGCCCGGTCTCGATCGTGATTACCAACCGCGAAGGGCTCATCGAGTACGTCAACCCGCGGTTCACCAAGGTCACCGGTTTCACCGCGAAGGAAGCCATCGGCCAGAATCCGCGCATTCTCCAATCCGGTGAAACCCCTCGCGAGACCTATGAGCAACTCTGGCAGACCCTGCTCGCCGGCAAGGAATGGCGCGGCGTGGTGCGCAACAAGCGCAAGAATGGTGAACTGTTCTGGGAAGAAGCCTCCATCTCGCCGATCCTCGATCAAAAGGGAGAGGCGACGCACTACCTGGCGGTCAAGGAAGACATCACCGAGCGCAAGCAGATCGAAGATGAACTGGAGCAGCATCGGGCGCATCTGGAAGATCTGGTGGCCCGGCGCACATCCGACTTGAGTGCCGCGCTGGCAGCCGCCAAGGTGGCCGATCAGGCCAAGGACGCGTTCCTCGCCAACGTCAGCCACGAGCTGCGTAGACCGCTGAATGCGGTGATCGGCCTGTCGGAACTGGCGCGGCGGATCAGCACCGACCCACGCCAGCAGGATTACCTCGACAAGGTCACCGGCGCCGGCAAGACGCTTGCCGGGATCATCAACGACCTGCTTGACCTGTCGAAGATTTCCGCCGACCGCATGGAACTTGAAGCGAGCACCTTCGGCCTGCGCTCGCTGATCCAGCGCAGCCGGTCCGTGATGGCCCACCGCGCCACCGAGAAGGGCCTTGAGCTGATCGAGGAGATCGACGACGACGTACCCGATGTATTGGTCGGCGACCCCTTGCAGATCGAACAGATCCTGTTGAATCTGCTCTCCAATGCCATCAAGTTCACTCCTGCCGGCCACGTCAAGCTGCGCATCAGCCTCCATGCCCGCACGAAAGCGCGTGCCTGCCTGAACATCGACGTCGAAGACACGGGCATCGGCCTGGCAGAGGAAAGCCTTGCCCGGCTGTTCCAGCCCTTTGCCCAGGCCGATGCCTCGATGAATCGCAAGTTCGGCGGCACCGGCCTCGGACTGGCCTTGTGCAGGCGCCTGGCGGAAATGATGGAAGGCGATATCCACGCCAGCAGTCGCGAAGGTGCCGGCACCACCTTCCACGTCAGAATCTGGCTCGGCCTGGGCGATGCCGCCGAACTACAGGAAGCCGCACCCGCCGCGCGCAAGCAGATCCTGCCGGCGAACTACCGGAATGCACGGGTACTGGTCGTCGATGACCAGCCGCTCAATCGCGAGATCGTCGAGGCTCTGCTGGCCGAGGTCGGCATCACGCCACGCGTGGCGACCAACGGCAAGGAGGCGCTGGACATCCTTCATGCAGCCGGTCCCGATGCCTTCGACCTGGTGCTGATGGATATCCAGATGCCCGTCATGGACGGCCTCACCGCCACCCGCGCGATTCGCACCTGGGTCGGCTATGACGCACTGCCCATCGTCGCCATGACCGCACACACCATGGAACACGAAAAGGAAATCAGCAGCACCGCGGGCATGAACGACCATATCGGCAAGCCCTTCGAGACGACGCATTTCTTTCAGGTGCTGGCGCACTGGATACCGGAGGAAAAACAACAACTGCCCGCTGGCTCGCCCGAGGCCGAGCCGGCGCCTGCCGCCGTCGGCCTGGCCGCCCTGCGCAGCATCGACACGCAGGCCGGCCTGGCGCGCTTCGTCGGCAACGAGAAGCGCTACCGGCACTGGCTGACGGAGTTCCTCGGCGAGGCGCCGGGCTATACGGCGCAGATTCGCCAATCGCTCGCCGCCGGCAATCCGGAAGCTGCGCGCCAGTCGGCCCACGCCATCAAGGGTCGTGTCGGCATGCTGGGCATGACCGGCCTGCACCCGATCGCCACCGCCCTCGAGGCAGCCCTGATGCAAGGCGCGCCGACCGATGCGCTGCTTGAGCAATTGCAGGCCATGATTAAACTTTTGTGCGCCGAAATCCAGGCCGGACTGGGCAACGCGGCGCCGGAACCTGCCGCGGAGCCCGCGGCGGCGCCCGTACCGACTCCGAAAGGACCCATGGGGCCCATGCCGCAATCCATCGTTCATGTCATTGCCATGTTAGAGTGTGCGGACGGTGGCAGCGCGGAAGCTATCGAACGCTGCCTGTCGGAGTTGAAAGATTCCGACTGGGCGCCGCGCCTGCGGCAGGCGCTGGCTCATGTGCGCGGTTTCGACTTCGACGCCGCCAACAAACTGCTCGCTCCCGCGAGTCGGGAGCAGCACCGAGGGAACCAAGGGTAAACACAGGCATGGCAAAGATCATCTTGCTGATCGACGATGACCCGGCGGTATTGGAGGCCCTCAACGAGTGCCTGCGGCCGCATTACCAGACCCGTCTCGCCACGCGCGGACAAAAGGGGCTGGATTTGGCGCGCATGCAACCCCAGCCCGACCTCATCCTGCTCGACGTCGAGCTGCCCGACATGAAAGGCTATGCGGTTTGCGCGGGGCTCAAGCAGGACCCTTTGACGGCGCCGATTCCCGTGATGTTCCTGTCGAGCCATACCGACGTCGGCGATATCACCCATGGCCTCGGTCTTGGTGCGGTGGACTACGTGACCAAACCCGTGGCGCCGCCCATCCTGCTGGCACGGGTGCGGACGCATCTGCGCCTGCGCGAGGCCCATGACTGGCTGCAGGACCAGAATGTTCATCTGGAAACCTTGGTCAGCAAGCGCACCCGCGATCTTGAGGCGAGAACCCTGGAGCTGCAGCACAGCCAGGATCTGACCATCTTCGCCCTCGGTTCCATCGCGGAAACCCGCGACAATGAAACCGGCAACCACATCTACCGCACCAGCGCCTATGTCGAAGTGATGGCACGACGGCTCGCGGCGACATCGCACGCGCACCGCGAGATTGCAGCGCAGGACTGGGAGATGATCTGGAAATCGGCGCCGCTCCACGATATCGGCAAGGTCGGCATCCCCGATCACATCCTGCTGAAACCAGGCAAGCTGACGGCCGAAGAATTCGAGGTGATGAAGCGACATCCCACGCTTGGCCGCGACGCCATCCGCTCGGCTGAAATCCGCGTTCAGTCGGACGGTTCATTCCTGCGCGTCGCCTCGGAGATCGCCTACGGCCACCACGAGCGCTGGGATGGCAAGGGTTATCCGCAAGGCATCGGCAGCGACGGGATTCCGCTGTCGGCGCGACTGATGGCGCTGGCGGACGTCTACGACGCCTTGATCAGCAAACGGGTGTACAAGCCCGCAATGTCGCACGCCACGTCTGTCGAAATCATCCGTGAAGGGCGCGGCAGCCACTTCGATCCTGAAGTGCTGGACGTTTTTCTTGAACTTGCGGACGAGTTCAACGACATCGCCCTGCGCTTCAGCGACAGCACCACCGAAGGAGAATGAATTGAGCGACGCATTCAAGGTATTTGCCATCGACGATGACCCGCTGATCCTGGAAATCATGCGCGAGATCCTCGAACCCGACTGCGCCGTGGAGACCTTCGACAGCGCCGAAGCCTGCCTGCCGCGCCTCGAAGTCGAAAAGCCCGGCATGTTTCTGCTCGATGTCAGCCTGCCGGGCATGGATGGCTACAGCCTTTGTCGACGGATCAAGGACGACGAGTCTTTGCGTGACATCCCGGTCACCTTTGTGTCCAGCCACGACACCATCGATGCCCGACTCAAGGGCTACGACGCCGGCGGCGAGGACTTCATCGTCAAGCCCTTCGCGCCGGAGGAGGTGCTGCGCAAGATCAAGGTCGCGCAACAGATCATCCTGAGCAAGAAAGCCCTCGAGGAACAGGCCAAGGCCGCCAACAGTTTCTCGATGATGATGATGAGCAGCATGGGTGAATCCGGCATCGTCATGCAGTTCCTCGGCAAGCTGTTCTCGTGGAATGCCGAGCAGGAAGTCGCGAACGGGCTGCTCGAATTGCTGCAGAGCTATCAACTCCATGGCGTGGCGCAGACTCGTGTCGCCCAGCGCACGCTGACACTCAGCGCGGCAGGCACCAATCTGCCCCTGGAAGTTTCCGTGCTCAATCACGTGCGCAGCCAGGGCCGCGTCTTCGAGTTCCGCAACCGCGGTGTCTACAACTGCGACCACATCACCCTGATGGTCAACAACATGCCGGTCAATGACCCGGACCTTTGCGGCCGGCTGCGCGACCACCTCTCGCTCGTCGCCCAGGGCGCCGATTCACGCCTGCACGCGATCGAAACCCAGGAAGCCAATCAGCGCAATCGCGCGGGTATCGATGACGCCCTGCAGAGCATTCGCGAATCACTCGGCGCCATGCGCCTGGCGCATGGCCAGGACCGGGCGGCCAGTTCCCAGTTGTTGATCGAACTGGAGCAAAGCCTGGCGAAAGCCTTCGTCCATCTCGGCCTGAGCAGCGATCAGGAACGCACCATGGAAGATCTGGTGCACGAATTCATGAAGCGCATGATGGAGTTGCAGGATCGCGGCGAAGAGGTCTACGAAACATTGCAGAAGCTGACCGAGAAGCTGGGGCAGCTGAAATAGGCGCTAGTCGCCGGGCTCGGCGTTAAGCGCATAGTCGGCCATCGCCGCCAGCACCGGCTCCGCCTCGCCCACCGGCGGCGCCAGCGCGATCACCAATCCGGCATGGCGATCCATGGCATTGGCCGCCATCTGCGGCAGGTCCTTCTTGATATGACTGCCTGCCGCCATGAAAATCGGCACCACCACGATTTCCGTCGCGCCCTGGTGCACAAGGCAATCCACCCCTTCGTCGAAGCTGGGTCGCAGCAGTTCCAGAAAGCCCGGCTCGACCAATGCCTCGGGCGTCCGCGCCAGAATGGCGTCGCGAATGCGATGAAAGGGCTGCGCCCATTCGGGATTGCGCGCGCCGTGACCGAACAACAATATGCCTTTCACCTGGATCCCTCCTTTGCCTGCCACACGTTGCGGCAACCGGTTTCCCGGACGAACAGCGTCGCGATCCAGCCGGCAACAGCCGCGGCAGTGAGCAGCAGCATGCCGTTGCGCCAGTCGCCGGCGGAATAAATACGCACGCCGGCCTCCATTCTGCCATCCCAGGTGCGCTCCATGAGCCAGCCGACCATGGGTTGCAGGATGGCCGGGCCAAGAAAGATGCCGACATTGACCACGCTGGTGGCCATGCCCGAGAGCTGCGGCGGATTGACTTCCTTGGCGCTGGCCCAGGACAGCGTGAAGCCCGCGGTAGCGAGGCCCATCATGAGGCACAGCCCATAGGTCGCCGCCAGCGGCAGGGCGCCATCGGCCCGCCAGGTCACCCAAAGCCAGATGCCCCAGCCGAGCACGTGCACGCCGGAGACCGCCAGCGCCACTGCCTTGCGCCGCCCCAGTGCATCGGAAACGCGGCCCCACAGGGCAGAGCCAACAGCGAAGCCGAGAAAGTAAATGCTTACATGGTTGGAGGCGGTGGCGCGCGACATGGCGTGCATCTGGGTCAGGTAGGGTACGGCCCACAATCCCGCGAAGGTAAAAAAGGCGCCGGAAAGTCCGGCGTTGGCAAAAAAGCCGGGCCAGGTGGCGCGGTTCTTCAACACCGAAACCAGACCTGTCAGCCATGCCGCCCGATCGACCTTGCCCGCCGGTGTTTCGATCACCCAGGCGCGGCTGGCAAACGCCAGCGCGAACGACAGCAGCCCGACCACGACAAACACCTGACGCCAGCCGGCCGCCTGCGTGGCCCACGCCAGCGGCGCACCGGCGAGGATCGAGCCGAGATTGCCGATCAGCATGCACAGGCCGGTCAGGGTGGCGAAGCGGCGCTCCTCGAAGCCGATCGCCAGCAGTTTGAGCATGGCGATGAAGGTCACCGAAACACCGAGGCCGACCAGGGTGCGGCCGGCAAAGGCCAGCTCGAAACTCGGCGCGAGGCCGAACAGGATCGCCCCGACCCCCGCCACCAGCCCGCCCCAGAACAGGATGCGGCGCGGCCCCAGGGTGTCGGCGAGAACCCCGGTGGGAATCTGCATCAGGGTATAAACGTAGAAGTAGGTCGCGGCCAGCGTGCCGAGTTGCGCGCCGCCAATGGCGAAGCTGACTTGCAGGTCGCCCGAGATTGCCGCCGGCGCGACGCGGTGGAAGAAGGACAGCAGGTAGGCGGCAATCGCCACGCCGAGGCCGAGCAGCACGGCCGGCCGGGTGGTGGCGGGGTTCATGTCAGGACGTCGGGATTGAGCAGGTTCGGCGGCTTCTGCCCGGAGAGCGCGGCGATCAGGTTGTCGGCGGCGGTCATCGCCATGGCCATGCGCGTGGCGCGCGATGAAGATCCGATATGCGGCGTCAGAGCCACGTTGTCGAGTTCGAGAAAGCCCGGGTTGAGCTTCGGCTCGCCCTCGAACACATCCAGCCCGGCCCCGGAAAGTCGGCGCTGGCGCAACGCCGAAATCAGCGCTTCGTCGTCAACAATGCCGCCGCGGGCGACGTTGATCAGGTGCGCCGTGGGTTTCATCAGCGCCAGCTCGGCGGCACCGATGGTGTGATGGCTTTCGGGCGAATACGGCAGCAGCAGCACCAGAAAATCGGATTCGCGCAGCAGGGTTTCCTTGTCCACCCATGTGGCGCGACATGCGGCCTCGCGCTCGGCCGGCAGCGGCGTGCGCTTGTGATAGATCACTTTCATGTCGAAGCCCAGGGCGCGCCGCGCCACGGTCTGGCCGATGCGCCCCATGCCAAGGATGCCGAGCGTGGCGTGATGCACGTCGCTGCCCAGCCACTGGATGAACTGCCAACCCTGCCACTCGCCATTGCGCAGCCAGCGCTCGGCGGCGGGCAGGCGCCGCGCCGTCGCCATCAGCAGCGCCCAGGCCAGATCGGCCGTGGTATCGTCGAGCACGCCCGGCGTGTTGGTCGCCATTACACCGGCGCGTGTACAGGCGGCGAGATCGATGTTGTTGTAGCCGACGGCGAAGTTGCACACGGCCTTCAGCCGCGGTGCCGCGGCGATCACCTCGGCCGTCACCGGATCGGTAGCCGCCGTCAGCGCACCCGCCTTGTCTGCCAGCCGCGCCTTGAGGCCCTCGACACCGAGGATGACATCGGCCTGATTGTCGTCCACCTCGAAGTGCTGGCGCAGGCGCTCCAGCACTTCGGGAAAGACTTCGCGGGCAACGAGAATCTTCGGTTTCATCTTTACCGCTCAGTTGCCATAAAGCACGCGCGGCAGCCACATGCCGATGTCGGGGAACATGTAGAGCAGGAACAGGGCAAACACCTGAAGGCCCATAAAGGGCATCATGCCGGCGATGATCTGGTTAAGCGTCACGTGCGGCGGCGACACCCCCTTCCGGTAGAAGGCCGCCATCGCCACCGGCGGCGAGAGGAAGGCCGTCTGCAGGTTGAGCGCGACCAGCAGGCCGAAGAACAGCGGATCGACCCCGAAGTGCGGCAACAGGGGAATGAAGATCGGCATGAAAATGACGATG
>SXGU01219707.1_pt1 | contig 10314 bp, 8 predicted proteins | sample 3174531 | NCBI WGS metagenome assembly SXGU01 (sample SAMN11356863, study PRJNA531348) | freshwater metagenome | isolation source: freshwater sample F1-140 | place: China: Fuxian Lake, Yuxi | collected 2017-12-25 | reverse complement strand
TTCAGTCGTGAAAGCGGCCGGGGTGATCGGCGCAGCCACTTTTTCCAGCCGGATACTGGGCTTCGTCCGTGACATGGTGCTCGCGCGTCTGTTCGGCGCGACGCCGGCTGCGGATGCGTTTTTTGTGGCCTTCCGTATTCCTAGTCTCCTTCGAGAGCTGTTTGCCGAAGGGTCGATGTCGTCGGCCTTCATTCCGGTGTTCACGGAGTACCGGACGATGCGCGGCAAGCAGGAAGCGTGGGAATTGGCCAGCGCCGTCTTCACGACGTTATTGACCATCGTCACAGGGGTAACTCTGTTGGGCATTCTTGCCTCGCCCTGGCTCGTCCAACTGCTCGCGCCTGGATTTCAGGAATATCCAGACAAACTTGCGTTGGCGACGTTACTGACCCGCGTCATGTTTCCCTATTTACTCTTTATCAGTCTGGCTGCGCTGGCCATGGGCATTCTCAATTCTGTGCGGGCCTTTGCCGTGCCGGCCTTCTCTCCCCTCTTTCTGAACATCTTCATTATCATTGGCGCGTTGTTTGTCTCGCCGCAGCTTCCCGAACCGATTGTCGGCGTGGCGATCGGTGTGGTGGCCGGAGGGGTCGCTCAATTTGCCATGCAGCTCCCCAGCCTGAAACTGCGCGGGTTGTTGTTCGGGTTTCGCTTCGAGCCGGGGCATCCTGGCCTGCGACGGATCGGCTGGTTGATGGTGCCGTCGCTGCTCGGTCTGTCTGTGACCCAGATCAACCTGACCGTCAGTACGGTGCTGGGATCGTTTTTTGCCGGAGGGCCCACCTATTTATTTTACGGGATGCGGCTGATCCAGTTTCCGCTCGGCATCTTCGGTGTGGCCTTGGCGACGGCGATTCTGCCGACATTGTCGGCCCAAGCGGCGCGTGGAGCGATGGACGAGTTACGCACCACGCTCGGTTTCGGTCTGCGTATGATCCTGTTCATCATCGTGCCGGCAATGGTGGGTCTGATTTTACTGCGGACTCCGATCGTCCATCTCTTTTTCGAGCACGGCTCGTTTACTGCACAAGATACGGCGGAGACCGCGCTGGCAGTTCTCTGCTACGCGGTCGGGTTGTGGGCGTTCGGCGGGGTGCGGATCATTGTGTCGGCGTTCTATTCCCTCCAGGACACGAAGACGCCGGCTGTTTCAGCGGCGATCGCTGTGGCCGCGAACATTCTCTTCTCGCTGGCGCTGATGTCCTCTCTGGGGGCGGCTGGGCTGGCCCTTGCGACGGCATTAGCGGCCATGGTGAATGGGGGTATCCTGGTGGCGGTGCTCAATCGGCGATTGGGCGGCATCGAATGGGGGAGCGTGGGGCGATCGTTCCTGCGCGTGCTCGTGGCATGCGCGCCGATGGTTGTCGCCTGTTGGTGGGTGGCCAGCGCGCAGATATGGGCGCATCCCGACGACTGGATTGCGAAATCGTCGATGCTCGCCCTGGCTATTGGATTGAGCGTATGTAGCTATCTCGGAGCCCATGCGCTGCTGCGATCCGATGAACTTGACGTGCTGTGGGGCATGGTGCGAAGAAAACTTGGATGGTTGGCCGGACGATAGGAGATACCATGCGGCGCGCAATGATCTTCAAGTCGCCTTGGGGCTGGGTCGGAATCTCCGAGACAGCCACAGGGATTGATACGATTGCGTTGCCCAAGCGATCAAAACGGGCCATCGAGTGTGGTCTCCGCGCGATGGCGGACGGGCCGTTTGAACCGGGAGAGTCTGAGCGGTTGGAAACCGCCCGCCGCCAATTGCTCGACTATCTTGGGGGGAGACGGAATGTATTCGATATCCCGCTTGACCTCTCGCGGGGCACTGCATTCCAGCGGCGAGTGTGGCGGACGCTGCAACGGGTTCCATTTGGGAAGCTCCGCTCGTACCAATGGATTGCGGCTCGTGTCGGTGGACGGCGTTATGCCCGGGCTGTCGGCAACGCAGTCGGCGCGAATCCTTTGCCGATCGTCGTCCCCTGCCATCGCATTGTCGCGCAGGATGCGTCGCTGGGCGGCTTCTCCTGTGGGTTGCCCATGAAACGAAAGTTGCTGACGCTTGAGGGGACGTTGTCCATGCTGAGGAGCAGATAGTATGTGGCCTATGGTTCGAACGAGACGAATCTTTGGAAGGCCGGTGACAGTTGCCATATTGAACGATGGACCGGTCACGTTTGTCGTGGATAGCCGGGAGGACCGCTCCTGATTAGCCCAAGTCAAGTCTCCCAGACGAGGACCGATAAAGCAGCAGGAGCATCAGTAGGTTGCCGTGAGCCTGTTATAATTGAGGCCAGAGCCTGGTCACATTTCATGAGGTGTTGCGATGGGAGTTCAAGTCCCTCTACAGCATCTGTTGCGTCGGCTGTTCGGAGCCCTGACCGAGAAAAGCTTCACTGAGCATCTTGGTTGGCCGGACCAGAATGTAACCGGCTACGTCTCCGACCTTCTCGTCAATTTTACCCACACCGATCATCTGTATAAGATCAGAAATCAGCAAGGCCAGCAGGTCGATACTGTCGTCGAGCTGCTGTTTGAGTCCGAAGTGATGCTTGAGGCGCAGTCGTTGGACCGTGAGCGGGATGTCCACCGCCACATCGGAGATTTTACCCTGTTCATGGCCGGGCTGTTTCCAGAGTATCTCCGGAGGCTCAAATCGGCGGGATTGATCTATCACAAGGACTTTCTCGTGGATTACGTAAAGACCGGCAAGCGGTCGTACGGCATTGTGGCCAAGATCGGTCGTGACGATGCCGAAGGCAATCCGCCCGTGTTTCAAAAACTGTCCGAGAATTTTGAGCTTTGCGTCACTGGTTTGGGTTTCGTTCGATCCGATCTGGACCGCATGCAAAATCCTGCCTATCAGCGCACTCGGGATCTTCTGTTGAATTGAAACCGGCGAATCCTATCCTGCTTGTTCATGGAGGCGCCGGCCGCCGTCCGATGACCGCCGTCGAGGCAACCTGTTTCACCTGGCTTTCCCGGTAACGACTATCGAAGCCACAAAGCAGTTTTATATGGAAGATTTCGGTTATACGCTGGGCCGTGAATCATGGCTCGCGTATGCGCGCGGCAGGCGACACGTTGTGGACCCATCGAAGGATGCGCTGGTGCCGCTTTGCCAGCGCCACGGTTTTTCGGAGGGGGTCGTATCGTTGTGGCGACGGCAGCATGGCGGCGAGCCAGGCCGCTTCGTCCAGGGTCAGCTCAGCGGCGGATTTGCCGAAATGGTGGCGGGCGGCGGCTTCTGCGCCATAAACCCCGCGTCCCCACTCGGCTACATTCAGATACAGTTCGAGGATGCGCTCTTTGGTCAGGTGGTGCTCGAGTGCTCGCGTGATCAAGGCCTCGTGAGTTTTTCTGATCAGCGAGCGTTCCGAAGACAAGTACAAGTTTTTGGCTAGTTGCTGCGTAATCGTACTTCCACCTCGTTTCATTTCCCCCGCTTCAAAATTATGGAGCGCGGCCTCTCGAATGCCTTCCCAATCGAACCCTTCATGGGTGAAGAACGAGGCATCTTCTGCCGCAATCACAGCTCGTTGCAGGTGTGAGGAGATCCGTGACAAGGGCGCCCAGGACCATTGCTTCAGGACGGAGCGTTTCTCTTGAGCCGCTTTCTCCGCCCGGCGATCCATGAGAGCAGTCGATGTCGGGTTGTGCCGGGCGAGTGCTCCCACATCGGGCAAGGTGGCCAGCCAGGTCAGCGCCAATATGCCGAGCGGAAGTCCCACAATCAGGATACTCCAGAGGAGCAGGCGAATGATTATCCGGCGTTTGGTTGACATCAGTGTGCGGGATGCGTATGTGTAACAGCGTGAGATAAGGGCGAAGCACCAATCTGCTGTCCTGAATTCCACGCGTCCGTCTAGGAATGGCATGAAAATCGTTACGGCTGAGTTTATCAGAAGCTGTGTTGATCCAGAACAATTTCCTCCCGGCGACTTGCGTGAGATTGCCGTGGTCGGACGTTCCAATGTGGGCAAATCTTCTTTGATCAACTCACTGCTGAATCGGCGGGATCTGGCGAAGGTCAGCCGGACACCAGGGAAAACAAGGGCGGTGAATCTGTTTCGGGTGTCGACATCCGACCAGAATTTGGCGCAATTCTATCTGGTGGACCTGCCGGGATATGGATTTGCTAAGGTCTCCCGGTCGATCCGTGCCGAGTGGGCGCCGTTGCTGGAAGCCTATCTGACCGATCGATCTCCGTTGCTCGGTGTTGTGCTGCTGGTTGAAAGCCGCGTGGTAACCGATCAAGATCGCCAAACCCTCGCCTGGCTCCGTTCCATCGGGCACAATCCACTCGTCGTTGCCACTAAGGCCGACAAGCTCAAGCCTAGTGAACGGGTGCGTACCCTTCGTCAAACCCACCTGGATTTGGGATTAATCGAAGGGGAGATGCTGATTCCCTATTCGGCTGTGACCGGGGATGGGCGGGAGCGGGTGTGGGGAGCGCTGCGAGATCTGGCTAAAATTTGATTTCGATGTAGGCCTTGTTCTTCAGGTCGGCCAGCCAGGATTGAAACCCATCTTCAGTTTTCTGCTCGAAGACCAGTCCTTGGATTTCATATTGCACTTCCTGAAATGGGCGGTACTGCTTGGGTTTCTTGTCCTCCACTCGAAAGATGTGAAACCCATCGGTGCTCTCGACGATGTCGGAGATACCGCCTGGAACAAGAGGCGCGAGCGCCCGTTCGATTGGCGGCAAGAGCTCGCCACGACGCACGAGTCCGACCCTCCCGCCTTGCAGCGCAAGTGGTCCGTCTGAATATTGCAATGCGACATCCTCGAACTTCTCGCCGCGCTTCAATTCATCCATCGCCTTGCGTATCTTGGTGAGCGCATCGGCTGCGCCATCGCGTGAACGAGACTGTACGAGGATTTGGCTCAACGTGTATTCTTCCGGAAGGGCGAAACGGTCGCGATGCCCTTGATAATAGCGCTTCATTTCTGATTCCCCGACCATGACGTTCCCGCGCACTTCTCGGTCCACCACTTTCAAGAGCAGCAGTTGATCCCGGACGGTTCGCGCGTTCTGGGGGTTTGACGGATCGATGGCTCCTCCCTGCTGTTTCATTTGCTCGAATGCGACCTTCACTTCCTGATCAGACACTTCGATCTTCCGCGTTTTGGCCTCTTGCAGTTGCAACTTCCGCTCGATCATCTTTGTGATCGCCATGGATTCCGCTAGTTTCAGTCGTTGCGCGAGATCGTCGCCCTGGTGTTGTTGTTTGATGCGTTCCTGTTGCGACGCCAACTCGCGCTTGACGTCCGACAGCATGATCAGGTCGGAATTCACCACGGCGACGATGCGATCTTCGAGATGCGCCGATGCGAAGGTCGCTGTCAGCGCCAGGAAGCCGATCGATACCGACAGAACCGTGAACAGTGCCATCGGATATTGTCTGCGAGAAACGGACGACACGAGTGCGCGCTCCTTGTTACAAAGGATTGAGAACCGGCAACCAGCCGATTCTACATGAAATGAGTTGGACTTGGGGAGAGTGAAAGGGCTATGGCTTACCCGCATCGTCGGTAATGTGACGGGAGGCGTCGGCGAGTCGAATCGTGGCATTCGTCCGGATATCGGCGATCACTTCCTCGAAGCGCTTGCGGCGCTTGTCGGCCAGAAGTTCTTGGCGAAGCCGTTCTTGGGTGGCCAAGTCGGCCTGGATGATTTCTGTGTCGAGGGGGGTGATCATGACCAGATAATAGCCGCTCTCAGTTTTGATCGGAGCGCTGATCAGCCCTGGTTTGAGGGTTTGGATGACGTCATCGACTTCGGGGATGACCAGGCCTTTACGGTAAGGGCCAAGATCGCCGCCCTGGGCTTTTGATTGTTCGTGGATCGAATAGCGCTTGGCGAAAACGGCGAAGTTTCCTCCGTGATTCACCTGCGTTTCAAGATCTTTTGCAGCCGGAAAATTCGGCAGCAGCATCAGAGAGACCTGGATCTTCAAGGGGTCCAACAGTTCGCGCGAATGAGCCTCGTAATACGCATCGAGTTCGTCTTTTGTGATTTCCACCTTGGACTGAAGTTTGTCCTTCAACAGTTCATCGAGAATCAATTGCTCTTTGTACCGTTGGGCTTTGTCGCGGATCGCGTCGTTTTGATCGAGCCCTCGACGGCGGGCTTCCTGCATCAGCAGCTCACGGGTGATGAGTTCGTCCAGGAATCGCCGTTTGCCCCCGTCCTTCGTGTAGCGGATGCGGGTGGCTTCCGAGAGCTCGCGCCAATGGATATCAAACTCGGTTTGCGTAATGGCCCGTCCATTGACCAGCGCCACGATCGGTTCCTCCTGCGGAGGCGCGCAGCCGGACAGTAGGGCTCCCGATCCGACCAGTAGGCCAGCAAGAAAGAGAGAGAGACGGAGGGGGGTATAGCCGGCGCAACGGACGTAGAGCGACATCATGGGGCGTAGGGTGCAGGTTCCGATCACAAGCCAGAGGCATCCTTTCCGGCTGTGTTGGTATCACAGAGGCTGAGGCTTTGCAAGGTTGTGTTGAGTTCCGAGAATATTGCCGGCCAGCTTTCGCTTGGAAGTTGGATCTCAAAGGAGAGGGGGCTTAGGAAGCGCAAGCGCTTCTTGAGGCGATCCATCAACTGGTTGACAGACTTGTCGGACACCACGGCTTTGGGACTGAACGACAGGGTCACCGACGTGTGATGCACCTCGATCGACAGGAGACGCAGTCGTTTGGCATGAATGCGGAGCTGCATGACCTCCAGCAGCCGTTCGACCGGTTCCGTCGGATGTCCGTAGCGATCTTGGATTTCTCCGTGTAGCAAGGCCAGTTCGCCGACTTGGTTGCAGGCGGTCAGCCGTTTGTAGAGCGATAGTCGTTGATGTGGGTCGGTCACATAGCCTTCGGGGATGAAGGCGGATACCGGCAGTTGCAGTGTCGGGTCCGGCTCGTCCTCGACAACCAGGCCCTTGAGGCGCTGGACCGCCTGTTCGACCATTTGCATGTAGAGGTCCAGGCCGATCGCGGCGATGTGGCCGGATTGCTGTTTGCCCAAGAGGTTTCCGGCCCCCCTGATTTCGAGGTCGGCAGCCGCGATGCGAAACCCCGATCCCAGTTCGGTGAATTGTTGAATCGCAATCAGCCGTTTCTGCGCATCGCCCGTGAGCGTGCCTTCGTCGGGGATCAGAAAGTAGGCGAAGGCCTGTTCGCCTCCGCGCCCGACGCGCCCGCGCAGTTGGTACAGCTGCGCGAGGCCGAACATCTCGGCCCGGTTCACGATGATCGTATTGGCGTTCGGGACATCGAGGCCGGACTGAATGATCGCCGAGGCAATCAAGACGTCCGCCTCGCGCTTCACGAATTTCAACATGACGGCTTCCAGCGGTTTGGCGTCCATTTGGCCGTGCGCCATCACCATGCGGGCTTCCGGGACCAACCGGTGAAGCCATGCGCCGATTCCCTCCATGGTTTCGACGCGGTTGTGCACAAAGTAGACTTGCCCGCCACGGCCCAGCTCGCGCAGAATCGCATCCCGCACGGCTTTGTCGCTGGAGCGGATGACGTCCGTTTTGATCGCCAGCCGGCCGGCCGGCGGGGTATCGATGATGGAGAGGTCGCGGACGCTCGACATGGCCATCTGCAGCGTGCGCGGGATAGGCGTGGCAGTCAAGGTGAGTACGTCGACCTGGGTGCGAAGCTGTTTGAGCCGTTCCTTGTGTTTCACGCCGAACCACTGCTCCTCGTCGATAATAACGAGGCCGAGATCGCGGAATGTGACGTCTTTCTGGAGTAGGCGGTGGGTGCCGATCATGACATCGATGAGGCCGGCTGCAACATCTTTGAGCGCCGCTTTGCTGTCCTTGGGCGATTGGAATCGCGAGAGCAGCGCCACGCGGGCCGGAAAGGGAGCGAATCGTTCCGCGAAGTTGTCATAATGCTGGTGGGCCAGCAGGGTGGTGGGCCCCAGGACCGCGACCTGGCGGCCATGCTCCACCGCTGTGAAGGCGGCGCGCATCGCCACCTCCGTCTTGCCGGACCCGACGTCGCCGCCGACCAACCGGTCCATCGGCTTCGTCGATTCCAGGTCGCGGACGATGTCGCGGATGGCGTTGAGCTGGTCCGGTGTTTCTTCATATTCGAAGGCTGCCTCGAACTCGTGGTACAGCGTGCTGGAGGCTCCATAGGCGTTCCGCTTCACCAGCTCGCGGTTGGCATAGAGATCGACCAGCTCATGCGCCATCTCTTCGACATCCTTTTTCACCCGCGCCGTGGTTTTGGCCCAACTGGTGCCGCCGAGGCGATCAAGCCGGGGAACGTGGCTGTCGGCTCCGCTATAGCGCTGGACTTGGTGCAAACGATCGAGCGGGACATAGAGCGTATCTCCGCCGGCAAACTCCAAAATCAAATAGTCGCTCTCGAAATCCTGAACGGCGAGGCGCTTGAGCCCCCGATATTTGGCGATGCCGTGCTGGACGTGGACCACATAATCGCCGACGTTCAGGTCTTCCAATGAGGACAGGAACGTGGCCGTTTTCGTTTTCGGCTGCGGTTTGTGCCGCGCGCCTTTGGCAAACAGTTCTTCTTCGGTCAGCAGGGCAAGGCGAAGATCGCTTGAAAGGAATCCTGCCGACAGATCGCCGTGCACGACATAGAAAGGAAGTTTGCCCGCACTTCGTCGAGGCCAGACCGATGCGGTCCATTCATCGGCCGGCAGATCATGCTCTCGCAGGAGGGCCAGCAGCCGATCGACCTGCCCGCGGCTTCGGGCTACCACGGTGACCCGATACTCGTCCCTGAGGTGTTCCAAGAGGCTGAGGGTCTGTGTGAAAGGCGTGCCTCTCACACCGAGTCCAATACTGGCCGGTGTCTGCCCGGCAAAGGACAACAGCGGGGTCCAGGAAGAGTCCGGTGCCGCCAGCGGTTCCAGGGCCAGTGTCGGCCAGGGCGCAAAGGCCCGTTCTAAATCTTCCCACTGTAGAAAGAGCCGTTCCGGTGTCGGATAAGGCTGTGCAGCGTCACGGTCGACATGGCGGAGATACCCGTCGTCGATCTTCTCCCAGGCGGTCTTGCAGGCCTTCTTCAACGCCTCCGGCTGATCGAGAGCGAGGCAGGGAGGGGCAGGCAGGTAGTCGAACAGCATGTCCATGTGTGCATAGAGATCGGGGCTGCGCCATTCGGCGTCCGGCGCGATCGGCGCAAGCCTGTCCGGAGCGTCCATGGGGCGAAGAAACTCTCGTGCCGGCAAGACCACCCCATCGCGTAATGTTTCGATCGAGGTTTGGGTCGAGGGATCGAACAGGCGGATCGATTCGACTTGGTCGCCGAGAAATTCGAGGCGGAGTGGATCAGCATAGGCGGTTGAGAAAATGTCGACGATGCCGCCCCGAACGCTGAACTCGCCGGGGATCTCCACAACCGATACACGCCGGTAGCCCAGACGCAGGAGCCCGGCCAGGAACGGTTCGCGTTCACAGGCGCCGCCGGTTTTGAATCGAAGCACCGCTTCTTCGAATGTGGAACGCGGAATCAAACGATGCATGGCGGCAGCGACCGACGTGACCAGTATCAGGGATGAGCTGGTCAGCAGCCGATACAACGTCGTCATACGGCGCGCGATCAATCCCACATGCGGCGCCGTTTCCTCGTAGGGCAGCGTTTCCCATTCAGGGAACAAGGCGAGGGTGCTGAGCGGGAAACCCATGAGGCCGTGGAAAAACTGCAAGTCGTTGTAGATTCGTTCAGCCGATGCGTCGTCGGGGGTGATAACGACCCATGGACCAGATTGGTCCGGTGCGTGCCTCTGTGTCTGGGCGAGCAGCGTCAAGGCGCAGGCCGGCGTTGAGCCGTGCAAGCCTGTGAGGCAGGCGCGGGCTCGGTCTTGACTCAATGCCGAGCGGAGCGGAACGAGCCATGCTGTAGAGTCGGCGCCGCCGTCGGAGAGCATCACGTCGTGGTCGAACGAATACGTTGAAGAAGCGCCGTAGTGGACAGGCCTGGCACCAGCGGGATGGTTGTCACGATGCCGCCGCGGGCTTCGACGATCGCGCGGCCCACGATTTTGTCGATCGCCCAATCTCCGCCCTTGAGCAAGACGTCCGGCTGCAAGGCGGCGATCAATTGCTCGGGGTCCGGTTCCGCGAACAGCACGACATAATCCACGCAGCCCAAGGCGGCCAGCACTTCGGTCCGCTGGGCCTCCGGCACGATCGGACGGTCCGTGCCTTTGTCCAACCCGCGCACCGAGGCATCGCTGTTCACGCCGACCACAAGCAGGTGGCCGAGGGCTTTTGCTGCTTGGAGGTAGCGAACGTGGCCGACGTGCATCAGGTCGAAGCAGCCGTTGGTGAAGACGATCCG
>SXGU01447336.1_pt1 | contig 10315 bp, 11 predicted proteins | sample 3174531 | NCBI WGS metagenome assembly SXGU01 (sample SAMN11356863, study PRJNA531348) | freshwater metagenome | isolation source: freshwater sample F1-140 | place: China: Fuxian Lake, Yuxi | collected 2017-12-25 | reverse complement strand
GGGGCCGAGCATCGAGAAAAACTCGCCCTCGACGATGCTGAGATCGATGTTGTTGACGACGACGTTATCTCCAAACGCCTTCGTCACTTCTTCGAGCACGATATGTCCGTCCAAGATTTTTCCCTCTCTCCCGTACCGCCGTATTGTGACTGCAATCGCGCATATTGCAAGTAAGTGGTTTCACCAAAAAGGTTCTCCTCAGCGTCGTATTGACGCAAATTGTTTGACTTTGCAGGGAAATCCCCCGACGCTACCCAGATGCCGAACTCGCGAATTAGTGTTGACCAAGTTGCCAGTGAGGTGTCGGCCGAGCGTCGTGCCGACCTCCTCGCTGCGACGACGCGGGTCATCGCGCGCCGTGGTTATGCCGGTACGCGCTTCCAAGATGTGGCCGAGGAGGCCGGGGTTGCGGTGGGCACCCTGCAGCACCACTTCGGTACGCGCAGCCGCATGTTGTCTGAGGCGCTCGTGCAGTGGATTGACGATATTGATCAGCAGGTCAAGATCCTCAAAACCGGTGAGGGTACGCCTTGGTCTCGGCTGGAGGGGCTTCTGACCTACACCAGTATTCGGATTGGTGAGCGCCACGATTCGTGGCGCATGTGGCTTGACTTCGCGGGTGCCGCCCTCAAGGATCGGGAGCTCCGCGGCACGACGTATCGGTCGATGTTGCATTGGCGCGAGCAGATTGCCGAGACGATTCGTGAGGGAGAGCGGTTGGGCGAATTTGCGCCGGCGCTCTCGCCCGAAGGTATTGCGGATGTGCTCTCAGGCGTGCTCGACGGGATGGCATTGCAAGTCTTCGCGATGGACAGCGACATCAGTGGTGCTGAGGTATGCGAGCGAGTGATCACCGTCGCCAAGCGTCTCTTGTTACCGACTCACACTTTGTCCTGAACTCGGTGTTGCGCGACACGGTGCGACACGCCCGTGGGATAGTGCCCAGATGACCGGTGTTTCCAAGAAGCGAACTTCGACTGCTGCGCTCTTGCGCGCGGCGATCGATGCGCGTCCAGAGACCGACACGCGTCCGTGGAGCGAGTTTGCCCACGAGTTCGCAGCGCAGAACGGGCTGGCGTCGGTTGGCAGCGTGCAGGTACAGATCAGTCGCATCTTGCGCGAACGTGGTGCCGTCGAGCCGCGACGTCCGCGTCCTCAGGGCGACCGAGTTCCACCACGGCTGAGCCCCCGAGTCGAGGCCTTGCTTGCGGCCTCCGGTGCCGGCTCGTTGGCCGGTGCTGCAGAGGTCGCACTGACGGGGACTGAGCCGCCGGCAGAGGCCGCTGTGCGCCTTGCTGCGGCAATTGTTGAGCGAGCACAGACCGACCCGGCGCTGGCAGCACGCTTGGCCATGGCTCGTCGCCAAATTGCCGAGGATCGCAAATGAAGACTCCGCAGATCGAACTCGCAGCTGTCGATGCCTTTGCTGACTATCTCGGCACGGTCTGGGGTGCGCGGCCACTCACAGCGGAGTCGGACCTCGATCCTGTCTTGCTGCGCGCATTGCGTGGCGATCGACTGCGCTTCGAACGCGAGGCCGAGAGTGGTGGCGACGACCCGGTCTGGCGCGAAGCGATCCGTCGTCGCTACGACCGTCCGATCCCGGAGGGCGAAGGAGCGGTTGCCGCGGCCCTTGCGGAGGGAGGATGGCGCGACCTGATCGCTGTCGACTTGGCGCGCGTCTGGGTTGAGGTATTGACGCTTGGCGTCTGGGCCGACGCCGTGCTCCGCGATCTTCCGCCTGGACCTGTCTTGTCGTGCGGCTGCAACGCGGGCTATCTCGAAGCGTGGCTGTCGTCGCGCCACCCCGACCGGCGCTTCGTTGGTCTCGATCTGGCGGAGGGCGCGATTAGCGCCGGGCGCACACGGCTCCCCGAGACCGGAGCAATTGATCTTGAACTGCGCTCCGGTGCCTACGCGGACCTAGGCACGACCGGGGAGACCTTCGCGGTGGTGCTCGTGTTGTCCGGGTTGCTCGAGCAGTTTCGGGCCGGTGACGACGAGACGATGGAGGGAATCGACCAGATCGCCGCTGCAGTTGCGCCCGGAGGCGCGCTCGTCCTCGTTGAGGCGCGAATGGCAGAGCGTGCTCAGGCCGCCGCGCTTGGGCTCTCGCGTAATCAGCTTGGCATCACAAACGCAGCGATTTTGGGGGGACGCGGATCTCGGCCTCTGCGTCATCTGGTGGAGCGTCAGCCGATGGGTGCATGGCGCGCGTTGACCGGGCTCGTGACGATCAAGGGCCACACGGGCGCGCTGTCGCTCGCCGACGCGTGTCGTCTTGCAGCAACTGCGTGGGACGAACCGTTTACGACCTTTGCGGAACAGCAGAGCGACTGGGTCGAGCGCAACCTTGCGCGCGCCTGGGACGCCGGCGTGGTGCCCGTCGTGCTTGATCGCAGCGTGTAGCGACCGGCGCCAGTTCGGTGCTCGTACGGTGAGACCGCCTGTGACGAATGGTCGATGATATTTTTTTCATGTGTTGACGTCGATTCACGCGCACCTACGCCAGCGGCGCCTGCTGGCACTCTGCCGTATTTACGTCTGAGTCCTCACCCCGCCCGTGCGCCTTCGTGCGCCTGCTCAAATCACTGGAAGTAATCTTTTACTCTCCCGTATTCGTTGTTTCATCCCGACCCTGATGATGTTTCTTCTGGCCCTGTCGATTGCGCTCGTGGCCGCACCAGCTGTCACGGCCGCGCCGAACGGTGGCGTCGCCGATCGGCGTGCGCAGGCCGAGGCGGCCCGGATGGAGATGGTTCGCCTTGGCGAGGAGTTGACGCCCGCGATTGAGCGCTACAACCAGGCCGTGGCGGAGCTCGAGCAGGTAGAGGAAGAGATCTCCTTCAACCAGCGCCAGATCGCTGTAACGAAGGGCAACCTGGGGGTCACGCAGGCAGAGCTCAGCCGCCGACTCGAGCAGTCGTATCGGCTGGGGAGCCCGGATCTCCTCACCTCGCTGCTCGCCCAGACCTCACTCTCCGAGGCCTACGCCGTCTCCGACCTCTTCGCGCGTGCCCAGAGCCAGTCAGCCGGTCTTGTGGAGGGCCTGCGTGCCGACCGCGCGGCGCTCTCGCGTCGCCAGAGCGCGCTCGAGGATGCGCAGGCGCGCGGGCGTCAACTCCGTGTCGAGCGCGCGGCGCAGCGACAGCTGATCGAGCAGGGCATCGCTCAGCAGCAGTCGCTCGTCGCCGGGCTCGAGGATGAGATCGCGGCCCTGATTGCCGAGGAGCAGGCGCGCCAAGCGCGCCTCCGCGACCAGGCGATTGCGGCGCTCGCAGCGCAGGAAGGCGCCCGCGCCGAGTCGGCTGGTCAAGACGAGGTGGCGATTGGTGGGTCCGTGGACGGAGGCACGAGTGACACGGAGACCACATCCGCGCCGATTGTTCTCCCACCGACCGACGGTTCGTTGGGCGCGCAGGCCGTCTCGGTCGCGATGCAGTACCTCGGTGTGCCGTACGTTTGGGGCGGTGCCTCGCCGGGCGGCTTCGACTGCTCGGGGTTGACCCAATACTCCTACGGAAAAGTCGGCGTCAGACTGACGCATTTCACGGGATCTCAGTGGAACGAGGGCGTTCGAGTGCCGGCTGAGCAGCTGCTGCCGGGCGACCTCGTCTTTTACCGAGCGGACCTCGGCCACATGGGCATGTACATCGGCGGTGGGCAGTACATTCACGCGCCGCAGACCGGCGATGTCGTAAAGATCTCATCGATGTCGACCCGCGACGACTACCAGGGCGCGGTTCGTCCGTACTAAACGCCGTCGGTTAGTCGACCCAGAGGCGAACGTCGCCCAGGCCATCGCTCGCAACCTCGGCCATCTGGCCTGGCTCGAGATGTTGGGCGGGGATGATCGCCCCGAGCAGGATCACGTCGCCGGCCTGCAGCTCGATGCCGTTGCGCTCACTGGCAGCAGACAGCCATGTCAGCGCGTTTAGTGGATCGCCGAGCACTTCGGTGGCGCCCATAAAGCCGTCGGTCTGGCCATCAACCTGGAGCTTGACGTCGCACTCTTTGATTGTCATTGGATCCATCGTCGTGTTCCACGGACCGAAGATGCTGCCGTATTGGAGGGTGCCGTCGGCAACGAGCGTAGGCAATCCGATCTCGTCGGGGCCACCACGCTTCTGCACGATCTCAATGGCGATCGCAATTGCCTCAATCGCGGCAGCCGCCTCCTGGCGCGAGACGGGGCCAGCCAGCGGCGAGCGAAGCCGTACGGCGAGCTCGGCTTCGACGCCGAGTCCCTTCCCTTCGGGGCTCTTCAGCTCTGCTTCGCCGACGTATGAGTGTTGGCCAAGGAGTCCCGCCAAGACGGGCTCGGTGGTACCCATCTTCGCCTGTGCCGCATCGTTGGTAAAGCCAACCTTCCAGCCAATGCGCGGTCCGCCACCCGCTGCACTAAGCAGCTCAAGGAAGGCGCGGTGGACAGCGTAGGCCTCGGCTAGATCGCGCGGCGCGATCTCTGGATCGAGCAGGGCAATACGGTTCTCTTGGCGCGCCGCAAGGAGACCTTGCGCGGCAGCAGCGATGCGGTCATTCATGGGGCGGAGCGTACCGCGTCTCAACGGTTCGACTATGGCAATTCCTGCCACGCGTCTCGTCCCTGGAGTGGGGACCCACAACGTTCGTTTACCGACGAATCTCAACCGACGTGGACTTAACCACCGCCGTCGCGGTATCGCCCGGCTTGAGGTCGAGCTCCTCGGCTGCCTCACGCGTGATGATCGAGACCATCCGGTAGGGGCCGCAGGACAGCTCGATCTTCGCCATCAGGCCATCTTTCTCAACGGCCACGACGGTACCTTCGAGCTGGTTGCGCGCGGAGACGCCCGTCTGGGGCGCTCGCTCGCGCAAGAGATCGCGCAGGCTATCGACATCGAGCGTGCGTTGGCCGCCTGCCGAACGCACGAAGGTCACACGCCCATCTTTCTCCCAGCGCCGCAACGTATCGACGCTCACGCCGAGGATGCTGGCTGCCGAACCAATGCGAATCTGCTCTCCCATGGGGCGAGGCTACCAGCCACTGGCGGTCGAGGATGGTGCGGCCGGACTCCAGAGTGGCGGCAGCTTGGCAACGAGGAGGACGCCGCCGCTGATCGCGAGCAGCAGGATGCTGACGGCGACCGCAGAGTTGAAATCGACGTCGAGCTGGGCGTACACGGCGAGGGGGAGCGTTTCGGTCAGGCTCGCGACGCTACCCGCAAACAGAAGCGTCGCACCAAACTCGCCGATGCCACGGGCGAAGGCCATCGCCCAGCCTGCCCGCAGCGCGTCGGCCGCGAGAGGGAGTGCGATGCGACGGAAGACGACGGCCTCCGACGCCCCGAGATCACGCGCAGCATCAAGTTGGTTGCGGTCAAGAGCAGCGAACCCAGCGATCGCGGCGCGCAGATAAAACGGCGCAGCCACGAACGTCACAGCGATCACGACAGCAGCCTGCGTAAATGGCAGGACAACGCCAAACTGGACCAGCGTCGAGCCGAGCAGCCCGAAGGCCCCAAAGGCAGTCAAGAGTGCGATCCCGGCAACGGCGGGAGGAAGTACGAGCGGCAGCTCAATCAGCGTCAATAGGAGCGGGCGGCCACGGAAGCGTCCGAGCGCCATCAGATAGGCCGCGGGTGTGCCGATCGTGAGGAACAGGATGTTCGCGATCAGACTGGTCTTCAGCGACACGAGCAGCGCCGACGTGACCGCGGTCTCTCGGAGCGAGGCGGGCAGTTCGCGCACGGGTACCTGAAGCAGCAGCGCTGCGATCGGAATCAGCAAGAAGAGGAGCGTGATCGCGAGTGCCAGCGTGAGCACACCCCTGAAGAGTCGGGTCTGCGCGTTCATGTCTTCGGTGGCAATCCAAAATGGGCGTTGGCGAGTGCTTGGCGCCCGTTGAGACTCAACAGACGAGCGATCACGGCTCGGGCGGCAGTCGTGTCGGCTCCCGGGCGAATCACCGCACAGGCCATGTAGCGAATCAGTGGCTGAGCGCTTTTGGGTACGGGGACTGGTCGCAGCCGCGAGCGATTCGCGTGCCAGTCGGTGGTGTAGACGAAGCCGGCAACAGCAGAGCCCAGAGCAATCACGCTGGTCAGGTCAGAGGCCTTTTGATAGCTGCTGACGGTGTTTTTTTGAAGGGCGCGTCCAAGACCGAGCTTGCCGAGCAGCGTGCGCGTGTAGATCCCCAGAGGGACGTGTTTATCGCCAACCGCGAGGCGGTAGCCACCAGGACGGTCGAGCTGTTGGACGCGGGTGATGCCAGCGGGATTTGAGATTGGGGTGACGAACGTCAACGTATTGAGTGCGAAGACGACCGGTGTCGTGCAGAGCCCCTTGCTGTGCAAACGCTCGGCGTAGAGCGGGGCTGCGGACAGGAAGACATCGGTCGGTGCGCCGTTCTCGATCTGGAAGGCGAGCGTGTCGGAGCCAGAGAACGAGTAGGTGCTGCCGGGCGCGATTGTTGGCACGACCTTGCTCAGCGATGACGCCGCATAGATCGTCGTGGCACGAGCGCTAGGCGCGAACGCGCTGCAGAGGGCGATGCTCGTGGCAAGCAGGGCTAGGGACGCGCGCATTATCCCCGCAGGGTCACGATTGTCAGCACGATCGCTGCAATCAGGAAGACGAAGCCGACGATGCGCATACGAGGCATCTCGCAACCATAGGTGCTTATGTATCTAGATACAACCTAGGTATGAGTGTGAAATAGTCTGGTTTAGGGTAGTTGGCATACTAAAGCCATGCAAATTGCTGCAGTGCGCGCGATTCCCGTCAACATCCCATTCGTCGCGCCCTACCGCTTCAGTTACGGCTCGATCGCGAGCCTGACGAAGACGATCGTTGAGGTCACGACCGACGATGGTCTCGTCGGGTGGGGGGAGGCTGCCGACGGCGACCGGAGTGCAGTCATCAACACGATTGCGCCGCGCCTGATCGGGATGGACCCGCTCGACCTCGACACGATTGAGCGGGCGATTGTGCCGGGCTACGCCTACTCGCCATGGGCAGACGTGCTGGGTGCAAAGCGTTCGTTCGGCGCAATCGAGCTGGCGCTGTGGGACATTCGCGGCAAGGCCGAAGGTAAGCCCCTCTACGAGCTGCTCGGTGGTGCGGTACGGACCGAAATTCCGCTGACGGAATACTTCTCGTACCGCTTCCCCGGCCCTAACCATCCGGGTGAGTCGACGCCGCTGGAGGTTGCGCGCGAGTGCGCTCGGCTCCTCGAAGAATTCAACGGAACGATCTTCGAAGGCAAAGTTGGCACCGTCGCCGTTGAGGACGAGCTCACGATGGTGCGCGAGATTCGTGCGGCCATCGGCGACCGTCCACTACGGCTCGACTGCAATGGTGGCTGGCTGGTGGAGACCGCGCGCGAGCTGATTCCACGCTTCGAGGAGTACGGCATCGATCAGTGGGAAGAACCAGTCGAGGGGTTTGAGGACCTCGCTGCTATTCGCGACGTGACCGACCGCCCGTTCTCGTCTCACGCGGCAAACCTCCCACTCGCCAAGGCGCTTGAGGTTCCGAATGTGATCGTCACGAACCTCAACGAGCTAGGTGGCGTTCGCCGCACCGTGGAATTCGTCGAGGCCTGTCGCGTGGCAGGCATCGGCTTTCGTTTTCACTCGGGCGAGACAGGCGTTGCGAGCACGGCCTACCTCCATGTCACGGCAGCACTCCAGCACATCGATGACGCGAGCCAGACCCTGTTTCGCTGGTACGGCGACGATGTCATTGCTGGTGGGCCGCACGTTCCACGTAATGGTGTCGTTCCCGTCCCGACCGGCCCTGGCTTAGGTATCGAGATCGACCGAGAGGCGCTCGATCGCTGCCATCGCCGCTATCTCGCCGAGGGCGTGTTTCCGGGGGCTGATGGCGCCATGTATGGCCAAGACTTCACTCGTCGCTAGCGGCGCCTGACAGCCGTCCTCGTCGTCACAAGGCTGGGGCGGCAGGATTCGAACCTGCGATCGCGGGACCAAAACCCGCTGCCTTGCCACTTGGCCACGCCCCAGAGCAATTGCAGAGCGTAGCGGGGCAGCCTCAGACGAGGTGCGGCGAACCCAACGTCATACCGATTGCAGCAGTGGCCTCGACGACGATCGGTGCTGCCTCATCGAGCCGGTCCTCAAAACGGAAGCTCGGTGCCGAGACATTGATCACGCCGATCACCATGTCGTTGGCACCGCGGATGGGGGCTGCGACCGAGACGAGGCCCGGTTCGAACTCCTCGCGCACGATCGCGTAGCCGTCGCTGCGGGCGCGCTCAATTGCTGCCGCGTGGCTCGCGAGGCCGAGCTGATCGAGCTCGTCGGCGGGTAGGTCGACGACGAGTGCACGGCCAGCCGACGTGGTGGCGAGAGGTGTCAGTCCGCCGACGCGCCCCGGGGCGTGGATCGCCGAGATCGGGGACTCCGTCGCGAGTGTCAAGACCTGATCGCCGAGACGCACGGAGAGGTGCGCGCTCTCGCCGAACTCGGCGACGAGCGCGAGCAAGACGGGTCGAGCGGCTGTGATCAGAGGCGCATCGCCCGAGCGAGCGGCGAGGCTAAAGAGTCGCCAGCCGAGGCGGTAGGCGAGGGTGTCTGGATCGCGCGTGACAAACCCCTGCTCATCAAGTGTCGCCAGCGTGCGCGAGAGCTGGCTCTTGTCGGCGCCGATCAGTTCGGTCAGCTGTGCCACGCCGAGGCCAGCGCGCGCAGCCTCGGGCTCGGCCAGAGCGACCAGTACGTCGAGGCCGCGGCTGAGGGCTGCGGTGCCGGGGTTCACGAGCGCCCCGGCAGTGGCACGTCGTCGCCGAGTTCTTCCGCGCGCTTAGCGACGAACTCGATCAGAGATTCCTCGACGCCATCGGGCAGCGGCGGTTGTTCGTACTCTGCGAGTACTTCTTGCCAACGGTTGGACGAGCGCTGGGCATGATCCATCGAGCCGTTCTTGAGCCAGCGAGCATTGTTCTCCGTCGAGGCGATCGTGGGGCGCCAGAAGCAATCGCGGAAACGCTCGAGCGTATGCGCCGCGCCGAAGAAGTGGCCGCCATGACCGACCTCGACATGGGCGTCAAAGGCGAGACTCTCGGGCGTAATCTCGACCGGGCGAAACTGGTGGTGGAGCAAGTCGAGAATCTCGGTATCGGCGATGAATTTTTCGAAACTCGTGACGAGGCCACCCTCGAGCCAGCCCGCTGACTGCCAGCAGACGTTGGCGCCTGCGAGAAAGGCCGACAGCAGCGTATTCATCGCCTCGTAGCCCGCCTGATAATCCGGCAGCGGGCTGGAGGTGAGCGTGCCACCACCCGACCGCCAAGGCAGGTTGAGGTCGCGGGCGATCTGGCCCGATGCGTAGAGGCCGAAAGCGGATTCGGGACCACCAAAGGCAGGGGAGCCTGTCTTCATGTCCGTGCTGGACAGGAACGAGCCCATCACGCACGGCGTCCCCGGCCGGATCAGCTGCACGAGCGCAATGCCCGCCAAGCTCTCGAGCGTCTGTTGGACGAGGGCTGCCGGCACCGAGACAGGCGCCATCGCGCCCATCAGAAGAAACGGCGTGATGATGATCGCCTGGCCGGCAGCGCCGTAGTTGACGATGCCATCAAGCATGCGTGCGTCGAAGCGGAGTGGCGAATTGACGTTGCAGTTGGCGAACAGCACAGGGTCGTTGCCGTGCATCACCTCGCTACCAAAGACGAGCTCGGCCATCGCGAGACAATCGGCCGCAGCCTCACCACTCGAGGGCTCGCCAGCCCAAACGCGGTCGGTCAGTCGGATTGCCGAGAGCGCGCGCAGCAGGTGGCGCGAGTCGAGCGGCAGGTCGTTCGGCTCGAGGACGTTGCGCCCTGGAGTGTCGAGCGTGTCCGTCATCTGGACGAGTCGGAGTAGGTTGTTGAAATCGTCGTAGGTGCCCTCGCGTCGCTCATCGCCAATCCGCACGAAGGGTGGGCCCTGAGCGGCACAAAAGATCATCGAGTCGCCCCCGATGGCAAGGTCGCGCTCTGAGTTGCGAGCGCGCATCGAGAACGTCGCCGGCGCGAGCGCGGCCTTTGCGAGCAGAAAGTCGGGATCGAAGCGGACGGTGTCGCCGTCAACGGTCTGGCCGGCATCGCGAAACAACTGCAGTGCATGCTCGTTATCGAACTGGACTCCAACCTCTTGGCCGAGCCGCTCCCAGCCAGCATGGATCGTGGCGAGTGCGTCCTCCGAGAGTGGCTCGTAGCGGGGCATCGAGTTCGTCAGCACAGCAGCACATCCTGAACTTGCAACGGTAGTTGTAAGTTAGCGCTCGGTAGGGACGCGGTCAAGGGTGGTGGGGCGGATGCGACGAAGGGGTC
>SXGU01213040.1_pt1 | contig 10316 bp, 11 predicted proteins | sample 3174531 | NCBI WGS metagenome assembly SXGU01 (sample SAMN11356863, study PRJNA531348) | freshwater metagenome | isolation source: freshwater sample F1-140 | place: China: Fuxian Lake, Yuxi | collected 2017-12-25 | reverse complement strand
GGCAATATCGGCTGCTCCCATGGGCAGGCCGGGATGGCCAGAATTGGCCTTTTGGACCCCGTCCATGCTCAGGGCACGAATGGCATTGGCCATGGATTTATGCATGTCTGGGGAAGGAGCGGTCATTCTCTGGGAAATCCTTGAAGGCAGCGGCAATCGGGCTTCTGAATAACAGCAGTTCCTGCCCTGTCAACCGGGCTTTTCCAGCGACTTAGGCGGTCAAATTAGCCTATTGAAGTGCGCTTGCTTACGTAACATATTGGGATCGGCGGCAAATTGAATGATTTGCCAGCGCGTGGCGAGGCGGGTTGTGTACCCTTTTGCGCCCGGCCACGCGCCGGAAAAACAGGTGACGGTTGTGTTTGTTGTTTCAGGCTGTTGCCCTGAGGCGAAACATGATCTAGGGGCGGACATGGTTGAGACACAGAAACTGAACGATGCCTTCGATCGTTTCGATGCGGCGTTGAAATTATTCGAAGGGGCGCTGGCCAAGAAGCAGGCGGTTGCCGAGGAAGCCGAGGCGCTGCGCGGGGACCGTGCGAAGATCGCTTCGGAACTTGACCTGGTGCGCACGAAGGCAGGCGAACTGGTCACCACCAACAAATCGGCGGTCGGGAAGATCGACGCGGCCATGTCGCGCATCCGCGCTGTCCTGCACAGCAACAGTGGGGGCTAGGGCATGGCCAATGTCGTTGTCTCGGTTGCCGACCGTCCCTACACGATGCAGTGCCTCGATGGGGAGGAAGACCACCTGCGCGAACTCGCCTCGCTGCTTGACGCGGAAATCGCGCGCATCAAGCAAAGCGTCGGGTCCATCGGCGATATCCGCCTGCTGGTGATGAGCGGCCTGATGGTGGCGGACCGGTTGTCGGAAGCGATCCGCAAGATCGAGGCGCTGGAAGACCAGATCAAGGGCCTGCGTGAAACGCGCAACCACGCGCTGGCGCAGGCAAAGGACCTCGAAGCGAAATTCACGGCGCGCCTGGAAAGCGCTTCGGAAAGACTGGAGAGCATCGCCAAGGCGATGGTGAAGTAGGCGGCGTCAGACGTGGGCCATGACGTAGCGGCGGATGAGGGCGGCGAGGTTTGGCACGCTGACCAGGGACAGCGCGGTTTTCACGTTGCAGAGCAACACTGATCTCTCGTCCATTTCCGCCCAAGCCGGCAATTGCCGTTCAACCCTAAGGGCATAGACATCGATCCGGCAGGAGGTATCGCGCCCGTTGCGGATTCTATCGAATTCAAAGCTGCCAATGCAGCGCTTGCCCACCTGGCCCACAAGGCCTGCTTCCTCAAGGGCTTCCCGGGCTGCAACCTCGTGGGGGGCGAGGCCGCGGATGGGGTTGCCCTTGGGAATGATCCAGCGCCCGCCGCCCCGGGAAGTGACAAGGCAGACGTCCACGCCGCCATTTGGCTTGATCAGAAATGGCAGGGCGGCAATCTGGTGCACAGCTTTATTCCGATCGTTCATGCGACTCAGAATCCTTCAGTCATTGATTCGTGGTGTTAATTCAATAATAATTGGTTACTTTTCCTGGCTTCCGGACGAAATGCGGGCGCGGAGGAGGGTTTGTGTGCAGTCCAGGAGTAGTGCCATGCCTGATAGTGCAGTGCCAACCGATACTCGCCCGGGCTGGAACTAGCAGATGGCGGCGGCGGGCGGCAGCGGCGCACCAAACTCACCCGGCGCTTCACAGGCAGCCGACGCCGGCAAGCGCAGGGACCGGGAAATCGAGATCAAGTTCCGAACGGATGCTACCAGCCTTGCGCGTCTCCTGGACTCGCAGTTGGTCAAAGCCGCGAATGACTTTCAAAGCGAAGACCTGAAGGCCACATATTTTGACACGCCCGGGAATGCCTTGCGAGGCAAAGGTATCGTGTTGCGGGTCCGCAAATCGGGCCATGCCACGCCGGTGCTGGGGATGAAGGCGCCTGGGGCTGCCACCGACGGCCCCTTTCAACGTCTGGAGGTTGAGGTCAGTTCACTTGGCCTGAAACCCGATCTTGCCCTGTTTGACAAGGCGACACGGAAGTTCCTCAAGCGCGCCATCGGCGACCAGCCGGTCGAGCGGAAATTCACTGTCCAGTTCCAACGGCAAAGCGGGTTCATCACCGGCGGGAATTCGGTCGTCGAAATCGCCGTGGACCAGGGCCATTTTATTTTTGGCAAGCGGCATGTTCCCTTGGCTGAAGTTGAACTTGAACTGGTGTCGGGAAACGAGGCGGATCTTTTTGATCTGGCCATGAGGCTCGCGGAAGATTTTTCCCTGCGCCTCGATTTCGCCAGCAAGGCGGAAAAGGGCTTTCGTGGCCTCCTTGAGGAGAAGCCCGGCCCGGTCAAGGCAAAGGCCGTGGATCCCAAGTCATGGATTGCCTTTGATGATGCGGTGACAGCGGTCCTCTCCAATTCGCTGGCGCAATTCGTGGCGAACTGGGCCTGCCTGCGCGAAACCGATGATCCGGAATCGGTGCATCAGATGCGGATCGCCCTGCGCCGCATGCGTTGCGGCCTGGCGATCTTCAACCGGGCCCTGCCCAATGCCGCCTTTGAAGCCTTGCGCGAAGAGGCCGGGCGGCTGGCTTCGGCATTTGGCCCGGTGCGAAACGCCGATGCCTTTCGTCTTTCAGCGCTGCAGGGGCCGCTGGCAAGTGCGGCCTGTCCGGAAGACTGCGGCGCCTTGCTGGCTCTCCTTGAGAAGCGGCGGGTCTCGGCCCATGGGCTGGCCCGTGGCGAAATCGAAAGCCTTGCCGCGACCGCCTTCGTGCTGAAGGTCCAGAGTTTCCTGGCGCGCCGGGCCTGGAGCGCTGCAAATGGCGATGCCGGATCGCCGGAGGTTCCGGCGCCGCTGGAGAAATTTTTCCGCAAGGTGTTCGCGTGGCAGAGTGCCCGGGTCGCAAAAAGGGGGAAAAAGATCACGCGGCTTTCCGACGAGGCGCGCCACAGGCTGCGCATTGCGCTCAAGAACTTGCGCTATAGCGTGGAGTTTTTTGGCGATCGATTTGCGCATTCCAGGCGGAGGTTGGGTTACATGAAGAAGCTGTCCGCCCTGCAGGATCTGCTTGGCAATCGCAATGACATTGTGGTTGCCAGATCCCATGTGGAGCAGCTGCGGCTGGAGGCGGGTCCGGAAATGGCGCCCGCATTGGCCTTCGTGCTGGGGTGGTATGCGCGGGAGGCGGCCGATGCCGACGCGGCAATCGGCAAGGCGTGGAAGAAATTCAAGCGCGCGGAGATATTCTGGAATTGACAGTCGTGGGGCTGGCGGCGTTCACGCCATCGCAAGAAGTGAAACGGCGCCCGCGGCGACGGCCGAAAGCGTGGCGAGGGCAAGCCTTAGGTAGTAAGCACGCGGGCCGGTGAAAATCGAGTAACAGATGCGCGCCAGTCCATTGACGGCCAAGGCAAGCAGGATAGCACTGGCGGCCTGGCCTGCATCAATTGCGGTTTGGGACAGGCGGCCGGCGGTGAGAACCGCGACGTCCACATCCACTAGGGCGACCGAAGCCGAACTCACCAGGATGCCGCCGGCGCCAAACTGGGCGACGAGCCAGCCGCTTACAAAGGAAGCCGCAAGAAGAGTAAGCGCGAAAATCAGCAACGGCTGCACATCAAACGGATTGCGGAAAGTCATTTTCGATTGACCAGGCGCGGTGCCGCCGCCCCAATAGATGAGCGCGCAGATGCCGAGCGTGGCCGCCGCGACAAGGGCCGGCAGGACGATTTCACGGATGAGGCCTGGTGCCACAACGAAGACGACGACCAGTACCCTGAGGATCGATATGATACCTGCCAGCACGGCGCCCGCTGCCAAAGGCTGGCTTGCTTCCCCTGACTTGGCGCGGCGGGCAAAATCCACCGTCACGGCTGTCGAAGAGACCAGTCCGCCCGCGATACTGGTCAACAAGGTGCCCCTTGCATCGCCAAAGACCTTGGTGGCGAGATACCCGGCAAAGGAGATGCCGGCGGTCAGGATGGTGAGCAGCCACATGTCCCGCGGGCTCAAGCTGTCAAAGGGCGAGATCGGCTTGTCCGGCAGCAATGGCAGCACGATGACGGTCATGGCAAGGAGCAGGAGAGCCGAGCGGAGTTCCGCCCAACTCAGTTTTTGCAGGAAGTCATGGAGCACTTCGCGGCTGGCAAGCAGTCCGGCCGTTGCAACACCTCCCGCCGCAGCGGTCAGCGGATCGGCGACAATCGCCAGCGCGCCGAGCGCGAATACAACAAGAGCGGCCACGGTGCCGGTCACGCTGAAGGTTTGCTCCTCGCTTGTCTCGCGGTAGCTGAACCAGGCAAAGACGGCGCCAAAAACCGCCAACAGAATGCCCAGCAGCAGCGGTTGGCCCAAAGCCTGAGACAATATTGCGCCGATGCCGCCAAGGAGGCCCGCCAAGGCGAAGGTGCGGACCCCCGCCGTTCTCTGGCCGGCCGCTTCTTCCCGCTGTTGCCAGCCGCGCACGATGCCGACGGCGAGGCCAATGGCCAGCGCCAGGCCGACACGCATGATGAGATTGTCCGAATCAAAGGACATTCGCTGTCTTTCCCGTCTTTCAACTGATGGTTATCATAGGGCAGCAAGCCCTCACAGGGCATTGATTTCCGGCAACAGCCGTCACCGGCGAAGGGTCATTTCATAGGGCGGTAACCACTTGCGCGGCCAGTTTCACGGCTGGGCGCGTTATTATAGCGGCGGACTGGATTTTCCGGTGGCAAGCGCCTACATACGGCCCCGGCGGGCTGCCCGGTTTGTGCGGAACATTTTTTCCCAGGGCCTATAATCGATCTTTAGGGAGCTGTCCCTGGGCTGGACCGTGGTCCGGCTTAAACGGCGCCCACCTACGTGAGTAGGGACCCGGGATCGTCAGTTCCCACGGCCCATGGTGGCTCGCCACTGCATTTTTTGGCGCGAATTCTTATCGCCGAGGTGGTAGGACCTCGGCGGAATGCGCTTGTTGAAGGAAACCATGAGTCTTGCTGAGATAAAACGCCAGGCGCGAAGCAGGGCTACCATCATTCGAAACGATGCGCATGAAGCCGCCAGGTCCGGCGCCGGAGCGGCTCTGGCGGCGCGCGGGCTTCCGTTCCCGAGAGGCGCCCAGAACAGCGTTATCTCCGCTTTCCATTCCTTCGGCAGCGAGATTTCGGCCTTTGAGCTTATTGACAGGCTGGTGGCCGATGGCTGGATAGTGGCGCTTCCCGTCGTGGTTGCCAAGAATGCGCCCCTGGTGTTCCGGCAATGGGCGCCGGGGGATGAGCTTGTCCTGGGCCGTTGGGACATCAAAGTTCCGCCTGAAATGGCGCCTGAGGTTCAGCCCGATGTCCTGCTGGTTCCGATGCTGGCCTTTGACCGCATGGGCTACCGGCTGGGCTATGGCGGGGGATTTTATGACCGCACCCTTGAAAAGCTGCGCAGCTTCAAGAACGTGACGGCCATCGGGCTTGCCTATGCCGGCCAGGAAATTGACATGGTGCCCCGCGACGGCCATGACCAGCCGCTGGACTGGATCATGACGGAGCGCGAGACTTTCAAATGCGGCTGATATTCCTGGGCGATGTGGTGGGCAGGGCAGGGCGCGATGCAGTTGCCCGCGAACTGCCGCTGCTGCGCGAGCGCTACAAGCCCGACCTTGTCGTGGTGAATGGCGAGAACGCCGCCCATGGCTTCGGCATCAGCCAGGACATCCACCAGAAATTCCTCGCCTGCGGGGCGGACGTCGTCACCCTCGGCAACCATGCCTTTGACCAGCGCGAAACCCTTGTTTTTATTGAACGTGAACCAAATCTCATCCGCCCGTTGAACTGGCCGGCGGGCTGCCCCGGACGCGGCAGCTGCATGGTGGAAACGGCCCGCGGCCAGCGGGTGCTGGTGATGAACGCCATGGGCCGGGTGATGATCGAACCGGTGCTGGATGACCCGTTTCCCGCCGTGGGGCGCGAACTGGAGCAATGCCGGCTGGGGCGCGACTGCGACGCCATTCTCATCGATTTCCACGCCGAGGTCTCATCCGAAAAAATGGCCATGGGGCATTATGTGGATGGGAGGGCCAGCCTGCTGGTGGGGACCCACACCCACACCCCTACCGCCGACCACCACATCCTGGCCGGGGGGACGGCCTACATGACCGATGCCGGCATGTGCGGCGACTACGATTCGGTGATCGGCATGGACAAGGCGGAACCGCTCAACCGCTTCCTGCGCAAGCTGCCGGTGGAGAAGTTCAAGCCCGCCGAGGGGGCGGCCACGGTGTGCGGGGTGGCGGTCGAGACTGATGACAAGACGGGACTTGCGACGCGAATTGCCCCCCTGCGCCTTGGGGGCAGACTGTCGCAGGTGGAGGTGGCTTTTTGGTAAAACACCGCAGGGTATGACAATTATTCCGCCCCAGCGGCAAAAAAACTCTAGTGACCTTTCCCCCAGCCGTGCTTAGTATCGTTTCCAGCGCCTCGAAATAAGAACTGAAGTCAGTGCCGCCCACAGGGTTGCGGTGGCACTCATCAAGTCGGCGGGGTCGTGATCTGGGGAGGACGTCTTGGCTCGCCGTGGTGGGAAAGCCGGCATTTTTGCCGCGCTGCCATAGCCCGTTAAACGGTTCTCCATAACGCTATTTTCAGCCGGGAACCCGGCGCATTTGGAGGAACTACATGAAGAAACTATCAGTTCTATTCACCGCCGCACTGCTCGCTGGAACGGCCTTTGCCGCATCGGCGCGGGCTGGCGATGAGCTTACCGTTGTGTCCTGGGGCGGGGCCTATTCGGAAAGCCAGCGCAAGGCTTATTACGAGCCCTATAATGCGGCCGGCAACAAGGTCACCGAAGCCGAGTACAATGGCGAGGTGGCCAAGATCAAGGCCATGGTCGAAGCCAATGCCATCACCTGGGACGTGATTGACGTTGACACCGCGACCGGCCTGCAAGGCTGTGCGGAAGGCGCTCTCGAAACCATTGACTGGGCCAAGCTCGGGCTTGACCGCTCGAAGTTCATCGGTGGCGATCTTCTGGATTGTGCCGTTCCAACCATCGTGTACGGCACCGTATTCGGCTATGATACGTCGAAGCTGCCAGAGGGTCCGACAACGATCAACGACTTCTTCGATCTTGCCAAGTTCCCCGGCAAGCGCGGCATCTTCAAGAACCCAACGGTAAACCTTGAGTGGGCTCTGATTGCCGACGGCGTTGACGCCAAGGATGTCTATACGTTGCTCGCGACGCCTGAAGGCGTTGACCGGGCATTCAAGAAGCTCGACACCATCAAGAGCGAAATCGTCTATTGGGAAGCCGGCGCGCAAGCCCCGCAACTGCTTGCCGATGGCCAGGTTGTGATGGTATCGGCCTGGAACGGCCGACTGCAGAAGGCGATCGATGCCGACAAGAAGCCCTTCAAGATCGTCTGGGATCACCAGGGCCTGGATTGGGACTGGTGGTCAATCACCAAGGGCACGCCAAAGATCGAAGAAGCTTACCGCTTCATCGCCTTTGCCTCCGGCGCAGGCCCGCAGGCTGAGCAGACCAATCACATTGCCTATGGTCCAGCCAACGTGGATGCCATTCCAAACGTGAACCCGGCAACCCTGCCGAATCTGCCGACGGCGCCTGACAACCTCAAGACGGCCTTCAACGTGGACCCGCAGTTCTGGGCTGACCACGGCGATGAGCTGAAAGAGCGTTTCAACGCCTGGCTCGCTAAGTAAGGCCTCCGGGGCGGAAGGAAACTTCCGCCCCGATTCCATTCCGGTGAGGGGCGCTGGCGATGACTGATGACGTGATGCGGGCGGCGGACGGCACGCCACTGAAGACCAAGTTGCGCCAGGCGGAGCGCCGCGAGGTGCGGCGGGCCTTCATGCTGATTGCCCCCCTGTTCCTGTTCATTGTCATTTCCTTTCTGATTCCCATTCTGGTCATGCTCAAGAATGCGTTCTATGACCCGGATATCGTCAATAACCTGCCGCAGACCACCGAGCTGCTGCGCCAGTGGGACGGCAAGGCGCTTCCAAATGAAGACGTGTTTGCGGCCTTTGCGGCGGACCTCAAGACGGCCAGCAAGGCCAAGACGGTGGCCCTCGTCGGCAAGCGCCTCAACTACGAGGTGCCAACGCTCAAATCGAAGGTCACCATCACAGCGCGAAAGCTCGACAAGATCGAGAACGGGCCGTGGATGGAGGCGGTAACAGCCGCTGATCCCATCTGGAAGGAAGTCGCCACCTGGGCCGTGGTGAAACGGGCAGGCAGCGCCTTTACGCCCTATTACCTGCTGAGTGCTCTGGACCTGAGGCAAGGCGTGGACGGCGGCATTGAACGCACCCCCGAGAACCGGCGGATTTACTTGCAGGTGCTGGGACGTACTTTGGGCATCAGCCTGCTGGTGACCTTGTGCACGCTCGTTCTCGGCTATCCGGTTGCCTTCATGCTGGCAACCCTGCCGCAGCGAACCGCCAGCATTCTGATGATCTTTGTGCTGCTACCGTTCTGGACCTCGCTGCTGGTGCGCACAACGGCTTGGACCATCCTGCTCCAAGATGGCGGCGTGATGACACAGTTCCTCCATATCAGCGGCATAACCTGGATTGCCAACACGCTTGGGCTCATGTCGGGCGAGCCGCACCTGTTCAAGACCCGCTTTGCCACGGTGCTGGCCATGACCCACATCCAGCTGCCGTTCACCTTGCTTCCCATCTACAGCGTGATGAAAACCATTTCTCCCACCTATATGCGCGCGGCGAAATCATTGGGCGCCACCCCGTTCCATGCCTTCCGCACGGTCTATGTGCCGCAGACCATGCCGGGGGTTGCCGCAGGCTGCCTGCTCACCTTCATTCTGAGCCTCGGTTATTTTATCACGCCGGCGCTGGTCGGCGGCGGTTCGGACAACATGATTGCCGGCTTCATTGACACGGCGATGAACAGCGAAGGCAATTGGGGCAAATCCTCCGCCCTTGGCTTTGTGCTGCTGACCGCAACGCTCATTCTCTACTATGTTTACAACCGAATGATCGGCATCGACAAAATGAAGCTGGGCTAGAACGCAATGGCATTGCCTCCCTATATGACGGCTTCCGAAAAGGTTTCCTATTATGGCCTGCGGATTTTCGTAGGCCTGGTGTTGCTGTTCCTGATCTCGCCGATCCTGGCTATCATGCCGCTGTCGTTCAATTCGGAAACGTTTTTCAGCTATCCGATGCCGGGGCTTTCGATGCGCTGGTACACGGGCGGAGTCGATGGCTTTTTTACAGATCCAAGGTGGACTGGGGCGTTGAAGCTTTCGCTCTTTGTGGCTTTTGCTACGACTGTCCTCGCAACCTGCCTTGGAACGCTGGCGGCCCTTGGCCTTTCGCGCTCCAATATTCCAGGCCGCGCCGCAATCATGGCCGTGCTGATTTCCCCAATGATTGTTCCGGTCATCATTTCGGCAATCGGGCTGTTTTTCTTTTATGCCTACACGAACCTCAACGGCACACTCGTGGGCATCATTCTGGCTCACACGGCCCTGGCCACGCCCTTTGTGGTCATCACCGTGACGGCAACGCTCATGAGCTTTGACCGCACCCTCATGCGGGCAGGAGCCTCGCTTGGCGGTCCGCCGCATACAGTATTTTTCAAAGTGGTGCTGCCGCTCATTCTGCCCGGGGTCATTTCAGGAGCGCTTTTTGCGTTTGTCACGTCCTTCGACGAGGTAATCGTGATCCTGTTCATCGGCGGGCCGGAACAGCGCACCTTGCCGCGGCAGATGTTTGCCGGCATCCGCGAACAGATCAGCCCGACGATTACCGCTGCGGCAAGCGTGCTGATCGTCTTCTCAACGGTCATGCTGGTAACGGTGGAACTGCTGCGCCGCCGGGGCGAGCGCCTGCGCGGAATCAGGAGTTAGCGCGACGCCTGAAATGCAAAGGAAGCGGCGTTGTCGTTTCGGCCAGGCTGGCGGGCGCGGCGTAAGCCTGCATCAGCCTGGCGGCGCCGGCGAGGTCGTCGGCGGCCAGCGACTGGCCGATCTGGCCGGAGATTTCCGAGAGCGTTGAGATGGATGCGAAGAGACGGCCGATGGGGGCTGAATCTGCCAAGCTGCGGACCTTTCGAAGGGCGCCGGCACAGCTGCCAGCGAGGTTGTCTTCACCCGAAAACGAGAACTCTTCGACCATACGCGACTTGTTTGCCATTACTCATACTCCACCAACTGATTTGCCCAAGTTGACCGATCGTTCTTAACGACAGGTAAACGGACCGGGGGTGGCTTGAATCTCCCTGGCCCGCACGGCTATACCGCTCGGCGACGAAAGTTTTTTGAGGGTTTCATGGCGGGTCATTCACAATTCAAAAACATCATGC
>SXGU01208687.1_pt1 | contig 10316 bp, 11 predicted proteins | sample 3174531 | NCBI WGS metagenome assembly SXGU01 (sample SAMN11356863, study PRJNA531348) | freshwater metagenome | isolation source: freshwater sample F1-140 | place: China: Fuxian Lake, Yuxi | collected 2017-12-25 | reverse complement strand
ATGCCCCGCCGTATGGAAAATATGGCGGGGTTTTCATAAAAACATTTCACAATGCCTGATCTGTATGTGTTAACAACGGATCGATTCAGCCAGCCACCGGTTTTCCGCCGTCGCCAGCCGACAACAATCGATGAAATATTTCATAGGCATCGCATGAGATGGCCTATGTCATTATGGCTTTAATTGAATTGGAGAGGGATTATCAGATGTTACGACAACACATTGTTAAACTGGCTGCGGCCATTTTATTGCTTGGGTTAACCTGCCATTCGGCATGGGCCAAATCGACAAACAGGGTATATTGGATTGCGGCGGACGAAGTGCAGTGGGATTATGCGCCTTCGTTTCCGCTCAATCCGATGACAGGTGAAGAATTTACCGAGGAGCAACGCGTATTTGTCGAACAAGGTATTGGCCGAAGTTATTTAAAAGCGGTTTACCGTGAATATTCGGAAGGGTTTGCGGCAATCAAGCAACGCACTGCCGCCGAAGAGCACTTGGGAATACTGGGGCCGGTCATCCGTGCCGAGGTGGGCGATCAAATTACCGTGCATTTTAAAAACAATACCCGCTTTCCTGCCAGCATTCATCCGCATGGCGTGCTTTATACCAAGGCCCATGAAGGTGCTGCGCATGGAAGCGGTCACAGTCAGGAAGGCATCGTCGCGCCCGGCGGTCAATATACTTATATCTGGCAAGTTCCGCAGCGCTCAGGGCCGGGTGGAAACGATCCTTCGTCAATTGCCTGGATTTATCACAGTCACGTAAACGAACCTGCGGACACCAATGCCGGATTGATCGGTCCGATCATCATTTCCAGACAGGACGCTGCACATATCGATGGCTCCCCTAAAGATGTAGACCGGGAATTTGTATCGCTGTTTACCGTATTCGACGAAAATGCCAGTTTATATCTGGATGCGAATCTCGCGGCTTGTAGCGGTCAATGCGATCCGGACGATGAAGGTTTTCAGGAAAGTAACTTGATGCACGGCATCAATGGATTGGTTTATAGCAACAATAAAGGCTACACAATGCGTAAAGAGGAAAGAGTGCGCTGGTACATCATGGGAATGGGTACGGAAGTCGATCTCCATTCTCCGCATTGGCATGGCGCGACATTGCTGCATAACGGCAATCGCCTGGATGTCACGGAAGTGTTGCCGGCAGCAACCAAGACATTGACGATGAAACCCGATGTTCAAGGATCATGGATGTACCACTGTCATGTCAACGATCATATCAGCGCCGGGATGATGACGACTTATACGGTGGAATAGCCATCGGTTGACCGAATCGATGCGGGATTCGCATTACACCGATCCGATGTATTGATGGATTCCCGCATAACTGCCTAATCGTTAACAGCAAAAATCCCTGTATTTTTGCATTTGGCTTCTCGCCGGGATTTAAAAGATGTTGCCCCCCTTATCGCTGGTTGCATTAATAGAAAACAAGCAGTATGGCGTCGAGTATCAACCGATCATCGATTTAAGCACTCAGGAAATTTATGCGTATGAATGTTTGGCCAGATTCTATTGTCAGAATGAATCGATACCGCCGGATATCGTCTTTAAATCGCTGCATAAATGTCCCTTGAGTTTATTTCAGGTCGAATATGAGCTGAAGAAATTGCAATTGCTCCACGCGCCGGATAATAAAAAACTCTTTCTCAACTTGGATCAAGATTCGTTTTATGCATGCGGCGTCGAGGGAGAAAATAATCCGTTTCTTGAATTGTTCAATGCATCGTCAAAGAAAGACATTGTCATTGAATTGATCGAGAACTCGGAGTTGAACGACGCCAGAATGAGTCTGGCAATGATCGATTTGTTATCGAAAAGCAAAATTCAAACCGCGATTGACGATGTATTTAATCCGCAGTCGTTGATATCGACGGCTGTTATCCATTTGGTGGATTTTATCAAACTGGATCGCCATATCCTGATCAAGAAACATGACCAAAAATTTTTCTATTTGGTTAAATCGATCGTCGATTACGCGCATTGCACCGGCAAGAAAATCGTGCTGGAAGGCATCGAAAAAAGCGGTGACTTGTTATTTGCGAAACAATTGAACGTTGATTATGTTCAGGGCTATTGGTATCGCGACAGCTTTATCAAAAAAATGTATACCGGTCGGTACGATAAGGCCGCTGTGCGGTTAATAAATTCATCTTAAGAAAAAAGAGCGCCGTTTGTTCCTTTCGTCAATTGATGAATCACTTTTCCTGTCGTGTCTTGCAGCGTCACCTGCAGCGGCATTTTGCCCAGCGCATGCGTGGCGCATGAAAGGCAGGGATCGTACGCACGCACGGCGACTTCGAGGCGGTTCAGCAGCGCTTCGGTGATTTCGTGGCCGTCGAGGTATCGGTTGGCGACGGCACGTACCGATTCGTTCATCGCCTGGTTGTTGCCGGTGGTCGATACGATCAGATTGGCTTTGGTCACTAAACCTTCTTCGTTGACTTGATAATGATGGAACAGTGTGCCGCGCGGAGCTTCGATGACGCCGATGCCTTGCGATCGGTGCGCGCCTTTGCCGGCGGCCAATTCAGTACCGGTAATGTCGGCATCGATCAGCAGGGTGTGTATCGATTCGGCGCAGTGCAGCAGCTCGATCATGCGCGCCCAGTGGTAGGCGAGCGTGTCATGCACCAAACCGTTGTGGCCGAAAGCCTTGAAACGCTGCCGAGCCGCTTCGGCGAGCGGCGTGGAAATGAAATCGCAATTGTTGATGCGCGCCAGCGGGCCGACGCGGTACCAACCTTGTTCGATGCCTAATGCCGATAAATACGGAAACTTCATGTAACTCCACGGGCGCACTTCTTCCTGCAAAATTTGCCGATAATCGCAGTAATCGAATTGGTCGAAGATCGTACTGCCGTCGGCAGCGCGTGCGCGCAATCCGCCGTGGTAGAACTCCAGTTCGCCGTCGGTCCCGGTCAGGCTGAGATAATGGCTGCGCAGCGTCGCGAAATCGCGGTGCTCCGGGTGTCCGGTGTGGATTTGCTCGTTCAGCGCCAGCGCTTCCCGGCTCCATTGCAAAATGTTGCCGATATCCGACAGCAGCGCATCGCGCTCGGGCGGCGTGAGCGATTTGTTCATGCCGCCCGGCACGGTGCCGGTGCCGTGGATGCGTTTGCCGGTGATCGCTTCGATGATTTGCTGGCCGTATTTGCGCAGTTTTACCCCTTTCAGCGCGATTTCAGGGAATTGCTGCAATACACCGGCGATATTGCGTTGTACCGGATCGCTGCCGAAGCCGAACAGAAAATCGGGCGACGACAGGTGAAAAAAATGCAGCGCGTGCGATTGCAGAATCTGCCCGAAATGCAGCAAGCGGCGTAATTTGGTCGCCGTCGGCGTGAGCTGCCGTACCCCGACGATTTGATCCACTGCCTTCGCTGCCGCCAATTGATGGCTGACCGGGCAGATGCCGCACAGCCGTTGCACGATGAAAGGCACTTCCCAGTACGGACGGCCTTGGATGAATTTCTCAAAACCGCGAAACTCAACGACATGGAATCGCGCTTCGACTATATGGTTGTTGTCGTCCAGCAGCAGCGTGATTTTGCCGTGCCCTTCGACGCGCGTGACCGGATCGATGGCGATGCGGCGGATAGCGGGTGATTTTTTGTCCGGTTCCATGGCAATCAATCGTAATGCAAATGGGATTTTGAAATGGCCGGTTTTTGTCCGGTCAGCAACGGCTCCAGCAATTGCAGGAAAGCAGCGGCGGAAGGCGGGCAGCCGGGCAGGAAATAATCGATGGGCACCACTTCGCCGATGGGATAGACTTTATCGAGCAGCAGCGGCAATTCACGGTCGTTCGGAATCTGCGGATTGGCGATGCCGGTTCCGGTCAAATACGCTTCTTCCAGGCAATCCTTTACATCAAAATAATTGCGCAGCGCGGGTACGCCGCCGTTGATCGCGCAAGCGCCGACGGCTACCAGAACAGCGCAGTTGGCGCGGAATTCGCGCAGCACATGCACATTCTCGGCATTGCACACGCCGCCTTCGATTAAACCGATGTCGCATGAACCGATACGCTTGATGTCGGTGAACGGCGAGCGGTCGAATTCGACCTGCTCGAGCAAACCGGCCAGACGCTCGTCCATGTCCAGAAAGGACATGTGGCAGCCGAAGCAACCGGCCAGCGATGCGGTGGCGATTTTGAGCTTGCGTTTGTTGTCGCGTTCAATCGTCATTTTTCTTATCGATATGTTCTTGCAAACCGGTTTCGCGGATGGTGCGGCGGTCGTATATGCGCTGCCCGATCGGCGTTTGGTAGCCTTGTTCCTTGATCATAATGGCGCCGACCGGGCAGACGGTTGCCGCTAAGTCGGTTGCTGCAATGGCGCTGTCGGCCAGCTTGCCGCTCGGGGAGTTGACGGTCAGATGCGCATTTGTGCCGCGCCCGGCAATGGCGAACACATTTTTGTTGTCCGCTTCGCGGCTGGCGCGCACGCATAAATCGCACAGAATGCAGCGGCTGCGGTCGAGCAAAATGTCTGGATGCGACGCATCGAGTTCGCGGCGTTGATAAAATTGCGGGAAATGATCGTCCAGCATGCCCAGATGATAAGCCAGCGCCTGCAGCTTGCAGTTGCCGGTTTTTTCGCACGACGGGCAGATGTGATTGCCCTCGACGAACAACATTTGCGTGATTGTTGTGCGTGCCGCATTCAGTTCCGGCGTGTTGCTGCGGATTTCCTGGCCGGCAACGGCCGGTGTAATGCATGCTGCGACGCTGCGGTTGCCGGTTTCCACTATGCATAAGCGGCAATTGCCGCTCGGGGTGAGTCCGGGGTAGTGGCACAGGTGCGGAATGTAAACGCCGGCAGCCAAAGCTGCGTCCATGATGGTTTGCCCCGGTGTGAACGGGATTTCCTGATTGTCGATGCGGATCGTGCCGGGGGTCGTTGCCATCATCCGTTATCCAGATGCGCGGCGGCATCGCCTCGGTGCGTAAGTTGCCGGGCGCTTGCCAGCGATTGATCGAGATCGAAGCGCGCGGAAAACGATTGTTTTAGATGCGAAGAGAACGTTTGCGGGAATTGCTGCAAGCCGTCCAGCACATGATTGGCGGCACTATGCCCCAGTCCGCAATGCGATTGGCGTTGCACGATCTGGCCGAGTTGTTGCAGTTCCTTGAGATCGCAAGCCGAGCCGCGACCGGCGGCGATGTTGTCCAAGGTATTTTTCAGCAATTGCGTGCCGACGCGGCACGGGGTGCAAAAACCGCAGCTTTCGTGCGCGAAGAAATGCGCAAAATTGCGGTGAATCGTCAGTAAATCGCGTTGTTGCCCGAATACCAGAAACGAACCGCCGGTCGAAAGATCTTCAAAGCCGATGGCGCGGTTAAAATCCGCCGGTGCGATCAATTTGCCGGCAGGGCCGCCGATTTGCACCGCTTGTGCATCGCCAGCACCACAATCGCCGAGAATTTGCTGAATGCGTACGCCAAACGGGTATTCGTAAATTCCGGGCGAACGGCAATCGCCGCTGACACTGAGGATTTTGGTGCCCGGTGATTTCGGCGTACCGGCGGCATTAAACCGGCCGCTGCCGTGTGCGACGATATGCGCTGCCGCGATCAAGGTTTCGACGTTATTGACCGCAGTGGGTTGCCCCAGGTAGCCGTGCGTGGTTGGAAACGGCGGCCGGATGCGCGGAATACCGGGCTTGCCTTCGAGCGATTCGATCAACGCCGATTCCTCGCCGCAGATATAGGCACCGGCACCGGCCACGATGTCGATGTCAAAATCAAATCCCGCATGTCCGAGGATATTGCCACCCAGCAATCCTTGATCGCGGCGTCGATTAAGCGCAGCCTGCAACTGCGGCAATAAATAGCGGTATTCGCCGCGCAGATAAATGAATCCTCGGGTTGCGCCAATGACGAACGCGCAAAGCGCCATGCCTTCAAACAGCGCTTCAGCGTGAATGCGCAACAACACGCGATCTTTAAACGTGCCGGGCTCGCCTTCGTCGGCGTTGCAAACGACATAGCGCGCATCGCCGGGCGCTTCGCGGCACAATTGCCATTTCGTGCCGGTATCGAACCCGCCGCCGCCGCGCCCGCGCAATCCGGATTGCCGAATCGCCGCCAGGGTTTCGCCGATGCCTTGTTTCAGTGCTTGCCGCAGCGCACTGCCGGGCGCCGGTTGCGTTGTCAGCAGCAGTTCGCGTCGATGCACGGCGTCGCGGATTTCAAACCATTGCGCAGGCCACGCATCGAGGGGGATGGCGGTTGCGATCAGTTGCGCGATTTGCGCAATTTTTTCAGGGTTCAGTCCAATGATGGGTACGCCATTGACCAGTAGCGATGCGCCGTGATCGCACTGGCCGATGCAAGAAGTTTCGTCGATGCTGACCAATCCGTCCGCGCGCGTTTTGCCGGGAGATGTCTGTAACTGCTTGCACAGCAGTTGCAACAGGTTTTCGCCATTTGCCAGATAACCGCAACTGGTGCAATTACTGAACAGAATATGGAAGCGGCCAAGCGGTTGCGTGGAAAAAAACGCATAAAACGCCACCACCGAAGCCACTTGGCCGAGCGGCAAATGAAATTCATCGGCGATTTGTTGCATCGCTTGCGGCGAAATGTGCCGGTATTGCCGTTGCACGGCATATAAGCGATGCAATAAGTGCTCGCGCGGCGGATCGGACGAATTGTGCGGGCATGAACTTGTCATGCCAATGAGTATAGCGGGATTGACACTAAAGCGACAGAAACGAAGGGGGAAGTAAGGAACGAAAACTCAAGCCAACAGTGCCGCGACAATGCCGGTGATAAAAATCCCGTCAAACGTCCCCGCACCGCCCATCGATGCCTATGGTGTCCCGAGCCGCGCACTGTCTTTCATGCGCAACAAGTCGGCGCCGATCAACACGCCCAGTGTGCCGCTGATGTACGCCAGCGGTGCGCTTTGCTCCGGGCTGATGATCAAACCTGCCAATGCAGCGCTGATCGGGGCTACCAGAATCGGCATGCCGATGCCGAGACCCTGGATCGGGCGGCTGAAAAAATAGCTGATAACGGCGATGATGCCGATTCCCGATAGAACGGCAGCTAAACTCAGCGTGCTGTTGGAGAACAAGTAAATCGACAGTGCGGACGGAATCAAGCAACCGCCGATATTGATGAAAATCTGCGTTTCACCGTGAAACGGTTGCGTAGGCAATCGCAGCAACCCCCAATAAACCGGTTGTGGAAATTGTTGTGCCGGGCCGTGGCTTTTGATTTGCGTAACCGGCAGATTTATCGCGCTGCCCAATAGCGATAGCGACAGCACCATCAGCCCCATTTCCGGCGGCAAGCCCAGTTTTGCAAATGCGAACGACAGCAATTCCATCTGAACCAACACCGTCATTAAACCGAGCAGGAATACGAAAAGCAGCAGATGGCCGGGGGAAAAATAATGCTTCATCGGTGCGAGCGAGGTTTTGAGGATAGTCGTTTTGTAACTAAATACCGCAGCGATCAATGGAAGTGCGCTGCGAGAGGATACGGTGAGTTTATCCGCATAAATCCCTGCGTTGCAACAAAAACACGAACTCATCGCCGGCACTGGTTTCCAGCCAGGTAAACGGCAATTTCGGATACGCTTGTTCCAGCGCTGCGCGGTTGTGCCCGATCTCGACGACCAAGATGCCGTCGTCGGTTAAATGCCGGGCGGCGTGTTGCAGGATGATGCGAGTTGCATCCAGGCCGTCCGTTCCGCTGGCCAATGCGTTGTCCGGCTCGTGCCGGTATTCTTGCGGCAATTGCGCCATCGATTCGGCGTTGACGTACGGCGGATTACTGACGATCAGGTCGTATTGTTGGCCGTCCAGCGCCGAAAACAAATCGGATTCGATCAATCGGATGCTGTCTTCCAGTTCGTAATCTTGCACATTCTTGCGCGCCACGGCAAGCGCTTGCCCGGAGATGTCGGCGGCATCGATGGCGGCATTGGGGAAACTGTGCGCCATCAGGATTGCCAAACAGCCCGAACCGGTGCAGAGATCGAGTGCGGCGGCGATGTGGCCGGGTTCGGCGATCCATGGGGATAATTGCGTATGCAGCAGTTCGGCGATGAATGAGCGCGGGATAATCACGCGTTCGTCGACGTAAAAGCTGTATTCGCCGAGCCAGGCTTCGTGAGTCAAGTAGGCGGCGGGAATTCTTTCGGTCACGCGGCGCTCGACGATGTCCAGAACTTGTTTGCATTCGATCTCGGTCAGGCGTGCATCGAGGAACGGTTCCAGTCGATCCAGTGGTAAATAGAGGGTTTTCAGAATAAGATACGCCGCTTCGTCGTACGCATTGGCGGAGCCGTGACCGAAATGCAAATCGGCTCGATTGAATTGACTGACCGCATAGCGTAACAAATCGCGGATGGTGTGGAGTTGGGCTTGAGCAATCATGGAAAACGGTAATAATGACAATGAAATGGGGTAGCAATGTAGCATAAAAGCGCTATCGGGAAGACAAGTTTGCACTATCGAAAAGGCTCGGTTCAATTGGAAACGGATTCGGATATTCATTTCATGCAGGTCGCGCTCGCGCTTGCCAGGCAAGCGCAGGAAGGCGGCGAAGTGCCGGTCGGCGCTGTCGTGGTTCGAGATGGCGTTATTGTCGGGCGAGGGTTTAATCGCCCGATTGCCGCGACCGATCCGTCTGCGCACGCGGAAATCATGGCGCTGCGCGATGCGGGCAATTACCTGTCGAATTACCGGCTGCCGGATTGCACGTTGTATGTGACTCTGGAGCCGTGCGTGATGTGCATCGGCGCTATTTTTCATGCGCGCATTCAGCGTTTGGTGTATGCCGCAACCGATCCGAAAACGGGCGCCTGCGGCAGTGTCGTCGATTTGCCTGCGGAAACGCGATTGAATCATCATTTGCAAGTCGATGCGGACATCCTGGCACCGGAAGCTAGCGCATTACTGAAGCAGTTTTTTGCGCAAAAACGGAAAACATAGGAGCAGGATAGGTGTGAAAATTAACATTTATGTTTCCGCGCAGCAATTGGATTTGCTGGACGAGCACGGCAACATCGTTTGCCAATACCGGATTTCCTCGTCAAAAAACGGCACCGGGCAACAAAACGGCAGTTTCTGCACGCCGCTCGGAAAGCATATCATTCGCGCCAAAATCGGCGCAGGTCAACCCGCCAATACGGTTTTTATCAAACGCCGACCTACCGGGGAGATTTATACGCCCGAATTTGGGCGGCAATTTCCCAAGCGCGATTGGATCTTGACGCGCATTTTATGGTTGTCCGGTTGCGAGCCTGGTTTTAACCGGCTGGGCGCGGTCGATACCATGCGCCGCTATATCTACATCCACGGCACGCCGGACAGCGTCGAGATGGGTAAGCCGGGATCGATCGGATGCATTCGCATGCGCAATAGCGATTTGATTGCGTTGTTCGATCAAGTCAGCGCCGGAACGCCGGTTGAGATAACCCCGTGAGTTTTGGAGCCGCCGAACTTGCCATTCCATTGGCCTGTTACCGGTAAAGCAGCCGGAGCGGTGCAGTTTCGATGGCAATCGATCGATGCGACGCCGTCATGTTCGTGCCGGTTATAGCGGCAATGAATTCCGATTCTTGTCGATGGAAAGCATATTCGTATCGCGCATCAATTGTTGTTTCATGCCTGGGAAAATCTTTTCGTGAATTTCCTGCAATGCGTAAATTTCTTCCAAGGCTTCGAGCGGAAATCCGGGGCGGTTTATTTTCTTTCCGGTGATTAATAGCTTGTCGATATACAGATAAAACTCTTTGTATCCCCAGTGCGATTCGATCGTGTCTGCAATTTTGCGGTAGTTGGTGTCGAGAACCGATTCTTTGTCGCCTAAATAGGTTTTGAATGCTTTAATGGAATTTTTTAGCGGCATGGATTTATTCCTTTGTGAAATTGGCGGTTGTGGGTGCATCGGCACTGAAAAATGGCGGCTTTGTATTTTTATGGTCTTGCTATAGGCAATTACGGAAGTTTTCCTACAAAGTTCAGTGATAATGCTGCGTTAAATGCGGTGAAATTGTTGTATATTGATCGCGGTTTTAAATACATCGTGCAATTTCAACGGCATTAATCGACGGATGCGGCAATGGAAGCACTAAAAACATTGGGTTTGTTTTCGATGACGGCGGTGGCCGAGATCGTCGGCTGTTATTTGCCTTATCTTTGGTTAAAAGAAGGTAGGTCTGTTTGGTTGCTTGTGCCTGCGGCCATCAGTCTGGCGCTGTTCGTTTGGTTGCTGACGCTGCATCCGCAAGCGGCGGGGCGTGTTTACGCAGCTTACGGAGGCGTTTATAT
>SXGU01039099.1_pt1 | contig 10316 bp, 13 predicted proteins | sample 3174531 | NCBI WGS metagenome assembly SXGU01 (sample SAMN11356863, study PRJNA531348) | freshwater metagenome | isolation source: freshwater sample F1-140 | place: China: Fuxian Lake, Yuxi | collected 2017-12-25 | reverse complement strand
GCCTGCGCGATCCGGGTGGCGGTGAAGGTGTTCGTCGAGGTGATCTCGGCGCCCGCCTCGAGGTAGTGGCGATGGATCTCTGAGACGAGGTCGGGCCGCGTCAGGTTCAGGAGGTCGGTGTTCCCCTTCAGGTCGTACGACCAGTCACGGAACCGCTCCCCGCGGAAGTCGGCCTCGCCCAGCCCGTACCCCTGGATTAGCACCCCCCCCGACCCGTCGAGCACGACGACGCGCTCCGCGAGGGCCTCGTGGAGCGCCTGAATCCGTGCGGTGCGGGCAGCATGCTTGGTGGCCATCGGTGCATCGACTCCCGCACCCATGATAGGCGGGGCCTAAGCGATGCCAAATCGCCTCGGTCGGACAAGAAGAGCGCCGTAAGGTGCCCTTCGTCCATCGTTGGCCTGATCGGGGTCTATACGGCGACTCGGCGGAAGTCCGGGCTGACCTCCAGCGGCGCGCCGGTGACCGCCTGGATTTCCTCCGCGGTGTATCCCGGGGCGTGCTGTTCGAGGATGAAATTCCCGTTCCGGACGGCGATCACGGCGATGTTCGTCACCACCAGCGTGACGCCGAACGGCGCCGTGACGGGGAGCGAGCACTTCTCCAGCAGCCGAGGTTCGCCATCGCGCGTGGTGTGGTCCATCGCGAGGTAGATCTGCTTCGCGGAGGAGGCGAGGTCCATCGCGCCGCCGATGCCGCCGAGGTTGTTCCATGGCTCGTTGGTGATCTTCCAGTTGGCGAATGATCCGTCCGGTGCGACCTGGTACGCGCCCAGGCACGTGACGTCGATCATCCCGCGGCGGATCACCGCGAACGAGTCCGCGTGGTGGACGATCGAGGCCCCGGGGTTCAGCGTGACCGGCTGCGTCGCCGACGCATTCACGATGTCCGGGTCCTCCTCGCCTTCGCCGGCGAGCCGCCCGTAGCCAATGACCCCGTTCTCGGAGTGCAGGACGATCTCCTGGTCCGGGGTGAGGAAGTTGGAGACGTTCGTGGGGATGCCGATCCCCAGGTTGACGATCCATCCGTACCCCATGTTCTGGGCGAGGACGGCGGCCATCTGGTCGCGCGTGAGGGGCTGCTTCTCTTCGGCCATTGCGGGACTCCTCGATGTCTGGTCAGGCGGTCTGCCGGATCGCCATCCCGGTCGCGCGGTTGATGTGCAGGACGCCGCCCACCGGGATGCGCACCAGCGTGGTGACGTAGATGCCAGGGACGTGGACATGGTCGGGGTCGATTTCGCCGGCCTCCACGATCGGTTGTTCGACTTCGACGATCACGTTTCGGGCGGCCATCGCCATGATCGGATTGAAGTTCCGTGCCGCGCGCCGGAACAGCAGGTTCCCCGCCGTGTCCGCCTTCCACGCCCGAATGAAGGCGTAATCCGCGAACAGCGCCGTCTCCATGACGAAGGTGCGACCGTTGAAATCGCGGTGTTCCTTCCCGGTCGCGGTCTCGGTGCCGACGCCCGCCGGGGTGTAGAACGCGGGGATGCCTGCGCCCCCGGAACGGATCCGCTCCGCGAGCGTCCCCTGCGGCACGAGCTCCGCTTCCAGCGTCCCGTTCGCGACCAATGCCTCCGCGGTGCCGGTGCGCGACGGGCGCGTGGAGGCGGTGAACGCCGCGATCACTTTCTTCACCCGGCCGGCCATCACCAGGTCGCCGAGCCCCTTCTGGTCGGGGTCCGCCGACTCGAACCCGACTCCGTTCGAGATGGTCGTCAGGCCCGTCGCGCTGGTCCGCCAGAGCGCTGCCAGCAGGTTGGTCGGCTGTCCGGGGCCAAAGCCCGGGATCATCAGTGAGGCGTTGTCCTGGAAGCCGGCAACGGCCTCATCCATCGACATAACAATGCGTGGTCGAGGCACTCTCGTGTCCCCTCGGTGAATCTGTGTCGCGTCTCGGCGGCGTTATACCACCTATTCCGCGCGGCGAGGGAGTCGCGCCTCACCGTGTGGGCGGGGACGCAGCGTCCTTTCGGCCTGCGCCAGGAGCTCGCCTCGCTCTTTGGGGTCGATGAGTCGCGGGTGCGGGTGATCGCCCCGGAGATCGGCGGCGGGTTCGGCGCGAAGTCGCCGTACGGGCTGGCGCATGACGCCGCGCGCCTTGCGAAGATCGCGGGACGCCCGGTGCGCGTTGCCTTCACCCGCCACGAAGAGATGATGTGGACGAACTTCCGCCCGGCGCGACCGGGCAGCGGCATCGAGAGTTGTCGATCCAGCGCCACCTGTGAGGTGGCGCTACCCGGCAGCGACGGCGTCCAGACGCCGCTTCGCCTCCGCCAGCACGTCCGGCGGCAGCGATCCCTTGCGTGCGGCATCGAGGTTTTGGCGCAGGTGCGCCGGGTTCGCGGTGCCGACGATCGTCGTGTCGAGTTCAGGATGCGAGAGCGTGAACTGGAGCATGAACTCGATTCGGGTCGCGCCGTCCAGCAGGTCGTCGAGCGCCGCCGCTTCCCAGAGGGTGCGAGGGCGTTCCTCCGGCACCTCGGGGCGGCGGCGGATATCCCAGCCTTTCTCTTCGGACGGCGCGCCCCGGGCGACGCCACCCCGGATCACCGTGGCTGCGCCAGCCTGGCGCGCGCTTGTGATCAGCGCCTCGTGCTCCCGCTGTAGGGCGGAATAGGGGATCTGGAAGACGTCGAAGACGCCGAGGTCGATTTGCTCAGGCAGGTTGGGCAGCGTTCCGGAGATGCCGATGAACCGCACTTTCCCTGCGCGCTGGAGCGCCCGCAGTGCCTCGATGGCGCCATGCTCCTCCAGCGATGCGCGGGACGGGCTGCCCTGGAACTGGACGATATCGAGGTAGTCCGTGCGCAGACGCCGCAGGCTCTGCTCCACCGCGGCTGTGATGTTTCTGGGGGTGAACACATGTCCCTACTGGTCCGGCTCAACGTCCACCGGGCATCCGCACTTGCTGGCCAGGATGTACTGGCCGCGGCGGTACGCCAGCGCCCGCCCCACCATTTCCTCGCTGGGGCCGTAGTCCGGTGACGTGTCAACGAAGTTGATGCCCGCGTCCAGCGCGAGGTTCAGCACCTCGTCCGCCTCGGTCTGGGAGACGGTGCGGCCGAAGCGAGCGTCCAGCGACATCGCCCCGTACCCCAGTGTCGTGGCATGCAGGCCGGTGTTTCCAAACGGGCGTGTGGGGAGGTTGCTGTCGGTCATGAGCACCTCGTCTGTTGGGAGTCGTCTGGGGCAGGGTATCGCGGCGTAGGATGCCACGGGAGCGCGCAAGGCCGCGTGGACGAGGAGGGCCTGATGAAGATTGTCCATATCACCACCGGTGCGGACGGCGAGTCGCACGTTGAGATTCTGGCGCCCGAGTTCACCGAGAACGAAAATCGTCGGACGAAGGCCCAGGCGACGGAGAGCATCACCTTCATGAAGCGCGAGGTGGGGTTCATCGAGTTTCACCCGGCCCCCCGGAAGCAGTACATGCTCTACCTCACCGCACGTGTCGAGATCGGCCTGGGCGACGGCTCGTCCGTGATCATGGAGCCGGGCGATGCCCTGTTCGCGGAGGACACGACTGGCCGCGGCCATACTTCAAAGGTGCTCCAGGCCGGGGTATGTGCGGTGGTGACGTTGGTCTAGCGAGCGTGCATCGAGGGCGCGGATCCCCCGGTGGTGTCCGCGAAGTCACCGGCGGCCCGCCGCATGAGCAGGACGAAGGCCACGAGGCCCACGACGGCGGAGATGCCGGCGAAGTAGAAAACGGACGCGATCCCGAACTGCGTCTTCACCACCGCGCCGAGGAGCGACCCGGCGAGGACGCCGGCGGACGAGCCCATCGAGTTGATCCCCATGATCGAGGCCATCCCGACCTTGCGCCCGATCTGGACGAAGATTGCCTGCTGCGACGGGAAGGCGAGCGATTCCGCGAGGCCCGCGACGAGCAGCGTGACCAGCACCCACGGCGCCATCACCAGCACATCACCGAAGAAGTCCATCCGCACGAGGTTGTGCGGCACCAGCGGCACGACGAACTGGGCTACGCCCGCGATCGCCAGCCCGACGACGACCAGCATGACCCGGTCCATCCGGTCGGCGAGCGCCCCGGTGTACGGCTGGAACGCCGCGTTAATAAGCGAACGACTGGACAGCAGGATCCCGACGAAGAGGGCACTGTCTGTGCCCAGGCCCTCGTCGCTGATGACGTATACGGCGAGCCAGGTGGACGCCGTACCGAAGCTAAGTGAGGTGAGGAGCACGAACAGAGTGCTGGCCTGGACGGACGGCCGGCGGATCAGGATCAGGAACGGCACAGGCGTCTCGGTGGCGGGGCCATCAACGGGGCGTGCGGCGGCCGGCTCGGGGCGGTCGCGTGGGAGCAACAATAGCGTGACGAACGCCGTGCCGCCGAGCATGACCGCCATGGCGCCGAAGGCGAAGTCCGTGCCGAAGAGGTCACGCAGGGCGCCGCCGAACAGCGGGCCGGTACCGAAGCCGGCGATCTGCGCGACGGAGAACCAGCCCATGTAGCGGCCCTCAGACCCTACGGGGGAGATCCGTCCGACGTACGCCATCGCCATCGGGAAGACGCCGGCGGCGCCGACGCCCGAGAGGATGCGGAAGAAGACGACCAGATGCCAGGTGGTCGCGAACAGGTATCCGACAGCGCCCAGTGCGTAGATCGCGAACCCGAGCACGATGAATTGCTTCGAGCCAAATGTGTCCCCCAGCCGCCCGAGGAACGGCGCGGCCACCAGTTGGGCGAGCGCCAGACCCGAGAATGAGAGCGCCACCGCGACCGGGGGGCCGCCTAAATCGTCCTGCACGTACACGGGCAGCAGGGGGGACACCATGGAGATGCCCGCCATCGCCACGAACATCGCGATAAAGAGGACGACGAAGGCGCGCGACAGCACAGGGGCTCCTCGCTGGTACGCCAGCAGCGGCGCCGTCCCAGGGTGGATAGGCCCAGCGTACGCGAGGGGACGCCTGCGATCGTCCTCGCTGGTGGCACGCGTTCGGGGAACCTCGACCGGGGTGGCATAATCGCGCGGCTGACCGCTTCGGTCGCGACAGGATGGAGCATGCAATGGCGGAGATGACGCCTGATGAGGTGAATGCCTACCTCGACAGTCACGGCGGTTACGCCGTTTTGTCCACGGTCGGCAAGGACGGCTACCCCCACGCGGTACCCCTCGGATTCTTTCGGTCGGGGGCGGACATGGTGTTGCCGGTCCGTGGCCAGCGGAAGGTCAACATCGGCCGCAATCCGAAAGTCGCTGTGACTGTCGAATCCGGCCGCACGATGAAAGAGCTCAAGGGCGTGGTCATCCGTGGCGACGCAACGTTGGTCGAAGAGCCGGCAGCTGTCCTCGAACTGCTGCGTGAAGGCGCGCGCCGGCGCGGGATGCCCGATGACCAACTCCCGACCGAGGCGCGCCGAGGCATGGCATATGTCCGGGTCCGGCCACGGAAGATCGCTTCCTGGGACAACACCAAGCCATAGTCGCCGCGTGCGGCAGACAGGAGCGGATGATGACGACGACCGCCGACGTGGTACGCGAAGTGACCGTGGCCTCGGACGAATGGCTGGCGGCGATGGTGAGCGGTGACGTCGATGTCCTCGACCGGCTGATCGCGGACGGATTCACGTACGTCCATTCGAGCAGTGGCCTGGATACGCGCGACGTGTTCCTGGATGCGTTCCGCTCGGGACGCCGAAAGTACATTCAGTACTCGGTGGATGGTCTCGATGTGCGGACATTTCCCGGCACGGCCGTGATGAACGGCCTCGTCCACATCAGACTGAACCCGCGCGGCGAGGAGATGCGGATCGAAGCGCGCTTCATGGGCGTCTGGATCGAACAGGGCGGGAAGTGGCGGATGGTCGCCTGGCAGTCGACGAAGATACCGGACGCCTAAACAGGCGGACGTCCAGCAGGCGGTGGTTGAGGGGACGACGGATGGATCTCGGACTCACGGGCAAGGTCGCGGTCGTCACGGGCGGCAGCGAGGGCATCGGCAAGGCGGCGGCGCTCTCCATGGCGCGCGAGGGCACACGCGTCGCCATCGTCGCCCGCACGAAGGAGAAACTCGACGCCACAGCCGCTGAGATCCGCGCCTCTGGCGGCGATGTCATCGCCGTCCCCTGTGATGTGATGGACGAGGCTCAGGTGAACGCCGCGATCGTACAGGTCATCGCCCGCTGGGGTGGCGTCGACATCCTCGTGAACAACGCGGGCACTTCGGCCGCGCGCAAGTTCGAGGATGTCTCTGACGACGTGTGGGAGACCGATCTCGGCATCAAGGGTATGCGAGCGGTTCGTCCCTCCGGCGCCACCTACTCCCGCCCGCCCTTCTGCGCCTGGCGGTGGGGAGCACGGCTGCGCTCGCCCTCGGCTGCGCCACTCGGCTGGACGGCGCTTCCCTCTCCTCCGCGTCCCTCTTTGATTTAGTTGGCGATCTCCCGACTGTCGAACCTGCGCTGGCGCCGCGGCCTCCCGTGGCGGCCGGCCGTTCTGAGCGGGGCATGCTTGCCGGGACGAAGTGGCAGACGCCGGTCATTATTTCGCACAGTGGGGTCGCGGGACCGTCCGTGCTGGTGCTCGGCGGGGTGCATGGCGATTAGCCGGGCTCGCAACTGGCAGCCGAGGTCGTAGCGGAGTGGCGTCCGCTGACCGGAAGCCTGCTGGTGATCCCGCGCACGAATACCCTCGCGGTCGACGTGGGGAGGCGGACGCTCCCCGAATTGGGCGACCTCAACCGGCTCTACCCTGGCGACCCGAAAGGGACGCCGATGGCGCGTATGGCGGCGGCGATCATCGACCTGGCGAAGGAATTCCATGTCCAGGTGATCTACGACATGCACGAGTCATGGAGTTTCTACAGTGGTCGTGCCGCGAACGGGAATGCCTACCTCGGTCAGACGGTGAGCAGCGGCTTCGGTCCGGAGACCGCGTCGATCGCAAAGGCGCTGGTCGCGCGGGCCAATCCAAAGATCGCCGACTCGCGCGACCGTATGTCCGCCCGTCTCGAGGTGCCTTCGGAAACGGCGAAGACCACGAACTCCCTAGGTGTCGGGAAGTACGTCCCGGATCTCACAGCCGTGCTCGTGGAGATGGGACAGGAACGGCAGGAGGTGTCACGGCGCGTGGATCTCCACCTCCTGGTGCTGCGCACGTTCCTCGAATCCCGCGGGATGCTCTAGCAGCCTTGGGCCTCAATTCTGCTCACCGGGCCAGACGGATGTCACGGCGCCGGCGCGAAGCGCAGCAGTGTGATATCGCTGTCTGGGGAGTTGTCGCAGACGGCCCGCACGCGTAGCCCGATCCGGATGGCGTCGGGAGCGATCCCGACAAGTTCCGTCGTCACCTTCGGCCCCTCGTCGAGTTCCACCACCGCGATCAACTGCGGCGACGCACCCTCCCACGCCGGCGCCGTGGGCCGTCGCGCGACGGTGAACGTGTACACCGTCCCCATCCCCGAGGCTTCCCGCCATTCGAGGTCGTCCGCCAGCGTGCCGGGCGCGTGGCTGCGCGGGTAGTAGACCCACTGTCCCGTGCCCGGCGAGAACTGGAGGACAAGTCGATGCTGCTGCACCGCGTCCCAGAACGGCTGCGTTGTCGGTGTCGGTACGGGCAGTGGACGCTCAGGCATCGTCGCTACTCCCCTCGCAGGATCAACGCGACCTGCTCGCTCATGATCCCGCCGTTGCCCGACACGAATGCCGTGTTGCAGCCACGCACCTGCGCCGGCGCACGCCTCATGATCTGTCGCGCACCATCGAGGACATGCGACATCCCGCCCGCGAGGCCAGCCTGCCCGAACGAGAGTTGCCCGCCGTGCGTGTTGCAGGGGAAGTCGCCCCGGTAGGTCAGGTCGTGCGAGCGGATGAACCGGGCGGCCTCACCCTTCGCGCAGAACCCGGCGTCCTCCAACGTCATCAGCACGGTGATCGTGTAGCAGTCGTAGATCGAGACCATGTCGATCTCTCGTCGTGCCACGCCCGCCATGGCGAACGCCTGATCCGAGGCCGGGCCAATCGGCGTCCGCATCAGGTCTTCGGCGTATGTGGGCGTCTTGAACGCCACATGCTCCCCGAAGCCCGACACCCACACCGGGCGATGTCGCGCTCGCCTCGCGACTTCCGCGCTGGCGACGACGACCGCCGCGCCGCCGGAGACTGGCATGACGATCTCCAGCATGTGGATCGGGTCGGCGATCATCGGCGAGTTCAAGACATCCTCGGCGGTGATCGGCTGCCCGTAGAAGATCGCGTCCGGAGTGGCGCAGGCGTTCGTGCGCTGGTCGACGGCGATCTTCGCGAGGGCCAGGGGGTCATAGCCGTACGTGTGAGCGTACCGCTGGGCAATCATCGCGTAGCCGCAGTTTTGTGCCACGTTCCCGTACGGGATCTCGAACTCGGCCTGCGGCGATCCGAAGCGGTCGCTGGACGCGCCGTAACCGGCGGGATTCACCCCGGACCTGTCCGGAGGCAGTGGCGCCGGGCTCGCGGGCGTCACGCAGAGCACCACGTCCGCAATCCCGAGTTCGATGGCCGCCGCTGCCCGCCACACCATCCCGGCCGCTGTCGCGCCGCCGAGGTCCACGAACTCCGCGAAGTTCACCGGCATCCCGAGGTACTCCGCCACCGTCGAGGGCACAAACGATGCCGATTCGCGGATGCCGCCGGTGCAGAGCCCGTCCACCTGACGCGGGTCAATTCCTGCATCGTCCAGCGCCGCTTTCGCCAGCGCCGCCCACTGCTCTAGCGTCATCCCTCGATGTCCGGGTGGACGCCGCTCCGGCTTCCACTCCGCCATCCCCACGATCGCCGCTGTTCCCGCCAATCCCATCGCACACCGCCGCCCTCCGCGCCCGCATCCGAGGTGTGCGCAGCGTACTCGCGACGCGCTATCGTCGCGCCGCCTGGAGGGAGCCCCGCCCATCTCGCGTATCGATGCCCACGTCCACGCCTTCCCCGACCGCCTGGCGCAGGCGGTACGCGGCCGTCTCGACGCCGCTGGACGGCTCGTCAATAGCCCGCTCCTCCCGGCTATCGCGCTCGCCGCGCGGGAGGGCGGTTTCGACTCAGCATGGATCCTGCCCTACGCCTACCGCGCCGGTGTCGCCGAAAACCTGAACCAGTGGGCGGCCGCTGAGGTAATGCGTTACCCCTGGCTCGTCCCTGGCGCGTCCTTCCACCCGGACGACGATGCGCTCCCCGCGCTCGTGAGACGGGTTTTCACCGGCCTCGGTCTTCGTGTCGTGAAACTCCATAGCTCAGTCGGCGCGTTCTCCCCCGCCGACCGTCGCCTTGAGCCGCTCTGGGCCTCCGCCGCATCCGAAGGGGTCCCCGTCCTGATCCACGCCGGACAGCACTCACCCGGCGATACGGACGCGAGCGAACTCGAAGCCCTCGACGCTGTCCTCAGCGCCCACCCGCGCCTCCGGATCGTCCTCGCCCATGCCGGCCACCCTGCGACGGCGGCAGCCCTCGACCTGATGGGGCGCCATGACAACCTCTACGCAGATGTCACCCCGGTCTGGCTGAGTGAGATCAAGGTCACGCCCGAAGACCTCGAACGCTTCGCCGGCCGCTTCCTCTTCGGCAGCGATGCCCCCAAAAACCCGGTGCCTATCGCCGATCAGGTCGCCCGCTTCGAGGCGATGCCGCTCTCCGATCGCGCCCGCATAATGCTGATGGGTGGAGCAGCCGCGAGCCTGACTGACGGAACCCAACGAAACGAGGTGCCGCATGGCACCTCGTCCCATCCACGTTGCCCCGAGACTCGCTACATCCGTGAGAAGCCCGATCCCGGTCGGTCGATGCCGAGGCCGTGGCCCTCGGCGATCCAGCCGAACTCCTTCAGGATCTCCTGGCTGTAGGTGACGCGGCCCGTCACCTTGTCCAGTGGCTCGGTCGCGAGCAGCAGCGCGGCGCGGGACATCATCGACATCGGCTCGCGGTCGGGGTCATCGAGGCTTTTCGAGAGCCCGAAGTGGACCGTACCCTCGGTCGCCACCCCGATCCCTGGCGAGTAGCAGGCGACCGTGACGCCATACCCGTAGACCTCCTGAGCGAGACCCTGGGTGAACCGTTCCAGCGCCGCCTTCGAGGCGCCGTACATCACGCCGCCGGTCGCCTTCGCGCCGGGGTAGGGCCCGCGGCCCGGCCCAATCGCGCCGACCGACGAGATATTCACGATCGCGCCGGAGCGCTTCGCGATCATGTCCGGCAGGACGGCCCTCGAGAGCATGAACGGCCCGTGGACGTTGACCGCGAACGCGCGCATCCAGCGGCTTGCCGGATAGTCGACGATCGGGATGTAGTAGTTCAGCGCGGCGTTGTTGATCAGGATGTCG
>SXGU01186388.1_pt1 | contig 10317 bp, 10 predicted proteins | sample 3174531 | NCBI WGS metagenome assembly SXGU01 (sample SAMN11356863, study PRJNA531348) | freshwater metagenome | isolation source: freshwater sample F1-140 | place: China: Fuxian Lake, Yuxi | collected 2017-12-25 | reverse complement strand
TGGATATCGTCCGGAGTTTTTGCGTTGTCTTGTGTGTCGTGATGCGATTGTGCCAGGAGCCTATCGGTGGAGCGCCCTCAAAGGAGGAGTGGCTTGCGCGGCGTGCGTCGAACGAGATCAAGAACAATGGTTTGCCTCGCGCGTCATTTCGGATGGAGCACTCAAACTTCTTCGCTATGCCCTCGCCGAACCATTCGACGCTCATCTGCGACCACATCTTCCTGGCGAACTTCTCACAGAATATCACGAAGCTGTTGAGTCGCTTCTCGTGAGTCACTTCCCGGTGATTCCAGCAAATTCTTTACGTTCAGCCTGTCTTGCTTGTTGATGGAGTACTGTGTAAATCTCTGGTTGCGTCCGCGCCTGCTTTTCCGCTACAATGCGTGGGTTATGAACTCTACCACTGTTTCTCAAATTGGGGCTTACGTTGGCCAAGAAGTTGAATTAAAAGGATGGGCATACAATTTCCGTTCCAGCGGAAAAATTTTCTTTCTGCAGTTTCGTGATGGAACAGGTCGTGTGCAGGTCGTCTATTCGGCAGCCGAGTTGCCTGCTGAACAGTGGGAGGTGCTCAATACGATTCGCATCGAAACGTCCGTGATCGTACGTGGAATGGTAAAAGCCGAGACGCGTTCGGCCTCTGGTTTTGAATTGACAGGTGTCGCATTTACCGCGATTCAAATCGCCCCAGACGATTATCCGATTGGAAAAAAAGAACATGGTCCTGATTTTTTACTCGACCAGCGTCACTTGTGGTTGCGCAGCGAAAAACAGTGGGCGATTCAGCGCGTTCGAAACCAAGTGATTAATTCAACCTTCGCTTTTTTCAACGAGAATGGCTTCGTGAAGTTTGATTCGCCAATTCTCACACCAAATGCGTGCGAGGGAACGACTGAACTTTTTGAGATCGATTATTTCGACCTAGGCAAAGGATATTTATCGCAATCAGGACAGTTGTATTTGGAAGCGGCAGTGATGAGTTTGGGCCGCGCGTTCGACTTCGGTCCGGTGTTTCGTGCAGAGAAGTCGAAGACCCGCCGTCACCTCACAGAGTTTTGGATGATGGATGCCGAAGCGGCGTTTGTCGAGCATGAAGGGAACTTGCAGATTCAGGAAGGGCTTGTGTGTCGAATTGTTTCGGATGTTCTCACGCTCTGTGCAAAAGAGTTGGCGATATTGCAACGCGATGTAGCCGCTCTCCAGAAAGTACAGGCACCATTTGTACGCATGACGCATAAAGAAGCGGTCACAAAGCTTCGCGAGCTTGGTTCTGACATTGGCGATCTCGACGATCTTGGTGGTGATGACGAAACAATTCTCACAAAGCAATACGACCGCCCGATCTTCGTCGAAAAATACCCAGCCGTCGTAAAAGCATTCTACATGAAACGCGATCCAGCCGACCCAACCTACGTGCTCAATGCCGACATGCTTGCACCGGAAGGGTATGGTGAAATTATCGGGGGAAGCCAACGTGAAGACGATTACGACGTACTTCTCGCTCGCATCAAAGATCATAACCTTCCGCTCGAAGCCTTTGCTTGGTATCTCGACTTGCGCAAATATGGCTCCGTACCGCACTCGGGTTTCGGCTACGGCCTTGAACGTATTGTGCGCTGGGTTTGTGGTCTCGAACACATCCGCGAAACGATTCCATTCCCGCGCCTCATTAACCGCATCACTCCGTAAGTGTGAAGAATTCCCGTGCGTGGACTGGAACGGTGATGGCCGCGATCATTATCGCCGTGTGTTTGGTCATCGTAACGAAACGATCACTGGACTACGCGCCGACATCTATCGATACACCTGACACGGCTTCCACCTCCCGCGCACTCGCGGACGGCATCTATTTGGTCTACCAAACCATGGAGGATGTGAGTCCTGTCAACAGTGGTGTCATGACAAAGTGTAAGACGACGCTGTACCGTAAACAAATGGACGCACCGGCGGAAGTTGTCCTATCGCGTGAAGAAGCGTGTCATTCGTATCGTCTTCAGGGTGGTGTTGTGATTGTGCCGGGTGAAGGAAATTCGACAGCGATTGGCATTGATGGAACCGAGGCACCGCTTCCGGCGGAAGAGGTACACGTGTCATCCGCTTCAGGTGCTGTGACCGCTGTTTCCAAGACAGATATCGATACAGGGAAGACAACCCTGCGAGTCTTTTCAGATAGAGGTGAATCGTTACAAGCTCGTGTCATCGATCCAGATACGCTCAGGCTTCGAGGGTATCTGTCACCGATTGCCGTGAGCGATGATGGTGAAGTGGTCTATCTACAGGAACAAATTGAACATGATTGGCTCGGAGCGGTTTCGTTGTGGACGTATGCGTGGCGCACGGGTGAGCTCAAAGAGGTGGCCTATATTCGTGAGCAGGGAGTGCACTGGGATCGGGAACACGGAATCGATCTTGCTCGTGGATTGCTCGTTGGTATCACCTATGCGTTAAGTGGCGACGGAATTGATGCGAATCCGGTTGGTCCGTTCGAGGTGCATCTTGTTGATATTGGTGCGAATACCGGACATCTTGTTCCTGTCGGCTCTTTTGGTGCCGAGCAACGCATTGAGCAAGTGTGGATCAATTCTGACGATTTGATTGCGGTGCAGATGTGCGTGAAAGAAGTGTGTAACGTGGTGATCCAGAATGCAGAGCGGACGGTGGTCGAAGCTGTATCCGGACGACTGCAAGATTGGTTTGGAACAACGATGGTTCTTGAGCACGAGGGTGAACTCGTTGTGCAGGACACACAAACATGGAATCGCTCGAGTGTTGCGATACAAGAAGAAAAAGCTCCGCTCAAGTATCTCGGTCATGTGATGGTTGAATAATATGAAAAAAATTTGGATTTGGATCATTGGGGCTGTGATTGCTGCGGGGGCAATCGCTTCGTGGAGATATCTGCAAATAGTCGTTGAGACGGTTCCTGGCCCGATGAGCGAAGAGTTTCCTCCTGTGCTAGAAAATCGTCCGGCAGCGACGAACGGGTTCTTGTTTTCGGTGGGGTTGGAAAATCCCGATGGGCATGCATATTATCTGGCTCCGTTTGATGGCTCAGGATTGTGGCGACTCACGGATAATCCGGAAGGAATGTCGCTTGCTTCGACTTTTGAACATAATTTTGTCAGCCCGGAAATTGCGTTTATCGGTCAGACGATAACAAGCGAGGTGGTGGTGACGATGCGTAATACGGTCAGTGGGATTATCACAAACGAATTTACAATCCCGAAGGACGATTGGGGAGTGGTGAACGGAGGCGTCCCGACATTCGTGACAGAGAGTGATGATGGATCGATGCTGTTTTTTCAAAACAAAGGAGAAGAACGCGCTGTTGGTGCGTGGCGCGTGGATGTGAAGTCAGGGGAAGTTATGCGGTACGATTATCTCGACAAGTTTTTTGTGACGGACGTTTCGTATAATCCATCCACAAACCAGTTGATTGGCGTCTGGTACAAGTCCGCAGAAGAAGGAAGTGATCCGGAAGGTCCTTCGGCGGTTCATTTGATTGATGGGGAGACGGGAAGTGGTATGGAAATCAACGTGAGTAAAACGGATGTGTATCGGTTGCCTACCCTCTCCTCGAATGGATTGCAGTACGTCGTTCAAACACAGAATGGAAACGAAATTCATCTCTTTGATACGAAATCAAAAAAACAAGTAGACGCCGTGAGTGGAAGATATATTGGATGGCATGACGAGTTAATTCTTTTAAGTGATTCAGGTGTTTCGTATTCCGTGTACAATACCTCCACGAAGCAATCGCGTCAGATTGGGGACTTTCAGAAAATAGTTTCGGACTGGCGAGTGCAAACAGGTCGTTCGAATGATTCGATGGAACTGTCGGTTGAGTATCTGGGAGACGTAGATATTTCTGACGAAGTGACTGGTGAATAATGCTATGCAAAATCGCACACTCGTAAAAAATCTTTCAGAAATGATGGAACAAACCGTCACGGTGGCGGGTTGGATGCATCGGTTGCGTGACATGAGCAAATTCGGCTTCGCCATTTTGCGCGATCGAACCGGTCTTGTTCAGGTCGTGTTGAATCCGGAACAGCTCGAACAGCTTAAGGGCCTTCAAGTGGAGACGGTGTTGAAAGTTACTGGCAAGGTCGTAAAGAAACAGAGCAAAGATCCCAATGCAAATGAAGTGGAGATTCAGGCGGCTACGCTTGAGGTACTGTCTCCCGTGACGGATGTGCTGCCGGTTGAGATCAATAACGCGGAGATCGATGCACACCTCGAAACGCTCATTGATAATCGCGTGGTAACGTTACGAAACTTGAAACAACGTGCGATATTTAAAGTGCAAGAAGCCATTGTTCGCGGCTATCGAGCCTACATGGCTCGACAAGATTTTACGGAAATTTTCTTTCCGATTTTGGCCGGTGCTGCCAGCGAAGGTGGAGCGGAGTTTTTTAAAGTAGATTATTACGGTCGTGAAGCTACGCTGACGCAGTCCGCACAGCTCTACAAGCAGATGACGATGGGTGTGTACGAAGGTGTGTACGGATTGTCGTACTCATTCCGTGCAGAAAAATTTGCGACTTCGCGACATCTCACAGAGTTCAATCAGTTAGAATTCGAGATGGGATTTGTGGATGGAATGGATGAGGTGATGGACCATGCGGAAGGTTCGATTCGCGAAATTGTAGCGACGGTGGCGCGTGATTGCAGTGGGGAACTCGCGCTTATTGGTGCAACTTTGCCTCCACTTGGCGAGCATTTTCCGCGCATTTCTCTGCGTACCGCGCTCGAAGCGTATCGCGACGAAGCGGGTATCGATGAAACATCCGAACCAGACTTGTCTCCCGCCGCGGAGAAATGGATTTCTACCGTATGGGCACCAAAGCATCACGGGAGCGGCTTCGTGTTTGTCACGGACTACCCAACAACGAAGCGTCCGTTCTATGCGATGCGCGATCCGAAAGATGCCACAAACACGATTACCTTCGATGTCGTTGGCTTTGGTTGCGAAATTATCTCTGGTGGAATGCGTGTGAACCGTTACGACGACCAAGTTCAAGCCATTAAAGATAAAGGACTTGATCCAGCACAATTTGAGGACTATCTCATGATGCATAAATACGGCATCCCCCCAGAAGGCGGGTTCGGCATGGGGCTACAGCGCCTCACGCAAAATTTGCTTGGGCTCGCAAACGTAAAAGAAGCTACGATTTTTCCTCGTGACGTCCAACGCTTGAGACCGTAATGTGTCTACACTGTTTCGATCGGTTACAAGTGACTGGTTTGGGGTTACAGAGTTAATGACTCACCCATCACCTGCATCTAAAATTTGTAACCCGTAACCCAAAACCCCCGCTGTGTCCTATCAAGTTTCTCTCCAACAGTTTTCAGGACCACTCCAGTTATTGCTGGAGCTTATTGAAGGTGAGAAACTTCCTATTACAGACGTGTCGTTGGCACAGGTGACGGAAGGATATCTCAAGCACGTGAACGACAACGATGTTCCACCGGAAGAATTGGCAGATTTCCTCGTAATCGCCGCACGACTATTATTGTTGAAGTCACGAGCGATTTTGCCGAAGCTCGAATTGGAGGAAGAAGAAGCGGCTGGTTCACTTGCGGACCAGCTTCGGATGTATAAACGGTTTGTGGACGCGTCGAAAGAGATTGAGAAAATGTATCTTTCGGGTCATGTCATGTACGCTCGTGAGAAAATGATTCTCCCGCGTCACCCAAGTTTCTCGCCACCTCCCACTCTGCACGTCGGTGTTCTCGAGGCAGCATTTCACGAATTGCTAAAACGCCTCGAACCATTTTTTGCCCTCCGCCAAGCGTCGATCGAACGCGTGGTTTCGGTCCAAGAACGCATCGCGCAAATTCGCGAAGTTTTGACACAGCGATCGAGCCTCATGTTCTCCGATGTGATACACGGCGCCACATCGAAAGTAGATATCGTCGTCAGTTTTCTCGCCTTGCTCGAACTCATGAAACTTAAAGTTATTCGCGTGGCACAGCAGGACTCATTTCAGGATATGACTATCGAACACGTAGAGAGCTGATATGCTAACATCTTCCCTCGAAGCCATTCTGTTCGCTTCCGCCAAGCCACTTTCCATTGCTTCTTTGCGAACATTGTTTGATGTTTCTGAACCAGTGTTACGCGAAGCCATTGATGATGTATCGCGTCGTTTCAATACGGATTCCTCAGGCATCCACCTGGTCGAACACGAAGGCAAAGTCCAGTTTGTTACAAGTCCGGAGCACGCGGATTTGTTGCGCGCGTTTTTGAAACAAGAAGTGAGTGGGGAACTCACGCGTCCGTCACTTGAAACGCTCACTATCATTGCGTATCGCGGTCCAATTACGAAGCCAGAGATGGAACAGATTCGCGGCGTCAATTGCACGCTCATTTTGCGCAACCTTCTCATGCGCGGTCTTATCGAGGAGCGCGATGATGCACAGCGCCTCCAACCCGTTTACACGGTTTCTACTGATTTTCTTCGTCATCTCGGCCTTCATTCCATCAGCGATCTTCCTTCTTACGATGAGCTGAATCAAAACGAAAAAGTTGAAGAATTGATGTCCGAAGCTCAGAATTCTGACACGGATATCCCAGACGCCCCTGCAGCCCTTTAAGCCCTCACAGTTCTCCCTACGCGTATGCCACTCCGTCTCCTCGCACAAATTCTTCTGGCCTCAAGCTTGTTTCAGATTTTTCCGCCAGACGCAGGGACGGTTGAGCGCTACGCAACATTGCCCGAAGCCTCTGATCGCGGATTCACCACCGTTGAACAAACACTGGCCCTACTCGCTGCTCCGCTTCCACAAGCTCCCGATGCACAGCGTTCGCCTGTTAAAGTGGAACCAACGAGTGTTGGTGTTGTCACATCGGCGCAAAGTGCCATTGTGGTAGATCGCGTGACAGGAGATGTATTATACGAAAAAAATGGTGACGAACCACGATCGATTGGGAGCATCAGCAAACTCATGACCGCCCACGTATTTCTTGAAGGAAAACCTGATCTTGAGGCGCCTGCAGCGATTCAGGTTGAGGATGTGCGTGCGGGCGGAACTCAGCACGTGGCCATTGGCGATGTTGTCACAGTACGCGATCTTATCACCGCGAGTCTCGTGGCTTCCGATAACTCTGCCACCCAAGCACTTGTGCGATTATCGGGGATGCCGGAAGGGGAGTTTGTTGGGCGCATGAATGAAGCTGCTTCCGAGATGGGAATGCGACAGACAACCTTTATGGATGCGACAGGACTTTCCGCTGACAATCGTTCTGTGGCGCGTGACGTAGCGCATCTCGTTGACGCGACATTGAAAAACGATGTGATTCGAGAAACAACCGAACGTGCTACAGCCTCGTTCACCAGTACGTCTGGACGTGTATACACAGTGCGAGCGACAGATGAACTTCTTGGTACGTTTTTAAATGAACCCCCGTATAAAGTTGTCGGTGGGAAAACAGGTTTTCTTCCAGAAGCAGGTTACTGTTTAGGAACGTTGATTTCAGAAAATAGCGCACACGAATTACTCGTTGTTGTTCTTGGATCTGAAACAAAGGAAGGCCGGTTCCGTGATGTGAAAGCACTGGCCGCATGGGCGTACAAAGTTTTTGCTTGGCCAGATGAGCGTCCGGCTGAATCCTCTTAATGTATGTGGAAGGAAATGATTATTCAATTTTTCAGCATGTCTCCTCCCGAGGTTGCGACTGTTTTACTTGCCGCTCTTCCGGTAACAGAAATGCGTGTATCGCTTCCGCTTGCGATTACCGTTTTTCACCTTCCTGTAGTTACGGCTGTTGTAACTTCTGTCGTCGGGAACATTCTCCCGATTCCATTTTTACTCTGGTTACTTCCGCCGTTGATTCGCTTTGCTCAAGCACACATGTCTTGGTTGAAACGGTTGATGGATCGTTATTTTTCGTACTTGAAACGCAAACATGCGCGTGTGGATGTTGTTGGAGGAGTGGCGCTTGGATTTGTCACGCTGTTGCCGTTGCCAGGCGCCGGGGTCTGGACAGGTTGCTTACTCGCTGTTTTATTTGGTTTGCGAGCACGAGCGAGTGTGCCGGCGTTGGTGGGTGGAATTTTCATCGAAGCGGTCCTCATCACACTCATCGTACAAGGTTCTCTGCAAGCCTTTCGGTTCTTAATTTAGTATGAAGATTTTTTTTGACGCCACGACGCTCGTGCGAGGAACCGAAGTTGCTGTTGGAATTCCTAAATATACAGAGGAGCTTTTGGTTGGATTGAAACAGCAAGAGAACGTGCGTGTTGTGTCGTGGCAGCCTTGGAGGATTCCTTTTTTCGGACGGCATGTGTTGTTGCCGCTGTATGCATGGATGACGCGTGCTGACGTACTAGTGTGTCCAGCGAACCAGTCACCCTTGTTTTGGAGAGGAAAAACCGTGGTAGTTGTGCATGATTTGTCTGTGTACGAATGTCCGGAGTGGTTTCCGGAAAGTCATGGGACGTATGTGGCACGCATCGGCCAGTGGTTGACTGCGCGGTCGATTGAATGCGCTGATCGTATTGTGGCGATTTCAAATGCGACCAAGTCTCAGATTGGACGGGTGTTTGGTGTTGCCATGTTGGAGAAGACCACGGTCGTGTATCCAGGTACTCGTGCTGTCATCCAGAGCGAAGCGAAGGATCTCTCGTCCGAATCCGTGAAACCCAACGAGAGATCTTTCGGTCTTCGACCTCTGGATGACGTTGTTGTATTCGTTGGCACACTTGAACCGCGCAAAAATCTTACGATCGCGCTGGAGGCGTTTGATCGATTTCTGACGAATTATCCCGATCGTGTTCGTACGACACGGTTTGTTGTTGCTGGAAAGATTGGTTGGAAGGCCGACGCTATTCTGGCAGCGATCGATAATGTGAATCACCGCTGGCAGGATGTGGCACGTGCGGATGTTGTCCAGTACGTAGGCTCACTAACAGAGCAAGAGAAACAAGAACTCTTTCGTCAGGCTTCCTTGTTATTATTCCCATCACTCTGGGAGGGATTTGGGTTACCTGTTATTGAGGCACAAGCCGCGGGTGTTCCGGTGATGACGAGTGATCGCGGTGCTCTTCCCGAAGCAGGCGGAGATGCGGCGATGTACGTGGACGCAGAGGATGCAGAATCCATGGCTCTTGCGATTGCCCAATGTCTGTTGGTTCCCGAAGGTGTTGTCTGGATGAAAGAGGCTGGAAAACAAAACGCCGCGCGTTTCACTTGGGAACGTGCGGCGCGGGGCGTGGTGGATGTTATTGCAACTTTGTTTGGAGGTACGCGATGAGGACGAGTTGAGCAAGGAGTGCGTAATAGAGTGGAACTTCGCCGCGACGTTTCACGAAATAGTCGTGAAAGAAAAAGTGTAGTGTGTTGAACCACTTGAGGAGTGGTGTTTTTGTAATTTCGTATAAACCAATGATGAGATCCGGCAACACACCACCAACAATGCCCCAGGTGTACGTTTGTAAGTTGTTGATGTCACGTGTGTTTGCAACGAGTAGGACGAAGAAAATGGCAACAATAGCATCGACCGCCACATAGGCAACCGCAAGACCTTGGTGACGTTTGTGAATTTTGAAATTATCCGCAAGCCCTGAATCCCCATGTGGAATCATGTCGATGAGAAAATGCGAAACAAATCCACCGATAAAGGCCGACACCGGGTTTCCCACCATGTGACCAATAACCGCTCCGAGCGTTGCGTGCGTGGTAAGCGTCATAGTTCGATCGGTATACTACCATTTTTGCCTGGTTTGGGCAAGACGAATGTGTCTCCCAACGTCTTGGCAAAATTCACCTCTTTTGATACGATTCCGAACGCCAAGACCGTGGCCAGATGGCGGAACTGGCAGACGCGCAGGACTCAAAATCCTGTATCCGCAAGGGTGTGAGGGTTCGATTCCCTCTCTGGCCACCAGCCTTCGCTCTGGCTCTCGTTTGATGCAAAGACAGAGCGAAGGCTGTCCTTCGAAGCTTTAGCGAAGAAGGGCTGTATACTCAGAGTCAGAGCTACGGCCGGCAGGCCAGATTGAAACCTGTCGAAGGAGGACTCAATGCTTGCTTGTTTTGCCGAGATCGGCTATTATCGCATCACCTAGAAATTTGGCTGGGTAGCTCAGTTGGTTAGAGCGTGGGACTCATAAGCCCGAGGTCGTGGGTTCAACTCCCACCCCAGCTACCATCCTTCGCTCTTGGTGGAGTTACGGATGGTAGTCCTCCGCAGCTTCAGCGAAGGAGGACACGAATCGTTATTTGCTCGCGTTGAAACGTCATGAACTTCAACGAACTGTACAGAAACAATTCGACGCGGGGTAGAGCAGCCAGGCAGCTCGTCGGGCTCAT
>SXGU01287013.1_pt1 | contig 10318 bp, 8 predicted proteins | sample 3174531 | NCBI WGS metagenome assembly SXGU01 (sample SAMN11356863, study PRJNA531348) | freshwater metagenome | isolation source: freshwater sample F1-140 | place: China: Fuxian Lake, Yuxi | collected 2017-12-25 | reverse complement strand
GGGTATCGGCATCGCACCCGAATACCTCCGGAGCATCTTCGAGGAATTTAGTCAGGTGGATTCAAAGCTTCAGCGGAAGTCAAAGGGCACAGGCCTCGGACTTCCATTGTCGAAAAAACTCACCCGGCTTTTGGGCGGCGATCTCTGGGTGGAGAGCGAACTCGGCAAGGGTTCGCAGTTCTTTGTTCGCATTCCAAGAATGTTCCTCGGCGCCGATGAGGGAGTGTTGATCGAGCACTCGGCCGCGGCCAGTGTGCAGTCGAGCTCGACCGACCATGACGCCAGCCGCTTCAAAGTTTTGTTGATCGACGACGATGAGCCCTCGCGCTACGTGATCCGCGGTTTGGTCGCGAACGAGATCACCGCCGAGTTTCAAGAAGCGGAAGATGGCAACCAGGGACTTCAGAAAATCAGAACGTGGGATCCGGATCTTGTCTTCTTGGATTTAGGAATGCCTCATCTCAATGGCTTTGAGGTTCTCTCCAAGATGAAGGCCGATCCCCGCTTGAAAGGGATACCCGTCATCGTGAACACCGCTCGTGTGCTCGTCGAAGATGAAATTGAGTTTCTCAGCGAAAAGGCCGTGGCTGTTTTGTCCAAAGAGCGAAGTGATCACCTCGGTGCGATTGCCGAACTGAAAGCCGCCCTTAAAAAAGCGGGCTTCGATTACAAGGACATGTGAGGTTCGAAATGATGAGTTCGACTCAAAAGAAAATTCTCGTCGTCGACGATACTGAGGCCACCCGCTACGCAGTCGCGCGCACGCTCAAGAGCGAAGGCTTTCAGGTCGTCGAGGCCGCCAATGGTCAAGACGCGCTCGAGCTCGTTCGCTCCGAAAAGCCGGATCTCGTGACTCTCGATATCCATTTGCCAGACATGCTCGGCTTCGAAGTTTGTCGCCGCATCAAGCTGGAACCGGCGACGACTCATATTCCCGTGCTTCAAGTTTCCGCGAGCTACGTGACGTCGAAAGATCGCATCAATGGCCTCGAGGGCGGAGCCGATAGTTATCTCACGCATCCTTTTGAACCGGCCGTCCTCATCGCAACCATCAAAGCTTTGCTGCGTGCGCGCACCGTGGACGAGAATCTCCGGATCACCGAGGAACGGTTCCGAGTGGCGCTTCAAAGCGCGCCCATCACGATTTCGTCATGCGATCTTGATCTCCGCTATACTTGGATCCACAACGCGCCCGGGTCTCGCGGAGACTCAGGCTACCTGGGCAAGAGGGATGAAGAGATTTTTCCGCCCGATCAGGCGAAAAGGCTCATGCGACTCAAGCGTGAAGTTCTCGATTCAGGAGCTCCCGTTCGCGCGGTGATCGATCTCACTTTCGATGACGAAGTTCGGTCCTTTGATACGACGTTCGAACCGCTCCGCGAGGACGGTGGTGTCTTAACCGGTGTTACGATCGCGTCTTTTGATATCACCGAGAGAAGAAAATCCGAGGAAGCACAAAGACTCGCGTTTGAGGCGGCGGAAGCCGCGAACCAGGCGAAAACGCGTTTTCTCTCGAACATGAGTCATGAAATTCGAACCCCCCTTGGGGTCGTTCAGGGTTTCGCCGACCTCGCGCTCGAGCCGAATCTCGCCGAGGCCGATCGTAACGAGTACCTTCTTACGATCAAGCGGAACGCGCAGAATCTGACCAAACTTCTGGGTGAGATCCTCGATCTCGCGAAGGTGGAAGCTGGAAAAATCGAGATCGAGAAGAGTCGTTTCTCTTTGACCGAACTCATATCAGAAATCATCGAAGGCATGCGTCTTCAGGCTCGAGAGAAGGGGATTTCGCTCGCGCTGAGAGTCGTGCAACCATTTCCGCAATTCGTGGTGAGCGACATCACGCGCCTGCGGCAAGTCGTTCTGAACCTGGTGAGTAACGCCGTGAAGTTTACCGAGCGCGGTGGGGTCGAACTCGTCGCCACCGCTCGCGAAGATGGCGGGCTCACGCAGGTCGAAATCGACGTCACGGATTCCGGCATCGGGCTTTCGGCTGCTCAACGGGCGCGGCTCTTCGAGGCATTCGTGCAGGCGGATAGTTCAACCACTCGCAAGTATGGTGGAACGGGACTCGGTCTCAATCTTTCCAAGCGTCTCGCGCAAGCTCTCGGAGGGGACCTGACGCTGGAGTGGAGTGAAGAGGGACGCGGCAGTACATTCAAATTCTACTTCGATGCGGGTGTCCTCACCAAGAGCGATTACGCGGCCCCGGCTCCTGCAGCCGCCGCTATCGCCGGAGCGAAGAACTTGGCCGGGTTGCGTGTCTTGCTGGTTGAGGACTCCATCGACAATCAGCTTCTCCTGACCCGTTACCTCAAGAAGACCGGCGCGAATGTTGAAGTCGCATCCGATGGCCTTGAGGGAGTCGAAAAGGGGGCGGCCACAGCATTTGATGTCATATTGATGGATCTTCAGATGCCGAACCTTGACGGCTATGAGGCGACCCGCGAGCTCCGGGGGCGCGGGCTCACCACTCCGATCGTTGCGCTCACGGCCCATGCCATGAAAGAAGAGATGGATCGAGCGCTCAGCAGCGGGTTCACCGATTATCTAACGAAGCCCGTAAATCCGGGATTATTGATCGAGACTCTCGCAAAACTTACTTCACGGCAGGAAAAGTAACCGCGCGCGTTCCGAGTGGACCCGTGATCGTGTAAACGACCTCTTGAGTTTCAATCGCCGTGGTCGCGACGGGAAACGAGACTTCGTAGGGCGTCGTCCAGCGCGTGTGAAATGGGTAGAGTGACTGAAGCTCGGCCAAAAGATTGCGAAGCCGCTTCACTTTGCCCTCGTAGCGACGGCCTCCGGCATCGATATAGATTTTCCAGATCGATTTTGCGTTCGTGAGATTGTCGTTGTTACGGTCTGGCGTAAAGAAGCTCATGAACACGCGTGTCTCTTCGGCGAGTTCTTTCTGCACTTTCTCGCGCTCGACGAGCTGTTTTTCTCGGTCCCACTGGTAGTAGTCACCCTGGCGCTTGAGGCTCGCCTCGCGCACCACGGAGCTCAGCAAAATCGCTTTATATTCGAAGTTGTTGTAGAAGCCCGTGTACTCCGAGTCTCCGCGGGCGAAACGTTCGATGAGCTTGTTGTACTTTTCGGGAGTCTCGGGTGCCGTGTCCTGAGAAGGAGCGTTTTGCTCGTCAAGTTGCGTGCTCGTGCAACTCACGAAGGCGAGGCTCAGCAGAACGACCGTCATCAAACGCATAGTCATTTTTTTACTCCCCGAACGCGTGGGGCGAAAAACGCATCCAGATCTCGGAACACGTCTTCGCGATCGAGATCGTTGAAGACCTCGTGGTAGCTTTCATCGTAAACGATCAGTTTTTTATCGGCGGCACCGATGCGGGGGAAAAACTCACGAATGGCCGGAAGGCTCACGATTTTTTCTTGGCCAGCCGCCTGCACCAATGTGGAGAGCTTCAACCGGTCGGCACGTTGTTTTACGAACTCGATGTTCTCGAGCATTCCGAGATAAAGCCCGGGCGAGATCTTATCGTGCCGGAGCGGATCGGTGTCGTAACCTTTGAGCCTCTCCATATCGCGGGTGAGTTCGTCGTAACGGATCTCATTGTGGAGCGTGATCGTCGGAATCACCTTATTGAGAAACTTGGCGGCCATTGATTTCACGGCGGGCACCGCGACGCCGATTCCGAGCAGCGGTGAGCTCAAGGCCAGCGCTTTGGGTCGAGGAGCCGTCGTATCATCGTCGACCAAATGGCGGAGCGAAATCAACCCACCCATCGAGTGCCCGACGAGAGCGAAATTGTCTTTGAGGCGATCGGAAGCCCTGAGGAACTTCAAAAAAAGCGCGAGATCTTTTGCGTACTCGTGAAACTCGCCGACAAATCCGCGCTTACCCTCGGAGCGGCCGTGGCCGCGAAGATCCCAGGCGCAGATGTTCCAACCCAGTTTTACGAGAGCATCGGCGGTGTGAACGTAGCATTCCGAATGTTCAGCCATCCCGTGCGTTATGACCAAAGTCTCGTTGTTCTCTGGCAAAGACCAAGTTTGGAAGAAGAGCTCGGTTCCGCCGTAGCCCTCGAAGTGGCCTTCTCGTCTCGCGATGTCTTTGGAGTTCGTATTCGCCATACGATCATCTTTGCGCATAGGACTTGAGTCTTACAAGAGATTGTGGAGTGCGACGCGATCAATTACCATTGGTGAAATGCCGAAGTTTACGTGGATTTTCTTCATCGTTTGGCTCACGACCGGTTGTCTGACGGCCTCGTTCGCTCGGGCTCAAGATGCCAATGGTCGCGATGACTTCAGTTTCTTCGTCGGTCATATGTTACCGAATCAAATCGAAGGGGTGACGGAGATTCTTCCGGTGTTTGGCGGCCGGTACGCATTCGCGGGATCATTCGGTGCCCTCGAGGTTGGCGGCCAAAACTCGCACGCGCAAGGGGTGGACTTTACGACTTTGACTGTCGATGTCCGCGGGGAAATTCCGGTGGCGCAGGGAATTTCGGGTTTGATCTACGCGGGGCCGGTCTTGAATTACTACTCCCAAAAAAATACGTCCAACCGTTTGACCGAATACGGCCTGGAAGTCGGCGTGGGCGCGATGATGCTCGTGTCAGACACTCTTTGGTTGCGCGGAGATTTGAAGTTCATGGGGGGACCTGGCACGAGCCTTTATCTCCTCTTCGGCCTCGCGTTCCGAACCTCCGCCGGTCAATGACCTTGAAGAGAGCAGTGAAGTGAGACGTACTTACCCGGTTCTCGAGCGAGCAAGACTCCTTCTTCAGCCGTTTTCCAAGCGGGTGAACCTCGACGTTCTTCTGGCCGAGGCTCATCCCTCCAAGCCACTCGCCGACAGAGTCGATTGGCATCAAGATATGATCCAGTGGCTGCGTTCGCCGTTCCACACGAGTGAAGAGCGTGCCTCTCTACCCGAACACACGCGGAGCCGACAGCAGAGACAGCGTCGTCTTCAAACCGTTCGCCTCCGGTATTGCTTGCACATTCTTGATCGCAACCCGGAGTGGAAGATCAACGCGGCGGGGGTTCTTCGCTCAATCCTGCTTGAGGCGTCGGCGGCCGACCTCTTCAGCTCCACGGGACTCTTCAAAGAGGGTGGGTTCTTCAGCGAAGCTTCAAACCGAATTCAGCGGAAGTTCTTGCCCGCACCCGTGGATGTTCACGATTTCGCACTTCTCTTCGTCAAGATCTTCAAGGACGACTCGGATCCGGACTGGATTCGCGGGTTGCCCCTCGACATGGTGGCGCGGCTGGTGGAACTCATGCGCTTTGGCGCGGAACAACCAGAGAAAGTCTTCGAAGGTCTTCGCGAAGCGATGATTGATTCGCTCTTGGTGCTCGCCCCCGACATCGCGGCCACGGGACTTCTCCCGGAACTTCGGATTCGGATGGATGATCACTCAATCATCAAATCTCCCTTTAGCGCCTTGAACGAAAGTCTCCTCGCCTACGTTCACGTCAAGAGGGGAGCGAGCCCCGATCTCGAGTCGACTTTGGTCGAGAAGATACGCACCGACGTGGATGCTTGCCATGCGCGTATTTCCGAGGTGTACCGGCACCTCGAACAAAAGGGCGTCAGCGTCGCCCTCGTTTATAAATTGGAAAAATTGACGTCGTCGCTGACCCGCGTGCGCGTTCTGGTCGACATCTTAAATCCCACGGCTAACGATAACAGCCTCGAGAAGGCACGAAACTTCACGGCCGAGCTCGTCGATCGAAGCATCGAAACGACAAAGCTCAGGCGGCTCTTCGGGCAGAACATGGACTTGATCTCCCGAAAGGTCGTCGAACGCGTGGGATTCGCCGGGGACCATTACATCGCGACGAATGCCTACGAGTACTGGAAGATGCTCCTCTCGGCCGCGGGCGGCGGGATCGTCACCGTTTTCACGACGGTCTTTAAGTTTTTCTCGACCCATGCGGGTCTTCCGCTTTTCTTTGAGGGCTTCTTTTCTTGGCTGAATTACTCGGGAAGTTTCATCTTCATGCAAGCGATGCACTTCTCGCTCGCGACCAAGCAGCCTTCGATGACCGCGACCGCGCTCGCAAATAAACTCGTCTCGCTCAATCACCGACGTCAGCTGGACGAGTTCGTCGATGAAGTGACGCGGATCACGCGAACTCAGTTGGCGGCGGCTCTCGGAAACGTCGGGCTCGTCATTCCGGGTGCGTTAATCTTCAATTTGCTCTACGCGAAGACCACCGGTCACGCGTTGTACGACCCGGCCTACGCCATGAAGACGATTAAGAGCTTTAATCCATTCACGAGCGTCACGGTTCCCGCCGCCGCGCTCACCGGCGTGATTCTTTGGCTCTCGGCCGTCATTGGCGGCTGGCTTGAGAACTGGGCCGTCTTTAGGCGTATGCCGGAGGCCATCGCGACGAACCGTTTGCTTCATGCTCTCTTCAACGAAAAGATCGCAAACCGTATCTCAAAAGTCTTCTCGCGCGAGATCGCCGGCATTGGAAGTAACGTTTCAATCGGCTTCCTCCTCGCGTTTACACCGATCATCGGAAAATTCTTTGGTCTTCCGATCGACATTCGACACGTGACCCTCTCGTCGGGTTCACTCGCGTTCTCAATGGCCGGTCTGAAGTGGTCGGCAGTGAGCGGATGGGATTTCGGCTTGGCGGTTCTCGGAATCTTCTTGATCCTGCTTCTTAATTTTGGAGTGGCCTACTCACTCGCGCTGTTCGTTGCTTTGCGTGCACGACGTATCAAGCGAGTGTGGATCTATCACTTGCTCAAGGCTGTCTGGCGGAGACTCCGCACGCGCGGTCTCGACTTCATTCTCCCGAGATAAGTTGGGGCGACCAAATAAACGGTCGGCTCAACGAATCGAACCGCGCACCTTCGGCATTCGGAACCGGTGCCCATCGACCTGACTTCTCCATCATGAGGATGCCGTCTTTTCTTAAGCCGAACCGAGTGGCCTTTAATTGGGCGATCCCCTTGATTCCGCCGATGGGATTGAGGACTTCACTCACTGAAGATTCGCCGTTCGTCTTCAAACGCACGAGGATCATTTTTCCTTCTCGGTCCACGATGTAGAGGGTGTGACGAGCGGGTTTGACCTTCAAATCCTCCGGCGTGAACACCCGTTCAATCGATTTCTCAAGCCAGATGCTCGCCTTCTTTTTGCCCGAGGTTGAGCAATCGAGCTGGTGCGGCTGAACGAAACATAAGAACTCTCCGGTGGTGACGATGTCGATCACCTCGGGTCGCTCCGAGGGTGACAACCGGTTATATTCGGCCGGGAGAGTGCCCTTCGGGGCCTTTTCGTCGACCGCGTGGGTTGACGAGTAGAGATTCAAGACATACGCCGGCTCACTTCTGTATTTCGGAAACACATCCACGGCTGAAGTGCGACTGACGACGTATGCGTCCTCGACGTAGGGTGCCGGGTAAAAGTTCTTCCCATCGAAGAAGAATCCTTTTTCCTGCTCGTCAGAGGCGAGATAAACGGCGCGAGCGCCGCTCGTGAAGACGGGTTGATTGAACCGATTTTGTGCGTAACTCAGCGCCAAGAGTTTTGCGTTCGCCCGTGCCGCCGCCGAGAGATTTCTCGCGCGCATTCCCAATCGAGCCATCGACTCCGCGCTGACCGCGTAACTTCCTTCGTTGGTGATTGCCTCGTCGCAGCCGCCTTTGACGCCCTTCCAAGTTCCGCGCGTGCACTCGACATGAGGGTGACCGCTGAAGTGTCTCGCCTCATGAAGAATCAATTGCATCCGATCGGGCACGGAAACGGATTTGTCAAAGAAGAGGGGACAGAGCGAGATGGTCCAAGGTTTTCTCGCCTGATCCACGAACCCGTAGATGCCCTTACAACTGGGGGAGTTTGAGATCTCGATCGCCTTTAACCCTTGCGTCCTTAGGTAAGGCCAATATCCCTTCGCGAGAAGGCCGCGGTTCATCTTCGATTTAAATCGCGAAGCCTTCATGCGAACGGTCTTGAGTGTCGTGAGCGTTTGGCAGAGTTTCTCGTTGCGCACGTCGAAGTTGATCTCCGAACGAATTTGTTTCACGACAGGTTGCTCCGCGCAGGAGGCCGCGTGGGCTCTGCTGATTAAGGCGAACGTGAGAAGCAGGATGAACTTAATGACTTTCATCCATGATCTCCGAAAGTTCCATATCGATGTATTTCTGGATGATAGGATTGCCCTGCTTCGAACCCCGAACACCGAGGCGCGCGACCTTCTGCAAGAGCGAGTTCGACTGACGTCCCTCGATTTGCTCAAACATCTTCTGCACGCGCGCTTGATCGGTGCCCGTCAAGGAGTCCAGAGCCGCCATCGCCTGAATGCGAACACTCACTTCCGCGGTAAAGTTCGTCTCAAGGATCGAAGCGTCCGTCAGCGCGATTTCAAAAAGCTCAGTCGAGAATTCAGCCGCGCGCAAACCCAAAAGATAAACGGCAAGGAACCTCGCACTCTGCGGCTTCTCTGAATCCAGCGCGACTCGCTTCAGCTCCCGAGCCGACGACAAGTTGAGATCTTCGGCCAAGCGTTTGAGGCGTTGATCCGCCTGGGGATCGTCGGTGGCGTAGAGTTTGTCGGCTTCCGTCTGGAGTTTCTCGATCAACGCGGATTTTTCCAACGCCGATTCTTCCAGAGTCGCACCCGGAGTCGGTGAGGGGAGCGGCTCCCTCATCTCAATCAGCTCGTTTTTTTGGTCGCTCTTTTGGGCAATGGCGGGCTTTGCGGATTTTCGGGCCGACTTCTGGTCGGAGCTTTTGTCAATGGGACGTGGATCGGCGAAGAGGGCCGCAAAGACCAACATCGAAAGGGTCAACAACGCCAAAAACAACCGACGTACAAGTGCCATCATCATGATGTCGAACTCCTTTGCGGTTCGACGAATAACGTCCACGCACATCCAATATTTGCGGGAACGATCGTGAGCTTTCAGCTCGGAGGCGCAAGTTTGCAACTCAAGTGCCACGCGCATTTTGCGTCACGAGGTTTCACGTCTTTTTTCATGGTACTTCGCCGCCGAGCGATCAGGGGGTCCCCGGCACCCGGCATGGGAATCGCTTTTCCAATCCGCTTTTGAGATTTCAAATAAGGTAACTAAAATGAAAAAGCTCCTGATCCTCTTGATACTCGCTTTTCCTATGATGTCGCTCGCGCGCGAACAATGCCGGATGGCCTTTGAGCTCGAGTTGCTCCAACCCAAAGTTTTTAGCAAAGGACTGAAAGTCTTTACATCAACGGCCAATCGTCAAATTGTGTTTGATTATGTGCGACCCGCGAAGGGCAAGAACACCCTCGTGCTCCTGCACGGGCTCGGCGATTCCATGTACCACCTCGAAGCCATGGCCGATCTCGCCATCCGCTCAGGCATGGGCGTTCTGCGCGTTGATCTTCACGGTCACGGGCGCACGCTCTCGGAATTCGTTAAACGCCACGGCGATATCCCCGCAGAACTCAATTTCCGCGACAACATCGAAGACGTCCGCGACCTCATCAAGTACCTCAACTTAAAGCAAGTATCAATTCTCGGCCACAGCTACGGAGGCGGAATCGCCTTCGGCCTCGCCGTTGAACTCCAAAACGTTCGCGGCATCGTCGTCCGCTCCCTCCACATGCTCGCACCCTATGTCCAACGCATCGATAAATTCTTCAGCGACTACGTCAAGTCGCCACAATTCCTCGTCAACAACGCAGGTAAAGTCCTCGAATCCTCCGGCGTGAGCTCCGGAACCGTCAACACCATCATGGGACCACTGTTCTTCATGGCCTCCCAACTCGCGATGAACGTGCAGTTCCTCCAATCCTCCGTGCGCCGGGCGCTCCTTCTGGATCAAACAAAGGATATTTTTCTTGATCCCTGGATGGACGGCTTCATGCGCATGACCTACCGTGAGTACTTCCTCATCACTGAACACAAGAAGGGCAAGGTCCTCTCCGACACCGAACGCGAAGATATCAACCTCAAAGTCGAAGCCGCCATCAAGGCAACCAAGGGCATCCGCGGTTTCGACCTCCTCGATCGCGCGTTAGGTCTGCCCAAGAAACTTCCGCCCCTCCAAATCATCGGCGGCAAGGCCGATCAACTCGTCGTAGAGGAACAACTCAAAGATTTCGCCTTCCGACTCGACCACGATCATCTTCCCTACGAACTCGTCATGCTCGACAGCGATCGCGCAAGCCATCTTTTCCCGAGAACCATGCCGGATCAGGTTTTTGGAAAGGTGAAGGAGTTCATGGATGCTGGGGCTGGGCCGCAGCGGCCGGGGAAGTAGGGTTGGGGCGGGGTTTGCGGCGGGTCCGGCGGGTCCGGCGGGTCCGGCGGGCTGGGGGCTTTCGGGCGCTCGCCGGCTTTCGTTTC
>SXGU01125922.1_pt1 | contig 10318 bp, 10 predicted proteins | sample 3174531 | NCBI WGS metagenome assembly SXGU01 (sample SAMN11356863, study PRJNA531348) | freshwater metagenome | isolation source: freshwater sample F1-140 | place: China: Fuxian Lake, Yuxi | collected 2017-12-25 | reverse complement strand
CCATCCACGACTTCGACATGGCGCGCTGGCTGCTGGGCGAGGAGCCGGTCGAGGTCTTCGCCATAGGCAGCGCGCTGGTCGACCCGCAGGTCGGCAAGCTCGGCGACATCGACTCGGCGATGGTGGTCATGCGCACCGCCTCGGGCAAGCTCTGCCATATCAACAACAGCCGGCGCGCCACCTACGGCTACGACCAGCGGATCGAGGTGCACGGCTCCAAGGGCCGCCTGATGGCCAGCAACCATGTGCAGACCTCGGTCGAGCTCGCTAACGAGAAGTCGATCTCCACCGACAAGCCGCTCTACTTCTTCCTCGAACGCTATGCCGAGGCCTACCGCGCCGAACTTTCAGCGTTCCTGCTGGCGGTCAAAGGCAAGAAGCGGATGCCGGTCGGCGCCGAGGACGGCCGTCAGGCCCTCGTCCTGGCCGAGGCGGCGCTCGTTTCGCTCAAGACCAAGGCGGCGGTGAAGGTCAAGGAGCTGGAGAAGAAGTTCAAGAAATGAATCTGAGCCTCGCTGGAAAGGTCATCCTCGTCACCGGCGCGACGCAGGGCGTCGGCGAGAGCGTCGCGCGGGCCGCGGCCGAATCCGGCGCGGCCGGTCTGGTGCTCACCGGCCGGAGCCAGGCGCGCGGCGATGCCGTCGCCAAGGACATCTCGAAGACCTGCCCTGCGATCTTCGTCGCCGCCGATCTCGCCGACCCCATCGCCACCCGCCGGGTCGTCAGCGAAGGCGCGAAGACGTTCCCGACCATCCATGGGCTGGTCAACGCCGCCGGCCTGACCGATCGCGGTACCATCTTCGACACCTCGGTCGAGCTCTGGGACCTGCTCTACGCGGTCAACGTGCGGGCGCCATTCATCCTGACCCAGGAGATCGCCAAGCGGCTCCGCGACCAGAAGAAGCCCGGCAGCATCGTCAACATCATCACCATGTCGAGCCATGGCGGGCAGCCGTTCCTCACGGCCTACTCCTCGTCCAAAGGCGCGCTCGCCACCTTGACCAAGAACACCGCGAACGGGCTCCGCAACTATCGCATCCGGGTCAACGGCCTCAACATCGGCTGGATGGACACGCCCGGCGAGCACGCGATCAAGAAGCGCGAAGGCCAGCCCGACAACTGGCTCGAGATCGCCGAGAAGAGCCAGCCTTTCGGCCGCCTCCTGAAGCCGAAGGACGCCGCGGTGCTGGCGGTGTATCTTCTCTCCGACGCGGCCGAGCTGGTGACCGGCTCGGTGATCGACGTCGACCAGAACGTCATGGGCGCCTACGACTGAAAGTCGGCCTTCTCATCGGGTCTCTCGTCGTCATGCTGCTGCTGGCGCTCGCCGGCGCGGCCTGGCTCCTGGCCGGTCTCGATTCCGTCTCCATCGGCGTCCATGGCTGGATCGCGCTCATTCTCGGCGTGATCTTCTCGCTCGCCGTCGGCGGCGGGTTGATGGCCTTGGTCTTCATTTCCAGCCGCGGGGGCCACGATGAAATGGTGCACGACGTCCGGCCCGATGACAGGGCCTGAGGAGAAGGCATGGCGCGCCCTTCGATCTCCCAGCAGGTGACCTGGGTCTACACGGATGATCTCCCTGGCACTGCGCGCTTCTACGGCGAGACGATCGGGCTCGAGCAGGTGCTCGATCAAGGCGGCTGCCGCATCTACAAGACCTCGGCGACCTCGTTTCTCGGCGTCTGCCAGGTTCGTCCTGGGCGTTTCGTCGAGCCCAAGGGCGTGGTGATCACGATGGTCACGCGGGATGTCGATGAGTGGCATGTCTTCCTGAAAGCGCGAAGCGTGACCATCCTCGAGCCGCCGGCCTATCACCCGAGCTTCGACGTCTATTGCTTCTTCGCCGCCGATCCCAATGGCTACAAGCTCGAGTTCCAGGCCTTCCGCGATCCCTCCTGGAAAATGCCGGACTGAGCCGTCCCGCGCCGGCGATTGCCGTCCTAAGGGCGCACCGGCATTATCGTGCGACCATGCCGATCCCCCTCCTCGCGCCCGTGATCGCCGTCGCGGTGGCCGCGGCAGCGAGCCTGGTGGGATATGTCTGGGGCCGCGACCTCTGGCGCTGGATCACCGGCACCCCGCCGCCGACGCGGGCCCGCGGCCGCGCCCGGATCCTGGTTGCCGGCCCGACCGGGGTCGGCAAGACGACGCTGATCCGCCGGGTGATCGGCGCCGAGGTGGGTACCGTCGGTGAGGGCACGCCGAAGACGCCCGGCATCGAGTGGCTGGGCAGCGCCGACTTTCCGGTCTGGTTCGCCGACAGCAAAGGCCTCGAGGTCGTGACGTCGGGCCGACAGGTCGCCGACATCGGAGGCAAGGTCGCGGGCTGGCGGGAAGAGGATCGCCCGCATCTGGTCTGGCTCTGCGTCCAGGCCGACTCGGCCCGGGTCATGGGCGGGGTCGAAAGCGATGCCGAGACGACGCGGGTGCTCGGCACCGAAGGTGAGCTCGGCCGACTGCTAGACGATCTCGGCATCCCGTCGCTGATTGTATTGACCCAGGCCGATCTCGGCGGCCCCGAGCTGGCGGCGATGATCGAACGCGCCCGAGAGGTGTTTCCCTTCGCCAGGCACGTGATCCCGGTCTGCGCCGAGCCCCGCACCCGCGGCGGCCGCATGCTGATCCCGCGCCATGGTCTCCGGACGCTACGTGCGGCGACGCTGGCGCTGTTGCCGGAGGCGCTTCGACACGCGACGGCGAAGGGCTGGAGCGAGCCGGATGCCTGAGTCCCGCCCCCCACCCCAGCCCTCCCCCACGCTCCGCGGGGGGAGGGAGCACGAGGCGCTCTTGCCCCCTCCCCCCGCGGAGCGTGGGGGAGGGCTGGGGTGGAGGGCGAGTTTCGGTCTACGCCCCCTTCAGCACCGTTCTGAACTCGGTTCCGAGGAGCACGTCGCAGATCGCCGCGAAGGGGAAGGCGAGCGCGTCGAGCACGCCGAGATGAGCGGCACGGTCCAGCATCAGCCCATAGGTCACCGACATCCGGAACACCGCGATCACCAGCAGGAGCGGTGCCAGGACCAGGGCGGCGACGCGAAGCGCGTCGCGCCAGAGCAGCGGTGCCGTCGCCTCGGCGATGCGCCAGGCGACCTTGTCCGGGGACTTCGCGTTCAGCCGCATGGCGATCTCGGTGCCGCCGCGGACATACCAGGCCGCGCGCGCCAGCTCGTCGGCGACGATCCGTTCAGTGCGACGCATGCCATAGAGCACGGCCCGGTGGAGCACGAGGAGTCCCAGGCGATGGGGCGGGAGGCGCAGCCGCCACGCCAGCCAGGCCAGCTGTGCCGCCGCCGGCAGCTTCCAGCCGATATGCGCGACATAGGCCAGGAGCACCAGCGAGGCGGCGATCACCGCCGGTTCGGGGTCGGCAAGGCTCTGACCCAGCCAGCCGATCAGCGCCAGCGCCGTCGAAACGGCGACGACCACGATCGCCTCAGTGCCGGCCCAGGCCACCGCCTCTCGGCTGAGCAGCGTCTCGCCGACGAAAGCCAAGGGCTCGGCAACCTTCCGCTCGCGCCCGCCAAGAAGGCCGGCGATCCAACCCGTCGCCATGACGGCCTCCGATTCTGCCAGCATCCAGGTTAGAGCCGGAGAGACCATGCCGATAGCCCCCGACACTTTCTCCGTCATCTCCGAGGTTGCCGCTGCGGTCGAGGAGGATGGCCTGCTGTCGCTCTTCTCGTTCTGCCGGGATGGCGATCTCCGCCCGCTCGCCGACGTTGCCCGTCGGTATGCCCCGGAGGCCCTGGAAGGCCAGGAGCGGTTCATCCGGGCCAAGGACCGCCCCGGCACCTGGCCCGACCTCCTGGCTGAGGCCCTGGAGGTTGTGGCGGCCAAGGCGACCGCCGGCCGGGTTTTCTCCGGCGGCGGCTGGGACGAGGGCCTGAAGGCGCTGGGGACGCACTGCAGGATCGGTTCCGTCGTTGCCGGTGAAGCGGCGCTGGCCGAGGCCATCGCCGCCACCCTGCTCGGAACCTCCGGGACGGTGGCGACGGCTCTTGCGGACGAACGCGTCCGCGGTGTGGAGCCGCTGGCCGAGGCCGTCCTGCACGTGGCCCTGCTGCGGCGAATATTGCGATCCCGCCTCGGGCTTCCGGCCCCGGCCGTCAGCGCGGTCCCCTCGACCGCAACGCCGCCCGTGTCACCGGGGAGCGCCAAACGGCTGCTGGAGCGGCTGGCGGGCGGCGCCGATGTCTGGGATGACGTCCTGGCGTCGGTCCCCGGTGCCGACTTCGCCCGGCTGCCTCCTTGCAACATCGCCGTCGCCGGCCGCAGCGGCGTCGGCAAGTCGACGCTGCTGAACGCGGTCTTCGGCCGCGACCTGGCGGCGACCGGCGCCGGCCGGCCGGTGACCAGGGACGCCACCTGGTACGAGGAGCCGGGCTTTTCGGTCCGCCTGCTCGACACCCGCGGCCTTGAGCGTGGTGCCTTCGCCGAAAGCCTCGCCGCTTTGGAGGCGAAACTGACGGAGGCCCGTGCCGGGACGAACGCGGACGAGCAGCTGCACCTGCTCTGGCTCTGCCTCGACGGATCCGGCAGTCGCATCGAGGAGGCCGACCGACGCGTCGCCGAGATGGCGGGGCGCCTCGGCGTTCTGGTCGTCCTCGTGGTCACCAAAGCGTGGTTCGACAGCGAGCTGCCGGCGATCGTGCGGGCTGAGCTGCCGGACCCGCCGGTCCGCGCCGTCGTCCGTGTCATCGCGTCGAGCCGTAAGTTCGAGAGCGGCGAGAGCGTGGGGCCGGAAGGTCTGGAGACGCTGATCGAGGAGAGCCTTCGCCTGCTGCCGGAAGCCGAGCGGGCGGCGATGGTGGCGGTTCAGCGCATCTTGCTCGCGCCAAAGGTTGAGTCGGCACGCGACGCGATCCGCAAGGCCGGCAATGCCGCCTTCCTCGCCGCGAGCACGCCGATCCCCTTCACCGATGCCGTGCTGCTGGCGCCGATCCAGATCGCCATGATCGTCGCCGTCACCAGGCGCATGGGCGTGACGCTGAGCGAGGACGGCTGGAAGGCGCTTGCCGCCGCCGTCGCCGGCCCGGTCCTCGCGACATTCGCCGATCGCCGCCGGCACCCTCGGCAACCTGCTGAAGACGATTCCCGGCATCGGCTCGCTGGTCGGCGGGTCGCTGAATGCCGCCGTCGCCGTGGCGCTGACCCGATTCCTCGGCGAGGGGTATCTCGCCTGGCTCACCGGCCGGCTCGAGCGTGGCGCCGTTCCGTCGATCGCCGAGATCAAGGACTATCTCGGCGGCGGCTGGTTTCAGAAGCAATAGGCGAGGAACGTGTCCCAGGCGATGGTCGCGCCGTAGCGGCCCCAGAGACCGAGCGACAGCACGAACAACGCCGCGAGCCCGCCGGCGAGGCCGAGCGCGATGATCCGGCTCACGCCGGTGCCGGCGTTCGCACCAGCGGCCGGTCGGCGATCGGCGCGTGCAGGATCGCCGCAGCGATGCCGAGCGCGACCGACGCCCACCAGATCGCGTCGTAGGAGCCGGTCGCGTCGTAGACCCGGCCGCCGAGCCAAGCGCCGAGGAAGCTACCGAGCTGGTGCGAGAGGAAGACGCCGCCATAAAGCATCGACATGTAGGCCGGCCCGAAGATCTGGGCGACCAGGCCCGAGGTCAGTGGCACGGTGCCGAGCCAAAGGAATCCCAGCGCCGCGCCGAAGACCAGCACGCTGGTTTCCGAGACCGGCGCCATCAGGAACAGCACGAAGGCGAGCGAGCGCAGGAGGTAGAGCAGCGAGAGGACGTACTTCTTGCGGTAGCGCCCGCCGAGCCATCCGGCGATCAGGGTGCCCACGATGTTGAAGAGGCCGATCAAGGACAGCGAGGCAGCGCCCAGCCAGGCCGGCAGCCCCTTGTCGGCTATGAAGGCCGGCAGATGGACGGCGACGAAGGTCACCTGGAAGCCGCAGACGAAGAACCCGGCGGTGAGTAACCAGAAGCCGCTGTGGCCTGAGGCCTCGCGCACGGCCTCGCCGATGGTCTGGTTCATGCCGGGGACGAGCTTCCGCTCGCCGAGGCCATAGGCCAGCGGAACCAGCATGAAGCTGATCGCGGCCAGCAGCACGAGCGCCGTCGACCAGCCATAGGAGGTCACGAAGGCCTGGCTTACCGGCACGATGGCGAATTGCCCGAAGGAGCCGCCGGCGCTGGCGATGCCGAGCGCGAGGCTTCGGCGCTCGGGCGGCGCGGCGCGGCCGACCGCGCCCAGCACCACCGAGAAGCCCGCAATGCCGAGCGCGATGCCGACGGCGGTGAGGCCCAGCTGGACCACGGCGACGCTGGCGCCGGTCGCGGCGAGCACGAGGCCGGCCGCGTAGACGACGCCGCCGACCATGCAGACCCGGATCGGGCCGTACTTGTCGGCGATGGCCCCGGCAAAGGGAGCGACGATGCCCCAGAGCAGGTTCTGTGCGGCGAGCGCGATGGCGAAGGCCTCGCGGCCCATGCCGAGGTCGACGCTCATCGGGCCGAGGAAAAGGCCGAAGGAGGCGCGGATGCCGAGCGACAGCGTCATGGCCGTCGCGCCGCACAGGATGATGACCCAGAGCTGCGGCGACATGGCGACTCCTAGAGGAGCGTGACTTCGGCGGCGCCGAGACCGTCGATGGAGATCTGCAGGCGCTCGCCGGCCTTGGCCCAGTAGGGGAGAGGCAGGCTGCCGGTCATAACCACCTGCCCGGCCTCCAGGCGGTCGCCGCGCGTGGCCAGCTGGTTGGCGAGCCAGATCAGGGACTCGAAGGGGTGGCCGAGAACGTCGCTGCCCTTGCCGCGTTGGACCTCGACGCCGTCGGATCGAGTGATGCCGACGGCCGACGCGAGATCGAGGCGGCTCCAGTCCCGTACTTCCGGCCCCAGCACGAAGCCGGCATGGAAGAAGTCGTCGGCGATCAGCGTCGCCGGCCCCATGGCGGCGAAGTCGCCGTAGCGGTTGTCGACGATCTCGATCGCCGGATGGAGGGTGGCGATGGCCGCCTCGACCTCTTTCCTCGTGGCGTTGGCCCCGATCGGGCGGGCGAGCCTGACCGCGACCTCACACTCGATGCCGATCCTGACGTAGTGCCGCGCCTTGACGCGTGCGGGCGAGACGAATCGCCCCGATGCCAACATGGCGCCGGCGCAGGGGCCGGGCACGTTCAGCAGCTTCTGCATCGCCGGCGTGGTGGCGCCGACCTTCCAGCCGACCAGCTCGCCACGGCCGGCCTGGGTCAGCCGTTCACGCACTAGGCGGGCGACGGCATAGCCTTCCTCGGCGTCGGAGGGGCGAAGCGATGAGGGGATATCGGCGAGAGAGCTGCCGGCGATCCGTCGGGAGGAGATCCAGCGGGCAGCCTCCGCGCGTTCGGCGGGAGTCATATGTTCATGGTCGGCTCGCGGCGGGCGGTGTGTCAACCCGAGGCATGTGCTAGGGACGCGTCCGGAGGTTCCCCATGTCCGACACCGACATCCTGGATGCCGTCGACCGCTTTCTCGACCGCGAGGTACGCCCGCATGTGACGCGGCTGGAGCACGACGACATCTGGCCGGAGGAGATCGTCGCCGGCATGGCCGAGCTCGGGCTCTTCGGCGCCACCATCTCACCCAACCACGGCGGGCTAGGCCTTCCGGCCGCGACATATGCGCGGATCGTCGAGCGGGTGGCGCGGGTGTGGATGTCGCTCGCCGGCATCTTCAACTCGCACCTGATCGCCGCCGCGATGGTCGAACGTTTCGGCACCGAGGCGCAGAAGCGGGCCTTCCTGCCGGAGATGGCGTCTGGCGCCAAGCGGGGCGGCCTCGCCTTGACCGAGCCCGACTGCGGCACCGACCTCCAGGCGATCCGCATGCGCGCGGTCCGCGACGGCGACGGCTACCTGCTCAACGGCACCAAGACCTGGATCTCGAACGGGCTTCACGGCCAGGTCTTCGCCGTTCTGGTGAAGACCGACCCGAACGCTGACCCGGTCCATCGCGGCATGAGCGCGTTCCTTCTGGAGAAAGGTCCGGGCTTCGCCGCCGGGCGGAAGTTCGAGAAGCTGGGCTACAAGGGCATCGATTCGGCCGAGCTGATCTTCGAGGATCATCGGGTCGGCGCTGAGCGACTGATCGGCGGTGTCGAGGGCAAGGGCCTGCCGCACACGCTGGCGGCACTCGAGCTCGGCCGCATCAACGTCGCCGCCCGCGGCGTCGGCGTCGCCCAGGCGGCACTCGACGAGGCGCTCCGCTATTCGCAGATCAGAAAGACCTTCGGCAAACCGATCTGCGAGCACCAGGCGATCCAGATCAAGCTCGCCGACATGGCGACCCGGACCGAGGCGGCGCGGCTGCTCACCGATGCCGCGGCCCGCGCCTATGACCGCGGCGGGCGCACCTCGATGGAGACCAGCATGGCGAAGCTCTTCGCCTCCGAGGCCGCGGTCGAGAACAGCCTGGAGGCGATGCGGGTGCATGGCGGCTACGGCTATTCGAAGGAGTTCCCGGTCGAGCGCCTCTACCGCGACGCCCCGTTGCTGGTCATCGGCGAAGGCACCAGCGAGGTGCAGAGACTGGTGATCGCGAGGCAATTGATCGAACGGAACCCGGTGTAAGGAATGCGGTCGCGCCGTTCTGGCGCCCTCGCTTTCGCGGTGTCCTCGCCGCTCCGCGGCTGCGGGCCCGCCTCGCTCGGACGCCCGGCGCGGAGTTGTCTCGTGTCCCCTCCCCCCGTAGCGGGGGAGGGTTAAGGTGGGGGGAGCCTCAGCGCTGATCGAGAACCCGCCGCGCCCGGATCACCACCGGCGCGTCGATCATCTTGCCGTCGACCTGGACGGCGCCCATGCCCTGGCGCTCGGCGGCTTCGGCGGCGGCGACAATGCACTCGGCCTCGGCGACCTCCTCGGGCGTCGGCGCGAAGGCGGCCTGCACCACCGCGATCTGGTCGGGATGAATGCAGAGCTTGCCCTGGAAGCCCATGCGCCGCGCGCGCTCGCAGGATGCCTTCAGCGCGTCGAGGTCGCGGAAATCCGGTGACGGGGAGTCGATCGGCGACTCGCGCCCGGCGAGCCTGGAGGCCATCACCAGCAGTGCGCGGTAGGGCGTGATCTCCTGCTCGTCGCGACCGGGCGTGAGCCCGAGGTCGAGGGCGAAGTCGAGCGCGCCGAAGGCAAGGCGGCGAACACGCGCGCTGGCCATCGCTATCTCCTCGGCCGCCTGGAGCCCTCGCGCGGTCTCGATGGTCGGCATCAGGTCGATCCCACGCGCATGGGCGGCGGTCTGGCCGACGTCCATCGTGCTCTCGCATTTCGGGATCACGACGCCGTCGATGCCCTTTGGCAGAGCGGCGAGGTCGGGGAGGCCATGCGGCGTCGAGAGCGCGTTGATGCGGATGTAGAGGCGCGCCCTGCGCGGCAGCTTCACCGCATCAGCCAGCGCCTTCCGTGCCGTCTCCTTCTCGAGCTCCGGCACCGCGTCCTCGAGGTCGAGGATCGCCGCGTCGGCGGCCGAGGCGAGTGCCTTCTCGACCCGGCGCGGGTGATTGGCCGGTGCGAACAGGAAGCTACGCACGCGCGCTCTCGGCGGCCGGTGTCTGGATGTTGCGGCCGAGCCAGGCCAGCAGCAGCAGGCCGGGAACGGCCGCGAGCACGGTCAGGCCGAAGAACGGGACCCATCCCAGCGTCTCGGCGAACCAGCCGCCGGAGGAAGAGAGCATCGTCCGTGCGGTCGCGGCGAGCGAGGAGAGCAGCGCGTATTGAGTCGCCGTATAGGAGACGTTGCAGAGGCTGGAGAGATAGGCCACGAACGCGGCCGAGCCCATGCCGCCGGTGACGTTCTCGGTGGCGATGGTCAGCATCAGCATCGGGATGTCGTAGCCCACGATCGCCTGCACCGCGAACATCAGGTTCGACAGCATCTGCAGGATGCCGCAGACCATCAGGCCTCGGAGCAATCCCAGGCGATACGTCACGACGCCGCCGAGCGCGACCCCGACCAGCGTCGAGATCACGCCGAAGATCTTCGAGACATTGGCGATCTCGATCTTGCTGAAGCCCATGGCGACGTAGAACGGGCTCGACACCGTGCCGGCGAGCGCGTCGCCGAGCTTGTAGAGGACGACGAAGATCAGGATCGCCGCCCAGGCGGGACGCGTGACGAAGTCGGCGAAGGGCGCAACCACCGCGTCCTGCAGCCAGGCGCCGAGGCCTTTCGGCACGGGCTTCGCGGCGGTGCCGGCGCGGTCGGGCTCGCGGGTGAAGAGCACGGTCAGGATGCCGACCCCCATCAGCAGGCCCATCGCGGCGTAGGTTGCCTGCCAGCCGAAGAATGTCGCGAGATAAAGCGCGCCGGCGCCCGCAGCCAGCATG
>SXGU01271403.1_pt1 | contig 10321 bp, 10 predicted proteins | sample 3174531 | NCBI WGS metagenome assembly SXGU01 (sample SAMN11356863, study PRJNA531348) | freshwater metagenome | isolation source: freshwater sample F1-140 | place: China: Fuxian Lake, Yuxi | collected 2017-12-25 | reverse complement strand
GTCGGTGAGATTCGCGATCACGAAACCGGCGACATCGCCATCAAAGCGGCCCAAACCGGCCACATGGTGCTCTCCACCTTGCATACCAATGACGCGCCTTCGACGCTAGCCCGATTGATCAACATGGGCATCCCGTCCTACAACGTGGCGGCTTCGGTCAATCTGATCACCGCCCAGCGCCTGGGTCGGCGTTTGTGTCCGAGTTGCAAGAAACCGATCGAGATTCCTCCCGAGGCACTGCTCAACGCCGGCTTCTCCGAAGCCGATCTGGATGGTTCATGGCAACCCTACACTGCGGTTGGCTGTTCGGTATGTAAAGACACAGGCTACAAGGGGCGATTGGGCATATATCAGGTGATGCCGGTTACCGAGGAAATCACCCGCATCATCCTGAAAAATGGAACCGCGGCGGATATCGCCGAGCAGGCTCAGCTGGATGGCGTCCTCAATTTGCGTGAGGCGGGTCTGCTGAAAGTCAAACAAGGCCAGACCTCCCTCGAGGAAGTCCTGGCTGTCACCAACGAATGAGAGGATAGACACCCATGGCGCAAGCCCAGGGCGGAACCGTCGCCAAACAAGTGCCATTCTTGTGGGAAGGTACCGACAAGACCGGTAAGAAGGTGAAGGGGGAAATGCTCGCGCCCGGCGAGGCATTCGTACGCCAGAATCTCCGCCGCCAGGGCATCAACGTGGTGAAGATCAAGAAGCAGGGCGCATTCGCTCGTCGTCAGACGATCACTGAAAAGGACATTGCTCTGTTCACCCGACAGTTGGCCACCATGCTCAAGGCCGGTGTTCCCTTATTGCAAGCATTCGATATTTCCGCACGTAGCCACTCCAATCCCTCCCTTCAGCGCCTGCTTGGCGAGATCAAATCGGATGTGGAGACGGGATCCAGCATGAGCACCGCGTTCAGGAAGTATCCCAAGTATTTCGATGGGCTGTATTGCAACCTGGTGAATGCCGGCGAACAGGCGGGTATTCTGGATACGGTTCTGGATCGTATCGCCACCTACCAGGAAAAAATGTTGGCCATCAAGGGCAAGATCAAGTCAGCCCTGTTCTATCCAGCCATTGTCCTTGCCGTGGCTTTCATCATTACGGCGGGCATCATGTTGTTCGTCATTCCCGCCTTCAAGGAACTCTATGGACAGTCCGGACAAGATCTGCCTGCACTGACCCAATTGGTAATGACCATCTCCGATGCATTCGTGGATTACTGGTATTTAATATTTGGTGCGATTGGCCTGGCCGTGTCGGCGGTGCTTCGCGCCTGGAAACAATCCCCTGCATTCCGCGCCAAGATGGATGCCTGGATACTCAAGGTACCGGTGTTCGGCCCACTTATTGAAAAGGCAACGGTATCCCGTTGGGCGCGTACATTTTCCTCCATGTTCTCCGCGGGTGTTCCCATGGTGGAGGCCCTGGACTCGGTCGCGGGTGCTGCCGGAAATCATGTATTCATGGATGCCACCATGAAGATCAAGACCCAGGTCGCCACCGGTTCCAGCCTGGCTGTTTGTCTTCAGGGCGCAGGTGTGTTCCCCAACATGTTGATCCAGATGGTGTCCATCGGTGAGGAGTCTGGCTCGCTTGATTCCATGCTGTCCAAGGTGGCTGATTACTACGAGCGTGAAGTGGACGATGCGGTGGCGGGCATATCCAGTCTGATGGAGCCGTTCATCATGGTCATTCTGGGTACGTTGATCGGTGGCATCGTTATTGCCATGTACCTGCCCATCTTCAAGATGGGATCCGTGGTCTGAGGTTGTTCAAGAAATTCCCCGATGTTTGAACTCCTAGCCGAACAACCGGACCTGTTCATTGGTTTGGCCGTTCTCCTCGGGTTGTTGGTCGGCAGCTTTCTCAATGTGGTTGTCCATCGCCTGCCTCGCATGCTGGATCGGGAATGGCGTGAGCAGTGTGCTTGGCTGGATGGCCGAGAGAACCCCACGTCGGCGCCTTATTCCCTTGTTCGCCCTCGTTCCTCCTGTCCCCATTGCGGGCATCTCATTTTGTGGTACGAGAACATTCCCATCCTGAGTTGGCTGTTTCTGAGGGGGAAATGCTCGGGGTGTGGTGCCGGTATTTCGATTCGCTACCCACTGGTCGAGGCCATGACCGGTTTGTTGTTCGGTTTCGCTGCCTGGCGTTGGGGCTTCGGGCTTGATGCCCCTGTGGTCTGGGCATTGCTTGCCAGCCTCATTGCGCTGACTTTCATCGATCTGGATACGCACCTCCTGCCGGACAACCTGACGCTCCCACTTGCGTGGATCGGCCTGCTGATGAATCTGGATGGGCGTTTTGTGCCGCTCCATGAGGCGGTGCTGGGCGCAGTGCTTGGCTACCTTTCCCTATGGGTTGTGTATCACCTGTTCCGGCTGCTGACCGGCAAAGAAGGCATGGGATTTGGTGACTTCAAATTATTGGCCGCGCTCGGCGCCTGGATGGGCTGGAAGATGCTTTTGCCGATTGTTCTCTGTGCCAGCCTTGCCGGAGCACTCGTGGGGATCGCCCTCATTCTGTTCGCGGGACATGATCGCGCCAAGCCCATGCCATTCGGCCCCTGGCTGGCCTTGGGCGGAATCATCGCCCTCTTCTGGCGTGAAACCCTCACTCGCCTGTGGCTGGGTTGATGCACAATTTATTCCGGGTCGGACTCACAGGAGGAGTCGGTTCCGGAAAATCCACAGTGGCCAACCTCCTGGGCGAAATGGGCGCCACGATTGTAGATACGGATGTTATTGCCCATGCCCTGACCGTGCCCGGCGGTGCAGCGATTTCCGCCATTGAGGCCCGCTTCGGAAAAGATGTACTTACCCGCGAAGGCAGCCTCGATCGCCCGGCGATGCGTGCGCGTGTATTTTCCGACCCAAACGCTAGGCAAGACCTGGAAGCAATCCTGCACCCTATGATCCGGATGGAATCCTTGCGCCAATGCGATGCGGCAACGGGGAATTACGTCGTGTTAGTCGTACCGCTATTGGTAGAAAAATTGGCGGATTATCGGCGCTTCCTCGACCGCATTGCCGTTGTTGATTGCGATATCGAGCAACAGGTGGCAAGAACGGCTATGCGTCCTGCTCTGGATGAAACTCAGGCTCGCGCCATCATTGCAGCCCAGGCTAGCCGGTCGGACAGGCTGGCTGTGGCGGATGATGTCATAGAGAATCTCAAGGGTTTTGCGGCGCTACGGGCCAGGGTTGAGCAACTACATGGACGTTATGCAACGCTTGCCGCCGAGAAATCGACAAGAAATCTAAACAATTCATTGCGCTAAGCCCGGGCAATCCTGCAAAATCGCTGCCCATTCAAGCCTTTGCGCTGAATTCCTCATGCTCCCTGTTGGAACTGCACGGTGACTGTCTACGAATTCCCCCTTAATGAGCGCATCCGCACCTGGTTGCGCCTGGAGGATTTGTTTGGCAAGGCCATGTTTTTTTGCCGGGAACAGGACCCCCGCTCCCATCATGCCGCCCTGTTGGGCATATTCGAGATCGTCGATGTCACCGCACGTTCCGAATTGAAAAGCGAACTTATCCAGGAATTGGAACGCCAAAAATCCAGCCTGGAAGCCCTACGCAGCAATCCCCAGGTGGATGCTGCTCGGCTGGGCGAGGTTCTGGGCAGAATCACGACTGCGTTGACCGATCTCTATGCCATGACCGGAAAGATCGGCCAACATGTCCGGGACAACGAGTGGCTGCTGGGCATCAAGGGGCGCGCGGGAATTCCTGGGGGAACATGCAGTTTCGACCTGCCTGTCTACCATTTCTGGTTGAGCCAATCGCCCGGAAAACGCAGTGCCGATTTGATGGAATGGTTGGCCCCACTGTTGCCGCTCAAGGGGGCCGTGGATATCGTTCTGCGTATTTTGCGTGATAGCGGCCATATCGGCCGGCACACTGCGGTTCAGGGTCTTTTCCAACTCATGCTGGGTGGTCGCACCGCTCATTTGCTGCGCGTTGCCATGGACGCGCCCTGTGCGCCTGAAGTAAGCGCGAACAAGTACGCGCTCAATATCCGCTTTCTGTCCCCGGATACCATTCAGAAGCCCCGCCTTTGCGACCGGGATGTGGAGTTTGAGCTGACCTTCTGCAACCTTTGAGGAAAGGGGCGCCGCATTGCGGCCCCCTTTTGCCACGTCATCAGTTTAGAGAGGCCAGGTTTGTAGAGCGGAGCAAGTCCAAGCGCTGTGCCAGAGGCTGGGATCTGGCGACAAACTGGCTCTTGGCGCGGGAATCCAAGGGGTAGGACGTAGGCAGTTTCAGCGCCAGCGGATTCTTTTGTACGCTATTCACACGGAATTCATAGTGTAGATGGGGGCCCGTTGCCAAGCCGGTTGCGCCGACGTGGCCGATGACCTGTCCTTGGCTGACCCGACTGCCCGGCTTGATGCCCTTGGCAAAGCGGGAAAGGTGCCCGTAAGCGCTGCTGTATGACCCTTGATGGTTTAGCACGACCAGGTTGCCATAGCCTCCCTGCTTCCCCACAAAGCTGACCACGGAGTCGGAGATGGCGCGAACCGGGGTGCCGGTCGGCGCGGCGTAATCGATTCCTTTGTGGGCCCGCCATTCTTTCAGGACCGGGTGGTAGCGCGCGTTTGAGAAGCCAGAAGAAATCCGGGTAAAGGGCATCGGGGATTTCAGGAACGCCCGTTTCATGCTCTGGCCGTCGGGGGTGTAGTAACCCTCGCGACCCTGAGAGTCCTTGAAATAGATGGCGCGATGAGCCTTGTCCTGGTTAACGAACTCGGCGGCCAGCAGACGACCGGTCTTGATCATCTGCCCTTCGAAATACATGGCTTCGTAGACGACGGAGAAATGATCTCCGCGACGAAGATCCTTGTGAAAGTCGATATCGCCGGAAAAAGTCTCGGCCATTTCCGAAGCAATGCGGTCCGGGACATCCGCCGCATCCGTAGCACCGAACAAGGAGCCCTGAATTTTGCCAGAGCGCATGATCATGCGGGGTTCGAGCGCGACCTGCTGTTCCTGAGCCTTGAACACACCACCTGATCGGGTGACGGTAACCAGAGTCTCGTCGGACGCTAGGTAACGGAACAATACCAGCTGGCCGCCTGATGTGACGCGAGCAAGAACAGTGCGTCCGGGCGCCAGACGGCCAAGTGATTTGGAGTGGTGCGCGGCGGCCAGGAAATCGCGGCTTTCGGCAGAGTCCACACCCATGCGGGAGAGCAATCCGGACAAGGTGTCGCCGCGGCCGATGCGTTCTTCACGCCAGAAATCGAAGGCGCCGCTGTCGGAGGGGCGGGCTTCGGGCAAGGCCAGCGTTTCAACGACGGTCTCACGCGGGAGGTTCTCGGTGGCGGTGTCCGGGGCAATGCCGAACGCAGCGACGACGCCCAGGAAGGGCAGGGTGGCCAGAGCCAGCAGCAGGCGTTTGCGGATGGTTCGCGGTACGTTATTCATTGCCGGGTAACTCCCTGGGAATTGCGGTCCCTGAAAAAGCTTGCGAAGGTTATCAGGATTACCTATCGGTAAAAAGCAGGGGATCCTTTAATCTAAAGTTCGCAGTGTCACCGCCGATACCGGCAGGGCACCCGATGATCAGAAGCCATGCGCGAATCAGTACCAACCGAACAAGATGTTCTGGACCGCATCCGTCTGGAGATGGAGAAGCATCTATATGAGAACGAAGCGCCGGAGGATGTGCATTATTTTCTGATTCACTATTGGGCTCGGCTGATGACCAGTATTTTTATGGCCAAGGGCAATCAGGATGCCGACTGGAACTCGGGCTGGGATACGGTGAACGCACTGCTCTGGAGCCTAACTCCCAAGCATGGCCGCCAGGAAACCGAGAAGATGCTGCGCATGCTGCCCACCATTCTGGCGCGCTTGCAGGAAGGATGTGCGGCCCTTGCCATTCCCTTGCTTGAAAGGGATGCGTTCTTTGAAAGACTGGCCATGATGCACGCGGCAATAGCGCGAGCCGGGCTCAAGTATCCAGCCGCACAGGGCCAGGGCCTGAGCAGAATGGACGCATTCGAAGATGCCGGAACCCAGGCGGATCTCACCAAACTCGTTCCATCTGCCTACGCCCATGGGAATACCCAGAAACCTCATGGCCTTGAGCAAGCCTCCCACGTTGATCTGCATGATCTCAAACCTGGAGATCGGGTGCGTTTCACCATCGACCAGAGGGAGCGGGTGCTCAAGCTCAATTGGGTGAGCCCCGCAGGCGGCATGTTCATGTTCGCCAACGAACATGGGATGGACGCCTTGACCCTGACACGCGCGCGTCTGGCGGAACGTTTCCAGGTGGGAGTGGCCCGACTGGCGTGAGCGGCTAGGGGCTCACTCTGACGTTCAGTCCCAGCGCTTCAATCCGTCTTGCCAGGGCATCCAGCCAGCTTGGCGGGACCGCCTCAAGCGTTGACGATTCCGGCTGGAGCGACGGTCGTGCAAGCCCATAGAGCAATACCCCCGCCAAGGTGGGAATTTCTTCCCGCGCGCGCTTGAGCATGGCCAGATAGGCCGCGCTTTCCACTTCGTCCGGCGCGGCGCCGTCCAGGCTGAACATGCAGGTCTGTATCCAGGTCGGACATAAGCCCGAGACTGACTTCAGCCGCTGGAAATGGCGCTCCGGATCGGTTTCCGTATCGTTGACCAAACGCAGGCCTTCTGGGGTTGACCGGTCGAACTTGAACCAGACCTCACCGTTCAACGCAGCCATGGCCTGGATGCCGGCCTGTACGTAGTCCTTACCCGCAAGGCTGCCATTGGTAATCAGCACCAGCTTGATTTTTCCGCGTAGGCCAAAATCCGCAAGCACCTTCCCGATCAATGCCACCACGGCTGGGAATTCCGGCGCGCTGGTGGGCTCACCGTTGCCGGACAAGGCTACGTCATTCAGACGGCGCATGCCTTCCGGCACGTTCCTTTGCATGAAATCGCCGCTGACGATGTCGGCGAGCATGCGCCGTAACTCGTCCTCCAGCTGGTCCAGGTCAATGGGAGGCGGTCCGCCCCGCTTCAGATCCGGCACCTGGCAGTAGATGCAGCGCCAGTTGCAGGCGTTGTTGGGATTCAGGTTCACCCCCACCGATACCCCGCCGGCACGCCGTGATACCACTGGGTAGACATGGGTCATGCCGGCGATGTCGCGGTCATGGTTGCGGGTGGTGAGTGTGGGTGAAATCAGCGTCATGGAAAGATTCTGGCACACTCGCCCCATGTCATCGGATTTCGCCCCCCGCCTCATCGCCTGGCAACGCAGCCACGGCCGCCACGATCTGCCCTGGCAGGGAAGCCGGGATCCCTATCCGGTCTGGCTTTCGGAAATCATGTTGCAGCAGACCCAGGTGGAAACCGTCATCCCTTATTACCGGCGTTTCCTGGCCCGTTTCCCTGACCTGGTGAGCCTGGCGGCGGCCGATGAGGACGAGGTGCTGGGCCTCTGGTCCGGCCTGGGTTACTACAGCCGGTCGCGCAACCTGCACGCGGCGGCGCGGCGCATCGTCGCCGATCATGGCGGCTGCTTCCCCGGCGATATACAGGCCATCCAGGCTCTGCCCGTCATCGGCCGCTCCACCGCCGCCGCCATTGCTGCCTTCGCCTTTAGCCAGCGCCGCGCCATCCTGGACGGCAATGTGAAACGCGTCCTCGCCCGGATATTCGGCGTGGAAGGCTGGCCGGGCGAGAAGGCGGTGGAGAACCGGCTCTGGGATCTGGCCGAAGCCCTGCTGCCGGCCACCGACATCCACGCCTACACCCAGGGCCTCATGGACCTGGGCGCCACGGTGTGCACCCGGGGACGGCCCCGCTGCGAGACCTGCCCGTTCCAGGACGATTGCCTCGCCCACCGCCAGGGCCGACAGCGGGAGCTGCCCGGTGCGCGGCCGAAGAAAACCGTGCCGGAGAAATCCCTCGCCATGCTGGTGCTGGTGCGGCCCGGCGAAGTGCTTCTGGAAAAACGCCCGTCCACCGGCATCTGGGGCGGTCTCTGGAGCCTGCCGGAATGCGGCGAGAGGGACGATCCGGTCCGTGCGGCGCTAGACCTGGGCTATGTCGTGGAGGCATCCGGCGAGTTGCCCGCCTTCACCCATACCTTCACCCATTTTCGCCTGTTCATCCGGCCCAGGGCTCTGGCCGTGCGGGAGGTCCGTGTAGCCACCGAACCTGGCCGGGTCTGGCTCTCCCTGGACGACCTGGAGGGCGCCGCGCTGCCCACGCCGGTCAGGCGCATCCTGCAAGGCCTGAAGGCCTGATCAACCAATCCGGTCCCAATACGGTTCCCCCGCCAGCTTCTCCGCCAGGAAATCCACGAATGCCCGCACCCGTCGGGATAGATGCCGGGTGGGCGGATATACCGCGTAGGCGTTCAGTTCCGGCCAGGCGTGGTCGGTGAGCAGGGGCACCAGTTCGCCCGAACGGATGGCGTCGTTCAAATAGAAGGTGGGATGCAGGATCACCCCCTGGCCGGCGATGGCCGCCCGGCGCAGGAAATCCCCGTTGTTGGCGCGCAGTTTGGCCGGTACCTGCACGCTGCCGGGCAGGCCGTCCGGCCCCACATAACTCCATAGCCCAGGGTTCGCCAGGTTGCTGTAGACCAGGCCCGCGTGTCCGGCGAGGTCGTCCGCCCGCATCGGCGTGCCGCGGCGGGCCAGGTAGTCCGGGCTGGCGCATGCCACATGCCGGATCGGCGCCAGCTTGCGGGCGATCAGGCTGGAATCCGGCAGCCTGGCGATGCGGATGGCCAGATCGAAGCCTTCCTGCATCAGGTCAATCTGGCGGTCGTTGAAATCCAGGTCGAACTCCACCTCCGGATGCAGGTGCATGAATTCGTTGATCAGGCCCACCAGGTGCAGCAGGCCGAAGGAGAGCGGCAGGGCCACCTTGAGCCGGCCCCGGATCGCGCCGTGAGCCTGGGACACCGCCTGCTCCGCTTCCTCCAGGTCGGCCAGGATGCGCTGGGCCCGCTCGAGGAACGCCCGGCCGCTATCGGTCAGGTTTAAGGTGCGCGTCGTGCGGTGCAGGAGTTCCGCGCCCAGGCGCGCTTCCAGATCCGCCAGGCGCCGGCTGACGGCGGATTTCGCCACGTTCAGCCGCTCCGCGGCACCGCTGATACTGCCCGCATCCACCACGGCCACGAACATCTTCATGTCGGCGAAACGGTCCATTGGTTCTCCTTGAAAGAACAATCTATTGCGAATCTATGCCTTTATCTGTCAATTGTTAACAACAAGAATGGAACCAGGCACATGACCTACTAAATCCTTCAACTTCAGGAGCAAGCAAATGCAAACCGCCAACACTTCAGCTTCCGTTCTCAACATCCTGCGCGTCGATTCCAGCGGCCGCAGTGGTGGCCAAAACGGCGGCTCCGTCACCCGCGAACTGGCCGACCTGCTCATCCAGGGCCTGGTGGATCGCCAACCTGTCCGCATCGCCACCCGCGATGTAGCCAAAGGCCTGCCCTTCGTCGACGAGCATTGGATCGCCGCCAACTTCACCGACCCGGACCAGCGCGATGACGCCAAGCGTGCCGCCCTGGCCCAGTCCGATGCCCTGGTGCAAGAAGTCGTGGAAGCCGATGTGCTGGTCATCGGCGTCCCTCTCTACAACTTCGGCGTGCCGGCAACCCTCAAGGCCTGGATCGACCAGATCGCCCGCGCCCGGGTCACCTTCCGCTACACCGAGCACGGCCCTGAAGGCCTGCTCCAGGGCAAGAAGGCTTATCTGGTCGTGGCAACCGGTGGAACCCAAGTGGGCAGCACCATCGACTTCGCCACGCCCTGGCTCAGGCACGTGCTGGCTTTCCTCGGCATCACCGACGTGGAAGTCATCGCTGCCGAGCGGCAGATGATCCAGGGCAATGCCGCCCGGGAGCAGGCCAGGGCGCGCATCGTTGCACTGCTGGATTCCAGTGAACTAAAGCTTGCAGCGGCCTGATCGGGATATCTGGATTACAGTCAAATCCGAGAGAAGGAGGCCAACATGACAACCCGCAACATCCGCCAGTTGGTGCAGGCCCGCGCCGTTACCGAAGGCGCCGGCGTCACCGTCCATCGCAGCATTGGCACCCCGGCCCTGAAAAGCCTGGACCCGTTCCTGATGCTGGACCACTTCGGCAGCGACGACCCGGACGAATACATCGCCGGTTTCCCCGACCATCCTCATCGCGGCTTCAACACCTTCACCTACATGCTGGATGGCCACATGGAGCACCGGGACAGCATGGGCAACCGGGGCGACCTGCGCGCCGGCGGCGCCCAGTGGATGAAGGCCGCCAGCGGCGTCATCCATTCCGAGATGCCGCAACAGAGCGAGAGTCGCATGCGCGGCTTCCAGCTCTG
>SXGU01180266.1_pt1 | contig 10321 bp, 11 predicted proteins | sample 3174531 | NCBI WGS metagenome assembly SXGU01 (sample SAMN11356863, study PRJNA531348) | freshwater metagenome | isolation source: freshwater sample F1-140 | place: China: Fuxian Lake, Yuxi | collected 2017-12-25 | reverse complement strand
TCGAAGCAGTTGAGCGGGCCGCCGAATCCGGCTTCAGCGTCGGCCACGATCGGCGCAAACCAGTGGACCCCCGACTGATGACCTTCGCCGTGCTCGATCTGATCGGCGCGCTGGAGGGCTTGGTTGATTCGCTTGACCACCATGGGCACGCTGTTGGCCGGATAAAGACTCTGGTCCGGATACATCTGGCCGGCCAGGTTGGCATCGGCCGCTACCTGCCACCCGGAGAGGTAGATGGCCTGGAGACCGGCCCGAACCTGCTGCATGGCCTGGTTGCCGGTAAGAGCGCCCAGCGCTCGGACAAAGGGCTCGGTCGTCATGAGCGCCCAGAGGCGTTCCGCCCCGAGTCGCGCCAGCGTGTGCTCGATCCGGACCGACCCCCGGAGCCGGAGCACGTCGGCCGGCGAATAAGGCCTGACGATCCCGTGCCACCGGCTCTCGGTGCTCCACTCTTCCCGGAGCGTGGCCGCCTCGGCCGCTTCCCGACCGATCGAATGATGTCCTGGGTTGAGTTGGTCGATCATGCTCATCTCGCTTTGGGTCGGGTCTACACCGGGTCGTGGTGTCCAGCCACTATCATCGCCTCGCTCTCGAGACGGGCCTGCCGGTAGCGCCCACGGTCCTCGGCGCCGGTGAATCGCGCGAGCAACCCCTCGAGTTCCTCGTCGTAGATTCGGGTCAGGTACGCCGGGGTGTGCAGCACCGGGCGCCCGGATCCGTCGACTATTGGAACCAGATCCCGATGAAGCACCCTCTGTGCCAGCATCAGGCGGTAGATCCGGTCGGTGGCCAAGTCCTCCATGTAGCCTTCGATCAGGCTGGCGCCGCTGCCGGCCAGCACGCCCGCCCGGTACTGAATCGTGACCCGAGCGGCCGCTCGAGTGCCTGACTCGGTATGGGCGCCGATCCCAGCCGGCTCCGGGCGGAGGTCCGGGTACCGATCGAGACCGGCCGGTCGGCGAAGTCCCTGATTGGGGGCCGGGAATTGAGCCACCGCCACCGCGTTCTGGTCGGGATGACCAGTCCAAGCCCCATCCATGAGCGCCGTCGCCTCGTTTCGCTTGTCCTTTTCCAGGGTCGCCAGGGCCCGGGCGTTCAGCTCGGCATCGACCCGACTCGGGAACAGCGCGGTCATTCCCCCGATCGCCAAGGCGCCCCGCTTGTGGCAGATATCAGGCAGTAACTCCCGAAGCCGTTGGAAAAACGCCACATCGTGAGGAATAGTGTTGCGATCAGGCAGCACCCAGCCCGGGTTCGTTAGGTTGAAGTGGATCAAACTCGCCATGTAGTCCCATCGGCCGAGGTTGAGCCCCAGAATATGATCGCGAAGGTGGAAGAGGAATTCCTCCATCCGGTACGCCATCGGGTGGGATTCCACCAACGCCATGCATTTGATCGCGTCCGCGGGCAGGCCTTTGTCCCTTGCCAACCGCTGGAACACGTCCCGCCACCAGAGCGCCTCCTCCGCCGACTCCGATTTGGGGACGTAGATCGCGATCGGGTGCCGGAGGCGTGCCGGATCGAGATTGTGAACCAGCAGTGCCAGGTCGAACAGCGATGCCGACGTCAGCTCACCGGGGACCACCCCGGCCTGATTGAGGTGCAGCCCCCGAACCCTGACCCAGGTCACCACCCCGCTCGGCTGGATCGAAATCCGAGCCTTCCGCTTCGCATCATCGTAGCCCAGGGTCCCGTGGAGTGCGGCGACCGCGTTGGCGTGCCCCCTGAGAGTGTTCTCCCAGCAATTCGCCATGGAATCTTCGAGATCGATCATCACGCCGGGGGCGCCGGAGTTGAGCATTTTGACCACCAACTCAGCGTCGTCGGCCGGCCCGGTCATTTGATTGCGTTGGTCCGCGCACCAGGCAGGAACGGTGATCCGCCAATCGCCGGTGGTTGCCTCGGAGGGTGGCAGATGGGCCGGCAGACGGCCCTGATGGGCCGCATCCAGGGCCCGGACCCGCGCGGCAGCCAGGGCCTGTTGCCGGGGGCTGAAGACCCGGTGGAGTTCACGATAGGCCGCGAAGAACCCGGCCGGCAAGTCCCGGACTGGATCGAACCCCGCGGGGGTCGTATTGGGATGTTGGCTCAGCATACCGGCCTCTGGAGCAGCTTTTAGACCCAAATCCCCGACAGCACCCGCCGGAAGTTGCCGCCCAAGATGCCGAGAATCTGGTCATCGGTGTATTTCCGCCGGATCAATCCGTCCGTCAGGTCGTACATCCGCTTGGGATGGGCCACTTCGTCGATGTCGATCTTGTCGCGAAAGGCGTAGTCGGACTTGTACCCCGCCTTGAGCCGTTTGTAGTCCTCCGGTGGCATGTCATCGTACCCATCGAGGTCGATGTCGCTGCCGACTCCGACGTGCTCCACGCCGATCATCTTCGCGACGTAGTCAAAGTGGTTGAGGAGGTCTTCGATGGTGGTCGGCTCGGCGGCCTTCACGAAGTTGCGGACCCCGGTAATGCCCATCACACTGCCCGCCTTGCCCACGGCTTTGATGACGGAATCGGGCGTGCACCGCGGATGACCGGGGGTGAGGGCCCGGACATTCGAGTGGGTCACCAGGACCGGCTTCTTCGACGCCTCGAACGCATCGAGTGAAGTCCGATCGCCGCAGTGTGAGACATCGACGGCCATCCCGACCGTGTTCATCCGGTCGACGATCGACAAACCGAAATCACTGAGACCCTCGTCGCGCCGCTCGGTCGAGCCGTTGCCGATCAGGTTCCGGGTATTGTAGGTGAGTTGCGAAACCCGCTGGCCCAGGGCATAGAAGGTGTCCACGTCCGCCGCCCGCCGGAAATGCTCCGAGTTCTGCACCCCGAGCATGATGCCGACCTTCCCGGACGCCTTCACTGAAGCGAAGTCGGCCGCGGAGTCAATCCGAGTGAAGTACCGGTCATTGCCGGCGAGGAACCCGTTCCAGTTGGCGATGAACTGATAGGTGCCGTCATAGGCATTCGGCCCGCCGGTTCCGACCGCGATGTGGAACACCTGAATCCCCGACGAGCGGAACCGCTCGAAATCGGTCTGCGAGAAGAGCTCGGGATTCGCGTTCCACCTGCCCATCAACGGGAAGTTGAGGGTCAGCGGGCTCAGCATATCGACCACCAAGGCCCGTTCCATCAAGCCGAGACATCGGGCCGTGTACTCCGTCGAACTGCCCCGGAACAGCGTGAAGCGGCCCCGGTTGATCAGCGGAACCGCAAGGGCGGCGGCGAGGAAGCGTCGGCGGGTCGTCATGGCAGGCTCGGTGTTGGGGAGTGGGACTAACATCAAACGGGGCCCCCGCGGGGGCCCCGAATGATGGCGAACCGCCAGAGCCTTCCGCAACGGCTAGTTGGGCGCGTGGACCCCAGGGCCCCCGTAGTTCCGGTTAGAGCCGATCCCGGGTCCCGACAGATCGAGGCCGGTGTTGTTGGTCTTGGCGATGTACTGCCGGATCGACCCCGGGAACGCCGTGGTCTGGGCACCCCGGCCGAACGGGTCGGTGTACCAAGTGGTCGGGCCGTCGGAGTTATTGAGGTCGAACGAGTTCATGTCGAAAATCCGCCGAACCCCGTTGAAGGGCGAGCGGGGATCGGTCTGCGTAATGCCCGCAATGCTCCCGTTCTGGGTCGCCGCGGCGCAGGGACCACCCCGCGCCTGGTCGCCGTTCGGCTCGGTGAAGTAGCACATGTCGACCGACCGGCCGGTGATGTCGCTCTTGTTGGGATCATGGAACCGGCTCGGCGCAAACACCTGGAAGTACGGGTTCATGTGCGCCAGGGTCTTGCCGTCCGTGGTTTTCAAGGTCAGCGACTGCTGCCAACTCTCGTGGAGGGCGGCCCGGGCGTCGGACGTCGAACCGTTCGGCACCAGCAAGTGCCGTTCGACGCATGTCAGGTCGGGAATCACCCGCTGTCCTCCCCCGTTGGGCGAGTTGGCCGGGGACGGGGTGCCCACCCGAATCCGGGCCCCGTCGCAGGTCCGGGTGAACTCACCCGCGGTACCGATCGCGGCCATCATGATCATCCGGATCTCGGATCCGTCGTTGCACTTGGCGTAATACTGAACCTCATGAAGGTTGTTGGTGAAAGCGTCCTTCGAATGGGTTCCTTGGTGGAGCTTGTACAGGACGTCGCATTTGACCGACAGCACGCCGCCACCGTTGGCAACGTTCATCTGGACATCATTCTCCCACTCGTACTTGTGCCCGACATGGTCCTCGTGCCGGCGCCCGTCCGGTTTGAAGATGTCGAGCTGCTCGTTGGCATAACCGAGCGGTAAGTCGCCGATCTCCGCGAACAGGTCGGAGCCATGAGGGTCCCGCCCATGCTCGTGGCCGAACTGACACCCGGTCGCCGGATCGACGGGCGGATGCCACGTCGGATAGAGCTTACCATCCGGGCCAACGGTGGAATACTGCTGGTGAACCGACAGCGGGCAGGTATCTCCGGCGCCGGGCTTCCAGGTCTGAAAAGCCACGCTTTGCGGCGCGTTCGGGTCGAGTCCGGTCATGGACACCTCACCGCAGCCGGCCAGAAGCAACGCCGCGACCACAACCATCGAGTTTCGAGTCATGAGAGTCTCTCCGTCTAGTGCCAGGTAACGCCGAGTCCGAGCTGGAGCATCAGCACGTTGGCGCGGTTGGGAAGGGTGTTGCGTTCGAAATGGGTCGCGTCGGATCGCTCCGAGGCCAGGGCCCCTTGGGCAGTGGCCACCAGATTCAGATAGGGTACGAAGGACATCCGCGGATTGACCCGCATTTCATAGCCGGTCCCGATCTGCGCGGTGAGGCCGCCGGTCGAAATGCCCGTCGATACGTCACTGTTGTTCCGGTCGGTCTGCCATTGCTTGTAGCTCGAGAGGCCGAGTCCGCCCTTGAAGTAGTAGCCGTGGCGCGGATTCGGATACCAATAGCCGTTGCCGGTCAGGGCGAGGACCCGCTGATTGCCGTCCTCGCTTCCTCGAAGCCATCCATTCAGCTCGGCCCCGACCAGCAAACGGCCGTTGAGCGTCGTACCCACCCGGGCGTATGCCGCCGTGCCGCGACTGCCGAGGTCACCGGTACAGATCGCACAGTGGATCGTGGTGCTCGCCGCCCCGAGCCCGGCGCTGAACCAGAGCCCTTGGCGGCCGAAAACCGGCGCATCGGCCGGCACCGCGTCCACCGGCTTCGACGGGGGAGTTGGCGCAGCCGTCCGCGCCGTCTGTCCGAGAACCGGACCGGCGCCGATGAGCGCGGCAAGACCCATGGTGAGACTGAGACCCTTCATTCGATCCTCGCTTGGTCGACGGCAACGCTGCACCGGGGTGCAGCACTACGACGTGCGGAACACCGTTCGCCCTTTCAAAGGGCAGCTTGTATGCCGCCCCTAAGGATCGAATTCGTGGCGGTGATCAAGGCGATTGTGGGGAGGATTCTCCTTCGAACTGCAGGGCGTTGCGCGAAGCCGGCGATCGAGTGGCCGAATCAGGGGCGGAGGGGGAGAACTTGCATTGCGGTTCGCGAGCCGGCTCCCTGCACCAGCCCGCACTTCATCCGTCTCAACCGACGCGAGCCAGGGCCTGCTCGATCCGATCGAGCCGGGCCAACCGCCGCCCCGCCGTGGTCCCGGACCAAATCGACCAGACGAGCGGACAGCCGACTCCCAGACCGAAGACGAGTTGCCAGCCGGCCCGAGGCAATTCCGTTTCGGTCCTGAGCGCCCAGGTCACCAGCGCCGCCGCCTCGACAACCACCAACCCGCCCAAGACGAGGGCGGCTCGCCGCTGCCGGATGCATCGGTCCCGAGCCAACCGGAGATACTCTCGGGTTGCCTCGCCGAGCGGCCGCCAGGCCCCGATTCGGTTCCAAGTCGTAAAACCGGTCACCACGAGGGTGTGGATCAACGCCGCGAGACCCCACCCGACCGCCGCCATTCGTTCCGAAACCATCAGGACGACCGACACCGCCAAGGCTGCAACGGTGATCAGGACCTCGACGGCCACGACCAGCCGGAGCCTTCGGGTGTGGCGGTCGACCAAGTCGCGAACCCAGCCGGCGTCCACCGGGTCGAGTGGCGCCCGCCACGCGGAGGAAAGTGCTTCCCATTCTGGGTCCCGGATGGCGGTCATGGCGAAGCCCCTTTCTCGTCCAAAAGCGCGCGGAGCTCGGTCCGGGCCCGGCTCAATCGGACAGCGACATTGTTTTCGGTAATGCCCAGGATTTGGGCGATTTCAGAATGCGGCAAGCCCTCGAGCGAGAGCATGACGGCCTGACGGTGGCCCTCGGTGAGGCGGCGGACGGCCGTCAAGAGCCGCTCCCGGTTGAGCGCGGCGGTGGCCAACGACTCGGGACCGGGATTCGGGTCCCGGAGTTGTTGATCGATCTCGCCCGGCGCCGGCCGGCGCCTGGCCCGGAACGTCAGCCCTCGGTTGTGGCCGATCCGAAAGGCAAAGGTCCGCTCGCTCGACTCTCCCCGGAACGACGGAAGAGCTCGCCAGAGGGCGAAACAGATTTCCTGAAAGAGGTCGTCGGCATCGGCGGGAGTCTGGCCGTACGTCAATGCGAGCCGCCGAAGGGCGGCCCCATCGGCGGCGATGATCCGGTCGAACCGGGCTTGGCGATCGCTCGACATCCTAATGGTTGTCTCGCCAACCCCCTTTACCCTTACCGCGGGCGGAGTTCCATCTGGACGAAGGCCGTGTCGGTGGCCAACCGCCCGAGGACCAGTTTCACCGGAATCCCGGAGGTGTCACGGCCCGCCAACCCACTCCCGATCGGCGCCGTGACCGAAACGGTGGCCGACCCGAGCTGGGGCGTGAACCCGTTGATCAAGAAGACGAAGAGGAACCGCCCGTCATCGGCGCCGATGACCGAGGCCGAACTGATGAATTGAGCGCTTCCGCCGGTTGCCGCGGTCAAGAGCTGGACGGCCACGATCGGACCGCCGACGCCGGTCCCGTCCGGCCGGACCACCCGGCCGGCGATCGCGGCGATGGTCTCCTTGCTCGGATCGGTCGGGGGCGCCGACAGACAGGACCCAGTTCCGACCAGCAGGCCGAGGGTGGCCACTTTGATTGCCGTTCGCATCGTATTCCTCAAGCCAAGATCAGGATTCAACGTAATCGAGGTCCTTCCCATAGGTCTCACCGAGCCAGACCAGCGCAATGACGGCCAGCACTAGCACGACGACACCGACGGCGATCCCCCCCCCGACAACCCCAAGCCCCCCGTCGCGAAACGACTGAAACGCCCAGGTCATCGGTACCACCGCGCCCCGCACGAAGTTCGGGGCCGAGGTCGTGGCCGTCGCGCGGAGGTTGGTGCCAAACTGCTCAGCCGCCATCGTCACGAACACGGCCCAGTAGCCGATCGCGACGCCCATCGCGGCGCAGAGGACGTAGAAGCCGGCCAAGGTACCCGCGATCTCCAAGAAATACGCCGCACAGCCGGCGACGGTCATCCCGAGAAACAAGCCAATGGCCCTTTTCCGGCTCTTGATCACCTGACTCAGCGCCCCGCTGGCGATGTCCCCCACCGCAAGGCCGGCATAGAGCCAGAGAATCGCCCGGCCGGCGCTCGGCGTGTACCCGAGGTCCAGAGCCTTGGCGAACTCGGGGGAAAACGTGACCAAAACGCCGATGACGTACCAGATCGGGACCGCCACGAGAATGACTGAGAGATATCGAATCGCCCGCCGCCGCTCGGAGAACAAGGCAAAGAAGTTGCCGCGGCCTATGGAAGTCGACTTGACGCTCTGGAACATGTGACTTTCCCGAACCGCCACCCGGAGCCCCAGCAAGGCCAGGCCCATGACGCCGCCGACGATGTAGGCGGTCCGCCAATCGAACGCTTCGGCCACCAAGGCGGCCGCGATGGCACCCAGCACTCCGATGCCCGCGACCACCGAGGTTCCGTAGCCGCGGGACTCCTTCGACATGACCTCGGCCACCAAGGTGATCCCCGCCCCGAGTTCTCCCGCCAACCCGATTCCGGCAATGAACCGAAGGGCTCCGTACATCTCGACCGACGTGACGAACGCGTTGGCGAGGTTGGCGAGCGAGTACATCACGATCGAACCGAACAACACCGATAAGCGGCCCCGGCGGTCACCCAATACACCCCAAAGAATGCCGCCCACGAGCATCCCGAACATCTGGAGGTTGATCAACCGGACGCCCGCGTCAAGGAGTTGCGCCTCCGGCACGCCGATGTCCGTCAGACTCCGGACCCGCACGACGCTGAACAGAATCAGATCGTAGATGTCGACGAAGTAGCCGAGGGCGGCGACGAGAACGGCGAGATTGGCGGCGCGTTTGTCCATGAGACTCGTATCGGGTTAGGGTAGCGGGGGCCGAGACAGCCGTTCGAGGGTCGGAAGCGCAGTCACTAGAGCACCGAATTCGGCGGGGCTCAGCCGATCGAGATCCTTGGACAGCCGCTTGACGCGGCGCCCCCGGCCGGCTTCGAGCAGGGCCCGTCCCTTGGCGGTGGCCCTGATCCGCTGGACCCGCCGGTCCACCAGGTCACGCTCCGACTCCACCAACCCGGACTTGACCAACCCCGCGACCAAGCGAGACATGGTCGGCGGCCTGACCTGCTCGGCCCGCGCCAAGTCGCCGAGGGTGACGGGGCCGCCGAAGACGACGACCGACAGGGCCGAGGCTCTCGGACCCGTCAACCCGGTGGCCGCGTCTTCGACCCGGAGCCGGCGGAGCAAGTGAATAGCTGCGGAATGGAGTCGGGTCGCAATCTCGGCGGGCTTGGGCAGGCGATCCTCGTGGAGATCTGGACGATAGCGGCGGAATTAGTTAGCGTTGCTAACGGATTCAGCGGTTAGAGCTCGACACTCGCAACAAGGGTACACTGGCTGGCAGACCTCGTAAAGAAGGAGGGGACATGGCGGATCTTCGCGACTCAACGCTCGGGCAGGTGGCGATCGTCGTCAAGGACCTCGAACGGGCCACGGGATTCTACCGGGACCAACTGGGGCTTCCGTTCCTGTTCGGGTTTCCGGGCTTGGCCTTCTTTCAGTGCGGGGGCACCCGGTTCATGCTCTCCGGGGCGGAACAGCCGGAGTTCGACCATCCGAGTTCGGTCCTGTACTTCCGGGTAGGGGACGTGGTGGCCACCCATTCCGAACTCTCGGCGCGGGGCGTTAGCTTCCGCGACGAGCCGCACGTCGTCCACCGAACGCCGTCCCATGAATTATGGATGACGTTCTTCAATGACACCGAAGGCAACACGTTCGCCTTGATGGCGGAGAAGCCGATCTGACATGACCATCCCGTCCCACTACCCCGACCGGGTCAACCTCGCCGCCGCCCTTCGGTCGGCCGAACGCCTTGGACTCAATGAAGGGATCGACAATCACTTCAGCTACTCGGTCGAACCGTCCGGCCACCGGTTCCTGGTCAATCCGCTCGGGTTCCATTGGCGAGAGCTCAAGGCCAGCGACCTGGTCCTGGCCACCGCCGACCGGGAAATCGTCGAGGGCACCAACACGGTCGAGGACACGGCCTTCTTCATCCACTCCCGGCTCCACCTCAACCACCCCCGGGCCCGGGCGGTGCTCCATACCCACATGCCGTACGCTACCGCGCTTACGGTCATCGAGGCGGGCCGGCTCGAGATGGTATCGCAGAACGCCCTCCAGTTCGCCGGGCGGATTGCCTATCTCGACGACTATGAGGGGCTGGCCCTGGACAACACCGAGGGCGACCGGATGGCCGCCGCCATGGGCGACAAAACCGTCCTGTTCCTCGGCCACCATGGCGTAATCGTCACCGGGGCCTCGATTCACGCGGCGTGGAACGACCTCTACTTCCTGGAGCGGGCGGCGATGGTGCAGGTACTGGCGATGTCGACGGGACGCCCGCTCCGGACGATTCCAGAGCGGGTGATTACCGAGATGGTCAAGGCGATGAACAGCAATCCCGATGCGGTGGATCAGCCGCGAAAGCACCTCGAAGCGCTCAAACGACTACTCGACCGGGAAGCCCCGGAGTACCGCGACTAGCTACATCGTGTAGCCGCCACCGCAGATCAGGACTTCGCCGGAGACATAGTTGGACTCCGGAATACAGAACAGATACACGGCCCCGGCCGCCTCCTCGGCGGTCCCGGCCCGGCCGAGCGGGATCATCTTCTCCGCGAACTTCACGATGTCCGGATTGACCCCAACCTTGATCTGCCGGCCTCCGACATCGATGCTCGCGCTGCCATCGGCCGTTGCCTCGGTGAGCCTGGTCTGAATCATCCCGAAGGCCACGGAATTGACGTTGACCCGGTACCGGCCCCATTCCTTGGCCATAGCCCTGGTCAGACCGTTGCCGCCGGCCTTGGCCGCCG
>SXGU01490495.1_pt1 | contig 10324 bp, 7 predicted proteins | sample 3174531 | NCBI WGS metagenome assembly SXGU01 (sample SAMN11356863, study PRJNA531348) | freshwater metagenome | isolation source: freshwater sample F1-140 | place: China: Fuxian Lake, Yuxi | collected 2017-12-25 | reverse complement strand
TGCTCTCCTGTCCATCGCACCATCTTGCGGTGCAAAGTGCGTGCGTCGATCCGAAGCGCTTCGGCTGCACGAGTCTTGTTGCCATCAAGTCGCCTAAGTGTGTGCTCGATGTAAAGCCGCTCGAGGTTCTCCAAGTCAACTGAATCGGGAGCCACGAATGGCAGCCCCCTTCGGTCGGCTGGCACGAGGGCACGCAGTCTCTCACGCAGATCGTGCAACTCGCGATCCAGTGAGTCGACCTTGGCTAGCGTGGAGGCAACGAGCCCTTGCGTGCTTTGGTCTAGTTCTTCAGTCACTGGGCTCTCGCTAGCTAGCGATAGAGTGCGGCTGCAGCATTCGAGATTCGATTGAGAGAATGGCGGACCTCGTACAACAGATCGTCAGCAGGCATATCAGGGTCCTTTTTCGCCATCTCGTATCCCAAAGCCAGCGCGTACTCCGAGAAGGCAATCTCGTAGGAGAGGCGCCTGAACGTCTGATCCTCAGCAGTGCCTTCGCCGAGCGCCGCCGAGAGCACCGCATGGTCCAAGTTGATCAGGATGGCAAGTGCGGACTCATCATATCGAGACCGCATTTCTTCTTTGCCAAGATTGCGGTATGCGACGCGAAATCCGCCGCGAGGTCGTGTCCGCTTTCCATCTTCGCCGCCAGCGGGGTCAAGCGCAGTGTTGCCATCTCGGTTGGGCTTGCCGGTCGCTTCGACCGTCGGTGGCTTTCGCCCGCCTGCACCACCTCCGGCGCTCGGCGTCTCGCGGTCATTGACCGTGCCCGGAATTGTTGACCCGCGGACCCACTCGTCTTGCTCGGTTCCCGCCCGTTGCCCTCTTCCGAACAGCGACCGCGCGCCGCCGGCGGTCGCGGCTGCAGATCGAATGTCGTCCAATCGTTGGCGTACATGCTCAAAGTCCGCGTTGAGCAGCTCCGCGATCTTGTCCGCCTCCTTGGCAAGTCGCCGCGATTGTTCAGACTTTCGTGCCTCTCGTTCTCGCGCCACAAGCCGTGAGCGGACCTCATCCAGCTTTGCCCCGATAAAGGAGATCAGGGTGGTCGCAACAGGGTGAGCGGGGTTCAGCGCAAGGGAACGCGAGGAGTCGTAGGGCTCAATCAGAGATTGTTGCGTCTCGAGAGCCGGGACGTCAACCGATCCGAACAGGTAGTTTCCAAACTCCTTGCGCTCCAGCCCGGCGCGCTCGATCGCAACAAGGTTGCCGGGTCCTGCAGTAACGGCGACGCCTTGGTCCGGCTCGAGAAGCGGTGCCTGGGCCACTTTCACTGTGAGTTTGATCGCCCCCAACACTTTCGCCTGGTCAGGGCTAGCCTCAAAGTCGTGTGACTCGGCAATTGCTGGTTCACGGTACTCGCAGACGTGATCGTTTACCGCAACCTGTGGGTTGAGCGAGCGAAACGCTTGCAGGTGTCGCTCGATGTACTCGATGACCGCGGGGATGCTGACTCGCGGGAGTACGATTCCACTGATGTATATGGTCGTACCGTTCGGCGCGCTCGTCGCTTCGTTGCGCGCCGTCCAGCGAAGCGCGATCTCGTCGCCTGTGGACTGGTCGATCATCGCTCGAGTAAGCTCCACGGCATTCTGGAGGCCGTTTCGGCGCGATTCGACGATCAGCGTCGAGGCGATCCCAAATGCAGCCGACTTTCCGGTCCCAAACTTTCCGCGGCCCGGGCGTCCGGCGAGCCGTTCTCGATTCTCGCCGTGCATTCTGAAGAAATGCGCTAGATCGGCCGAGTCCATCCCTCTGCCATTGTCGCTGATCTCAATTTCTTTGGTTCGTTGTTTCACCGTGATCTGAATTCGTGGAGCGGTTCCACGTTCGACGTACTGGAGCCCGTTTACCACATACTCCCAAACAACGGATGCCTCCGTCTTGAATGCCGCCGCCGACGCGAGCAAATCGCGGCGAACGTCGGTCGTGACCTTTAGGCTTTCGACCTTTACCATGCTATTGCTCGGCTACGGCGACTGCGGCGGCCGCCTGGTCAAGGAATGGACGGAGTTCATCATCGCTTTCAAACAGCGCCAACAGTCGTTGCGTTTTTAGGAGGCGCAAACGACCCACGGCATAGCTGTCGATTCGAAAGAGCGCTTCCGCCTCGCGCAGTACAAAGCTCCTCTCGCCACGCTGCCAGCGCGACCACGCATCGGAGGAGATGACTCTTTCGCGCTCACGTCGCCAGCGCTGTTCCGTCGGTGAACCGCCCCGCGCTTGGTCCCGCCGTCTGTCGAGCTCGACCTGGCCCAACTTTCCGCGTTGCGCGTGCGCCCACTTCGCTCCGCGAGGCGTCAACGTCCATCCCGTCCGGCCGGAACCGTCAACGTATCCGCCCTTCTTTGGGTTCTTGGCATCAGAGAGGTAGACGCGTACCAACTCGAGGTTGATCTGCTGGGGGTACTTCCGCCAAGCAAATCTTGTCGGCGCCAGCTCATGCGCCTTCATCGCGACGTCCTCGGTATCGATGGGCCGCTCTGCCCCGCCAGCCAAGGACAGCGCCAGCGTCACGAGTTGAATGTGAGAGTAGTCTGTCAAGTGATTTGACTATTGATAATAGATTGCTCATCATTCTAGCACCATTATGCCAGACACTGCAAGTGCAAAGAACACTTGACGCGTTTCGCTGGGGCGGCAGCCTTGCTCCGCTGCTTCCAGCGAGCGTACGAACTCGCTTGGCTAGACAGGCCTTGCCCGACTGGCTGTGCGAAGACCTCGGCAAGCCTGCCGGCAGTGACATTTCGGCATTGGAGCGCGGCCCACTCCCGCCCGATCGGATCCGTGGCGCTCGCGCTCTGAACTTCCTAGCGCAAGTTCTGAGTTCTAGAGCGGCCGAGGTTGCAGACCTTCGGGTTTGCGAATGGCCTTGGCCCGCCGGACTCGCGCTCGCCGACCTTCCGATTCGCCGGCGAACTCTGAACTGCTTGATGCGTCACCCCAGCGCTCGAAACCCAGCAGAGCTCCCGCATCTCACATTCAGCCAGTTGCTCGCAATTCCCACGATGGGCGTACAGTCGGTGCTCGATTTTTCCTGCACGCTTGAGGCCGTCGCCGCGAGCACGTTTACCGATCGCGCTGCGCAGAGCAGCGGACAGAGTGTGGACGCGGTGAGCGATGTGCTGTTAGCCGCGCTCTCCGAGCCGTGGGCCAGCGTCGTTAGTGATGCCGATCAGAGATTCCGAAAACTGCTTCCGCGAGGCACCGGGTCAATCAGTGAGCGTATCGACACCCTGACCGGTACCACAGAGGCTAGCGCACTAGAGCTCAATGCCCTGGCTGACAGCATCTTGCCTGTGCGACATGAGATCGAGAGGATCTCCGCGCTCTCGCTCGAGGCAGCGTTGGCGGACTACGTTGCCCGCACCGCCGCAGTGTCGGGCGCCAACCTTGGCGCGCTTCTCAGAAGGCTTCACCTCACGGGTGAAGAATCCTCTATCACTCTTGAACAAGCTGGCGCCGAAGCCGGCGTAACGCGCGAACGAATGCGTCAACTGCAAGTTCGCTTCCTCGATCGCCATTCTCACCGCGCAGTCTTCCTCCCGCAACTGGACCAGGCGGTTGAGTGGCTGACAGCCCAGGCGCCCACTAGCCCAGCGGTGTCTGCCGCGGCCCTCGTCGAACATGGCATCGCAACGAGCCCGTTTCGGCCAGAAAGCGTTGTCGCAGCCGCTCGTCTCCTAGGCCACCACTGCGGAATTAGCATCGAGACAATTCGCGGCGCTGCCGTCGTTGTGGCCTCGAACGCCGGGAGCGGCATCCGAACAGTTCTTCGCGAGGCTGATCGCCTGCTTGCGGGATCGGGTGTCACGAGCGTCGCCGAGGTTTGTGCGGTGATTCGAGATAGTGCTGGAACTACTGCCGAGGAAGCGGACGTTCGGGGGACCCTAGAACACCACGGAGGCTTTGAATTCTTGGCCGATCAGTGGTTTTGGCATCCGCAGCGTAATGTCGATCCCCTACGATCGATTCTTCGGCGGATGCTTTCGGTTACGACGGAAATGGACATCGCGACGGTTCGTGAAGGCGTCCGCCGGCAATTCCGGTACCGCGAGAGCCTTGCGCGTAGGATGGGGCGCTCTCTGATCGTTCCCCCACGCGCGACCCTCTCCGCGTACGTGACGGCGCACCCTGAGTTCGTGTTCACCGAGCAGGGGACAGTGAAGTCAATCCGCCCGCTGGACTACCGGTCCGAGCTTGGCCGCATCGAACAGGCTCTCGTCGATCTCATTCGAACATCGCCATTCAACGTTCTCGATCGCGCATCGATTCTTAGCGCCGCTGCGAAGCGAGGTGTCAACACAAACTCCGCGTCGATCACACTGTCGTACAGCCCCGTCATCGAGCACCTGGGCGTCGACCTCTGGACTATTCGCGGTGCCAAAGTCGATCCGTCTGCCGTCGAGGCTCTCCGGGCGACAAACAACGCACGTCCGCGTGAAAGGCGAGTGATCGACCACGGCTGGACAGCAAATGGCGAACTGTGGTTGGCCGCTCGGGTCCCTTCGGTCATCGAGTCGTTCGTCATCGGAGCGCCGTCGGCGGTCAATCGAATTGTCGGAGGGCGCGACTTTGCCGCAACGACCGACGCGGGGAACCCCTGCGGTCGCCTTCGAGTTTACGACTATGGACAGGTGACGGGGTTCGTTCCGTTCCTTCGGCGAGCCGGAGCGGATGACGAGGACATTCTGATGATCCGCTTCAATCTTACCAGCGCGACGTGCATGCTCTCCGTGATGAGCGAGGAGGAGCTGGACGATATCAGTCCTGCGGAGGCATGACTTGCGATCGCTCCCTCGATTCGGCCGCCATCTAACCATGAATTGCTGCTGACGCGGATCGGGCACTCGTCCATGCGCTCGCGCTCCGGCATCCTGATCGGGCATCATTGTGTGTGGCCCGCCGGGCCGCGCAGCAGAATTCGAACTCGTTAGATAGCCTGACGAATCCATGCCCACGCTGACGCATCGCCGGCGACTCGTTCGTGACCAGGGCGACCTCCCGCCGCGACTCGGCTTGGTGGCGTCGTACTTTGATTTGTCGGGCTCGTTGATGTCTGCAATGCTCGTCGGCGGACCGCTGCTTCTGTTGTTCAGCGACGTCGAGCTGACATATCGGAACGGTCCGATGACAGTCCTCACATGGGCGCTCAGCGCGATCACCGCATTCGGGTTTCTCTGGACGGGACGCGAGCTTCGCCGGGGCAGCCGCACGGCCGGAATCTCTGCATCTCTTGCGCTGATCGAGCCGTTAGTTACGCTCGCGCGCGGCGCGTCACCGGTGTCGTTGACGACAGTGCTGGCAGGAGCCGGGCTTGCCGTCCTCATCAGCGTTTGGCGGGACCTGGAGTAATGGGTCATCGCTATCTAACTAGACGTTGCTGCGGGCGGGGCGTTCGGCGGCATCACATCTCGCGCTCGGCCACTGCCAGCACTAGCATCATGGTCATGCGCTCGATGATTGCCCCGCCGCAGAACGCCAGTCGTTAGGCGACGCGAGGGTCCATTTCAGGTCAACGGCGTGAAAGCAGTTGAGGCGCGGCGCCGGCTAGGAGACTCCTCGGCCGAACGCCTTGCCTTGGTCGCCCCGAGCCTGCAGGATAAGAGCACCCTCCGCCCGTCAAAGGACCGCCCAATGCGTTGCCGCTTTGTCGTCCTGACACTCACTGCGTTCCTCGCGTTCCCTCACGCGCTCGACTCGCAGGCGGCGCCCGGTCCTGCCGCCGGCGTGATTTCGATCGGTAGCCGGGACTCTGTCTGGTCGCCGACGCTTCGCGAATGGCGTCGATATCAGGTGTACCTGCCGCCCGGATACACGGGCGCCGCGATGCTGCCGCGCGCGTATCCGGTGGTCTATGTGCTGGACGGCGGCGTCCATTTTCACTCGCTCACTGGCGTCATTCAATTCTTCAGCACGGGCGGCAACGGTAACTTTGTGCTCCCCGAGATGATCGTCATCGGGATCGCGAACACGGATCGAACGCGCGATCTCACGCCGACACACGCGACGACCGGCCCCGATGGCAAGCCGGCGCCATTCGCGACGAGCGGCGGTGGGACCGCCTTCCTGCAGTTTGTTCGTTCGGAACTGATGCCGCGCATTGACTCGGCGTATCGCACCGAGCCGTACCGCGTCCTCGTGGGACATTCCTTCGGAGGCATAATAGCGATCCACGCACTGTACACGATGCCCGATGCGTTCAACGCCTACGTCGCGATTGACCCGAGTCTCTGGTGGGACAGCAGGAGAATGGTTGAGCAGGCCCGCTCCTATTTCGCGAGCGCTAAGCTGACCGGCCGGACCCTCTACGTGGCGCAGGCGAATACCGTCGATCTTACCAGGAACAGCGCCGAGGGCCCATGCGGCACGCCCTCAAAACGTGCGGAGTGTCCCGATACGGGATCGCTCGCCCACTTTCGAGCGATCGGTGACTTCGACAGGGTCATGCGTGCGGCCAACATGTCCGGCCTCCGCTACGCCTATCGCTACTACCCGAACGACGATCACGGTTCGGTGCCATTGATCGCCGGGTACGATGCGCTGCGCCTCATCTTCGACGGTTACAGATTTGACTTCACCAAGCGAATCACCGTCGACGCGATCAGGTCTCATTTCGAAAATGTCTCGCGTCGCGCGGGTTACACCGTGAAACCCCCGGAGAAAATGCTGGGCCTTGTGAGCACTGCCTGGGCCAACTCCGACTCCGCAATGACCGTCTCCGTCGCGCGCTATTACGCCGAACTCTACCCAACGAGTCCACAGGCGCTTGAGGCGCTTGGCTACGCGTTGCTCACGACGCGTGACACGACAGGTGCGGTCAGCGCGTACCGGCAGGCGAGTGCACTTGCGCCCCAGAATCAACGAATCAAGGACCTTCTGGCGAAGTTACGGCCCTAGTCATCGTGATAGGTGTTCCGCGATCTGGTTCAGTGCTCACGTCGCCTAACCAAGCGGCTGAAGCTGTCGCCGTGCGCGGCGGCATGAATGCGTTGCTTCCTCGGCTGCGGTTCGGCAGCATCCTTGCAGTCTGTTCCTCACTGCGGCGCAGCTTAGCCGCAACTCGTTAGGCTGAATTCACCAGAATGGAACTGCGCACTGTCGGCTCTGTGATAAACGTGATTGTGATGGCCGCATATGCGACCGTCGCAATTCGCACCGGCTACCGACGTCGCAAAGATCACTGGTCGCGCGGCTCCTGGCTCGGGCTCGGGTTGGCACTACTTGCCGGCTTCGGACTCTTGGGGTTCATGGTCTTCTTCTCGGCCTCCGTCGGCGAATCCCCGTCTCCTTGGGTCGGTGCTGCCGGATCGAGCACACGCGTCTTCTGGATTTTGATCACGCTGGCAGCGATGGTCGGAGGAGTCGGCCTCACTGCCGGCACGCTGACATGGTTTGCGCGCGGTCGGCCGACGACACCGTTTCCGCTTGCCCGCCGGCCCGCCCGGCAACCTTCCCACCCGGCCGTCAGCGAAAGGCCCGCAGTCGGGTTCGGTCCGAATCAGCCTAACCGAGCGGCTGAAGCTGTCGCCGCGCAGGTGGAGCATCATTGAGTTGCGCCATCGAGCTCAGTTCGACAGCATCCAAGGGCGCGTCCGCATCCCGCGGCGCAGCTTAGCCGCAACTCGTTAGATAGCCTGACGAATCCATGCCCACGCTGACGCAACGCCGGCGACTCGTTCGTGACCAGGGCGACCTCCCGCCGCGACTCGGCTTGGTGGCGTCGTACTTTGATTTGTCAGGCTCGTTGATGTCTGCAATGCTCATCGGCGGACCGCTGCTTCTGTTGTTCAGCGACGTCGAGCTGACATATCGGAACGGTTCGATGACGGTCCTGACGTGGGCGCTCAGCGCGATCACTGCATTCGGGTTTCTCTGGACGGGACGCGAGCTTCGCCGCGGCAGCCGCACGGCCGGAATCTCTGCATCGCTTGCGCTGATCGAGCCGCTAGTCACGCTCGCGCGCGGCGCGTCACCGGTGTCGCTGACGACAGTGCTGGCAGGAGCGGGGCTTGCCGTCCTCATCAGCGTCTGGCGGGACCTGGAGTAATGGGTCATCGCTATCTAACTAGACGTTGCTGCGGGCGGGGCGCGCGGCGGCATCAGAACTCGCGCTCGGCCACTGCCAGCACTAGCATCATGGTCATGCGCTCAATGATTGCCCCGCCGCAGAACGCCAGTCGTTAGATAGCACTCAAGCCACGCGGCTCATCCCCTTCTGCACAAACTAGCGTGTCCATCTTTGGAAAGGGTATCGACGCGCTCGGCACACAGGACCTGGCTGAGCTTCTGGCGAGCGCCGCGGTTGAGAACGTGCGACTCGAGTTCAAGCGGGAGGCTCCAGCGCGCGACGAAACTCTAAAGAAAGTCTCATCCCTAGCCAACACACTCGGCGGCTTCATAGTCGTCGGTGCGGACGCCCCAAGCAGCGACGGGAAGCTGCAAACTCTGCCCGGCATTGACGTGCAGGCGGGCTACAAGCAGCAGATCGTTCAGTGGTGCTATGAAGGCATTTGGCCCCCCGTTGAGCCCCTTGTCTCCCCTCCCATTCCATCTCCCTCAGATTCTTCGAAGGTCTGTTACGTCATCGAAGTGCCCGCGAGCCTGGAGGCGCCTCACTACCTCAATGGGCGGAAAGGATCGTACGTGCGGACGAACGAATTCAGCCAACGCTTTGAGCCGCGACTCGCCAAGTATGAAGAGATCGAGCACCTTCGTGCACGACGCGAAGCGGTGGTTCAGCGGAGGGAGGGGCTCGCGCGCAGGGCAGATGAACGATTTGCGCAGTACACCGAATTGTTTCACGCTGCTTCGCCTGCCTCGGACGGCAAACCGGGCGCGATGGTTCGATTCTCCGTTTTGCCTTCCTTCCCTGCGCAAGCGGTGATGGAGGGCGCGCAACTGTTCAATCTGATCCAATCGACGTCGGTTCAGTGGCGGCAAGTTGGATTTCCGAGATCGGATCGCACCGTCACCCAGCGGGATAGCGTCCTGCAGTTCAACCCTGGTGTTTTCTTTTCGCTGTTGGAAGCGTCAACGTACGGCTGTCTATTCTATTCCCGCGAGATCGAAGAGGCGCGCGAAACTGAGCCCGGACAGCCACCCCCTCATCTGATCCATCTTGCCAGCTTCATGGGCCACCTTCTGGTGTGGATGGAGCATGCGCGGCGCGTCATTCGCGGTTCACCTGTGCGGGGGCCCCTTCTGGTGAGGCTGAGGCTTAGCGGTATCCGTGGTCTCGATTTCATTGAGTACTCGCAGAGCAACCGGCCAATTTCAAGGGCCGTGTCGGTTCTGGACGACGAAGTCTTGGTCGAAATCCAGGCTTCGGCGGAAGAGTTGATCGGTGCTCGTGACAGCATCGCAAAGACGCTGTGTTCGCAACTGTTCTTTTCAGTGAACTGGCCGGACGCCACCTACGATGAGGCGGGGCTTGAGCGACTACTACAGCTGGGCTACAGCTACAATTACTGGCTTGGTCAGCGCGGCGAGAGACTCGCCCTCGAGTAGTGCTATCTAACCAATGAATTGGAGCTGACGCGGTGCGCGGCAGCATCTTTGTTGGCGCGCGCCATCACTTTCGGCCATGCTTCATTGAGATGCGGCCCGTTGAACCGCGCAGCTCAATTCATACTCGTTAGGCCTCATCCGGAGCAATCGCCATTGCCTGAGCCCGCTCCCCCCGCACTGCAGCTGCCGAACCAGGAACTCGATCGCGCGCTATCCCTCACGCGAGGTGAGTTTGCTGCGCTAGCGGTTTCCCCGCGGCGCACGTCGCGCGTTGGGCGCTGTTGGATAGCCGGAGCGGCGTTTGTCGCATCGGTGCTGGGTGCGTGGGGCCTGAGGACACTGCGTGAACGGCTCAGCTGGTCCGCACACTTGGAATGGTGGTTTCTTGCGCTCGGCTGGGCGGTGGGGAGCATCCCCATTGTTCTGTGGGCGCGCCGCAACCACAGACTACTCGGTGAGCACCGACTGCTTTGTCCGTCCTGCAGCGAACCGCTCGTCGACACTTGGCTGCCGCGCGGAAGAGGCGACAGGGTCCTCGCCACCGGCGAATGTCTGCGTTGTCGTACGTTGCTCTTCCCCGATGAGGCCTAACCGTGAGTTGGAGCTGACGCGGTGCGCGGCAGCATCATGATTTGCGCGCGCGAGCGTTGTCGGCCATGCTTCATTGTGATGCGACCCGATTGTCCGCGCAGCTCAACTCAAAGTCGTTAGGCGACCCGACCGGCGGCAACTCCTTGGCAACCATCCGCAGAGCAGAGGTGCGTGACGCGCCCGCACTCGCCGAACTGGCCGAACGGACGTTCCGGGATGCGTTT
>SXGU01452519.1_pt1 | contig 10325 bp, 6 predicted proteins | sample 3174531 | NCBI WGS metagenome assembly SXGU01 (sample SAMN11356863, study PRJNA531348) | freshwater metagenome | isolation source: freshwater sample F1-140 | place: China: Fuxian Lake, Yuxi | collected 2017-12-25 | reverse complement strand
TCCGGTACAGTCTCCACGGGAGCCTCCTTGCTCGAGTGAACTGTGGCTGTGATAACCGAAGTCTACTCACTAGGAGGCTTCCTCTACTTGATCATTTCAATCCAGCACCAACGCTCAAAACATGGCAAAAGTCGAGCTTATCCTGCCTCGCTGAATCCCTTCCTCGTGGAGACCGGAACATGACCACCATCGCTCCGTGGGTCGATGAGCTGACGTTCGGGCCGGTGTTGCGTCGCACCGCTCAGCGGTTTGGCTCGCGAGAAGCGTTGATCTTTCCGCAAGCCGGAGTCCGATTGACCTGGTCCGAGTTCGATCAAGCAGTCGATCGCGCCGCACGAGGACTGCTGGCGATCGGATTGCAACCGGGCGATCACTTCGGTGTCTGGTCCACCAACTGGCCAGAGTGGGTGATTCTCCAATTCGCCACCGCGCGGGTCGGCGTCGTGCTGGTCACGATCAATCCCGCGTACCGTCCGGCCGAACTGGAATACGTGCTCGGCCAGGCAGACCTGCGTGGCATCGCACTAATCGAGCAATTCAAAGCGTCGCAGTTCTTCGCGATGCTCGATGAAGTCTGTCCCGAATTGAAGTCCTCCACACCCGGCAAGTTGCACTCTCCCAAGTTTCCTCGACTGCAATGGGTCGTCCGCATGCGTGGGGACGAGCATCCCGGAGTGCTCGGCTGGGACGAGTTGCTCGCGCGTGGCGACGAGGTGCCCGTCGCGCGCCTGACCGAGATCGAAGCGGGATTGAAGCCAAGCGATCCGATCAACCTGCAATACACCTCTGGCACGACCGGGTTTCCCAAGGGGGCTTTGCTGACTCACCGCAACCTGCTGCTCAATGCGTTCTATTGCGGTGAGTGTCTGCGGTTGAACGAGACCGACCGTATTTGCATTCCCGTGCCGCTGTATCACTGCTTCGGCTGTGTGCTGGGAACAACCTGTGCGGCGGTGTTCGGTGCGACAATGGTCTTTCCCGCCGAGAGCTTCCAAGCCGACGCCACGCTCGAGGCTCTGGAAGCCGAACGCTGCACGACGGTCTATGGCGTCCCGACCATGTTCATCGCACAACTCGAACACGGTACCTTCGCTCAGCGGAATCTCTCGTCGCTACGAACGGGAATCATGGCGGGGAGTCCGTGTCCGATCGAACTGATGAAGCGTGTCACGCAAGACATGGGCGTGAGAGAGATCACGATTGCCTACGGTCTGACCGAAGCCTCGCCGCTGATCACGATGACGCGTACTGACGACCCGATCGAGAAGCGAGTCGGCACTGTCGGACGAGTCCTACCCGGCATCGAGGCGCGGATCGTTGATCCGCAAACCGGCCAATCGCTGCCCGATGATCAGTCGGGCGAGCTTTGTTGCCGCGGACACAATGTCATGCTCGGCTACTACAACCTGCCGGAGCGGACGGCTCAGGCGATTGATGCGGACGACTGGCTGCACTCCGGCGACATGGCCTTACGCCAACCCGACGGCTACTTCCGCATCACCGGCCGCTTCAAAGATCTCATCATCCGCGGCGGTGAAAACATCGCCCCGCGCGAAATCGAAGAGTTGCTCTATCAGCATCCCAGCGTGCAAGACGTGCAAGTCGTCGGCGTCCCGGATCGCAAATTCGGTGAAGAGATCCTCGCTTGGATTCGCCTGCGTCCCGGCTTGTCCGCGACCGACACCGAGATCCGCGACTTCTGCCGCGCGAATCTCGCCCACTTCAAATGTCCGAGGTACATCAAATTCGTCGAGAGTTTCCCGACGACCGTCACCGGCAAAATTCAAAAATTCAAAATCCGCGAGCAAGCGATCCAAGAACTCAGCCTACAAGACGTCGCTGCGATCGAGACCGCATGAGTCAGTCTGTGGCTGGCCTGTCACCAACCGTGCCCCGGCCTTGCTCCGCCGCGGCGGAGCAAAGCCGAGGCACGGATGAAACTCCAAAAGTTACGAATCTGTTGAAGAGAAATGGTTGATCGTGATGAATCGAACCTGCCAACTAGCATTGATGGGATTGTGCCTCTGGACTTCATCGGCTCTCGCCGCAGACGCGCCGTCGTTTGAGCGAGACGTGCGGCCGATCCTGTCGCGGTATTGCTTCAAGTGTCATGGCCCGGATGAGGGGCAACGTCAAAGCGGACTGCGACTCGATGTCCGAGATGCGGCGATCAAACCTGCCGACAGCGGCAAGTCAGCCATCGTTCCCGGCAAACCGGAAACCAGCGAGTTGCTTCGCCGCATCAATCTGCCGGACGGTTCCGAAGAGAAGATGCCCCCCGCTTCGACCAAGTTTGAACTGACCGTCGAGCAGCGAGACATCCTCAAACGCTGGATCGCCAGCGGCGCGGAGTATCGTCCGCATTGGTCATTCGTCGCACCGAAACGTCCCGCATTGCCAAGGGTGAGAGATACCAACTGGCCGCGAAACAGCATCGACCAATTCGTGCTCGCGCGATTGGAAGCGGAGGGACTGAAGCCGTCTCCACAAGCCGATCGACACTCACTCCTTCGCCGCGTGTTTCTCGACTTGATTGGCGTGCCTCCCACTCCGGCCGAGACCGATGAGTTCATCAGCGATTCCTCAGCCGAGGCTTACGAGCGACTGGTTGATCGCTTGCTCGCGTCGCCCGCCTATGGAGAACGCTGGGCACGGCGCTGGCTCGATCTGGCCCGCTATGCCGACACGAACGGCTACGAAAAGGATCGCACTCGGAACGTCTGGCCGTATCGCGACTGGGTCATCAACGCGATCAATGCCGATCTACCGTTCGATCAATTCACGATCGACCAACTCGCCGGCGACATGCGGCCGAGTGCGACCACCGAGCAACGGATCGCGACCGGCTTTCATCGCAACACGATGCTCAATGAAGAGGGAGGCATCGACCCGCTGGAGTTCCGCTTCCACGCGATGACCGACCGAGTCGCCACGACCGGTTCCGTTTGGCTGGGGCTAACGATTGGGTGTGCTCAGTGCCACACGCACAAGTACGACCCGATCACGCACACCGATTACTACCGCTTCTTCGGATTGCTCAACAACGCCGACGAACCAGAGTTCGACATCCCGGTCCCCGACCTCGTCGCCAAGCAAGCCGAGATCGACCGCCGCATCGTGGAACTCGAAGCCGACCTGCCGAATCGATTCCCGTTGCCGGATGAATTTACCTGGACGCCGATCAAGCCATTCGCCGTGACGTCCGCCAACGGTGCGACTGCGGAGATTCAATCCGACGCCAGCGTTTTGTTGAGCGGCCCCAACCCCGAAACCGACGAGTATGACATCACAGTCGACAGTGATCTCAAAGACGTCGCCGCGATTCGGCTGGAAGCATTGACCGACGACAAACTGCCCAGCAAAGGCCCCGGCCGCACACCGCACGGAAACTTCGTGCTCAGCGAGATCACCGCGTCGATCGTCACTCGCGATGTGCCGGGTGAGGCTCAGCAACTCAAATTCGCCAACGCCTCGGCCGACTTTTCGCAGGATCAGTTTGCAGTGGCCCAAGCGATCGACGGTAACACGAAGTCCGGCGGCTGGGCCATTCATGGACCCGGCAATTGGAACGTGAACCGTACCGCGACCTTCGTGCTCGCACAGCCGGCGGGCTTCGCAGACAAGACTGCGCGGTGGACGATCCGGCTCGAACAGCAGCATGGGATGAAACACACGCTGGGCAAGTTCCGCGTCAGCCTCGGACAACGGACCAAATTGGAAGGCTCGGAAATGGAGCGTCGGAAGCGGCAATTCGACCTGAAATACTGGGCGTGGCTGGACGAGATGCTTAAGTCGCTGATCCGTTGGGAGTCGCCGCAGATTGTCTCCGCGACCAGTAACTTGCCGCTGTTGACCGTCGCAGACGGCGGCATCGTCATTGCAAGCGGCGACATGTCGAAGAGCGACTTGTACGAGCTGACGTTGAAGTCGGACTTGAAGGAGATCGTCGCCGTCCGCATTGAAGCTCTGCCGGACGATCGTCTGCCGAAGCACGGCCCCGGCCGAGTCTACTACGAAGGCCCGCATGGCGATTTCTTTCTGAGCGACATTGAACTGTCCCTCGGCGACGATCCGAAAACGGCGACGACTCGTCGGTTCGCTCGCGCGACACAGTCCTTCGCGAGCGGCAACAGCAATGCGATGGCCGCGCTTGACGATAACAAACAAACTGGCTGGTCAATCAACGGCGGACAAGGCAAACCACATATTGCCGTCTTTCAACTCGCGGAGCCGCTCAAAAACGCTGGGGCGCTCCGATTGCGAATGCTGTTTGAACGGTACTACGCCGCTGGCCTTGGCAGGTTCCGCATCTCCGTGACGAGCGACCCGCGAGCGGTCGAACTGCCAATGATCTCGTCGGAGCTTGAACGCGACTTCACGATCTTTTTGAACCAACCCCTAAGCAAGGAATCCGAAAAGCGGCAGAACGCTACTAAGCCGAACACAATCCTGAGCAACTTCCTCGCAAGCGCTCCGGAACTGGCGAGCGAACGTCAGGCGATCGAGGCTCTGCGCGCTCAACGACCAACGCTGCCGACGTCGCTCGTCATGCAGGAGCGTCCCGACAGCAACCCACGCCCGACGCACCGCCATCATCGCGGCGAATTCCTGCAACCCAAAGAGCGTGTCGAACCGAGCATCCCCTCGTTCCTGCCCGCATTGCCAAAAGACAAATCCCCTAGCCGAGTTTTGCTCGCGCAGTGGTTGGTCAACCCGGACAACCCGTTGACTGCGCGAGTCGCCGTCAACCGCCATTGGGCCGCGTTTTTCGGACGTGGAATCGTGCGCACTCAAGAAGACTTCGGCTTCCAAGGCGCGCTGCCCACGCATCCGGAGTTGCTCGATTGGCTGGCGATAGAGTTTGTCGGCGATTTGAAATCTCAAATTCCAAATCTCAAATCCATCAAACGTCTGCACTGCCTGATCGTCACAAGCGCAACGTATCAGCAGTCAAGCCGCGTCACTCCGGAGTTGCTGAAACGAGACGCGAGCAACGAACTGCTCGCTCGTGGTCCCCGTTTCCGCGTCGAAGCCGAATCGGTGCGCGACTCACTACTCAGCGTCAGCGGACTGCTCGGCCGCAAGCTCGGCGGGCCGAGCGTCTTTCCGCCACAACCGGCGAACATCACCACCGAAGGCACCTATGGGCAACTCGCCTGGAAGGTCAGCGAGGGCCTCGATCGGCATCGCCGCAGTCTCTACACGTTCACGAAGCGAACCGCGCCGTTCGCGATGTTCACAACCTTTGACGCCCCCAGCGGCGAAGCGTGCGTCGTCCGCCGCGAAGTCTCGAACACGCCGCTGCAAGCGCTGACGCTGCTCAACGACGTCATCTTCACCGAAGCCTCGCAAGCCCTCGGTCGCCAGTTCGCGATGAACAACGGCAGCGATGAAGCCAGACTCGCCGAACTCTTTCGCCGCTGCCTCACACGACTGCCGACCGATGACGAGGTTGCGATGCTGAGTCGTTTCTTGAAGACTCAACGCGAACGACTCGCCGCCAAAGAACTCGATGCCGCGACGCTCGCCGGGCCAGACGAGGGAGACGCCCGCGAACGGGCCGCTTGGTCGCTGGTTGCTCGCGCGTTGTTGAATTTGGATGAGGCTGTCACGAAGAATTGAGCGTCGCGTTTCGGCCTTTCAGGCCAAGCACGCAAACACCAATCAAAGTCGCGACCTATACGACATGGTTCTTCGCAATCAATCCTTTAACTTGTAGCGCAAACGCAATTCCTTCCGCAGCGCAGCCACCGTTGCTGCTTGAGCCGCATCATTCGCGAGATTCTTCAACTCGCCCGGATCGGAGTTGTGGTCGTAAAGTTCCGTCCCCTTCTCGCCGCCGTTCCATTCGGTGAAGCGATAGCGTTCGGTGCGCATTGAGCGTCCAACAATCGTCGGCTTGACGGTCGGAGCATTCGTCATCGTCGGTGTGCCGCGAGTCACCTGCGTCAGCGCCGGCTTGTCCCAGTCCGCCTTCGGGTTGTCGAGCAACAGCTTGAGACTCTTCCCATCGAGATTGCTCGGCGCGGGCAGGCCACACAAGTCGGCGAGTGTTGGATGCAGATCAATCAACTCAACCGGTCTTCGGCAGCTCTGCCCCGTGTGCTTGCTACCGGGGACGGAGATTAATAGTGGCACGCGTGCGGAGTTCTCGAACAGCGACATCTTCTGCCATAGACCGTGCTCGTAGAGGTGATAGCCGTGATCGCTGAAGAACACGACGATCGTCCTGTCCGCCAGCTTCAGCCGATCCAGCCCATCGAGCAACTGGCCGACTTGCGCGTCCATGAAGCTGGTGGAGGCGTGATACGCCTGGATCGCTTGCTTGCGGAGTTCGTCGGTCATGTTCGACTGCTCTGGCTTGTGCGACAGGAAGGCCGGCTCTGGCACCCCCTCTTTGTAGTTGGCGGCCAGCACCGGCAGCTTGATCTTGTCGAGCGGGTACAAGTCGAACCATTTCTTCGGCGAGACATACGGCGTGTGCGGCCGGAAGAATCCGCAGGCGATGAAGAACGGCTTCTCGCGATGCGTCTCCATCAACTTGATGGTGGCGGCCGCCGAAAGACCGTCGGTTTGTTCGGCGTCTTCGCCGTCGGCCGCCAGCCAACTGAGCGTCCCGCCGAACCGCGCCGGCCCCTCGCCCTTGGGGTTGAGCGTGAAGATCTTCTCTTCGTCGTCTTTGTCGCGGCCGCGCGGGTTGATCCGCTCTTGCCATGAAGGCGGATCGTCCAGCCCGTCGGTCCCGATCTGAGCCGGCACGCCGTAGTGATACAGCTTGCCGACGCGAGCCACGAAGTAGCCCCCCTTCTGAAACGTCTGCCCCAGCGTGACGTGGTCGGGCACGTTCTTGCGAAACTGCGTCGAGTTCTCGTAGACGCCGGTCGAGTCCGGCCGCAGCCCAGTGAGGAACGACGCTCGCGACGGATTGCACAGCGGAAACTGACAGTAAGCCCGCTCGAACCGCACGCCCCGCGCCGCCAGCCGATCAATGTTCGGCGACTTCACCAATGGATCGCCGTAACAACCCAGCCGAGGACACAAATCGTCCGACACCACAAACAGCACATTCAACTTCTCCGCCGCCATCAGCGGAGCCGCCACCACCATCAATAATCCAGCCACCAACACGCGACGAACGCTGCGAGCCACCATGCTGACCTCCGACCATGAGAGACAAGGAATGCGCAGGAATCTTCTAAACGAAGCGGGGCGAAAAGCACAGAACGGCGGACGAGGAGATGGAGCCTGCCCCAATTCAATTCAACGTAGTAGGATCGGACGTGTTAGGCCATTTTCTTCCAAAAAGTCGTCAAAGAACGGTCGCAAAACGACTGCTCCATCGGTGTTCATGCTGCGGATGTCCGAGCGATTGGCGGACAACTTGGGACGCGACGCGATTGATCAAGACATCGCACAACTCGTGGAACAAGTTCTGGGGCGGAAGCCATCCGCCGCGGAAGCCACCGAACTCCGCCCGTTTGCGGCGCAGAATGGATTGCCAAGTTTGGTGCGAGTGTTATTCAACAGCAACGAGTTTCTGTACGTGGAGTAATCAGATCAGTCATGTTGTTGAGAGCCTCCCGATTCCACGGAACTCGGCGACTTCGGTTTCACTTCGATCAGACTCACGTCAAACGGGCCGCGTTTGATTTTTCGCCGTTGGAGAACCTGGCGCGAGGGATCTTTGATCGCGTTGCGAAGGATCGCCCGCAACGATTCATCTCCGAGAAACGGAGCGTCCAGAATGACATAGAAATGCTCGGGCTGGTCTTCCGACTTGGCCGACTTGGGGCGTTCCTGTGGCAGGAAGACGCAGCGCCCTCCCGGATGCCGGCGAGTTGCATAACCCATCCACGGATACTTCAAGAAGTAATGTTCCGGGAGTCCGTAATAGATCACAGCATCGTCAGGAAGATTGGACGCGACTCGCACCAACTCCTGTTGCGCCGCGACGATCCCACGATAGTTTTCGCTGCGTTCATGCACGGCGACGTTATTGCTGTCATCGGCGGGATACCACGCACCATTTCGGTTGCCGACGAACAACATCGCGGCCACTGCCAGGACGATCGCCGCTAGCCGCGAGGAGGTCAGCCTCGCGATCCAATACGCGCCTCCCAAGAACACGCACGGCAGGATCGGCACTAAGTACCGTGGCAAACAAAAGAAGTCCAAATGGGCAAAGTACGGTGCCACGAAGAAGAAGAGTCCGAACATCACCGTCAACAGAAACGCCACACCCACAGCATTGGACGGTGGGCTGCGTCGTGGGTTGTTCTCGCTGACGTTCGATCCGTCAGTTCCGAGGGGAAGAGTCTCGTCTGCGCACGGGACGACCGACTCGAGCGCGTCTGACGAGGATTCACCGGCCAACGATTGCCAAGTCTCGCGAAACCGAATCAGCCCAACGGTAACAAACAGAAAACAACCGACTGTAAAATCGGGAATGCAGGCCAAGTAGGGAACGTGATTGCCACGCATGAACTCCCACCAACTGCCAGGTGGCGAGGGGTCTCTGGCCGCTCCCAGGAGTGGGGTACAGACCATCGGCCCCAACGCCACCGCTAAACCGAGACCGGCAAAACTCAGTGCCAGTCCGAGTCGTTTCGTCGCCGAGCCTCGTCGGACTAAAGCTGCCACGGCCAGAGCACCGGCTACGGTCAATCCAGTCTGCTTGACCATCACCGCGAGCGTGGACCAAATCAGCGCTCGTCCAAGTTTGCCATCCGCGTAAGCCGCCACGGCACTGACCGTGCAAGCGGCCAGAGGAATCTCGAAGTACATGGCACCGACTTGAACGCGAAACAAGGGGCACAACAGCAAGTCTCCACAAAGCATCCAAGCCAACCAGCGGCCCAATGAGTTGGCCGTCAGACGATGCAGAACAGCCAACGTCCAAGCCGCGGTGGCAAAGTGCAAGACATGCAAAATAGCGAACGCCTTTGGACCTTGGCCCCCCACACACAAAACGGCCGCAGTGAGCCAGGTCACGATCGATTCTGCATGACAATTCGGTCCCCCATTATGGTAGGTCGGTTGCTGCAACAAACTCAGAACATTGAATCCGTTGTTCGCCAATTCTGAGGCCGCGGGGAAGAGTCCAAAGGCCGCATCCCAAACAGGCGGTTCCGTGAGCGACGGCCATTTCAGAAAAAAAATGATTCCCAACCAGACGCAAAAAAGTCTGGTCAGCGATGGCGGAGCCGTCGAAGGTGCGTGATCGGCAAGCATCATAGATCGATTCCGTGACGGAAAGTTTCTGGACCGGTCAGAACGAAAGACTTCGGCGATGCAGTGGCGTTGATGTTGTCGCTGAGTTATCGAAACGCTTCCGAATTTAAACAGCTCCGTTCAGGGGAATTAGCGTGCAATCCGGTGATTGCCAGCGACTCCATGACCTCGACGCTTTGGTCCGCTTCGCGAGGATGCAAATCGAGTGCCCCACGGACAACGGGCTGGCACGGGAAGTGCTTTTAAGAATGTTCTAACGTGCTCGGTCCTCGATCAGGCTTCTGGCCAGGAGGCCGTGATGTGACCTTGATCATTCGGGGGGCTGCCTGTGGAAACCAGCCGTCGTGACCATGATGAACTGCGAAGTGGAGCGTTGGTCTGCAAAAGCGACACGGCTCAGGATCATCCGCCGGATGCTGCTGAGCACAGCCTGTGGTCGTACCAAAACCAGTCGACTTTGGAGGACGCACCGCTTCGGCAACTGACGCTCTCGACCGTCGTACCGGTTTATCGAGGAGCCGCGTATCTGCGGACGCTCGCTGCGCGATTGGCGACGGTTCGCGAAGTTTGGGAGCGGGAGGCATCACCGCTGGCGTTGGCGGAAATGATCTTTGTCGATGACGGGTCGACGGATTCCAGTTCCGAGGTTCTCGAGGAATTGCGAGAACTTTTTCCGTGGCTCCGTGTTATCGCCCTGTCGCGGAATTTTGGACAACATCCCGCCACGATCGCCGGCATTTTGCATTCGTCGGGAGATTGGGTGGCGACGCTGGATGAAGACCTGCAGCATCCTCCCGAACAACTGGAGACGCTCTTGCGCGAGGCGGTGATGTCCTCGGTCGACGTGGTCTACGCACGCCCTCGCACGGGTCCGCATGGCTCTTCGTTCCGCGATTTGTCGTCGTTCCTCTTCAAAAGGTTCGCCGTCATCGCGACGCGGAATCCTTATGTGCAGAGGGCGCTGCGTCATCTCAAATGCAATTTGAGGTTGCAGATTATTTGAGGAAGACTTCGTTGGGGGTTCTGTAGCCGAGGCAGCGGCGCGGGCGGTTATTCAGAAGATTTGCGACGCGTTCTAGCTCGGCCCAGGTGAC
>SXGU01114962.1_pt1 | contig 10325 bp, 10 predicted proteins | sample 3174531 | NCBI WGS metagenome assembly SXGU01 (sample SAMN11356863, study PRJNA531348) | freshwater metagenome | isolation source: freshwater sample F1-140 | place: China: Fuxian Lake, Yuxi | collected 2017-12-25 | reverse complement strand
CGTTAACGCCGACGACAAGAATGATGAAGGGTTTTTTGGCGCCATCGATCTCGAAAGGAAGAGCCACTGGCGTCAGGACGCTTTCGACCTCACGCGCCAGGATGCGGCGCACCTCTTCGGGATCGATATTCTTTTCGTAACGCGACTTGCTGACGGCCTGCGTGATTCGGGTCGCAGCGGCGACGCCAAGATCGGCGCGCAGCAGCACGTCCTCCAGCTCCTCCAGAGTCAGCGCGTCGAGTTTGCGCTTGGTGAAGACATCGGCGACGCCCTGGACGATGGATTGAGACGTACGGGAAAGCCCGCCCGAGAGCCGGGACCACCAGGATGTCTTCTCGGCGGGCTCGACGCTGGCCGGCTCCGTCTTCGGGGCCTCAGGCTTCTCTGCCGCCTTGCCGCCACCAAACATGCGCGAAAAAAATCCGCTTTTCTCCGATCCGTCCGAGTCCGTGCCCATAGCTCCCCCGCGTGCCCGCCATGACTACCCTAGTCGGGAAAAAAGGGCCAGCGGCGACGACTGTGCCGTAGATTGGGGCGTCTGGTGGGATGGGCAAGTAATGGGGCAAGTCGTGGGCAAGTCGTGGGGCAAGTCGTGGACCGCCGCCGGTTGGCCGCTTGCCCCGCTCCAGCCGCAGTGCGCAGCCGCCCCGCGCAACAACGCAGGTCAGAAGACGAAGGCGGCGGGGCGATTGCTGACGATACGGGCTCGACGTGTCCTGATCACGCCACCGTTCTATCCAGCATCCTGAAACAATGGCGCTGGGCTGGCGCCGCCTGGCTCTTTCAACCCCCGGACATTCTTGAACTCGACGCGAATATCGCGATCCGTCGCAGCTTTCTGAAAATCCTCAAGCGCTTCGAGAATTTCCATATCGATATAATCCGCGCGAGAGCCGTCAATCAAAAGATCGGTGTCGTTATCAATGCTGCCGAGGAGTTTGCGCAGCGGCGCCTTGTTCAAAAACGAGACGTCCTTGCGCAGTCGCAACAAATAACTGTTCTCATGCCGGATGAGCGTAAACGCCGTCTGGAAATTATTTTTGACCACAAAGACAATGCCGACCAAAAGGCCGATAACGATGCCGCGCAGCGTATCAAGCGCCAGAATCGAGAAAACCGTGATGACAAAGGGAATGAACTGACTATAACCGCGCGAATAGACATCAATATACAGCGAAGGGCTGGTCAGCTTGTAACCTGTGATGATCAGGATAGCGGCAAGACAGGACAAGGGGATCAGATTGAGAAATTCGGAAAGAAAGAAAGCGCTGGCCAGGATCAGCACGCCGTGAATGATCGCGGCGACCTTTGTATGCGCGCCGGCGTTAATGTTCACCGATGACCTGACGATGATCGCTGAAATCGGTAGACCGCCGATCAGCCCGCTGAGAATATTCCCTGTTCCCTGCGCCAGCAACTCCTGATCTGTCGGGGCAATTCTTTTCAGAGGATCGAGCTTGTCTGTCGCTTCAAGGGTTAGCAGCGATTCAAGGCTGGCGATGACCGCCAGACTCACCGCCGTATGAATGACATCCATATTCCCGATTAGCGAAAAATCCGGAAAAGCGGTGGACTCCCAGAACTCCGTCAGGCTGGAAAACACCGGCAAGCTGACAAGATGCTCCGTGGCGATTGCGACCCCTGGCATGAAGGCGCGGGTAAAAATATTGTAGATGACGCCATAAACGACGACCACCAGCGCCCCCGGGACAAGAGAGAGCCAGCGATTCATCTTAACCCGCGGCATCTCCCAGATGATTAGAATGAACAGGGAGGAAACCGTCAGCAGTATCGCGCCGGACGAGATGGCGCGCAAACTATCCGTGAGAGCAGAAAATTGAGTCGCTCCGCCCTCTTCAAAATAAGAGAGATCATCCTGCGCCGTGTAGTCGTAACCAAAAGCGTGCGGCAGTTGCTTGAGAATGAGCATGAGCCCGATCGCCGAAAGCACGCCCTTGACCACCGAAGACGGAAAATAGGCGCTGATCGAACCGGCGCGCAGCAAGCCGAGCGCCAGTTGCAATATCCCCGCCAGCACCACCGACAGCAGAAAACCCCTGTAGCCAAAACTCGCAATGGCGGCGGCGGAAACAATCACGACGCCATTGGCCGGACCCGAGACGCTCAACTGGGAGCCGCTGGCCATCGATACGACGACGCCGCCGATAATCCCGCCGATCAACCCCGCAAAAGGCGGCGCGCCAGACGCAAGCGCGATGCTCAGGCACAGAGGCACGGCGACAAGAAAAACAACGATGCCGGCAAAAAGATCATTATACCAATGTGTGGCGTAATATTGCAGCTTGCTCTGCGACATCGGGCGTCGTCTCTTTGGCTTGTGACTGTTTGGGCTTGTGACTATTTGGCTGCTTATAGCATTCTCCAGACGAGATGTAGAACCACTCTGCGCCAAAAGAAAATCCGCCATCCGGGATATTCTCGCAAACGACGTTCTCCAAAAGCCACCCCCCAAGACTGTCATTCAGGTGTCATATCGCGCGGCCAGGAAGCATTCGAGAGGCCAACGCCTGCACACTGATGTCAAGAATCAAAGCACCTCAAATGAACGCCCCTTCGCGCCCATAAAGAAAAAGCGTCTTGGAATGACTAAACTTGGAAAAGTTTTTTCAGTCGCTGAACCGCCCGGGGAATAAATTTCCAGAGTTTTACAACTGACGAACAATGGCTCAATTTTTGTCGGTCGCGACCGTTCTGCGGAACGCGTTCGCGCCATACCCGTGCGCCATGCCTGTCAGCCCCCGCGTCACTGGACCAAAGCAGTTTTTCATCACTGGACGTTTTTGCCGCCTGCCGTCCTGCGTATGACTCATGAGGGAGCCCTTTCATGCCGACGCACGGTCGAATCTTCATTCATCTTTCTGGGTCGATTTTGCCCCCCAACCGGGACGACAGGTCAATAACGCCAATATTCATAGGTTCAACGCTATTTGAAGCGATATCTTCAAGAGGGTGATGATGGACGCTATTTCAGAAGAAACATCCCCGCAATATGGCGCCGCAACACCCGCCGCCTCCCAGAAAACAGAGAAAGCCCAAACAGTCCGGGAACGGTTGCGCGAGTTCAACACGTTCTGGGACAGCCGCTTCGAGGATCTCAAACCCGCTACCTGGCTTCAAACAACCTACAGGGATTTTAGCGCCGGATTGATTGTCGCTTTAACGGCGATCCCCATGGCCATGGGCTTCTCGATGGCCATGGGGATGCGGCCGGAACAGGGCATCATCGCCGGCGCGCTCGCCTGCGTGATTGGCCGCACCTTCGGGGGCTCGAAATATCAGGTCTACGGCCCCACTGCGGCTTTTATCCCGGTGATCGCGGGGCTTGTCCGCAAATATGGCGAAGCGAGTGGCGGCACGCTGGCCGACGCACACGGCTTTCTTGTGCTGGCGTCGATCATTGCCGGCGTCATTTTGATGGGCATGGGGCTTTTCGGTCTGGGAAAATACGCCAGACTGGTTCCAAACTCGATTGTCGTCGGCTTCACCGCCGGCATCGCCGTCGCCATTGCCGCCTCCAACATTGAGTCGGTTCTCGGCGTTTCCGACTTCTCCGAACTGCTCGGCGAAGACGCCGATATTCAGGGCGGCTTCGAGGCCACTGTAGCGTCGGTGTTTCAAAATCTGGGCAAAATAAATGGTTGGGCGGTGACGCTCGGCTTGCTCACCTTTGCGCTCACCAAGATTTTATTACGGATTTCGATTTTTATCCCGGCGCCGGCGCTGGCGATTGGCCTCTGCACCTGGCTGGCGGGAACCGTTCTGTCCAACAAGGGGCTGATCCTGGTTTGTGATTTGTATGGCGCAATCCCGACGAATTTCTTCGTCTTTACGCCGCCAAGCCTGCCGGCGATGAACGCCGGTGTGGCGTTTGATGTTTTCTATTATGTCGCGGCGATTGTCTTCGTGTCGGGCGTTGAAAGCCTGCTGTGCTCCTCCATGGCCGATCGTCTGGCCGATAATCGCGGCACGCCCTTCAACCCCAACAAGGAGTTTTGGGGACAGGGACTCGTACAGATCATCACGCCAATGGTGAATGGCTTCCCCTGTACCGGCGCGCTGGCGCGCACCGCCACCAGCATCAAGGCCGGCGCCGTCACGCCGCTGGCCGGCTATTTCAAAGGCGCGTTAAAACTTTCGCTTGCCTATCTCATTGCGGATTATCTTGAGATGATCCCGATGGCCTGCATCGGCGGCATTCTGCTCTGGGTCGCCTCCAATATGATCAAATGGTCGGAGATCAAGGAGGTTCTCAATCACAACAAATTCCATGCGTTGCTCATGGTATATACGGCGGTGATGGTGCCGGCCACAGACTTCCTCACCGGCGTCCTGACAGCGCTGATCCTCTATTTTGGCACACGCGGCTTCTTCGACAAAACCGTCTCGCGTCCGCAACCGCATCACAAAACCACTCCCGCCGCGCCTGCTGTCGCATTTCATGTTACGCCCGGCAAATTCCGTCATGTGCTGGCGCCTTTATCTCTGGGCCCCGAGGACGATTCTTTAATCGATTACGCCAAATTTCTTGTCGAGATTGGCGTCATTGCAAAACTGACTTTCATTCATATTCTTCCACACGGCTCAAAAAGCATGGCGTCTGTTGACGCAATTAAAGCCGCCAACCTCAAAAAGCTGCGTGATCGTTCCGCCGGCGTGATGGAAGACGCCAGCTACAGTGTGAACATTGTGGAAGGTGAAAGCCGGCTTGATACGCTCATCGCGCATATACATCAGGATAATTTTGACCTCGTTCTATTGGGTCACCGCGCTTCGACAGGCGGTCAACGTTCGCTGGCGCGCCGTTTGGCCATGGTGTCTCATGCTTCTGTCTGGATGGCTCCGGAGGGATGCACGCCAAAAATTTCCGGGCTCCTTGCCCCTGTCGATTTTTCTGCGCCATCGGCAGATAGCCTCCGGCAAGCGATTGGCGTCGCGCGACGCGCGCAGGCCACGAATGTAATCGCGCTGCATGTTTACTTCGATCCTTCCGTTCTGCGCTCTGAAGAGCATGACGAGATCACGCAGAGCGAAGAGTCTGCGTCTTTCGATAGTTTTCTGGAAGGCATTGACGCACAGGGCGTGTTGGTCACACCCATCTTTGAGGAAAGCAGCAACGCCGCTCATGCGATTTTGCGGCAGGCCGAAGCAAATGATACGGATCTGATTGTGATCAGCACCCGCGGGCGTAGCCGCGCCGCCATGTTGCTGCTTGGCAGCGTGACCTCGCAAGTCATGGCCGAGGCGAAAACGCCCGTGCTTGCGGTGAAACATTTTGGCGACAGCATGAACATCAAGGATGCGCTGCTATCGGGGCAAATCTGGCGCAAACCAGATAGTTACGCCAACTGATGCGCAGATTGGGGAAAGGCTGATGCCCCCGTCGGACCAGGCCAATTGCCGCGCCCGGAACAGGTGCGAGGCATGCCGCAAAAATAAACCACAATTTAACGTTTCTATCCTTGCGAGTAGAGGTGCGCGCAAAGGCGCAAGAGCGGGATAGCAGCGATGCTTCAATATCTTATCGCCGAAACCAGAGACTGTTCGCCCGTTCAGTCCAAGCGGATTTTCGCCGCCTATGAAGAAGCCTGGGATGCGATTGACCAGCATATGAAGCGGCGGGACCGGATCGGCAATCCGGACAAACTCGGCAAGCTGCTGCTCGACGCCATCATTGATCAGATGGACAACCATCTCGAACATATGGCGCTGGTTGACGCCTCACTGAAAAGAATGGGTTTCGCGCCTTCCCGGTGCGACGATTTTCTGGAAATCAAATACGCCGCCGCTTGACGGAGTCGAGAAACGCTCCTGATCCATTATTTATTTGGGCCGCTCTCGCGACAATATGCCACCTGCGGTTTGGCTGACTGCGACATTGGCGCGGATTGTCATTGAGGCCGACTTCCCTGCTTATCTGGCGGATAACAGGGCAACGAAATGATCCGCACGCCAATCATCAACGCATTTATTCTTTGTCTTCTGGCGACCGTTGTTTTGGGCGGCGCCATGCTTTTGATATCGCCGCCTCTTGCCCGCGCGGATATGGACCAAGGCGCCCTTCGCCATAGCGCGAACACCCGGTAGCGCCGCCCGCGCGCCTCCTCACTTGTGAGGCCGCTACTGGTTTACCGGCCAGTCGTTGTCGTGTTTTCATTCCAGAAACCAGGCGTTGTTCTGGTCATAAAACCCGCTGTTCAACTGCGGAATATTGGTCGGCAGCGGCACACATTTGAAGTTAACGATATCGCGACCCAACTCGTCCTTGCCTTCGTGCGATGTGACTACGGCGGCTTTCCGATACAGCAGGCAATGTTGCTGCGCCTGATCAGCGCCAATCGCGCGACCGCCATTGCCGCCGCCTTGCGACAAGGCGCAGGCCGAAAGCGCGGCGCAAGCGCCGGCCCAGAGACCCACATATATAAACCTCTTCACCAATAACATGCTCATGGACTCGTCTCACCCACACATGCGCGGACCTCTGCTGCAGGATATGACGACACAGGTTAATTATGGCTATTGCACGACAAGCGCGTATCATCCGCCTGAGCCATAGCTTCTGGAGAAATGTCCACTCCCTGTGATGACAATCGTCTCACCGCCAGATGACATCGGCGTTAACTGTTGCGCCAAAGAGATCAGACCACATCTGGACCCCATCTCCCTTCCATCATAAATTTCACCCGTTATCTTCAGATCGCCAAGCGGAGCCCCCCTGTTGATGGGCAAAATGTTCATCTTACCCGCCATTCTCGTCCTGCTTAGCGCAGGAGTCGCGCCGGCCCTTGCGGCGGGAGACCCGCAATCGGGCTGCATGGATGACGCGCTCAGATTATGCGGGGACGATATTCCCTTCATCTCAGAAATTGAGGATTGCCTCGAATCCAACATGCCGCAACTGAGCGCCAAATGTCGTAAAGAGTTTTCCGGACCCGAGTCGCGGAGCCTGTTGCGCGAAGAGGATTTCCAGTAGCGGAGCATGGCGTGATGGCGCCCGACGCGACATGACACTCACCGACGCCCAACCGCTGGTGCTTGCGGGCCGAGTCATGCCTCTTGGCGACCATGGCCGGCTCAGCGCCATAGACAAACGGCCTGTTAGCGGACCGTGGGGCGTCGGCGTTCAGGGGCTTGTCAACGACGCGCAGGCCAACCGGGCGCATCACGGTGGTCCGGAAAAGGCGCTGCATCATTACGCCCTTGATCATTATGCGGCGTGGATCGCGGAAATCGGCGCACATCCCCTGCTCGCAGCCCCTGGCGCATTTGGCGAAAATCTTTCCGCCGCTGGCTGGACTGAAGATAACATCTGCATCGGCGACGTCATTCGCTTCGGCGCCGCACGTTTGCAGGTTAGTCAGGGGCGGCAGCCCTGCCTGACGCTGAATCTGCATTTCAACCGGAAAGACATGGCGTTGCGGGTGCAACAGAGTGGGCGAACCGGCTGGTATTATCGCGTTCTGGAGACAGGAGTCGCAAAGGAAGGCGACCTTCTGCAATTGCTTGATCGTTCTCGACCTGACTGGTCGCTCGCGCGACTTAACAAGGTGCTCTATCATGATGTCCGAAACCATGACGCATTAACAGAGATGGCCGGCATAACCGAATTATCGCAAAACTGGCGCGAACTCGCCCAACGTCGCTTAAGTAGCGGGAAAACGGAAGATTGGACGCGGCGGCTTTATGGTCGGGACGTCTAAAGCCTGTCGTCCTTGCAGGAGAGATTGATCATGCAGCAGAACACGCCGCCGCTTGCGCATTGTCACACTCTCGGCGCTGTCGCCCTTGTCACGCTCGCCAATGAACGTAGCCGCAATGCGCTCTCGCTGGCGATGATTGATGCGCTCACCGAGCTCTTCACGCAACTGGCGGAGCGTCGCGATATTCATGTCATCGTGTTGCAGGCTGATGGCCCCGCCTTTTGCGCGGGCCATGATCTGCGCGAGCTGACAGCGCATCGAAAGGATGACGACGGCGGACACGCTTTTTATGCGCAAACGATGGCCGCCTGCTCGGCGCTGATGCGGCATGTCATCGCCGTCCCGCAACCGGTCATCGCCGCCGTCGATGGCATTGCGACGGCGGCGGGTTGTCAGCTTGTCGCTACCTGTGATCTGGCGGTCGCGGGCACGCATGCCCGTTTCTGCACGCCGGGCGTCAATATTGGCCTTTTCTGTTCGACGCCTTCCGTGGCGCTGGCGCGCAATATCAGCCGCAAACATGCAATGGAAATGTTGCTCACTGGCGATATTTTCGGCGCCGAAGACGCGTTGCGCTTTGGCCTTGTCAACCGTCTGGCCCCGGAAGGCGCCCGCGCGGCGGCTTTGGCTTTGGCCCAACAGATCGCCGCCAAATCACCGCATGCGCTTGTCATCGGCAAAGAGACCTTTTACCGACAGATCGACATGCCGCTTGCAGCGGCCTATGACCACGCCAGCGCCGTCATGGTTGAAAATATGATGATCGCTGACGCCCGTGAAGGGATCAGCGCTTTTCTGGAAAAACGCGCGCCGGTCTGGCCGAAAGAATAGCCCGCGCGTCCATTGAAGAAGTTTTGAGAAAGTCTGCCCGATGTCCGTCACGCTTCAGGAAAATCTCTTCACCGGTCCGATTGCGGGAGAATATGATCTACTGCGGTTGATGTGTCCCAACGCCGCGACATTGGCGCGGCGCATTGGTGAATTTATTGGCGGCTGGCGGCCGGGACAAAATCTGGAAGGTTTTGAGATCGGCTGTGGCACGGGTATCTGCACCATTGGTCTGCTGGCCGCTCGCGACAATCTCAAACTGACGGCGATCGACAGCGCGCCGCAAATGCTCGATCAGGCGCGGGTTAATCTCGCCAGCGACATCACCGCCGGCCGCCTGACCCTCATTGAAAAGGACGCGCTAACCGCGCTGCAAGCCCTGCCCGACGCGAGCATTGATTTTATCGCCTCCAATTACGCCATTCATAATTTTGACGACGCCTATCGCGCCCAAACCCTTACCGAAGCCTTTCGGGTGTTGCGGCCGGGCGGCGTGCTGATCAATGGCGATCGTTACGCCATTGACGACCGCAACGCCCATCTCACCGATACACAAAATATCGTGCGCGGCTGGTTTAAATTATTCCGACAGATCGATCGTCTCGATCTGCTCGAAGATTGGATCGTGCATCTGATGAGCGATGAATCACCAAAGATCATCATGTATTACGCGCCTTCTCTGGAGCAGTTGCGTCAGATCGGCTTTCGCGATGTCAGCGTCGATTTTCGTGACGGCGTCGATACGCTCATTCGCGCGACCAAGCCGCATTAGGCGGCGCGCGCAGATCAGCGATTTGCCAAACCCATGGAGTTGTCTCTCCTCGCATTGCTGGCTGCGCTGAACGCCGCCATCTGCCAGACCGCGACCGATCTTGGCACCAAGGCCGCAACGCGCGAAGCGGATGATCGGACGATCCTTGTTGCGCAATGGGTCCTGAGCGCCCTGTTGCTCATCCTTGTCACGCTGTTTTTTTATCCGGATCTGTTCGCTGCGCCGGTAGCCGTATGGCCGACGCTGGTCCGGCCGGGGTTCTGGCCGCTGCTGTTCTGGGACAGCGTCATAAACATCGTCGCCTATCTTCTCTATATTCGTGCATTTCGATTGGCAGACGCATCGCTTGTCGCGCCGCTCGTGCTGCTGACGCCGGTGCTGATGCTCATCACATCGCCCATCATGCTCGGTGAGCACACGCCGCCGCTCGGCATGGCGGGCGTTCTTTTCACTGTGCTTGGCATTGGCCTGCTTGACACCGGCGAGGCGAACCCCACAGGCGGTCGACGGCGATTGAACTTCATGGTTTTTATCCGTGATCCGGGCGCGCGCGCCATGATCGTCACCGCCGCGCTCTGGAGCATCGGCGCCAATATCGACAAGCTGGGCGTGCAGACATCGTCGCCGCTGATCTGGATCGCCAGCGTTACAAGCTGTATTGCCCTCTTTGCTTTGGTTTACTGGCTGGCTGGACCACGTCATCCGGTGACAGCCCATGCATTGCGTTACGCCTTTTTCGCCGGCGCGACCATGTCTTTCGGCAACACCCTTCAGATGTGGGCGCTCACCGTACTCTTTGCGCCCTATGTCATCGCGATCAAGCGTATCTCGGCGCTGTTCACCGTTCTCGCCAGTGGTCGGCTCTTGCAGGAAGAAACAGGAGGTCGCTTGCTCGGCGCCTCGGTGATGCTGGTTGGGGCAATCATGATTGCGCTGGGAAGAGAATAAACGTCGCACGCGCGGCGCTTAATCCTCCATCTTCAGCGCGGCGATGAAGGCTTCCTGTG
>SXGU01162355.1_pt1 | contig 10328 bp, 10 predicted proteins | sample 3174531 | NCBI WGS metagenome assembly SXGU01 (sample SAMN11356863, study PRJNA531348) | freshwater metagenome | isolation source: freshwater sample F1-140 | place: China: Fuxian Lake, Yuxi | collected 2017-12-25 | reverse complement strand
GGGCGCCAGATGGGGCAATTCGCCATTTGGCGACCTCAGCGGCGACGGGATCACCGACGGCGTCGACCTTGCAACGGTTCTCGTCGCATGGGGACCCTGCCAGTAGTCGTCGTCAGCGCGAACCCATCCACAGCGTCGCGTAAAGCACAAGCCAGATGACATCGAGTGAGTGCCAGTAGATGCCGCAGAGCACGATGCCGTTGTGACTCGCTTGGGTGTACCGCGATTCCTGCGCATTCCGTGCAACAACGCCTAGTGCAAAGAGCCCACCGAGAATGTGAATCACATGAAGCGCGGTGAGCACGTAAAAGGTCCACGCGTAGAGATTCTCTTCAATCACAACATGCTGCCGCCACATGGACCACCACGCTTCTCCCTGCAGCAGAACAAATGCGACTCCCAGCCAGTAGGTGGCGCTTGCCATGCGCGCGCAGCCGCGCTGGTCACCCGCACGTACACGCACGAGTGAGCGATGCAGCGTGTAACTCGACGCGAGAAGTGCCGCCGTGCTCACGAGCAGCGTGAGCGGCAATCCGGCGACATCCTTCCCACGCCACGGCGCGGTCATGTGCGGGTTGAGGCGCACCACGAGGTACCCAAGAATGCTCGCGGCGAAGACCACCGCCACCACGATCACAAAGATCCACATCCCCTGGCGTGCAGCGCGCTCGCGCGCGCGGGGATCAGTGCCGAAGGCGTCCCGGTCTGGATCGAGCGTCACCGCGACACTCCATCCTCACGCGCATGCCCGCTGCGAACGGGCTTGCACACTTAGGGGTTCATCCCAGGCTTGAACTGCGCAATTGGAGCTCCAGGCGCATTCGCGTCAAGCGTTTCTTGTGCCAACGGCGGGTTTCCTGTGTATTGACTTGCGCGGTATTGGCCAGTGTCAAGCACACAGAACGCCATCATGAGCACCACGAACGCTGTGCAACCGACGAAGACGAGCAGATTGAATGGGCGATCCCAGCGCAAGTGCATGAAGAAACTTGCGACAAGCGAGGCCTTCACGACTGCGATACCGATCGCTACCCAGATATTGAACTCGCCGATATCGATGTACCGCACAGCGACGGTGATGAATGTCAGCACCAAGAGCGCAGAGGCCGTCGCAATGAGCGTCGACACTGGAACGAGGTGACCAACGAGCGGGGTCGCGCTGCCGTGGTCGGATGTGTGAGGTGTAGACATGGTCAGTGGATGAGGTAGAAGAGTGGAAAGAGGAAGATCCACACGAGATCGACGATGTGCCAGTAGAGGCCAACGAGATCTACAGGGGTGTAGTACTTGGGACCGAAGTCTCCGCGGTGCGCACGGAAGATCAGCATGCCGATGACGACCATACCGATGACAACATGGATTCCGTGCAGCCCAGTCATCGCGTAGTAAATCGCGAAGAACATGTGCGTGTTCGGAGGCATCTTGGCGTCCTCAAGATGGGCCGAAGGAAGATCATGTGGAATGATGTCGTGCGATGCGCCGAGCGATGCGTTGACGGCGCCGTCGCTCAATCCGCTTGGCCCCGCGCTTGCAGACTTGATCGCTGACCCTTCAACAGGAGGGCGATCACCCACCGCTGGAATGCCGCTGCTCGCCGGGTTCGCAGGGACTGGGACGACTGCCGAGGTCGCGGCGGGAACATGGGCAAGGTGCGTTGCCTCAGCTTCGCCCACCGCGTCATGAGGCGGAACATAAAAGCTCGGTCCCCAGACGAGGTTCGCGTGAATCTTGTGGGTGTACTCGAAATACTTGATCACGAGAAAGCCAGCGGCCCCTGCCATCGTGAGCCACAGACAGATCACGAGTGCCGTCTGACGACCGCGCTGCGCAAAGTAGACGCCCAGCGCCATCGTCAAGCTTGAAACGATGAGCACTGCGGTGTTGATGCCGCCCATCGTTGTGTCGAGGTAGTGGCTCGCATAACTGAAGACCTCAGGGAATCGACTTCGCAGCACTGCGTACGCGACGAAGAGCGCGCCAAAAAAGAGCACTTCCGTGGCCAGAAAGAGCCACATTCCGAGCTTTGCGCTGTCGAACTGTTGTGCCGGCGTATCGAAATGATGCGCGAGAAACGGGTACTTCGCGTGCTCGCCCGAATGTGCGTGATCGCAATCGCCGTGCGAGTTTGCTGGCGCAGCTGCGTGACTCATGAATGGCTCCCTTCACTTGCGGCGTGCGCGAGTTCTGCCTTGTGGTCAACGATGTAGTTTTTCGTTGCCTCGTCCCATCTCACAACGGAGAAGTCGTAGCAGTTTCCGACATGCGGCACAGTGGCGAAATTGTCGTGTGGTGGCGGTGAGGCGCACTGCCACTCGAGACTGACACCACCCCAAGGATTGGATGGTGCCTTCGGACCCGACATCAAGCTCTGAATGAAGCAGGTCGCCGTCGTGAAGAATCCGATCGCCATGATGTACGAACCGATGGTCGAGATCACGTGATAGACCTGAAACTCCGGCTGGTAGTCGTAGTACCGCCGCGTCATCCCCTGACTTCCGAGCATGAACTGGGTGAAGAACGTCACGTTGAAGCCGATGAAGACAATGACACACGCGGTGCATGCCATTTTTTCGTTGTACATGCGGCCCGTCATCTTGGGCCACCAATGATGCAGTCCGCCAATCATGCCGATGAGGGCTGATCCCATCATCACGTAGTGAAAGTGAGCGACGACGAAGTAGGTGTCGTGCAAGTGCACATCGGTATTCAGTGTGGCGCAGTGAAGGCCAGTGAGGCCTCCGATTGTGAACAAGAAGAGGAACGACAGCGCGTACAGCATCGGTGCTGTGAGACTGATCGTGCCCTTGTAGAGAGTCATCGTCCAGTTAAAGGTCTTCACTGCTGAGGGGATCGCCACGCTGAACGAGATGAGCGAGAAGATCGTGTTCATCAGGCCGCTCTGTCCCGATGTGAACATGTGGTGACCCCACACGATGAACGAGAACATGGCGATCGCGATCGACGAGAACGCGATGAACCGGTATCCAAAGATCTGACGGTGCGAGTGAACGGCGATGATCTCGCTGATGATTCCCATCGCCGGCACGATCATGATGTAGACCGCGGGATGGCTGTAGAACCAAAAGAAGTGCTGGTACAGGACCGGATCGCCACCCATCGACGGATTAAAGATTCCGACATTGAGTACCCGTTCAACGATGAGCAGACAGAGCGTGATTGCGAGCACTGGAGTCGCGAGCACCTGAATGATCGCCGTCGAGTAGAGCGCCCAGAGAAAGAGCGGCATCTTGAACCACGTCATGCCGGGGGGGCGCAATTTGTGCACCGTCACGATGAAGTTGAGCCCGGTGAAGATCGACGAGAATCCAAGAATGAAGACGCCGATGAGCACTGGGATGACCCCACCTGTCGTCGTCGTGGTCGAGTACGGGGTGTAAAAAGTCCATCCTGTATCAAACCCGCCCGCGGCGAGCGAGTAGAGCGTGAACCCTGCACCTCCAAGCCACAAGAAGTACGAAAAGAGATTCAGCCTCGGGAACGCAACATCCTTTGCGCCGAGCATGATCGGAAGCACGAAGTTTCCAAGGGCTGCAGGAATGCTCGGGATGATGACCAAAAAGACCATGATCGCGCCGTGGAGCGTGAAGAACTGGTTGTAGGTGTCCGCGCTACAGATGGTGCGTCCGGGGGTCAGAAGTTCTGTGCGGAGCAACAATGCGAACGTCCCGCCAAGCAGAAACGACACCAGAACTGACCCCATGTACATCACGCCGATGCGCTTGTGATCAAGCGTCAGAATCCACGAGAGGAATCCGCGCGTGTGCGTGAGATAGTTGTCGGTGCTAGATGCACTGTCGAGAACATCGGCTCTTGGACTGTCAATCGTTGTCATAAGAAAACCCTTCTAATCGAAACTCCTGTAGTCAAATCAGTTGCCTCATGGCTTCGGCGGTGTCGTTGGAGCCTTCGTCCACGCACCCTTTGCATCAAACTCGTCGAGGTGCTGCATCATGCCAGTGATCGCCTCGACGCCGCGATCATTGAGCTGCCCCTTAAACGTTGGCATCACATTTCCAAACGGCGCCACGAGGTGCTTGCCTGGGTTGTAAATCGAATCTCGGATGTACTCCTCGGGGTTTGCGTACTCCTTGCCGGGTCCGATGAAGTCTTCATATCGCTTGCCATCGCTGAAGCGCGCGCCACCTGGTGTCGTTATGCGCGTCCAGATGCCCTTCCATGTTGGACCGAGCCCGTCAGTACCGTCGATCGAGTGGCACTGAGAGCAACGGGCGTAGATCTTGGGGCCGGCTTTGAAATACAACTCGTCATCTGAAATCTCGTCGAGCCATGCCGCCTGCTTCGTGAGCCACGCATCAAACTCTGCCTGCGGCAGCACCAAGACGCGACGATTCATGTTTGAGTGTCCGGTTCCGCAGTACTCAGCGCAGAAGAGGTGATATCCATCTCTTTCTTCGAGGCCTGTTGGAATGTTGCACTGAAACCAGAGCGAACTGACGCGACCTGGAACGATGTCCTTCTTGACTCGAAATGCTGGGATGTAGCAGCAGTGCAAGACATCGCTTGAACGCATCACGAGGCGCACCGGCCGATCACTTGGGACGACCAGATTGTCTGACTGCGCCCCGTTTGGATACTTGAACTGCCATCCCCACTTGAACGCCGCGACGTTGATGTCGTACGAATTCTTCGGAGCGGTGCTCAGATCGACATAGCCGCGGAATCCAAAGAAGAAGATCGCAATGCAAATGAGTAGTGGAATAATCGTCCACGAGAGTTCGAGACCTGTGTGGTGGGTGATTCCATCGGTTCGAATGCGAGTGCCCTTCTTGGCGTGGTACTTCACCACGAATGTGACCATCATTGCGACAACGAGCACGAAGAAGAAGTAGCAGACATAGTTGATGAAGTTGAACATCCAGTCGACATTGACAGCCTGTTCCGACGCACCAATGGGCAACCAGAAATCAGCTGGAGTGACGGTCGGCGGGGTCATGGTCGCGAGGATGGCAGGGGCGATGGAGAGCATGGGTGAGTCCTAGGCAGTCTGCGTCGAGCAGGACGCTGGTGCAATGGGAGCGAGTCGCGCGATGCGCGCTGAGCGACGAAAGAGATAGATCAGGCCACTGGCGAGCACAACGACGGTGATTGCTCCGCCGACCTGCATGACACGAAACGCAAAGAGCACATAACCCTCGCTCGATGGGTCATACTGGTGGCACCAGAGAATGAATCGATCGAGCGGCGTGCCGATTGTGCCCTCACCCGCTTCGACGAGCGCCATGCGCATGGTCGCGGGGTCGAACTTCACACCGTAGAGATAGCGAACGATTCGGCCGTCCGATGCAATCATCGCCAGCATCGCTGGGTGTGAGTACTCGCCACTTGGAAGCAGCTTGTATTGAAATCCGACTGCGTCGGCGATTGCAGCGGGGGCAGTCATGCCCTCTGCAGTTTGCACGGCAGTCAAGAAATGCACTCCCGACTCGGCGCCCGAGCGCGAATATTCGGCGAGGTAGCCCAACTTTTTCGCGTGGGCGAGTTCGCTTTGCTCAGAGGGGTTCACCGAAATCGACACGAGTTGGAAATCCGTTCCAACTGAGAGGTCAACCTTGGAGAGCGCGCGAAATCCCTCGTTGAGGACGAGCGTGCAGAGCATCGGGCACTTGTAGTAACCCATGTGCAGCATGATCGGCTTGCCATCTTTCAGAATCTCGCCGAGCGTTGTGGGCGAGCCGTCATCATCCATGAGTGGCGTGTCAAGCGGTACCTGCCCCCCGAGGTGCTCAATGATGTCGATTCCTTGAAACTCAGGTGCGACTGACTCGCCCGCAATTGGACGGTCACCCGGCGCAAATGGTGGCGCCGAGGATTGCGAGAACACGACGCTCGCAGCCAAAATGGATGCAACAACGATCACGGAGTCGAGGCTCCCGCCGAAGGGGATTGAGTCGCGACAGGAACCGCGGACTCCGCAACCAGCAGCTCCATTGCCCTCGCGATTGGGATACGGAGGCGCTGTTCTTCGCTCCCACTGTGTGAGGTCACTGTGTACTTCTGATAGACCGAGAGCTGGCCGAGTTGTTGTGCCTTGAGCGCCAGCTTCCACGCGTCCGGGGCTTCAACAACTTTGGTGTCGACCTCGATGGTCTCAAACCGGAAGTAGAAGACGCAAGTCGCGATCACGAGCGCGACCAGAATGATGATGCTCGAAAGCGAAACAACCCAAGTTGCACCAGCGACGGGATCGTCGATCTGAGTCGTGGTCTGGGATGAAGCTGCATGTGACATGGACGTTCCTTCAGGTAGGCAGTGTGACTGACACTCAGATGTTTTCGAACCGCAAACTCTCTTCAAGTCGGGGATCTCGCCGACACAGGACGGCGCCGCGCGCGAGTCGTCCAGTTGCACTCCCGATAAAGAGGCCGAGAAACCCAGCGCAAATCAGGTAGTTCACAGGGTTCGAGAGACCTGTCGAAGTCGCTTGGTATGCATGAGCCAATTGGTCGTAGGTCGTGAATGTGGCCACATCGTGCGGCACCACTGGCATGACCAGCCAGTAGATGTCGATCCATGCGAACGCGATCATCCAGAGTGCGCCAACCAGAAGCGTTGTGCGCCACCGCTTCGTCCAACGCGAGACAAAGAACAGAAATGGGATCGCAAAGTGCCCGAGGATGAGCGCCACGCTCACCATCGACCAATCACCCACCTGCCGCGCGATAAACCACACGGTCTCTTCTGGAAGATTGCCGTACCAGATGAGCATGTATTGACTGAAGGCGATGTAGGCCCAGAAGACGATCCCGAAGGCCCAGATCATCTTGCCGAGGTCTTGGTAGTGCTCAGAGTTGATCACTCCGCGCAGGTATCCAAGCGACTGCAGCCGAAGGCAGGCGATCGCGATTGCTGAGAATCCGCTCGCGCAGAGTCCCGCAAAAAAGTAGATACCAAACATGGTGCTGAACCATGCGGGTGAAAGCGACATGATCCAATCGAACGCCGCGAAGGTGGACGTAAGCGCGAAAAGAATCAGCGCGGGCGCCGCCATGAATCGCATGCGCTTCGAGATCGCAGGATCGCCCGTCTGATCCTGCGCCCGTGACGCCTGCAGGAACCACCGCGATGCGAGCCCCCAGAAGACGAAATAGATCGTCGCTCGAATGAGAAAGAATGTTGGATTCAGGTAGGCGCTCTTTGCAGAGACGACTGCCCCCTCAGCCGGCGATTCGGCAGTGAGATGAGACAAATCGGCCCAAGGCCAGACCAGCGCGAGCCCGTGGCCGCGCCCCTCCCACGAGTGATTTGTCGCGACGAGCCAAAACATCGGCACAAGAAAGAGCACCCAGAGCCACTGCAAGTTGGCTGCCTGCGCCTCAGCAACTCGGCGCACGGCGACTCCCCATCCTGCAGCTGTGATGTGCTGGATCAGCGTGAAGAAGAACGCACCGAGGGCGAGCGTCAGAATGAAGATCGAGTTCTGCAACCAGATCATCGCGAAGCCGTGCGCATCGGGTTGCTTCCACGCTTCGAAACACCCCACCAACAGCGCGATCCAGCCGATGACATAGGCCGTTCGCGAAACACGCGTAAGACGCGCGTCACCCAACACGCTGTGATCGGAAAGATCAGGATTGCAAGCCATGGTTGCACTCATGGGTCAGACTCCCCCCCGCTTGTCAGCGGGAACATCGTTGATCGAAGCGTTCTGGCTTCGTTGCAGAGCGCGCACATACGAGACGATCGCCCAGCGATCCTCGATGGGAATCTGCGATCCGTATCCAGCCATATTGCGAACGCCGTTTGTGACTGTGTTGAAAAGCTGCCCGATTGGTTGCACTGTGACGGCGGCATCGTGCACGCTCTTTGCTGCAACCCAGACGGTTCCGTTCACTGGTCCGTCGACATTCGAGACCAGTTCGAGTGCTCGCTGATTCACTGTTCCGTCACCCGCACCTGAATATCCGTGACAGGGGGTGCAATAGATGTTGAAGCGATCTTGCCCGCGCTGCAACAGGGCGAGCGTGAGGGGCACCTGCGCTGGGTTCGTTGTCGCCCACTGCCCGCCGACCGTTCCTTCATTGAAGTGTGTGTCTGCGTATGCCTCATCGCGCGCAACGGTGCCTGCGACCTGCGGGCGCTGCGAGCGACCATCCGCAAAGAGTTCGTTCTCGGATTGCGCCTTGAACTTGGACTGCAGATCCATGTCCTGGATGATGTTGATCGGAAGATTGGGGTTTGGTGTCGATCGCGCCTGCGCCGCGATAATCGGCGGCAGCATCGCGAGCAATCCAAGTATGAGCATGAAACACAGAATGACGCGTGGCATTAGCGATCCTCCACCACTTCAATGGACTTTGCGTTGAGGCTCTTGAGGAAAGCCTCGGTCTTGCTGCGCAGAAACTTTGGGTCACGCGCTTCGATCACGATAAAGAACCGATCATCCGTTGCACGGCGAAAACGGTTGTTGGCTAGCAGCGGATGCGAGAGACGTGGGAGTCCGTTGAGCAGCAACATCAACCCCGCCGCCGAAAGCGCGGACAAGAGAATGGTGAGTTCAAAGATGACCGGAACCCAAGCAGGAACGGACATCAGCGGCTTGCCCGAAACAAGGAATGGATATCCCGTGACCCAGACGAGTGCCCAGATCGATGTACCCGTCGCGTTCGTGAACGCTTGCAATGTGAAGCCCAGGGTTGCTCCAGTTGCGCCGGCGCCAAGCACGAGAAACGGAAGAATCGTGCGCTTGATTCCCATCGCCTTGTCGAGACCGTGCACTGCGAATGGTGTGTGACAGTCCCAGAATCGGTATCCCGCCGCGTGCACCTTCTTTGCAGCTTCCATGATCTGCGCAGGCGTTTCGAACTCGGCCATGATGCCGTAGGTGGCGGCTGGCGCCACACCCTGCGTCCCGCGTGGGCTATTGGGATGCGTCATCGTCGTCAATGTGAACTCCCTGTTGTGTGCGAGTGCGCATGCCCAGCGTGCGGATCGGCTTCGGGCATGACCGACTTGACTTCAGCGATCGCGATCATTGGCAGGTATCGACAGAAAAGAAGGAAGAGCACTCCGAACAACCCGAATGCTCCAACCATCGTGCCGATGTCCACCCACGTAGGAACGAACGCGTCCCATGACGAGGGAAGAAAGTCATTGGCGAGGCTCGAGACGATGATCACAAAGCGTTCGAACCACATGCCGACATTGACAAAGATGCTCAATATGAACATCAGCGGAATGCTCGTGCGCACTGCCTTGAACCAAAAGAGTTGCGGCGTGATCACATTGCAGCTGACCATGATCCAGTAGGCCCACCAGTATTGACCGAATGCGCGGTTGACGAATGCGAACTTCTCATACATCGCCCCCGAGTACCACGCGATGAAGAACTCCATCGAGTAGGCGTAGCCGACCATGCATCCTGTGAGCAGGATGATCTTGTTCATGTTGTCGAGGTGGCGAAGCGTGATGAGATCTTTCAAGCCGAAGAGCTGTCGCGCGGGAACGGCAAGCGAGACGACCATTGCGAATCCAGAAAAGATTGCTCCAGCCACGAAGTACGGAGGAAAGATCGTCGTGTGCCATCCGGGAACTTGGCTCACTGCGAAGTCGAACGACACGACGCTGTGCACCGAGAGGACGAGTGGGGTCGCGAGTGCCGCGAGCAAGAGATAGGCCACCTCGTAGCGGTGCCAGTGGCGCATCGAGCCGCGCCATCCGATTGCTGCGAGTCCGTATGCGAACTGCTGAAACTTGCCTTTCGCGCGATCTCGAAGCGTCGCCAGATCGGGAACCATGCCGATGTACCAGAACACCAGCGACACCGTGAAATAGGTGCTCACTGCAAAGACGTCCCACAGCAGTGGACTGCGAAACTGTGGCCACATGTCCATTGAGTTGGGGATCGGAAAGAGCCAATATGCGAACCACACGCGCCCGACGTGAATGCCCGGAAAGAGTCCCGCGCAGATGACGGCAAAGATGGTCATCGCTTCGGCGAACCTGTTGATGCCAGTGCGCCACTTCTGCCTAAACAGAAAGAGGATCGCTGAGATCAGTGTTCCTGCGTGACCGATACCGACCCAGAAAACGAAGTTCGTGATGTCGTACGCCCACATCACGGGGTTGTTGAGTCCCCACACTCCGACTCCTGTGAAGATGAGATAGGTGACGCAGAACCCGAGGAACCCGACCATCGCAAGGCAAATCGCGAAGGCGACATACCAGGCAAGCGGCGGCCGAGTCTCGGCGACGCGACAGACTTGATGCGTCACCTCACCAAATGAATGCATGTTGAGCACCAGAGGAGCCCGACCACTGGTCGGCTGCTCGGTGTTGTCAGTATCGAT
>SXGU01072935.1_pt1 | contig 10331 bp, 6 predicted proteins | sample 3174531 | NCBI WGS metagenome assembly SXGU01 (sample SAMN11356863, study PRJNA531348) | freshwater metagenome | isolation source: freshwater sample F1-140 | place: China: Fuxian Lake, Yuxi | collected 2017-12-25 | reverse complement strand
GGATGGACGGGCGAATTCACGCGCGAGCAGCAGGCGCGACCGCTCGCCGCCGGAAAGCGTGCCGATCCGGGCGTCGACCAGCTCCGGCTCGAACAGGAACTCCTTGAGATAGCCCCCGATGTGCTTGCGGGTGCCGCGCACGTCGATCCAGTCGCCGCCATCGGCGAGGATGTCGCGCACCCTTTTGTCTGGATCGAGCAGCCGGCGTTGCTGGTCGATGACGATGCCGGTGAGGGTCTTGGCGCGGAACACGCTGCCTTCGTCGGGCGCGATCTCGCCGGTGAGGAGGCGCAGCAGCGTCGATGTGCCGGCGCCGTGCGCGCCGACGATGCCGATGCGGTCGCCACGCATAACGCGGAAGGTGAAGTCGCGGATCACCGCGCGCTCGCCAAAGCGCTTGGTGACGCGAGCGGCGTCGATGACCATCTTCGTTCGGGAATCGTCATTGCCGATGCCGAGCTTGGCGATGCCGGGCGGGCCGAGCATGGCCGCGCGGGTGGCGCGCAGTTCGTTGAGCTTGGCGAGGCGGCCCTGGTTGCGTCGGCGGCGGGCGGTGACGCCGCGCTGGAGCCAGTGCAGCTCGAGCTTCAGCTTGGCGTCCAGCTTCTCCGCGATGCGCGCCTCCTCGGCATAGACCTGCTCGGTCCAGGCATCGAACCCGCCGAAGCCGATCTCGGCGCGGCGCAAGCGGCCGCGGTCGAGCCAGATCGTCGAGCGGGTGAGCCGGGCGAGGAAGGTGCGGTCGTGGCTGATCGCGATGAACGCGCCGCGGAAACGGGACAGCCAGTCCTCCAGCCACTCGATCGCGGCGAGATCGAGATGGTGGGTCGGTTCGTCGAGCAGCAGCACCGGCGGGTCCTGCGCGAGCGCGCGCACGATCGCCGCGCGCCGCCGCTCGCCGCCGGAGGCGGTGCCGGCCGGGCGATCCAGATCGATGCCGAGCTGCCCGGCGAGCGAATCCACTTCGTGCGCCGGCGGCGCCGGGGCGGCGAGCGCGAAGTCGCGCAGCGTCTGAAAGCCCTCCAGCCGCGGGTCCTGCTCCAGCAGCACCACCTTGGCGCCGGGCTGGATGGTCCGCCGCCCCGCATCGGTTTCGATCTGCCCGGCCAGGCAGCGCAGCAAGGTCGTCTTGCCGGCGCCGTTGCGCCCGATCAGCGCCAGCCGATCGCGCGGACCGACGAACAGGTCGAGGTGGCGGAACAGCCAGCCGGAGCCCTGAACCAGGCCGAGATCTTCATAAGCGAGAACGGGTGGCGGCATGGCCGGCAAGTAAGGGCACCCGCCATGTGGAGCAAGCGAGCGGGCGCCCCGCTCGTTCGCCAAGTCGCACGCTCAAGCCATCATGACCGAGGCGGACGAGCGAATTAGTTCCCTGATCTGCCGCCCGTTGCGATGAGTCGAGCCAGCCACTCGACCAGTCGATTGGACCTCACTGGCATAGCATCCGTGTTCTTCGCACGGTGGCGCGGGGCAGGGGGGAATGTTCGACAATGTTGATCGATGACGCGCGTCGCCACTGGCGGCGCACATGGTGTGCGGCATGTTAACCGCTGCTCTGAAGCCGACCTTAGGCGTGATCGGCCATCTTGCGCTCCAGCAAGGAGCCTTCCCGATGGACATGCCGCCAGCCGAAATCGTCGTCACCGCCACCTCCGCCTATGTCTGCACGCCGGTGGCGGTGCAGTCCGGCGACGGGCCGATCCACTGCGCGGAGGGTCGCAAGGTGACGCTGGCGGGGATTGCCGTGCGCCGCATCGACGGCGGCTGCAGCGGCGATGCCTGCCCCGACGCGTCCGGCGTGGCCGCGCGCGCGGCGCTCGTTCAGCTGGTCGGCGAGCGCAACGGCAGCTGGACCGCCAATGGCATGCGCCGGATCAGCGGCGCGCCGCTCACCTGCCGGCCGAGCGCCGACCGTTCCCGCAAGACCGACATGTGGTGCCACGACGGCGAAAAGCAGATCAATTGTGAGATGGTGCGCCTGGGCTACGCCACCATGCTCCGGGCCGGTTGGCTCGGCGAAGGCGCCGCGCGCTGCCGCTCGGACGACGAGGCGGACGGCGGCACGCAGCTGGCAATGCGCGGCACGCGCTGAAGCCGGCGGCGTTGCGGCGCGGCCGACCTATTGGCCGGCCGTCACCGTGTAATAATTCTTGTACTTGCGATGGTAAAAGGCGGGATCGCCATAACCCTGCGTCGCCTGCTTGCGCAGATCGACCAGGGTGAGCGCGACCCCGGCAATGGTGGCATCGGCGTTGGCGAGGATCTGCAGCGCCGCCTCCACCGCCCGGCGCGGCGTATCACGCCATCGCACGAGCATCGCCACCCGGTCGACGTGCCGCACCAGCAGCCGGGTGTCGGCCAGCGGCAGGATCGGCGCGGTGTCGAGGATGACGTAATCGTAGCGCCGCCGCAGCTCGTCGATCAGGCTCGCCATCGCGTCGGTGGCGAAATGGTCGCGGGGTGAGGTGGGCGCGGCCGACATCGACAGGTGGTGCACGCCGCTGCGCGCGTCGTGCGAGATCGTCTCGTCCAGCGTCGCCTCGCCGTTCAGCACCTCGATCAGGCCGCCCTTGGGGGCATGGCCGGTATAGCGGCTGACGGCGCGATGCCGCACGTCGCAATCGATCAGGATGGTGCGCACGCCGGACAGCGCCGCCACCGTAGCGAGACAGAGCGACGTCGTCGTCTTGCCCTCGCTCGGCAGCGCCGAGGTCAAAGCCACCACCTCGCTGCCGCCACCAGCGGCCGCGGGGCTGATCGCCGCGCGCAGGTTGCGGAACTGCTCGGCAAAGGCGGAGAGCGGCTCGGCCAGAATATAGTCGACCGGGTGCGTGACCTTGGCGCGCTCCGCATCCTCCTCGATCGTCTGAAGCGTGGCGATCGAGGGCAGCGCCTCGATGTCGAGCGCGCTCTCGATCTCGGCCGGCGTCGACAGCCGCGGATCGAGCACCGCGGCGAGCACCACGGCCGCCAGGCCGAGTGCGAGGCCGAACAAGGCGCCGAGCGCGAGATTGACCTTTAGATCAGGCTTCACCGGCCGCTGCGGCGGCGCGGCGTTGGCGACCACGCGGCTGTCGGCCTGCTCGGTCCCGAGCTTGGTCTGGGTTTCCTTGTAGCGATTGAGATAGGCCTCGTAGGTGGCGCGAACGGCGTCCGCCCGACGCTGCAGCTCGCCGAGCGCGGTCTCGGCGCGGGTGTTGCGGGCAAGGGCGCCCTGCGTGGCGCCGGCCGAAGCGCTGAGCGCTGCGCTGCGCTGCGCTGCCGCAACGGCCTGCGCGCGCGCTTCGTTGAGCTGCTGCTGGCGGGTCGCGGCGGCGGCGGCGCGGGCGCGCCCGGTCTCGCTGGCGACTGCTTCGTCGATCTGCTGCACGCGCGCCTGCGCCGCCTGATAGGCCGGATGGCGCTCGCCATATTTGAGCTGCGCCTCCGACAATGCCTGGCGCGCCGCCGCCTGCTCGGAACGCAGGCCGGCGAGCGAGCTCTGCGCGTTGGCGACGTCCAGCGTGCCGCCGGCTGCCTCGAGCGAAGCCAGCCGGCCGCGCGCCTCTGCTTCCTGTGCGCGGGCCCGGGCTACTTCCTGGTCGATGGTGGCCGCGGTCTGCTCGGCGAGAGTAGCGCCGTTGACGCTCATCAGCCCGTTGGCAATCTTGAACGAGTTCAGGCGGGCGTCGGCGTTGCGCACCTCCACCGCCATGCGCTCGACACGCTCGCGCAGCAGGTTGCTGGCCGAGGCGGTGGCCTCGCGCTTGGTCTCCTTCTGAAGCTCCACGTAATGGGCGGCGTAGGCATTGGCGATGCGCGCCGCCCGCTGCGGATCTTCCGCTTCCACCACCAGATCGATCAGATAGGTCTCGCCGGCGCGCCGGATATCAACCGCATCCTGCACCTTGGCGACGGACTCGGCGAGGCTGCCGCCGAATTCGGGATCGTTGCGAAGCTCGAGCTCATCGACGACGCGGCGCGCGAGCGTCCGCGATTGCAGCACCTCCACCTCGGTGTCGACGACGCTGGAATCCTTGGCCGGGAGCCCGGACATCACGTCGGCGTCGGGCGTGAGCGACTGTGTGCGCGTTTCGATCAGCACGCGCGCGGTCGCTTCGTAGACCGGCGTCTGGAACAGGCTGTAAAGCCCGGCGATCAGGATCGCCGCCGCGACGATCGGCACGAACAGCGGCAGCCGCCGCCGGAATGCGGCGAGCATCGCGTCGAAATTGACCGGTGAGCCGCGGAGCGTGGCTGCGGTCTGCGGATAATCCATCGGTTCGATCCTGTGTGGGCTGGCCCTGTCGGCCTAGCGCTTAAGCGTTGCCGACACGATAAAGCGCGCCTGGTCGAAGTCGAACACCGACAGCGGCCCGCGCGAATCCTGCTTCAGATAAGACAGTCGGCCGTTGACCTCCAGCGTCGGGCTCAGCCGATAGCGCGCGGAGCCGGCGAGCTCGTAACGCCGGTCCTCGCGATCGATCGTCTCGAAGTCGGAGTTCTGGTAGCGCGCCTCGCCGGTGAGGATGAGGTTGCGCAGCAGCTCGTGATCGACGCGCAGGCTCGCCTCCGTCTGGATCGGGCCTCCGGTGACGATCGCGCCCGATTCGGATACGTCGCGCGTGAGCTGCGCGGTGACGGTGGTGAGCTCGGTGGGGAACCACATCAGCTCGAGGTCGGTGTAAAGCCCCGAGGCATCGCCGAGCGGCTGCTTATAGCGCTGCCAGATATAGCCCACCGCAGCCCGCACGCGAATGAGCGGCGTCGGGCGGAGCCGGAAGCCGAGATAGAGATAGCCGCCGTCCGAATCGCGATCGACGGTGATGATCTCGTCATAGCGCCGCTGATTATAGGCGCCGCCGAAGAACAGCTGGGTGTCCGGCGTGAAATCATAGCCGACCCGCACCTGCGGCTCGACGCGCGTGTAGTCGCGGCCTGTCAGCACGAAGATCTGCGTGGGATCGCTCCGCCGCCGCGCATTGTCATAGGTGAAGCGGGAGATGTCGGTCCGCAGCTGGGTGCGCAGCCGCCCCGACTGCGTGTCGAACAGGACGGAGCCGAAGAAGCGGTCGAATTCGACGGGCTTGCGGGTGTCGATCGGCGCGAAATTGGAGCCGCGGTCCTCCACGAACCGGCCGTACTCGGCCGCGACCCTGATCTCGGTGTTGCGGCGGAAGTCGATCTGGCCGTTGATGCCGGCCCAGATCTGCTCGGTGCTCTCCGTCTCGTTGCTGGCATAAGCCTGGATCAGCGACCGGGCATAAGCTGTCAGGCTGCCGCTCGCCCAGTCGGTGCTGGCCGAGATGCGCGGCGCGAGCAGCACGCCGACATCGTCGATCTCGTTGTCGGGCGTCGCGAACAGGTTCGAGTTGTAGAGGCCACCGATCTCCAATTCGGGGAACAGCAGGAAGTTGCCGGCGCGCACGCCGATTGGCTCGAACGGCGGCTGGCGACGATCGGTGACCGCGATTGGCCCGGTATCGAGCCGATCGTTGAAGGTCGTGAAATCCTCGTCCGGAATGTCCTGGGCGAGGGCCGCGGTGCCAGCGCCGAAGAGGAGCGCCGCAACGGCTCCGTGAAGCACGCGGCGACAGGCGGAGTGGCGCATGGCAGGTCCGATCAGAAATAGCGTTCGAGGATGCGAACGGTGTCGCCGGGTCCGACCTCCAGCGCCTGGTCGGCGGCGACCCGCACCTCGCCGTTCGCGGCCGCGCGCTTCAGGGCCACTTCACGCAAATTGGCGCGGTAGGTGTACCCTCCGGCGATCGCCACCGCCTGACTCAGCGTGAGGCCGCTGACATAGGGGTAAGTGCCGGGGCGGTTGACTTCGCCGAGGATGTAGAAGGGGCGGAAGTTGATGACCTCGGCCGAGACCCGCGGATCGCGGTAGAAACCCTCGCCAAGCTTGGCCTCGATGAGCTTGCGCGCATCACCGATGGTCAGCCCGCCGACGGGCTGAGCGCCGATCAGCGGCAGCGACAGGGTGCCGTCGCTCGCGACTTCGAACTCGCCCTTGAAGCTTTCATCGCCGTAGAGCGCGATCCGGACCTTGTCGCCGGCGCCGAGCCGATAACTCTCGCTGCTCACGGCGGCCACGGGCGGGACGGAAGCGGAGGACGGCGGCAGCGGCGACCCGGCGCAGGCGGCGACCGCCAGGCCGAACACGAGCAGCATCAAGCAGGTGAGCACACGCGACACGAAAATCCCCCACATCTCTTCTCAGGCTGGCGCGATCACAGCGGGCACGATCAGCGCCACCGCATATGGCGAAACCCTCTATCATGCGTTGCTGCCGCGCGAAACCGTGCGTTAAGCCTTTTTCGTGGACGCGTCGGGAATTGCCCGCAGCCAGCCGGTCACCGCATAACGCGGCGCGCCCGCGAGCGGCGTCACCATCGACACGTTGTGCGGCTGCCCGACGCTGAACAGGGTAAGGCTGTTAAATGCCGGCGTGAAACCGCGCGCGACATTGCCGTCGCGATCGAAGAACAGCAGCAGTCCGCCCCAATCGGCACGCCACTCGGGTGTGAGATTGAGGACGTAGGCGGCGCGGCGTCCCATCGTATCGACCCGGTCGTCATGAGTGGTGAGGAAGTGGCCCGGGCGGTAGCGGCTGGCATGCGCGTCGCAGAACGCCGCATCGCCCGCGCCGGTGACCCGCCGCAGCCAGTCCATCATCGCTCCGCCCGACATGAAGTCGGCAAAGGCGGCGAGCGCGGGCAGAACATCACCGCGCTTTTTTTCGGCGTCGCCATACCGGATCGTCTCATAAAGATACTGGAAGCCGTAGCGACCGCCGGCGCCGACCGCTTCGTCGAGCTTGGCGCGGCGTTCCGCCGGCCAGCCGGCCACCTCGTCCGCGACGAAGTCCACCACCGTGTCGCCGCGATTGGCGGTGAGCTTCCAGCCGCGTGCCTCGGCCAGGTGCCGGCGCAGGCCGGTAGCCGCTTCGGGATTGAGAAAGTTGCCGATTTGAACCCGGCCGTGCTCGGAGAAGCGGGCGGCGATCGGCTCCGGATCGAGCGGCTGAGCAAGGTCGAATTGCATGCCGGCCGCTATAGCCAGCTGTCCCCAAGTAAGGCCAGCGGGTCGCCATGGAACCTTTTGGGACAATGGATCCGACGCGTTAACTTTCTGTTGACACAACCTTTTTTCTGGACGACTGGACCGCATCCAGGACCGGCGCAGCTGCTTTTCGGGCGACGCTTCGGCATTGGACTGCGCTCCGGTGGCGGTACGCCGGGCGAGGGGTGGGGCATCGATTTGATCCAGCGGAAGCGACTCGGTGATCGTGCGGCGACAGCCCGCCCGATCGCTCGTCACCGCATGCCGGGTCGCTCGAGGCCCGCTGCCCCCGCCCGACGGATCCGGTGCTTCCGGTAGCCGAGACGCCACCACGAAATTCTTAGGAGATAGAGATGCGCGAGAAGCATTATGAGGACGGATACGAGCCGGATCTGGCAGTGGACCGCCTCCAGCTGGACGACCTGGTCTACAATCCGCTGCTGAGCGAGGGCATCTCCGTTGACGGTAACGGCGGGTCGATTCGCAACAAGCCGGTCTTTACCGTTGATGAAGCCGCCTTCTATCTCAATCGCGGCGACCCCAAGGCGGGCGCCACCTACGATCCCAACAATCCGACGGCCTTCTTCGAGCCGAACACCGGCGCGCAGTGGGCCGGCGCCCAGGGCGGCCACAACGGCATCTACGACGCCTTCTCGAAGAGCTATGTCCCCGGCCAGCCGCTCACCGAACTGACCTTCGGCTTCTACGGCAGCCGCGCCGACATCGACCCGGCTTATAATTTCATCGGCGGCAACGCCCCGGGCCGCCGTCGTCTCGACGGCTTCTCGGCCTTCAGCGAGGCGCAGAAGGCCGCCACCCGCGTCGCCATCGACGCGTGGGACGAGCTGATTCCGGTGCAGTTCCGCGAAGTTGCGCCGGCCAATGCCGACATGAACTTCATGAACACCACCACCGGTCCGGCCCAGGCCTCGGCCTATCTGCCGTACAATTACGGGCCGACCTTCGCTGGCGTCGCCGGCGACGTCGCGGTGAATCCGGCGCAGGCGTCCAACCAGGTCTTCGCGCCTGGCCAATATGGCCTCACCACCCTGGTGCACGAGATCGGCCACTCGCTCGGTCTCGAGCATCCCGGCCGCTACAATTTCGGCCCAGGCTTCGCCGTGACCTACGACAACGGTGCGGATTATTATCAAGACTCCAACCAGTATTCGATCATGTCCTACTGGGACTCGGAGGAGACCGGCGGCAATCACGTCGATTGGGCGCTGCTCACCTATCGCTATCCGGCAACCCCGCAGGTGCATGACATCGCTGCCGTTCAGCGCATCTACGGCGTCGACACCACCACCCGCACGGGCGACACCACCTACGGCTTCAACTCCAATGCCGGCAAGGACGCGTTCGACCTGACCAAGAACCCGACTCCGGTGTTCACGATCTGGGATGCCGGCGGCGTCGATACGCTCGACCTGTCGGGCTACAACACGCCATCCGTCATCGATCTCAACCCGGGCGAGTTCTCCTCGGCCGGCGGCCTCAACGAGACCGAGATTCCGACGCTCGCCGAGATCAACAGCCGTCGCGCGGCGGCCGGCCTCGGGCCGCGCAGCCAGGCGACCTACGATCTGTATCTCGACCTGTTCGGTGAGTTCTACACCAACGGCGCGATGACCAACAACATCGCCATCGCTTACGGCGTGACGATCGAGAACGCCAAGGGCGGCGGCGGCGACGACCTGTTCCGTCCAAACGACGTCGCCAACGTCCTCACCGGCAATGGCGGAACCGACACGGTGAGCTACGAGGATGCCACCACCGGCGTCACCGCCTCGCTCGCCCGCCAGTATCTGAACTCGGGTCTGGCCGCTGCCGGCGACAAGTACGTGTCGATCGAGAACCTCACCGGGTCCGATTTCAACGACATCCTGCAGGGTCTGGACGCGACCAACAACGTCCTGGACGGCGGCGCCGGTAACGACTCGATCTTCGGTGATCTCGGCAACGACACGATGATCGGCGGCGAGGGCATCGACACGGCCGATTACTCGTTCGTCACCACCGGCGTGAACGTCTCGATCGGCCTCAAGGGCGCGCAGGACACCGGCACCGCCGGCATGGACACCCTGTCTGGCTTCGAGAACCTGTCGGGCTCGCGCGGCAACGATCGTCTCACCGGCACCCGTGAGGACAACCTCATCAAGGGCGGCGCCGGCAACGACTATGTCAATGCCGGCGAGGGCAATGACGTGGTCCAGGGCGACGACGGCGACGACGTGCTCGACGCCGGCCTCGGCGACGACGCGCTCGACGGTGGCATCGGCACCGACACGGCGGAGTACGGCACGATCTTCACCAGCGTGCGGATCGACCTCAACCAGACTGGTCGCCAGAACACCGGCGGTGGCGGCAACGACATCCTGCGCCGGTTCGAAAACATCGGCGGCTCGCGCGCCGACGACGTTCTGATCGGCGACGGCAACGCAAACCGCATCTCGGGCAACAGCGGCAACGACGTCATCAACGGCAATGGCGGCGTTGACTTCCTGCTCGGCGACAGCGGCGATGACACGCTGAACGGCGGCGCGGGCACTGACACCCTGGGTGGCGGCGCGGGCACCGACCGCTTCGTGTTCACCTCGTTCGATGGTGACCGTGTGGTGGATTACGACGTGGGCGAGGTGATCGACCTGTCGTCGTTCGGACGGATCGCGTTCCGCAGCGTGGTCAGCGGCGGCCGCAACACCCTGACGTTCGACACCGACGGCGACGACTTCTTCGACGACGGTTCGATCATCCTGACGGGTGCCGGGCATGCCAACCCGGTCCTGTTCTTCGGCGACGTGGTCAACTAAGCCGATAGGATCGACAAAGATCGGGCCGCGCTCCCCCGGGGAGCGCGGCCCTTCTTTTGTCGAGAACGAGAGAAAAGCGCGCGTTCGGCGCGCGTTCGATCAGACGCGGTAATAGTCGCGATACCAGGCGACGAAGCGGCCGAGGCCTTCTTCCAGCATCACCTTGGGCTTGTAGCCGGTCAGCGCGTGGAGCTGCGACACGTCGGCGAAGGTCGCGGTCACGTCACCCGGCTGCATCGGCCGCATCACTTTCACCGCCTCGCGCCCGAGTGCGCGCTCAAGCGTGTCGATCATGTCCATCAGGCCGACCGGGTGACTGTCGCCGATGTTGAGCACGCGGTGGCCGCCCGCGGCCGGCGGGTTGTCGAGCGCGCCGATCACCCCATCGACGATATCATCGACATAGGTGAAGTCGCGCGCCATGCGCCCCTCGCCGTAAACCTCGATCGGCGTGCCGGCGAGAATGGCCTT
>SXGU01361560.1_pt1 | contig 10332 bp, 8 predicted proteins | sample 3174531 | NCBI WGS metagenome assembly SXGU01 (sample SAMN11356863, study PRJNA531348) | freshwater metagenome | isolation source: freshwater sample F1-140 | place: China: Fuxian Lake, Yuxi | collected 2017-12-25 | reverse complement strand
GTGTCAATCAAGTTGACCTTGATGTTCTTCCCATCGCCTTCGGCGTATGTGATACCGGCTTCATTGATCCCTGCCCACTCAACGGTCGTCGCAGCTGAAGTGATTGTGATCCCTTTTTCGCGCTCGAGTTCCATGTGGTCCATGGTTGCGCCGGCGCCGCCGCCTTTTACGTCTTCAATTTTGTGGATTTTGTCGCAATAGAACAAGATACGCTCGGACAGCGTTGTCTTACCAGAGTCAATGTGGGCTGAGATCCCAATGTTCCTGGTTTTTGGCAAGTTTTTCATCTGCACTCCAAAAGGTAAGTAAAAATAGGTCTTAGGTCATTTTTATAAGTCTGCATCATAATGGGAGCCCCTCGGACAGTCAATTTTTTTCCCCGCCGTCTTTGTCTTTTTGATAGTTGCCAAAAGCTGTTTTTTAAACGATTTATTTGGGGATGAACGTGAAAAAGGACTTAGATAAATCAACACTCTATGAGGCGGTGAAGACCCTCGTGGAGAACCCGGCTAAGCACATCCTCCTGGACCAGCAGAAGCTCTTCACCCTCTTCAGCATCGCCTTCCAGTACATACTCTTCAGGTCAACTAAGAACCCGGGCCACTACATCATCCGCATCGAGGACACCCTCCTGGCCGAGAAACTCGCCCGGAAGGCCAAGGACGAGACCACTCGGAAGTTCCTGGGCCGGCTGATCATCCCGCGGCGGCTCGCCTACGGGAACTCCACATTCCATCTGGATTACTTTCCCCTGGTCACCTGGGGGATCACCAAGGACCTTCCCAAGCAGAAGATCCAGGGTGCCATCATCGTAAAGAACACCTCCCACAACCCCCTCATCGACGAGACCGATTTCCGGCACGTCACCCAGGACGAACAGGCCATCGAACTCTTCGGGAAGGACTACTACCTGAGCTCCCTCATGGACATCGCTCCGAAGACCATCACCATCGCCTTCGACGAGAAGTACGAAGGGGTGGAGCCCATCCGGTTCCCGTTCATCGAAGAGCACTCGGAGCGAATCGTGGACGGGGTGAAGATCTCCGACGATGTCCAGTTCGAAGACGACTGAACCTAGGTAAGCTTTGGCGCTGTTTTGACTCTGAACAGCTCAAAGGCACATTGAAACCGGTGTGCCGGACATTGGTGCAACAATAGCACCAGCAGCCTTCCCGATCTGAGTTCTGAGAACCTAGTCAAAATCAATCTTAGAAATTTTTTTCATCGCAGTTTCCACTCGAGAGTTTGTGATTACTGCTTGTAGTTGTCGTACCGTGCCGGTCAGTTATGGCACGGATGTTGTATCTCAATCTTCTAACAATTGAATGCACAAGTTGATGGAGTCACTTTGCACCATCGCCACTCGGCAACTTTCACAAGGAGAAAGCATGAGAAGATTTTTTTTACTGGCCCTCGTTCTGGTTTCAATGGTTGCCCACGCGCAGAGACATGATCCGAGAGATTCGCAGATCGAGCAGTCCATCCATAAAAAGATTGAACGCCTCCAGCGGCTCGTGAACCGAGGGGAGCTCATGCAGCTGAGCCAGTATGAGAAGCAGACCCTCGAGAGTCACCTGCGGTCGGCCGTCCAGCTCCTCCGCGATGACAACCAAGGCCCGGGCCCTCTCCCGGGAGGCCAGCAGAGCTCGGCGTACCTGCGGCTCTCGGTCGACCGGCAGATCCAGCTCCGGATCGACCGGAACGGAATCAGCGTGGTGAGTAGCGACGGCGACTACCGGACAGGTCTCCGGGAGCAGTCCGTGAGCCCGAGGGCTTCGTTCTTCAGCATCCAGAGTGTGCAGATCATCCCCCGCGGGGCCACTCGCGTGAGCTACGGCTACAGCGTTCAAAACGACCGGCACGGGTCCTACATCCTCCTCACCTTCACCGACCCGGCCGGGGGCGCGGGCGAGGCCATGGTGGATGTCCTCTGGAGATAAGCTAGTCCTAAGGGCCCCTCTCCGGAGGGGCCCTTAGTTCCTGGCGAGGTCCTTCTTCAAATCTTCCTTCAGCTTACTCAGCTCGAGGAACCTCTTGTCGGTTGCTTTCTTTTCCGCCTCCGTTGCATCAGGCCCCAGGAGATCGGTGTGGAGGACCTGGTCCCGGGGACCGGTTCGGCTCTTCCGTACTTTCTGCGCGAAGGCCCGGTCGATGATGGATCTGATCTCCGCTTGCGTCTTACCGGTAAGGTCTTCCGGAGAAACACCGAGGACGGCGAGGTTCTTAAGCGTCGTCGGGTTGTACCCCGGCTGGGTCCACGTGTTCCTGGCCCCGGGGGTCTTCGGTCCGAGGAAGCCCCAGTACTCGGGGACGTTGTTGAGATTCTTCCGCCGGACGTTCTTCGCCCTTCGTTTCCGACCGTGGACGTCGGTGAGGACCGTCTCTCCCGGGAGGGTGTCGATGAGGTTGATGTCCAGGATGAGGATGGGGGCGTCGTTCCTGGTCCTCACACTTCCGTAGGCCTGGCCCGCCTCCATGTAGGAGGTTCCTTCCCGACCTTTTAGGCCCTGGAAGTTCGCGAGTCTCGGGTCGAGGCTTCTCCCGGACTTCCAGTCATTGAAGCTATTCTTGAAGCCCTTCCAGTAAGATTTCGCGCTCGGATTTGCCTCGGGAGCCGTGGGGGAACGATAGAGGGGATGCTTCCGGTACTGCTCCGGAGTCATCTCGCTCACGAAGAGCGACTGGCGGAAATCGTCCCTGACCTTCTCAAGGTCGAGTAAGTGGGCCGTCCCGGCTTCCCTAACCACAAGGACCTTCCTCCCGTCTCGCAGCTCCTCGGAGACTCGACCGATGACCACCTTCCCAAACGAGGGCTTGTAGATCACGTGCTTCCCGACCAGTTCCCCGGGGCCATCGGTGGAGCTGAGTTTCTTCCATTCCCCGAAGCCCCCTTTCCCCTTAATGGAAGCGAAGGTTCCCATGTTTCCGTTGAAGGAGTGTACCGCTCCATCGGCGTCGACCAGGTCGATCCCCGCACCGTATTCATCGATCGCGAAGCCTTCTACGGTCACGGTCTCCTGGGGGTTCCTCTTGTTGAACGTGATCTGGAAAAACTGGCCGACGTTTGACCTGCCTCTACTGATTTCTTGGACCCCTCTCACCGGCACCGGGTAGCGGAGAGTCACCACGGGTCCCGACGTATCCGCTCGGAGCTCGGGGAGGGGGAACTCTATCTTCGGGCCTGTGTACTTATGCTTCCGCAGCTCCTGCTGCTTCTTTCGGATTCGGGAAACGGCGTCGAGGATGTCTCGCTTCTCCCGGATCACAGTTGCGAACTCCACGACCATGGACGCGCGAACCTGCCGGAGGTTACGGAGCTGCGATTTCGCGAAGTCCACTGCGGGGCCTAGGTAGTCCGGATCCTTTTCTTTAATGCCGGAGATGGTTTCCTGGACGCGAAGTTCGAACTTTTCCTGTGGCTCCTCCGAACCCTTGCTGAGGGTGAAGCCCGGGACGCGGACCTGATACTTCGGCGCCGGCGGGCTCGCTCCGGGACTGGCCTGGACCTCGAGCACCACCGTGAGGTTAGCGTATCCCGCCTTGACCTGGTTCGCCTCCTCGTAGAGGAACTTGGCTTCGTAGGTGAGGGTGTTTGCATCCATCGCGGCCAAGACGTGGTCGATGTTCTTCACATCGGAGAACGACAGGATCATGGCCTCGACGAGGGCCTCCCGCGCCCGCTCTTCGTTGATCTCGATGTTGAAACTCTTTACGTCGTACCGACCCGTCACCGGGTCCTTCTTCGGGATGAGGCGGGCCGGATTCGAGAGCGCGTTTAGGACCGCCGCGGCTTCCGCGATCCGGACGTCCGTTTCGTTCGTCATCCGGTAGCCGGAGTAGTAATCTTCCCCTTGCATTTTCAGGTACATCTTCAGGTACTCGGCTCGCACTTCCGGGAAGCGCGCGAAGAGAGCTTCGAGCGTAAGCTTGTCGGCGGGAGCGCCGGGGAGGACGCCCCCTTCATGAGCGTAGAAGGCGATCACTCGCTGGGCCTGCTCGGGTTTCACCCTTGGGTTCACGTGGACCGCCCGGTCCAGGGTGTGGTGGAGGACTTCGTGGATGTCCAAGAGGCCCAGGACCTGTGCGAAGTACTCGCTCCACTCAGCGCCCATCACTACTTTCCTCTCCTCGAAGCTGGACAGGCCGTTGAAACCCTTTGCGCTTGCTGTGCTCGGATCGACGACGAACGAACTCCCGGAGTCCTCGACGACGACGCCGTCGAGCCTGTAGCGGGGAGCCTTCAAGAGGCTAATCACCTTCCCTAAAATGTCCTTGGACCCACTGGGCGCCCGGACGATCCGCAGCCGCTTCGCTCCTTCGGCGCCGAGCTCCCCCGGAACGCTCTCTACCGAAACCACGTAGCCACGCGCCCGGAAGCTATCTGCCAAGGCTTCGACGTACTGAGCCTCGAGTCTGACCGAGTGGATCTTCCCTATGGCCAGGGCTTTCTGATGTGTGATCTGATCGATCTCATGTATTTTCTCGGGGTCGAGCTTCTTCTGGCTCACCGGAATCTCGAGCGTCTCGTCGGGCCTGGCAAGGTTGCGAAGGCCTATGGCCATGTCCTCGCCCTGGCCCGTGCCATCGGTGACGACCTCCCAGAGGGACCCTTCGTGGGTGAGTCTCTGGCCAAGTTTTATCAGCGAAAGGTCATCGATCCCGAGCTCCGGCACCCACTTGCCGAGCTTGAACTCGTCCTCCATGGCAGGCCCCTCGTCGCTCTGGACGAAGGTCGCGATGTCCTTCTTGCACTTCTCCAGATCGATCGCACTGGAGTTCTGGACCCAGAAGAGGATGAGGAAGAGATAGCCCGGAGACAGCTTCGGCATGGAGACTTGGTCCTTGGACTTTTACATGTTTACCTAGCGTTCTTGTCGGTTTTTCAATAGCGAATCTTGAGCCCCGCCGGATCCCTCTTTTCAGGCAGTTAGTTCCACTTGTTTGTAAATGAATCAGACACCCACTCGTAACTCTTACCGCTGGTCCCCTTCCGGGGCTTGAAATCTGAGATGATCCGCCCATGAAAACAATCTTATCCCTGCTGCTCCTCGTGAGTTCTCCTTCCTTCGGTCAGACCAAGGGAGATTACGTGTCCGAGAAATGGGTCGTCGAAGCTCGCACCTCGTCCCAGGACGGGAGACAGGAAGCTCCCCTTTTCCGGAAGGTCTCCACCCATCCGGGCCTCGAGGCCTGTGAAGAGCTTCAGCGAGAGGCCCTAGCCGATGTGGAGTTGCCACCGGAACTTGGGGTGAAGGTCATCCTCCTGGACATCACCTCCGAGCGCTCCGAAGCTCTCCGGAAGCTCTTCACGAAGAAACGGTACCAGGCCCTGCTGGAAGGATACTACCGAGGGCTCCCGGGGAAATCAGAGACCACGGCGAAGGCCGAGCTCCGGCTCGAGGTGCTCTGGCTCGACCCGGCCTCCGGAACTTCCCGGCTCATGGCCGCGCCGGAATGCCGGATCGTCACCGCCGAAGAACTCGCGCTGAAGCTGAGTCAACTTCGGAACTAGGATTCATCCCAGGGTCTTCAGTTTCTCGAAGATCTTCGTGAGCCGCCGCTTGATCTCTTCGAGCTCGGGCCTTGTGAGCTGGAACCCGTGGGAGAGGCGCAGGCCATTCTTCGCGACCTCCGTCAGCCCCTTCTGGAGGAGGATGGCGCTCGGCCTCGCGGCCCCGCTCGAGCAGGCGGACCCGGCGCTGAGCTCGAGGCCCTGCAGGTCGAACATCGCCAGGGCCACGTCCGACGGGAGCTTCTTGAGGTAGAAGTAGATCGTGTTGCTCGCCCGGCTGGAAGCGGCATCCAGGACGAGGCCACCGATCCCGGCGAGGGAGTCCCGGAGAAAGTCTTCGAGCTCGGTTCGCATCCGGACGTTCTCCGGAACATCCACTTTGATCAGATCTCCCAGAGCGAGGTAGATGCTGTGGGCGCTCGTCGCCGACTCGGTCCCCGAGCGCATCGCCGACTGCTGCCCGCCGCCGGTGAGCAAGGGCTCGAAGGGCACGTCCTTGCCGAGGAGGCTGAATCCGATCCCCTTCAGGGCGCCGAACTTGTGGGCGGAGAAGGTCCAGATGTCTCCGGCCTCGAGGCGCTTCCAGTCGGGGATCTTCCCCGGCGCCTGGACCGCGTCGACGTGGAGGTAGAGGTCCTTGATCGCCTTGAACCTCGAGAGGTCTCCGAGCGCGGAGACGAGTCCCGTCTCGTTGTGGACCCAGAGGTGGTGGTAGAGGATCAGGAGCTCGGGGTCGTTGTCCTTCTTGTCCTGGATGGCTTCGAAGTTTTCCTGGTGGAGGTAGGTGAGGTTCCGGTCGACCCGGAGCTCGAGGAACTTCACGTGGGGGCCCAGGAACTTCTGCGAGAGAGAAGTCACCGCCGGGTGGTCGATGCGAGAGTGGCAGATGAGGAGGTTCCTCCCCTCCTTCCGCGCCGTCTCGCTGAAGGCGGCCGCGAAGGTCAGGAAGGCCTCCGTCGCACCGGAGTGGACGAAGAGCCTCGTGTCCTTCTCCGATCTGCTGAAGACCTGGTAGATGAAGGCCCGGGCCTCGTTGATGATCTTCCGGGCGGCCTTCCCGCTGGAGTGCTGGCTCGCGGGGTTGGCGAAAAAAACTTCGCCACTCTTCAACCAGCTGAGCACCGATTGGGAGAGTGGCGAAGTTGCATTATAGTCGAGGTAGAGACGGTCGAGAGTCACCCAAAAGAGCCTTCTCTCTTACTGGTTAATTTCCCCGATGTTCGGGCGAATTCCGGAGGTGTTGCTGGCGGCGCCGGCCACGTTGGCTGGCTCGCTGTCGAACACGACGTTCGCGCCTTTTCGAGAAAGGTCTCCAAGAGTCGTTGTGGCAAGGTAGTCCATCATGATCGTCCCGAGGTTTTCGAAGTACGACTTCGTGAGGTTGAACTCCTTGGTGTCAACGACGGCGTTGATGTCGTTGCCCTGTTCGTCCTTCATGATTTCGATCCCGGAGCTCGGAACGTTGAGGATGTCTCTTGCTGGGTTGATGTTCTCCCCGACGCAGTCGAGGACGTCTTTGATTGATATCTCATCCATGGAGCGGGAAAGGACGTAGCCTCCACCTGGACCGCGGACTGACTTCACAACCTTACCTGTCCGGAGCTTTCTGAAGAGCTGCTCGAGGTAGTGTAAGCTGATTGATTGACGGGTTGAAATCTCCTGCAGGCGAACCGGGTTCCCGTTACTGTGAAAAGTAAGGTCCAGCATTGCGCGAACAGCGTAGCGTCCTTTAGATGTAAGTCTCATTGTCTTCCTCCATAAATCCAAAAAAGTTGGTAAGTTTTATCGGGCTTCCAAACCATCCTTGTCACCCGAAAGAATTTCGTCTGAAATGTCGTCATAACAATCCAGACTAAATATCTCCTAAATAGTATGACCTTTTCTATTTTCTGACGTCAACTTTTAATTGAACAACAATAATCTATTTTAGGTTAGGAAGATGTTAGGGCGTAAAAAGCTGAATAAATACGGGGCGTTAACACTAGATCTGAACACACGCAGTGTTAATTTGTCACTGGGCAAACAATACCGACCAAACTACTTAGTCATCGTGGAGTGAGTAGAGAAGAAAGTTCCGCGAGGGACCTTCGGGGTTGTCGGTGGCCTGCTTGTGAATGGAAATCTCAAGTAAGTACGAGCTGAAATTCTCCGGTACTTCTCTGACCAACCGACGGGAGAACTTCATCCCCCACTCGACGAAGAAGTAGTGCTTGTCTTCGAGGTAGCTGGGGATCTCGAGCTGGAGCAGGTCTTCGTTCTTCTCCACCCGGTAGAGGTCGGCGTGGAGGAGGTTCTTGTGCTCGGAGAGGATGGAGTACGTCGGGCTCAGGACCTCGTTCTCGCCGATGAAGGTCTGCACGAAGGTTGTCTTCCCCGCGCCCAGCTCGCCTTCGAGGATCACCATCGCCGGGACCTTCGCCAGGTCCTTGAGCTCGTAGACGATGTACGAGAGATCCGACTTGTAGACTTTCTTCCATTCGCGGATGAGCTTCTTGTTCATCACAGGTCCCTCAGGAGGTCGTCGAAGGCCTTGAAGGCCTCGGGGAAGGAGTCGATGAGGCTCGTGGCCGTCATGGGCCTCACGCCGAGCTTCTCGGCGGCGATCCGGCCCGCGGTGGTGTGGACGTACACGCCCAGGAGGATGGTGCGGTTGAGGTTCTCGTAGAGGTTGTAGAGCGAGTCGCGCTTCTTCAGGTTCGCCTCCTGGCCGATGAGGCCGCCGAGGATCCCCGCGAGGACGTCCCCCACGCCCCCGGTGGCCATGCCGTCGTTGGGAGAGAAGTTGAAGTAGGTCTTGCCATTGGGGAAGCCCAGGAAGGTGCAGGGCCCCTTGAGGATCACCGAGCAGTTGATGACGTCGATGACCTCCTTCAGGTGGAGGTAGGGCTCCTTGCTCACTTCGGCCAGCGGGATCCCGCTGAAGCGAGCGAACTCGCCGAAGTGCGGAGTGAGGAGGGTCGGCGCGTTCCGGAGCTTGAACACTTCGGAGTCTTCCCGGAGGCTCAGGACGTTGATGGCGTCGGCGTCGAGCACCACCGGGCCCGGGAAGTTGTTGAGGATCTCGAGGACCAGGGCGCGGGCGCGGGTGGACCTTGCAAGGCCCGGCCCGATGACGATGGAGTCGTACTTCCCGAGGTCGCGGATGAGCCTCCCCCACTTGGTCTGGTCGTTCGGCACGTAGCCCGTCATGACTTCGGGGATGAGCCGGGAGATGAACTCCTGGTACTGCGGCTCCCAGGTCACGGCGGTGACGAGCCCGGCGCCGACCTTGAGGGCCGCGGTGCTGGTCATCACCAGCGCGCCGGTGAGGCCGTGGGATCCGCCGATGATCAGGGTGTGGCCGAAGAGCTTCTTGTCTCCGAACTTGCTCCGGAACTGCGGGAGGTCCGGGCCGATGTCTTCGTCGATGAGGAACTTATCCCCGCCGCTGGCCACGAGGTCGATGGGAAGGCCCGCGGGGATGGTCTCGACCTCGCCGACGAGCCGCGCGCCCTCGGACTGGTAGTAGCCGAGCTTCGGGAACCCGACGGCCAGGGTGAGGTCGGCCTGGATGGCGTTGCCCATGATCTGGCCCGAGTCGCCGGTCACACCGGTCGGGATGTCCAGGGAGATGGTGTAGGACTTAGCTTCGTTGATGAAGTGGATCACTTCGTAGAGGAAGTTCGAGAGCGGCAGCCGCACCCCGGTTCCGAAGATCGCGTCGACGATGATCTTCGGCGACGTGTTCTGCATGAAGTAGGCTTCGAGGTTCGGCATCTCGTCGATGAACGAGACCTTCACTCCGTACGCTTCGGAGACCTTGAGCTGCTCCCTCACCTCGGTGGAGAGCTGCCCCTCTTCGAAGAGGATGAAGGCCCGGGCCTCAAGGCCCATGGTGGTGAGCTGCCGCGCCACCGCCAGCCCCATCCCGCCGTTGTTGCCCTTCCCGATGAGGAAGATGAGCTCGCCCTGGTGGATCTCGTCGCCGAGCTTGGCGACGATGGCCCGGGCCCCGTGGAGGGCGACGTTTTCGATGATGAGCTTCTCCGGGATGTTGAACTTCTTCTGCGCGGTCTTCTCCAGTTCCTTCATCTCAGCTTGCGTGACGATTTTCATCTTAACCTTCCAGAGGATATTTCTTTATTAGGGTGAGCATTTCTTTGATCACGGGGCCCAGGCCCAGGAAGACGGCTTCCGAGACGATCCAGTGCCCGATGTTGTATTCTTCGAACTTCGCTTCTCGCAGCAGGGGCTCGAGGGAATCCAGCGTGAGGCCGTGGCCGGCGTGGTAGCCCCAGCCCGCGGCCTTGATGATCCGGGCCCCCTCGCGGTAGTGCTTCAGATGCCCGGAGACGTCCCTTCCGTTCACGTGGTCCTTGGCGTACTCGCCCGTGTGGATCTCGACGGCGTCCGCCTTGATCCGCAGGCACTGCTCCAGGACCTCCGCCCGGGCCTCGACGAAGAGGGAGATCTTCGTGCCAGGGGACTTTTTCTTAATCGTCTCACAGGCCGCCCGGACCCGTTCGAAGTTCTTCGGATCGAGGACGTCGAGGCCCCCTTCGGTGGTGCGCTCTTCTCTCTTCTCGGGGACGAGGCACACCCACGCGGGCTTCTCCTCACAGGCCTTCTTGACCATCTCGTCGCTGCAACCCATCTCGAAGTTCAGGGGCTGGCCCAGCTGCTTACAGAAATGGTGGACCTCCGGAAGATCGCTATCCTGGATGTGCCGCCGGTCTTCTCGCAGGTGGATGGTGATCTGGTGCGCGCCGGTCGCCAGGGCGACTTCCGCGGCCCGGGCAACGTTCGGGTAGGACTCGCCCCGCTGCTGGCGAAGCGTCGCC
>SXGU01383408.1_pt1 | contig 10333 bp, 10 predicted proteins | sample 3174531 | NCBI WGS metagenome assembly SXGU01 (sample SAMN11356863, study PRJNA531348) | freshwater metagenome | isolation source: freshwater sample F1-140 | place: China: Fuxian Lake, Yuxi | collected 2017-12-25 | reverse complement strand
ACCATTCATCCTGAGTATCGAACCCCGGCCAACCTCAGCCCCAAACCACTGGGTGAAGAGTATACTTCCGCGAACACGGATCAATTGACTGAGATCAAGGACATCGAGATTCTGCTGGATGCGATGGGTTCCTCGGAACTGTCCAGCGAGAACCGAGGGCTCGAGCGTAAATGAGTCTGAACCAGTTCATTCGCCAACGGCTACGTCCTCTCAGAGTGTCTGATTATACCGCGCAGTTAGTCGGACGCGGGGATTGTAAGACCGGTTTGGACATCGGATGTGGAAGCCACTCGGACTTGAGCGCGTTTCGCCCTAAGTTGAGGACAGTGGGAATCGATGCTTTCCCAATGGCCATTGAGCTGGCGAAGGCAAAGAACCTTCATGACGATTATTTGGTGGCCGACATTCTTAGAGAGGATGCCCACTCAATATTGGAGCGAGTCAATAACGGCAACAAATTCGATGTCGTTAGTCTTTACGGGGTGATTGAGCATGTGCCGAAGGAACTAGGATTTGAATTGTTGAGGCGATGCGAGGAATTAACCAGCAAATACGTGATTCTTGAAACTCCCAATGGATTTGTGGAACAAGGCCCCGAATTCGGTAATGAGTTTCAGCGACATCTCTCGGGTTGGTTCGTTCATGATTTCGAAGGGATTGGCTACAAACTTTTTGGGACAACGGGAACGAAATACCTCCGCGATTATATGGCGGGTCCAAGGTTCAACTTTCCGATGTGCATTACTTTGGATGAGGTTTTAACGTTTTTGTTGCGAATTAACAAAAACCCAAAGCACGCGTTTAATCTCGTTGCCATCAAGGATGTTCGAGGTACTTATGCCCGGCATAAAACACAGGTTCGTCGGTAAATGATCCACGATCGCGAATGTTTTGTTTTTGGAATGACCGCTTATGACCTGTGCGCCGATCACACAATGCCGCGGATGTCATGCACCCGTTGAGAAATGCGAGGTGGTCCTCACGATGGATCCCATGCCGTTGGCTGGAGTATTTAGTCCAACCGAAGCAGCAGCTTTGGCAGCACCCCTAGTTCCCCTGACTTGGTTGTTGTGCTCGGAGTGTGAACTGGTGCAAGTGGCAGAAAACGTCTCAGACACCACGTTGTTCTCACACTACAACTACGCATCATCAACCGTCTCTGGGCTCGTCCAACACTTCGTGGGTTACGCGGAGTTCTTAAAGACTCGGTATTCCGGAATTGAAGCCCTTACGTTCCTAGAGATCGGGTGCAACGATGGGGTCCTGCTGCAACGACTTCCAAGGAATTGGAAATTGGTGGGGGTTGATCCAAGTGATGTCGCCCTACGCGCTACCCTCTCACCAGTTCCTTACATGCTCCATAATCAGCCTTTCACTCAAGGACTGGTTCTGGATCAACGTTTGGAAGGAAAAATAGACGTTATTTCAGGCTCGAATTGTTTAGCACATATTTCTGATTTGAGAAATGTTTTCGAGGCGGTCTCGCTCGCTCTCCGAATCGGAGGAGAATTCTGGCTGGAAGTGCATGATCTCCGCTCACTCCTTCGTGGGTTTCAGTGGGACACCATTTACCATGAGCATAAAGCCGAATGGAGCGAACAATCTCTTCAACACTGTCTTGGGCCTTTAGGATTCTCCCATGTTCAAACGTTCAGAACTTCCATGCATGGTGGGGCACTGCGGATTTGCTTTCGGAAGGAACCTCAAGCAGGAATCTGCGTTGCGCAACCGGTTGTCCTGAGACCTCTCCTACGCCGACTTCAGGGCGCCTATCAGGCTCGGTATGAAACCCCAGCCGTGCGGGCTCTCATCGAAACTAAACGCAGAGGCGACTGTATCGCCGCCTACGGTGCTGCTGGTCGTGCAAATGTTTATCTAAACCAACTGCATGAACTGCGTTTTGATTACATCGTAGATGAGGCCCCGTTGAGGTTAAACAAGTTTATTCCTCGGGTGGCGACTCCGATTGTGCCGCCGAGTCGATTGGTGGAGCAGCCTGCCAAGGATTGTCTGATCACAGCTTGGAATTATCGCGAGGACATCATCCGCAAGAATCCGGCGCATTCTGGGACATGGCTGACGGCATTTGAGGAGGATTGATGCGAATTTGTGTTCTAGGTCATAGAGGGATGCTAGGGCATATGGTGGCTCGCTACCTCAGCAAGACAGGGTTCGATGTGTTAACGATTCCTCAACGTTTTCACCCGGATGACCATGGAGCTTTTCTGGAAGCAGTGAATCTCGCCAAACCTGATTGGTGCATCAACTGCATTGGGGTTCGGGAAAGTAATGGGACCACTGCGGCGCAAATTTTCGCGATCAACGCTGAACTCCCTCAATTGCTCTCTCATTCATTGTCGACCTCCATTCGGTTGGTTCATGCAAGCACGGACGGAGTGTTTCAGAACCATCCCTCTGACCGGCTCCACTCCGAGATCCCGGATGCTACGGATACTTACGGACTTTCAAAGCGAGCGGCGGAGAAGGCGGTTTTGGAAACAAGACACTTCGTAATCCGGTGTTCGATAATCGGGCCCGAGTTGAATACAAATCGGAGCTTACTGAGTTGGATCCTGAGTCAGAAGGGAGTCGTCCAAGGTTTTACCAATCACCTTTGGAATGGTGTCACTAGCCTAGAATGGGCAAAGATTTGTCAGCGGTTGTTGGGAGGGGAACGATTTGGTGTTGGTAATCTGCTCCAACCCGGATTCACCCCAGCCTGTTCGAAGTATGAATTGATAAGCCGAATCGTAGAGGATTGGAAACATGATTTGGCCATTGAGGCTGTGGAATCGCAAGTGGCTGTCACAAGAACTCTGATCCCAAATATTCGAACTGAGCCGATAGGCACTCAACTTCGAGAGCTGCGGGATTACATCTGATCGATCATCGCTATGATTCACGTCACCACCGTTATTCCCGTTTACAATGGCGAACGATTCTTGGGAGCTACACTTCAGTGCATCGCGGATCAAACCCGTCGCCCAGATCTCTTGGTGGTGATCGATGATTGCTCTCGGGACGGGACCTGCGAGTTGGTCAGAGGATTTCAAAAGGCACACCCAGAAATCAATTGCGAATTGCGAATCAACGAGTGCAACCAAGGATTGTTCAAAAACCTTAATCTCACTCTGCAACTGGCTGCGCACACGGATTACCTGCATATACTTCTCGCGGATGATTTAGTGCTCCCTACGTTTTTGAGTCGGTTGATTTCTGTGTTGGAAAACCATCCAAGTTTAGCTCTCGCCTTCAGCTTGACCGAAGCGATCGATCAGATTGGCGTTTTAATCCCATTTCTACATCGGCGGAAAGCGACCGGGATCAATCAGTTAACCCAGTCTGAGTTGCTGCGGAGACAAAGCGAATTACAAACACTGTTCTGTGGTTCGGTCCTGTTGAAAACGAATCATCAGGATCTACCGTGCAGATTCCGATTGGATATGCCACAGACTGCGGACTGCGTATTCTATGCTGAAATAGCGACTCACTGCCGGGCAATTCTGGAGGTTGGTGAAGTGCTCTGCCAGATCCGATCCCACCCTCACAGCGCGACTTCCCAGAATGTTAAAAAAATCCAATCATGGGTATTGGATGAATGGAAAGCGATGGAACTGGCACATGAAATGCTAGCTGCGGGGGGGCTTGCCCGTTGGATAAGGAAACATAAGTTGCTGTGCTTGTTTGCTGCCAGATCATACGTGAAGATTCAGGGAACCCGAGATGAAACACCCGAATTCGCTATGCAAATCCGTTCGGCAACGCTCGGCATTGTTTCCCTTACACATTGGGTCTCAGGGAGAATTGCAGTCGCATTAAGAGATTTTTGGGTTGATATTTTGTCAAGAAAACCTAAGATGCTTCTATTATAGACTTTAACATTTTTAAAATGAACTCCTGTTCGATGTTTTTCTGGACTCGATAAACACCCCGTCACCCCGTCACCCCGTCACCCCGTCACCCCGTCACCCCGTCACCCCGTCACCCCGTCACCCCGTCCGATGAGCAAACAGAATCCTTACTTTCTTTCCTCAGGTGTAGAACTTGATGAGAAGGTTCACCTTCAAGTTTTTGGATTAAAAGAAACCAACGACTGCCCGGATTATTCGGTGAGTCAGAAGATGGCGGAGCGGGTGCGAGTTAAACTTGTCAAACGTTTCAAAATCCCAATCGTCTTTGGCGAGACTTCTATTAGAACCCGGGATCGGAGGTTTTTTGCACGGTGGGAGACAGATCCGAGCACCTCTACGGAAGTTCTCGCGGAGTCGATTCCCTTAGCGATTTGTCGGCTGGCGATCCTCATCACCGATAAGCACAAGTAACCGACTTTCGATACGGAGGTTCCTGATGAATTCCCGGGCTATTTATTTCGATTATAACGCCACAACACCAGTGGACCGTGCGGTGCTTGAGGAGATGCGTCCTTATCAAGAGGAGATTTGGGGAAATCCCTCGAGCGTTCATCAGATTGGTCGCCGGGCTCGAGCCTGCCTTGACGAGGCCCGGGATCGGGTTTCCAAGGTGCTTATAGCTAAGCCGAGTGAGGTTGTTTTCACGAGCGGAGGGACGGAGAGCAACAATCTCGCTATTTTTGGCACGGCACGACTCCTTCGCGGGAAAGGGAGGCATTTAATCACGTCTCCCGTGGAGCATCACGCAGTCCTTCATTGCTTCGATTATCTTGAGAAAAAGGAAGGTTTCCGAGTTACACGCCTGCCCGTGGATCGAGACGGGATGGTTGATCCCGAGTCCGTCAAAACAGCAATCACTCCGGAGACGATTCTGGTTTCTGTGATGGCAGCGAATAATGAAACAGGTATGCTTCAACCGGTAAGAGAAATCGGAAACACCTGCCGCGAACGGGGTGTCCTGTTCCATACCGACGCTGCGCAATGGTTCGGCAAACAAAGCGTGCCTGATATAGGTTTCTTCAACGCCGATCTTGTCTCGATCTGTGCGCACAAATTCCACGGTCCCAAAGGAGCCGGTGCCCTTTACATTCGGTCACCTCTGCTCCCGGACCCGATTCTTTTCGGAGGGGGCCACGAGAATGAAAGGCGGGCTGGGACGGAGAATCTAGCCGCCACGATTGGTTTGGCACGGGCGATGGAAATGTTCGTGGCGAACCCCGTTTTTGCGCAGGATTCCCTTCGAGAATGGACTGAACGCTTGGCCAAAGCTGCCGAAGCAATTCCCGGAGTTGAGGTCCGTGGTTCACGGCATCACAGATTAGCCAATACCATCGCTTTCACGGTAGAAAACGCTGATAGCATTGCACTGATGGCTTCCTTAGACCTCGAAGGTGTGTGTGCCTCGAGTGGATCGGCTTGTTCCGCAGGTTCGTTGGAACCCTCGCATGTGCTGAGTGCGATGGGGGTTCCCCGGGATCTTGCGAATTCGTTTGTTCGATTCTCATTGGGGAGAGGGACCACTGCGGATGAAATCACCGCTGTGGAAAACCTATTGCCAAGAATTGTTGGAGTTTTGCGAGCAGCACGTTGATGGTGGGCAGCCTTGCGGCTGATGCAGATTGTGTTACACCTCTTGGCACGATTGATCAAAACCATGTTTAGAGCCATCCTTTTTCGCAGCACATTCCTGTTGGTCCTCTCGGCTTGGTTCGCCCAAGGAGCACCGTTGTCACTCCATCCTCGGAACCCGCATTATTTCAATTTCCAAGGCCGCCCGACAGTATTGATCACCTCCGGGGAACATTACGGGGCCTTGGTAAATCTTGATTTCGATTACGTCCAGTATTTCGACACGTTAGCAGCCGATGGACTGAATCTCACTCGCACATTTCTCGCCTATCGAGAGCAACCCGGTGCCTTCAATATCGCCGGCAATAGTTTGGCACCCAAGCAAGATCGCTTCATTACTCCTTGGGCTAGGAGTTCAGTTACAGGTTACTTTGACGGTGGGAACAAATTCGATCTCACTCAGTGGAACCCAAAATATTTCGAACGCCTGCATGATTTTGTGCGGCAATCTGCCAAACGTAGGATCGTTGTAGAAGCCAACTTGTTTAGCTGTTTTTACAGCGAATCATCGTGGAACACCCACCCATTTAACCTAAGAAACAACATCAACGGTGTGGGAAGCGGGCCGTGGGATCAGATCCTAACCTTGCGGGATGCGGAGTTGACGAAACATCAAGCCGCCTATGTCCAAAAAGTGATGAACGAGTTGAGAGAATTTGACAATGTGTATTATGAGATTTGCAACGAACCTTATATCGGTGGAGTTACACGCGAGTGGCAAGATCATATCGTAAAGGTAATCACGGAAACGCAGCGGAATTGGAAACGGAAGTTTTTGATTTCAGAGAACGTCGCAAACGGATCCGCGGTTGTGGTGAACCCAAATCCTGCCATCTCAATTTTCAACTTTCACTACGCGACACCCCCATCCGCAGTGGGTCTGAATTACGGCTTGGATAAGGTAATTGGAGATAACGAGACTGGGTTTCGGGGCACGAACGACGCTGTGTACCGAATGGAAGGCTGGGATTTTTTGATGGCTGGCGGCGGGTTATACAACAATCTGGATTACTCTTTCATCGCAGGCCATGAGGATGGCACGTTCGCATATCCACAGACCCAACCAGGCGGCGGAACTGTAGCGTTGCGTAAACAGTTGGGTTTATTGCACAGTTTTTTCCGAAAATTCGATTTTCTACACTCCAAACCGATTGATGATCTGGTCGCCGCCCCGTTGTTCAGTAGCCACAGTGTCCGAGGGTTAGGGACACTCAGCGGGAAATATGTCATTTATTTGCGGCAAAGCACACCTCCGTCCTATTCGGTTCGATGGTCTGGCACGATGGAAGTCCCCACCACGGGAGCTTATACATTGCACACGGTCTCCAATGACGGCGTCCGACTATGGTTGGATGAAAAGAAGCTGATCGATAACTGGACAGATCACGGGGAGACTGAGGACGTTGCCAACATTCAGTTGGAAGCCAAAAGGAAATACCCGCTGAAGCTTGAGTATTTTTATACGGGCGGACAGAGCATCATCAAACTGCTTTGGAAGAACTCCGACGGAGTGAAAGTTCCCGTGCCAGAATCGGCTTTTGGAAATGGTCTGAAGGCAGATTATTTCCTCGGTCGAGATTTAACGACCCCGTGGAAAAGCCGAGTCGACTCGCAGATCTTTTTTGCTTGGGGCACTGATTTTCCGTTCCCACAAAGCAATTCTGGCGCATTGAACCAACTCGTTCTGAATCTTCCTCCTGGAGCATACAAATCCGAATTCACCGAGCCTGCAACAGGCCGTGTTTTGAAAAAAACTACTTCTCGCACGGTCGCCAACAGATTGACCTTGGAACTTCCAACTTTCCATGAGGACCTTGCCATTAGGTTAACTCGCCAATGAGTCTCAGATTAAAGCCTCTGCATCCAGCACTTGTCTCCTAGTCTCTAGACTGAGATAAAAGGGGAACCTGATGAATATTTACGACGAACTTCAATGGCGCGGACTGATTGCGGATTGTACCGATGTGGATCAATTGCGCCTCCGCCTATCGTCTGGTCCGATGACTCTTTACGCAGGTTTTGATCCTACAGCTGATAGTTTGCACGTCGGCAACCTTGTTCCCCTGATTGCACTCAGGAGATTCCAATTGTGCCGCCACAATCCCATCGCCCTTGCCGGTGGTGCCACAGGATCCATTGGAGATCCCTCTGGTAAATCAGCTGAGAGAAACCTTCTGACCCATGCGGTATTGAAAGGAAATATCGCCAGCGTAAAGCAGCAGTTGCACCAACTACTAGATTTTGAGGCATCAACGAATCCTGCGCGATTGTTGGATAACGATTCTTGGACGGCACCCATTTCGTATTTGGATTTCCTTCGTGATATCGGGAAATTCTTTACCGTGAATATGATGGTTGCGAAGGAAAGCGTGAGAGCCCGAATGGAGGACCGTGAGGTTGGCATCAGTTATACCGAGTTCAGTTACATGCTGCTTCAAGCTTTCGATTTCTATCACCTCCGCAAAGAGCATGGGTGTGAATTGCAGATCGGCGGAACCGACCAATGGGGAAATATCACGGCAGGCATTGAACTCACACGTAAAAAACTAGGGGCCCAAGTCTTTGGCCTCACGCTTCCGTTGATCACCAATGCGGATGGTTCCAAGTTCGGTAAAACGGTTGCTGGAGCTATCTGGCTTGATTCCAAGCGAACCAGTGTTTACCGATTCTACCAGTTTTGGATCCGCACCGACGACCGCGACGTCATCCGGATGTTGAAATACTTTACTTTCTACACTCAGGAAGAAATAGCCCTCGTCGAGCAGGAACACCTCGCTAAACCTGAGGCACGATCGGCTCACAAGGCCTTGGCAAAAGCAGTCACCGATCTGATCCACGGTACCAACTCAACCCAAGAGGCGATGCGAGCGAGCGAGATTTTATTTGGTGGCGAACTCGAAGGAATATCGGAAGCAACCTTTAATGATATTGTGGGTGAGGTGCCGACAAAATCGATCGAACCGTTAAAAACCGACGGCACAGGTTTTTCGTTGGTTGATGCCCTTGTTCACGCGGGTGTGGCAACCTCCAAAGGCCAGGCTCGAAAGGACATTGAAGGCGGAGGAATCTATGTGAATAACCTCCGTGAAACGAGTGTGACCCGAGTTTTGTCGCCGAAGGATCTTTTGTTCGGGAAACACATTTTGATCCGCAAAGGAAAACGGAATTACGTCGTGCTCTCGACATGTTGATTCAACCTAAGTGAAAACAACGAGGCTTTTGGGTTGAAATTGTCCTGAAGTTGCGTCGTTATTATCGCCGATGTTTTCACATGTTGTCATTTTTTGGACTGATCCGAGCAACCCTAACGGTGCCGACGAATTGTTGGCGGGCATGGAGAAGTTTTTGAAGCCGATCCCAGGCGTGATCAATTATCACGCGGGTAGAATGGTTCCTAGTCATCGGCCCGTTGTGGAACAAAGTTATCAGGTCGCGTTAAACCTGATTTTCGCAGATAAAGAAGCTCAGGATACTTATCAGATTCACCCGCTGCACATCGAATTTGTCGAAACGGTGTTCAAAAAAGTTTGTTCCAAAGTCGTTGTTTACGATTTCGCGTCGTAGATAGGGTTCTCTCAAGAGAGGCTCTGGACGATTTGGGCTGCTGCAGTCTTCGGGGTGGATGCCGCATAAATCGGACGCCCGATGACCAGCCAAGTGCTGCCTGCGGCCATGGCTTCCTTTGGAGTCATCGTGCGTTTTTGGTCGTCACCAGCCGGACCTGAGGGACGAATACCGGGAGTGACCAGTGCGAAATCATCAGGAACATGTTTTCGTAGAATAGAAACCTCGTGCGGTGAGCACACAAGCCCTCGTAATCCGGATTGCACTGCCAATCGCGCAAGGCGTTCGACCTGCGTTCCTACATCCTGAACGAGACCAATTTCTTGGAGGTTGCTGGCATCCATGCTGGTGAGCACGGTAACCCCGAGCACTAATGGAGGTCGGCGACCAAGGGTGGCAGCAGTTTTTTGTGCAGACTCCTCCGCCGCGCGCATCATTTCGCCCCCACCACACGTGTGGATCGTCAGCATTTGGACATCCAACTGAACCGCAGCTGCAACCGACTTGGCAACAGTGTTCGGGATATCATGGAATTTCAGATCAAGAAAAACGGATGCTCCCGTGGCTCGTATCCGACGTACGATTTCTGGCCCACCGCTAGTGAAGAGTTCGCTTCCAATTTTGACCGCTCCCACCACGGAAGCTAACTCGGTTGCCAAATCTAAGGCTTTGGATGGTTCCGAGACATCGAGCGCTACAATGATGGGGTTTCGCTTCATAGGGTTCCTTTTTAGGCTCTGATCGACGGGGTCGCCAGCGAAATCGCCGACCGAGATCGGTTTCTCCTTGAGCCGACAATCGCCTAATGCAATATGCACCGGTGCCGAAGATTGCTCAGTTTTTGGTTCTCCTAGCATTGCTGGCTTGGAGCGGGTGTTCGTCCCCGGATCAGCCGCGCACGGTCACTCGTTTGACGGAGTCCGTGGCGGGGCAACCCATCTCTACTCCTGCTCCCACTGTTATTCCTCAGGAAACCTTGTCCTTACCAACCCCTCCGGCAACTGCAACATCGTTGGTGCCTCAAATCCCTCTTTCGGATGCTGTGGGGAATTGGGTTTCCTATCATCAATGGTCGCAGCATCACGGATTGCAGCCTTATGTCGTCAAGGGCATCGCACCGAGCCTCATCCTAGAGCAACACACCGCTGCCGGAATCCTAGTTCTCACGGTCGGAAATCCTTACATTCGTTGGAACGGAATCAACCTTGGACTGGGGTTTGCGCCAGTTT
>SXGU01280097.1_pt1 | contig 10334 bp, 6 predicted proteins | sample 3174531 | NCBI WGS metagenome assembly SXGU01 (sample SAMN11356863, study PRJNA531348) | freshwater metagenome | isolation source: freshwater sample F1-140 | place: China: Fuxian Lake, Yuxi | collected 2017-12-25 | reverse complement strand
GGGGTGGCAATCGCCTCGCCCAGGTCGGCTTCCACCAGGCGGCGGCGCACCTCCAGCAGCTTTTCGATCAGCGCCGGCTCGGCGCGCCCGTAGGCATCGGCATCCGGGGTGCGCTTGACCACCACGCCGAGCAGTTCGGTGATCGCATTGCCGATCGAATTCTGGCTGATGGTGACGACCAGCCTGCCTTCGTCGTTGCGGTAGATGAGCTGCTTGAAGGCCGGCTGCCAGCGAATGGCATTGGCGTAGCGGGCATCCCTGATGCAACGGTCGCGCACCATCTTCGCCGTCTTGAGGAAGTCGTTGTCGAACTGGAGCCTGGATTCCACCAGCGCGGGGAAATGGATGTCGCGCGGCAGCGGCGCGTTGCGCGTCGAAACCTGCGTGAAGAAGGTTCGGTAGAAATCGATGAAGCCCTTGAGCAGAGTGTCATATTCCTTCCAGAAACGCACTTCCTTCAGTGCTGCCAATCCACCATCAGCGCCCTGAATCTCCCAGCTCGGCAGCCCCTGCGGGTAGCCCGTCAAGGACAGGCGGCAGGCACCGTCCTCACACGGGCGGAGTATCTGCAAATCAAGTCCGGCGAAGAAGGCGCGGTAGACATCGCGCATGTGCGCCTGGAACAAGGAGTGCTGGCCACCGTCGGTCAGGTTGGGGTTGTCGGTGTCGGCCAGCGGCGACGCGCGCAACGCCTCCTTGTCGAAGACGATGAAATGGTTGTGCAGCATGCGGATGCTCGGTACGCCCGGCGAGGTCAAAGGCCAGGTCGCGTCGAGGCTGGCTTCGCCGGCCAGCACCAGGTGCCGCGCCGGATCGGGATAGCGTTCCAGCATGAACTCGATGATGATCTGGTTCATGCGGTTCCAGACGTTCTTCACGGCGTCGGGCACCTGGGTGCGGCGCACCGGGCGGCCGAGCGGATCGAGGATGCTCTGCGAGGTGTTGTAGATGATCGAGGCGTCGAACTCGTTGCTGTGGCCGAGCGCCTTGCGATACAGCAGCAGGCCTTCGGGATTTACCAGCAGGCCGTTGTTGTGCACCAGGTCGTTGAGGTTCTCGGTGCTGTTGAAGAACTCGTTCGGCTTCATCCCCTCGGGAACATCGAGCGGAATCGGGCGAAAGGGAGTGACGATTTCACGCGGTCCGGTTTGCATGCGGTTCTCTTTGGACAGGCCTTCAGACAAGACCGGGGAGCTTAGTCGCGTGCCACCACGCCGGCAAATAGATAAATTGAACGGGGCGATGCACTAAGGCGATGCGCCGCAACGGGTTCCCACTCCGGGCAGCGCCGATCGGTTCAAGAATTTTCGCGGGGTGTCAAAAGTCGGCGCTGGCGACACGGCGAATCAGGCACTCTGCAACCCAACCCCAGACTGAATACCCGGCCGCCGCATCGATGCCTCACAATTCATGAGTCGCGGCCCTCAGTATCATCAGAAATCTTGCTGCATCGTGCTGCGGTCAAGTTGACGGATCGCTTCCGCGTAGTCCGGCATGTAGCTACGCAACTGTATCCAAAATCTCGGCGAGTGGTCCGCAATGCGAACGTGCAGCAGCTCATGTAAAGCCACATATTCGGCGGCCTTCGGCGAAGCCAGGATCAAGCGCCAGTTCAACGAAATATTGCCCTCTCGTGAGCAGTTCCCCCACTTGGTCGCCTGGTCGCGGATGTAGACGCGACCAGCAAAAGGAAGGCGATAGGTAGCGGCAGCCGCTGCAATCAGGCCCCGCAGCACGCGCCCGGCATGGCGCCTATACCACTTGGCGAGCACGGCGGGATCGCTCAGCATCAGGCCGGACTCCACGACTTTGCGTCGGTAGTCGATGCGTGTCCGGTGCCTTAGCTGGCGGTTGAAGGAAAAGGCATACGGTTCGCCATGCAGCAGTAGGGAATGCGGCGCGAGCCTTGGCGCGGGCTGACGGTTGGCTGTGCGCCTGGCAAAGAACGCGTGCTGACGGGCAATCCAGCCCGCGCGTTGCGCAAGAAGGCTTTCGATTCGAGCTTGCGAAAGTCCTATCGGCACCACCATGCGGACCTCGCCCGACTCGGAAACGCGGATGCGCGCGTGTTTGACCTTGCGTTCCTCGACGACGAGATTGTCGGGCAGACCCATTACAGCAGCGTCAGTCGAGGCCGTAGTGCTGGACCAGTCTCCGCAGCACGGCTTCCATCAATTCGTTGTCGTCGGCAATGCCGAGTGCCGCGAAGTCGTCGTCGAGCGCCAACACGCCGATGTCCGTGCGGATGCGTTTCAGCTCCTGTGGATTGTCCTGCCATCCGGCGTAGGCCTTGCGCTTGATCAGGCGGGCAATCCCGGTGGCAAATCCGCGGCCGGCGGCATCGTCGAATCGATCGCCGAGAGCGTGCTTGAGTTCCATATATACGTCGAACTCGCCGCGCTCCGCAAAGCCCATGCGCTCCGGCAGGCTGGCGACCTCGTCCAGTTCGCCGTATAGGGCGGACAAGTCGTCTATCAACTTCTCGATCGACTTGGCGTGGTCGGCCTTCTCGCGTATCAGGCGTTCCAGGCGTTCCTGAAATTCCACGTACACCGGGTTCTCCGATTCATGGAGCCGAATCACAGTCTCGATGTCTCGAATGATCTTCTCGGCCTTGTCGTCCGGCGTCAGTTTCGTCGCTTCGAGATTGTCGAGATAGCGGCTGTCGATGGCTACCTCGGGCAGGTGGCCGCGGAACTTGATCAGCCGGGTCGATTCGTGAATCAGCCGGCGGGTTTTCACGGCGTGGATTTCGGCGTCGAAGTCGAGGCGCTGGAACTCCTCCAGGTAGATTTCGTAAATCTCGCACAGCCAGCGGTAGCGGTCCCGATGATCCAGCAGCATCGGATGCGGCGAGATCGCTTCCCACAGTTGCAGCACGTCGTGAAAGCGCCCCTCGAACTCGGCCTGATCGAGCGTCGAGAGCACGCGCACGATGGCGATGCTGCACTCGTAACTGTCTTCAAGGACGGCGCCCGAAAAGGGAGTCATCGCCGCTTCGAGTACATCCGGGAATGTCTTTGCCAGCGACTCGACATCCGGAAAATCGCCGATGTCGGCCGGGTCGTAGGCAAGGGCCTCCAGATAGTTCTGGAACACGCCGACGTAATCGACGATACGGCCGAAGGACTTGGCGACCCTGGTTTCCTTGTCGTCGTAGGGCCGGTTGGTGCGGGCCACCGCCTGCAACAGGTTGTGGTCGCGCAGCGGCGAATCGAGGTACATGGTCTGCTCGATCGGCGCATCGAAGCCCGTCAGCAGCATGTTGCAGACGATCAGGATCTTGAGGTTGTTGCCGCGCGCCCGCTCCGCATCCGTCAGTCGGCGCTTGAAGTTCTGGATCGTGCGCTTGCGCTCGGCGTCGCTCAGATAGTGGGGGCTGTACAGGGCGTAGCGCTCCTGATCGTCGTAATGCCCTTGCGAGAAGACCACGCAGATTTCCGAGGCGTCGAAGTAGGCCAGCAAAGCGTCGTAATAGGCGACGCAGGCTTCCTTGTCGCAGGCCACCAGTTGCGCCTTGAAGCCCAGCGGCTCCAGCACCTCGCGGTAGTCCTTGGCGATGTCGGCGGCCAGGATGGCAATACGCTCGGGGTTCTTGAGGAAGGTGCGCCAGGGTCGCACCCGGCGCTGCACGGCTTCTTTTTCTTCTTCGGTCAGTTCGGCGGCAATGTCGTCCCAGCCCTGCTTGAGCTTGGCCTTGTCGAGCTGGTACTCGACCGGGCCGAAGGTGTAGCGGATTTCCTTGGTGGCGCCGTCATCAATGGCGTCCTTGATGCTGTAGCGGTCCAGGTAGTACTCGGGTTTCCCGGCCGCATCCTTGGCACCGAATTCCTGGTGGGTGCGGAGAATCGGCGTCCCGGTGAAGGCGAAGCGGCGCGCGTTGGGCAGCACTGCCTGCAACTCCATCTGGTAGTCGCCGTACTGGCTGCGGTGGGCCTCGTCGATCAGCACCACCGTGGTGCTGCGATCATCCAGTTTCACCATTCCCGCAACGGCATTGAACTTCTGGATCGTGGTGATGATGACCGCGCCCGGCCGCTGCTCGATCAGGGATTTCAACTGCGGGATCGACACCGGCACGATGGTGTTGGGGAACTCGCAATCCTCGAAGGTGCCGCCCAACTGCTCACGCAAGTCCTTGCGGTCCACCACGATATACACGGTCGGATCGGCCAGCGCGGGATTGGTGCGCAGCTTGTAGGCGGTGTAGAGCATGGTCAGGCTCTTGCCCGAGCCTTGCGTGTGCCAGATCACGCCCTGCTTCAGGTCGGTCATGGCGACACGGTGGTGGATACGGTTGGCGGCGCGCAACTGCTGATAACGCGCCACCTTCTTGACCTTACCCTCCGGGCTGTTCTCGAACACCACGAAATGATCGAGCATGTCCAGCACCCGCGAGGGTTGCAGCAGGCCGACCAGTGACCGCTTCATGCGCTCGATCTCGTCGATGTCGAGCATCAGCGGCTTGCCCAATTCATCGCTGTATTTGGTGCCGCACAGGCCGTTGTCGGCCTTCATCAAGGGATTGTCCCAATGAGTGTCGACCGTCAGGTCTTTCCATTCGCCGAAGTAGGATGCCGAATGCCCCGGCACGCCGCACTTCGCCAGCCGTCCGTTGCAGGCGACGCCATACAGCATGGCTGCCCACAAGCGCGGCGCCTTGCTGGCATAGACGGAGAACTGCCGCACGCCTTCCTGGTAATTGGTGCCCTTGCGCGCGCGCTGCTTGGCCTCGATGCAGACCAGCGGGATGCCGTTCACCAGCAGCACGATGTCCGGCTTGATCAGTTCATTGCCTTGCACCCAATACTGGCGCGTGACGGTGAAGTCGTTGTGACCGACATTGTCGAAGTCGATGACGCGGAAGGTGGGCGACTCGTTGCCGACGGCGACGGTGACACCGGTACGCAGCAGTTCAAGAAATTTTTCGTTGCCGACCAACGGGTCGGGATGGTTCAGGTGTTGCAGCAGCGTATCCGCCACCTGCCGCGCCAGCGTGGTGTCGATGCCGTTGATGGCAGCAATGCGCTCCACTAGTATTGCCTCGATGACCGGATTGGCCATTGCGCGCTTATGCACTTTCAGTTCTTCGGCCGAGCGCAAATGCCAGCCCATCTTCGACAGCCAGTCGGCCACCGGGGCTTCGGCGGCGCGGATTTCGGAAAGTGGCGGCATGGCGAGGGAGCTCCCTGAACGGATTATTCGGCGGGGATACGGATTTTGCCGGTGAGGAGGTTTTGCATGAGGGCGGTCTTTAGCGTTCTCAAGCTCGACAGCTTCTCGTTGCGGCACTTGACAACAGCTTCGACCAATTCGATCGCTCTGAGAATTTCCGACTGCTCGTCGGGCGGGGGCATAACAAAGCTGCGCGGATAAAGATCCTTGTTGTTCAACTGAGGTATTGATGAAACTTCCGAATACCGGTCCAGACGCTCCAACAACAGGAGATAGCGAAAGTACTCGGGCGATTCCTCGCCAAGCATTTCAATCGCCATCAGGTTCGGGTCAAGTATCGCTTCTCTTGCCAGAATTCTTACCCGGTTATGGGAAATGGCAGCCCCCCGTTTTGCCACAACAATCCAACCGGGTTTGCACGGATAAACCGGCTTCGGCGATGGTGATTCGAAACTGCTTTCTGTCTCGACAATGAGCGGGTCATTGGCCGGCGTATTGAAGTCATCCACCTTCATGAAGAGGCAAGTCGTGCCCAAGGGCGCGCCCCTTGAATCTTTGCTTGCCGTACTGCCATGTATGCGAAACAGGATCTTGCCTTTTTTCACGGACCAGCGCTTCGGCACTCGGCCAAACTTCGGATCGACGTGGTACTCGTCCTCCCGCCGCAAGGTGCCATCAGGCTTGAGCTTGCCAGTCAGCAAGTTTTGCATCAGCGCCTGCCTTAGCTTTTTCGCAGCGGCGATGCTGGTTTCGGTGCCAACGATGTTCTGATCAACTTGGAACAGCGCTGAGGCAATCGTCTGCTGCTCAGCCTTGCGCGGCTTAGGAATAACTGTCCGAAGATAGAACTTGAAGTCGAGGTTCCGAATTCCGGTGGTCTGGAACTGCATCGCCTGCGTGATACCAAGTTGATAGAGACGCAGTAATGCGAGGTAGACATACCGTGGGTCCATTTCTTCGGAGACCCGTATTCTTTGAATGAAATTGGCAAATACGGGGTTTCTCTTGGCTATCTCGCTAGAGACAAACCCAACACGGCCGACTGGTTGTGTGTCGCTCCCGCCAGACCGCTCGATAAGAATGTCGCCAAGGTAAAGCCTTTTTTCTTCGTGTTTCCCTGGGGAAAGGGTCCGAGATGCTACGTCGGTAAGGTCAAGGCGGCCCTCGTTCGTGAAGTTCGTGCTGCGTATTGTGACGACACCTTCATTGTCGACGGGTTCCAGCCCCCAAACGCCCGCGTCATTTGCTACGAGGACATCTCGCAAACGTACAACGCAAAAGTCATCGGGGGAGGTGCCGATTAGAGTGTGCTGCATGGTTACGACTTCAAGCTCTCAATAAAGCGATCGAGGGCGATCTGCTCTTGGGTTTCGGCACTTAGCGCCTTCCTAAAAGACGAAATCGCTCCTGCAAGGTCAATCTCTTCCTCTGGCTCAAACGTATCCACATAGCGCGGAATGTTCAGGTTGAACTCGTTTTCCTCCAGCTCCTCGCGCTCGACGACGGCGAAGTAGCGCCGACGCTGGTCCGGGTCGGCGAGCATGGCAAGGACTTCGTCGGCGACGGCATCCACCGCCTGGCGTTCCTTTTCGGCCACCACGTCGGCGGCGGCGAGTTCGGAATCGCGCTTGGCGATGCCTTTCTCGTAGGCCTCGCGACGCTTCTCAAGCACGGCGCGCTGGACGGCGGATAGCTTGATCTTGCCGGTGTCGGTCTGCTTGAGTTGCGTCTTCAGGTCGGCCAGCGGGCGATCAATGTAGAGCCAGTTTTCGCGGATTTCCTCCAGCTTGAAGGACAGGGCATCGTCGATGTCGGCCTTGAGCCGCGCCACATGGCCGGGCAACACCTTCTTCGCCACCTTGATGTCGCCCCAGGCTTCGAGCTGAACGAGAATGCGCAGCACATCGTGGGGCAGCAGGACATTGAAGCTGGCGGTTTCCTTGTACCAGCCTTCGCGGGCGGCATAGACCATCAGCACCTTGTCGCGGCGCGCGGCCGGCTTGGCCTTGTTGAAGAACAGGATGGAGGCGGGAATGGTGGTGCCGTAGAAAACGTTGGCCGGCAGCACGACGATGGCCTCGATCATGTTGATATGTTCGTGTTTCCTGCCTTCGGCGTCGACGAAGCTGCCGTCGAGCAGGCCTTTGCGGATCAGGTATTCGTCGTCGGCCTTGCGGTTCATGCCGTCTTCTTCCTCGGTCTTTTCCGGCTGGCCGCGGAACAGCACGCCTTGCGGGCAGACCACGCCGCCGCGGCCGTGGTCGTTGAGCGAGCCGACGATGTGCTGGACGAAAGTGAAGTCGCCGTTCGAATAAGGCGGAATGCCATAGACGAAGCGGCCGTAGGGGTCGACGCAGGTGCTCTTGTCGGGGTATTCGAGTTGCGGGCTGCCGTCCTTCTTGTACACCGGCTTGCCCTTACTGTCCTTCTTCGGCTGGCCGTTGCCCCACCAGTTTTCCATCGAGAAGGGGAAATTGGCCAGCACCACGTCGAAGCGCTGCAGTTCGCCATCCACGGTGAATTTCGGCGCACGGATGGTGTCGCCCTGAGCGATCTTCGCATCAAGGCCGTGGAAGATCATGTTGATGCTGGCGATGGCCCAGGTGGTCCACACCGACTCCTGCCCGTAGAGGCGGATGTTCTTGGCGTCGCCGGTGGATTCTTTGACGTATTTCGCGCTGCGGATCAGGAAGCCGCCGGAGCCACAGGTGGGGTCGTAGACTTCCTCGCCGGCCTTGGGCTTGATGGTGCGCACCATCAGGCCCACCACTTCGCCGGGGGTGTAGAACTGGCCGGCGACCTTGCCGCCCGTGGTCTCGTCGGCGAATTTCTTGATCAGGTATTCGTAGGCGTCACCAAGGATGTCGACGCTGGCGTTGCCGTTGTCGAGCGTCACGACGTCGAGGTAATTGATCAGGTTGGTCAGCACTTCGGGATGCAGGCGCTTGCCGCCGGAGCCATCGGGGGCCGGGGCATTCCATTGCACGGCGTCGATGATGCCGCGCAGCGGCGGGTTGTTCTCGCCGATGGCCTTGACCGCCTTGTCGAGTTTTTCGTTCTTCTCGTTGGGCGAGGCGTTTTTTACATCAGACCAGAAGCAGCCTTCAGGAATGGCGAAGTCGTGGGCTTCGGCGGCGATGCGGGCAAGCTGCTTGGCATTGGGTTGCTTGCCGTGGTCTGCGACGAACTGGCGCACCTTGTTGTCGATCTCCCAGGCCCAGTTGTCGGACAGGCGCTTGAAGAACAGCAGCGACAGGATATAGGTCTTGTAGTCCTCCACCTTGTCGTAGAGGATTTCGGCCATGCCCCACAGGGTGTTGCCGAGTTGTTGCTTGGTGATCATGGGTTTCCTTGCGATGCGGCGAGTTGGCGGCTGGGTTCACCCTGGCCGAGCAGCTTGGCGAACAGGCGATAGTTCTTCGTCTCGTGGCGAACGCGCCCGGCGACGATGGCAGGATCGATTCCCAAGTGGTCGGCAAATGCCTGAGCAGTTGATGCCGTCGGGCTGGCCTTGGTCGCGAATGTCGCCCACTCGGACTGTGGCAGCAGCGCTTCCTGTGCCATTTCGTCGGCCTCGGCTTCCTGCCGGTCGGCTTTGTCAGGGCTGTCCAGATCGTCGGCAAAGAAGGGGTGGCCTTCATCCAGATGGCGGGCGACATGGGCAAGCTCGTGCAGCAGGACAAACCAGAAGTTGTCCAGCCGGTCGTGGCGCAGGGTAAGGGCGACGATGGGGCGTCCCTGATCGAGCATGGCCGCGCCATCGAGGTAGGTAGCCTTGAAATGCGGCTCGACCACCAGCGCGATTCCGGCGCGTGCCAGGTACTCGCGCGCCAGCTTCGGCCCTTCCTGGAATGAGGAAAGGCGAGCCAGTTCCCGCAACCAGCGGGCAGTGACCACGCCTTTCTTGTAGTCCCGCGAGAAATCGATGGCGCGGGCATTCTTGAGCACGCACAGCCTCCAAGCAAGCAGCGCTGCTTCATCCATTCGCCTTTCGCCGCGCTGGTGCAGCGGGGCGCGCATCAGTACGGGTTCCGCCGGATTGGGCGACAGGCCGCAAAGAAACCCACGCATCAGGTCTTCCGCATAGTCCTTGAGCCGGGTCGCATTGCCGCTGAAGCTGCCGAAGCAGCCACGGTCGAGCATTTCCTTGAGCGGGAAGCGCGTGTAGTCGATCTCGGGCGCTTCGAGTACGGCTTCGCTTGCTTCGGCACCGCCGATCAGGACGTCGGCCGGAATGCCCAGGCCTTGGTGCAGGCGCCGAATCATGGTGAGCGAGAGAGGACGTTTGCGCGCCAGCACTTCCGACACCTTGGGCGCGGAACCGATGTAGGGAATCAAGTCCTTGCGCGTCAGACCGACCTGATCCAGGCGAAACAGGATGGCCTCGATCGGATCGGGCACGACAGGCGGCACGACCTTACGTTCGTAGTCTTCGATGACCAGGGCCAGCAGATCGAGTTCATTTTCGCTTGCGCTTCCCGCCTCGGGGTTGGCCGCCATCAAAGCCGAAAGGCGCGCCATGGCTACCGCGTAGTCGGGCTCGTTCTTGATGAGCTTCACCTTCATTCTTCTCTCCTGCCCCTGATTCGCCCCGAGGCGCGGGATGTCCTCAAAATTTTTTCTTGTCGTACTCGGCATACGTGCCGATCCATTCCACAACCACCCAACCACCACGATAGCGAACCTGGACCACCAACCGATACCGGTTGCCCTTGATGTTGAATATGACTCGGTTGTCGGCCAGAAAATCGGCGCTGCGGTAAAGCTTCTTGATGTCCTGAGATGTATTCCACTGGTTGCGCTCGACTTCAATCTGCCAAGCATCCAGCGGTCCCCGGGCATCGGCATGGGATTGCTTGAACTGCTGAAGGAGTGGCAGGCCGAGAATTCGCATGAGGAAACGTGAAGTGACAACGACAAGTATAAGTTCCCAAAACGGGAATTGCAATTAAATTCCCAATATATTCGGCTTCCACTCGAAAAGTCGGCGCTGGCGACACGGCGCCCTGCTGCGGCAGGGTCCAGGGCGCGGTGGCTATCGACTCCGCAGCGGGGTATAGTTTCCGGTTCCCCAACCTCAATCCCGCATCATGGAATACATCAAGATTCGCGGCGCGCGAACGCATAACCTCAAGAACATTTCGCTCGACCTGCCGCGC
>SXGU01424375.1_pt1 | contig 10335 bp, 7 predicted proteins | sample 3174531 | NCBI WGS metagenome assembly SXGU01 (sample SAMN11356863, study PRJNA531348) | freshwater metagenome | isolation source: freshwater sample F1-140 | place: China: Fuxian Lake, Yuxi | collected 2017-12-25 | reverse complement strand
GCGGCGAGGCTCAACAGATTCTGCGGCGGATTCAGAAGGCGCAATGATTTTCCGCCGGCCTTCGCAGCGCGCATCCAGCCAAACACCACGGCGAGGCAGGACGAATCCATCTCGGTCACGGCAGCCAAATCGAAGGCCGAAGCATTGGATGCTATGGCGGCTTCGCCTTCTGCAAGCAGCGCGGCAGCGCCCGACATGGTCATCGGGCCCGACACCTCGACGCAATCACCCGCGATACGGATCATTTCTTTACCGAGGTGGCTTCGCCGGACTTGTTCTTGGCTTGCAGGGACTTGATCAGGCCGTCAATGCCGTTGTTGCGCACCTCGGAGGCGAAAGAGTCGCGGTAATTGGTAACAAGGCTGATGCCGCCGACTTCGATGTCATAGACCTTCCATGCGACGCCGGACTTTTCCAGAAAGTAGTCCAGTTCGATGTTCTTGCCGGCACCCGACTGTTTGATTTCGGTGCGGACCCGGACATCGGTCTCACCCGCCTTGAGCATAAAGGGTTTGAAATTCACGGTCTGGTTCTTGTACTCGGTCAGCGCCTTCGAATAGGTGCGCACCAGCAAAATGCGAAACTCGTCGGTGAGGACCTTCTGCTGAGCCGGGTTGGTCTGGCGCCAATCGCGCGCCATCGCCAGTTGCGTCATGCGGGCGAAGTTGAAGTGCGGCAGCACCTTGGCCTCAACCAGGTCGATGGCCTTTTTGGTGTTGCCGGACTGTATGTCCTTGTCCTTGCGGACAATATCGAGCACTTCATTGGTGACGTTCTTGACGAGTACATCGGGCGCGAGTTCCTGCGCCATTGCCGTCGTGGCAAGAAGCAGAGCGCTGAAAAATACAAATAGGGATTTCATTCTGGATTTCCTGAGATTGCTGGAATGGGTGCTGCATGCCCCCAACGGGGTGCTAGTTCGTTGCGGCCGCTTCCGCGCTGGCTACATGGACGGGCGCCGACGCCTCGGCCCTCGGCTCGCCGGCTTGCACTTCCGCGCTTGCCGCAGGATCCGCTGGCTCGGCATGGGCCTCAACGTCCCGTGGCGGGTTGCCGTCATGAATCAGACTGCGGCGGCGCTGGAGATAGGCATCGCGCATGTAGGAATACTTGTCCAGTGCAGCTTCCTCGACAACCTTGTCAGCCGGCAACAGATTGGCCCGGTCGTTCACCAGACGCAAAACAAGCGCCACATCGCGAGTCCGCTTCGGGTTGTGATTTGCCACCGGATCGGTTGCGACATCGAGCACCAAACCCACCGTGTCACGCGCAGTGCGCGACCCGAATACCGGAATCACGACATAGGCACCGTTGCCGACACCCCAGCGGCCAAAGGTCTGGCCGAAATCCTCGTCATGCTTTTCAAGACCCGCATCGGATGCAAAGTCGATCACGCCCAGCAATCCGACGGTGCTATTGATCACCACCCGGCCCAGATCACTGAACGCCTCCGGCACCTTGCCCTGCAACAGGTTATTCACACCTATGAACAGGTCTTCGATATTGCTGAAGAAATTGGTGACGCCCGTCTTGATGGGCGTGGGCAGAACCGCGTCGTAGCCTTTGGCAACCGGCTTGACGATGGCACTATCGAGTCCCTCGTTGAACGCGAACATGGCCCGATTGAAGCCCTCGATCGGATCCTTTGGATTTCCCGAAGTTGCGCATCCGCTCAGCAGACCGGCTACCGCAACGGCCACAGCGATGGATTTGATTCGGGCAGGCAGCATTGTCTTCATTCTTTTTGAGGCACCTGTTGACTACTTCTTGCCGCCATCCTCGGCAGCCTTGTTGAACATGAACTGGCTGATCAGCTTTTCCAGAACCACCGCCGACTGAGTCTTCTTGATAGTGTCGCCCGGTTTCAGCATTGCCGTGTCGCCACCCACTTCAAATCCTACGTACTGCTCGCCGAGCAAACCCGACGTGTTGATCGTCGCGAAGGTATCGCGCGGAAACTTGTAACGCGCATCCACCTGGATCGTTACCACACCCAGATAGGCCTCGGGATCGAAGCGAATTTCCGTTACGCGTCCAACCACAACGCCGGCACTCTTGACCGCCCCGCGTACCTTCAGGCCACCGATGTTATCAAATTTGGCGTGGATTGGATAAGTTTCCCCGCTGCTGGACGACGCCAGATTGCCCACCTTGAGGGCAAGAAACAACAATGCGCCCAATCCGACGGCGACGAAAAATCCGACCCAGAGGTCAAGTGTAGTACGGCTCATGTCATGTCCCTGTAAACATGAAGGCGGTGAGAATGAAGTCGGCGGCCAGAATGGCCAGCGACGATGTTACAACGGTACGCGTGGTTGCCCCGGAAACGCCCTCGGCGGTTGGCTCGGCATCATAGCCCTCAAACACGGCGACCCAGCTGACGATGATGCCGAACACAAAACTCTTGATCACGCCGTTGAGAATGTCCTGGCGAAAATCAACCGACGCCTGCATCTGCGACCAGAACGAGCCTTCATCGACACCAATCAGTTGCACACCGACCAGATAGCCGCCAAAGATGCCCATCGCCGAAAACAGTGCTGCCAGCAGGGGCATTGAAATCACGCCGCCCCAGAAACGCGGCGCAACCACGCGGGACATGGGATCGACCGCCATCATCTCCATGGCGGAAAGCTGTTCGGTCGCTTTCATCATGCCAATTTCAGCAGTAATGGCCGAACCGGCGCGACTCGCAAACAGCAGCGCGGCAACCACGGGCCCCAGTTCGCGCACCAGCGACAACGAGACCAAAACGCCCAGCGCCTCCGTTGATCCATACCGCGCCAAGGTGTCATAGCCCTGCAAGCCAAGCACCATGCCGACCAACAGGCCGGAGACCAGAATGATGATCAGGCTCAATACTCCGGTGAAGTAGATTTCCCGGATCGTGAGATGAATGCGGCGCAACGACGTGCCCGAATACAGCAGGATGGCGAGGAAGAAGCGGCTGGCATAGCCGAGCCGCCAGATGCGCCCGGTAAACTGCTGCCCCAGTCCGCGCAGCGCCCTCACCAGACCGTTATCCACGACGCACCGCGCCTTCCATCAACTCTTCGCCATAGGGCCGGGATGGATACTGGAAGGGTACCGGCCCGTCGGCCTCGCCCCAGACAAACTGGTGAACATAAGGCACCTTCGAGTTCTTCATGTCGTCGGGCGTGCCTTCCGCAACGATCTTTCCCTCTGACACGAAATAGACATAGTCGACAATTTTCAATGACTCCTGCACGTCATGGGTGACCACGATCGAACTGGCGCCCAGCGCGTCGGTCAGCTTGCGAATCAGTTCACCGACAATGGACAGCGAAATCGGATCGAGGCCGGCAAAGGGCTCGTCGTACATGATCAGCATCGGATCCAGCGCTATCGCACGCGCCAAGGCGACGCGGCGCGCCATGCCGCCGGAAAGCTCTGCCGGCATGAGGCCATGAGCGCCGCGCAATCCCACCGCATGCAGTTTCATCATTACCAAATCACGAATCAGGGCTTCTGGCAGATCCGTGTGCTCACGCATCTGAAAAGCAATGTTGTCATACACCGACATGTCGGTAAACAGGGCGCCAAACTGGAACAACATGCCCATGCGGCGACGCAGGTCGTACAAACCATCCGAGTCAAGCTCATGCACTACCTGCCCGCCGACCTTCACCTCGCCCGAGGTTGGCTTCAACTGGCCGCCGATCAGGCGCAGGGTGGTGGTCTTGCCGCAGCCAGAACTCCCCATTACCGCGACAACCTTGCCACGCGGAATCGTCATGTTGATTCCGGTAAGAACCGGCCGATTGTCGTAGGTGAAGTTCAGATCGCGGATTTCGACGAGGGATTCCAGGGGCATGTTCACACCGGGAACCCCCGGCCAATTTCACAGTCGGCGATTTTAGCAGACTCGAATCATTCAACGAGCGGCCTCAGCCAGCGAAGAACGGGGTAAACGCCATCCACCACCGAAATAGGCTGATCCCGCTTTCCGTTATGATGCCAAGGTCAACTCAACTTACCCTGGCCTTGCCCCATCCTTGACTGCACCCAACAGCAAAACCGAGTTGCTGATCGTCGACGATGACCCGCTGATCGCCGACGCGCTGGGCTATTTTCTCGGCCGTGACTATTCTGTAAGTACCGCATCAACGCGGGCCGAAGCCATTGAGTTATTGCGCAGCGGCATGACTGCCCCGGCTCTGGCGTTGATTGATCTTGGCCTGCCGCCCACGCCCCATCGCCCGGATGAAGGCTTCGCCCTGATCGCGGACATTCTCGCGCATGCACCGGGAACCCGGATCGTGGTGCTTTCCGGCCAAAGCGACGAACTTAACGCACGCCACGCACGCGCTCTCGGAGCAACCGAATTCGTGGCAAAGCCGGCGGACCCCGAATACCTGCGCAACCTCATTCGCCGGGTGTTGTCTTTTAGAGACACATCGACAGAAGTCGATGACGGTCTCATCGGCGACAGCGCTCCTTTGCAAAAGTTGCGAGCCCAGCTCAGGCAGTTCGCGCATTCGCCCTTTCCAGTGTTGATCGAAGGCGAGTCAGGTAGCGGCAAGGAGCTTGCGGCGGCTGCCCTGCACCGGTTGTCCGAGCGTGCAGCCAAACCGTATCTGGCACTCAACTGCGCCGCGATTTCGCCCAGCCTGGTGGAAGCAACGCTGTTTGGTCATAGCAAAGGGGCGTTCACGGGTGCCAGCGGCCCGCGTGCCGGCTATTTCGAGGACGCGTCGGACGGTACGCTGTTTCTCGATGAAATCGGAGAGCTCCCCCTCGAACTCCAGCCAAAACTCTTGCGCGTGCTTGAAAACGGCGAGTTCCAGCGCATTGGCGAGACTCAGGCGCGCCGCTCATCGGCGCGCATCGTCACCGCCACCAACCGGGATCTGAAAAAAGAGGTTCGCGAAGGACGCTTCCGCGCCGACCTGTACCACCGGCTTTCGGTATTCACTGTTGCCATACCGCCACTGCGCGACCTCGGCAACGACCGCATCCGCCTTCTGGAACACTTCCGCGCCGTGTACTCGGCACAGGCCGATTTACCGCCGTTCCAGCTTGCTGAAGAGGCCAAGGAAAGGCTGCTGGCCTACCGGTTCCCCGGCAACGTACGTGAATTACGCAATATCGCAATCCGCCTGACAACCAAGCACGCCGGGAAGATGATCGATGTCCACGATCTCGAAGCCGAACTGGATCCGGATCCGGGAAACGAATCGTCCATGATCGGCGTCCTGCCAGCGCCGACTCTCGCGGCCAGAGACGAACTGGTATCCATTGCCCTCAACGATATCCAGAATCGCCGCGACTTCAACCTCGACGCCACCCTGCGCCTATGGGAAGAAGCCTACATCGAAGCCGCGCAGCAGGTCGCCCATGGCAACATGAGCCAGGCAGCGCGACTGCTCGGTGTAAATCGCACCACACTTTACAATCGCATCGACACGCTGGCCCGGGAAAACAAAGCGAAGCGGAGTTTCAGTGAAGGCTAACGCCGACCTTATCGGCGTTAAACACAGTGGCCGCAACTACAAGCGCGCCAGCCCGCAATGAGCCCACGGACTGACTGACCGACACCATGTATCTGGACCACTTCGGACTTAGCGAAGCACCCTTCCGCATCACGCCCCATACCGACTTCTTCTTTGATGGAGCCAATCGCGGTGCGACGCTTGACGCACTGATCTACGCTGTCACGCACGACGAAGGCATCGTCAAGGTCAGCGGTGAGGTGGGCAGCGGAAAGACCATGCTCTGTCGCGTTCTGATGGAACGCCTGCCGGAAAACGTGACCATCATCTACCTGGCGAACCCGTCGCTGTCGCGTGACGATATTCTGTACGCAATTGCCGACGAACTTCGCCTCAATGTGCCTGATAGCGCCCGCAATTCAGTGGTAATGCGGGCATTGCAGGATCACCTGATCAAGTCTTTTGGCGAAGGCCGGCAGGTGGTCGTGCTGATCGACGAAGCACACGCCATGCCGGTGGAAACACTCGAAGAAATCCGCCTGCTGTCGAACCTCGAAGCCAACCGCAACAAGCTCCTGCAACTGGTGCTCTTCGGTCAGCCGGAATTGAACGACATCCTCGCCCGCCCCGACATGCGCCAACTGAAGGAGCGCATCACCCACAACTTCGGCCTGGAACCACTGGTACGTGACGACATCACGAACTATCTCGACTTTCGCATGCGCGCCGCCGGCTATCGAGGCCCCAGTGTGTTCTCGCCGCCGGCGCTGAAATTGATCGCGCAGAGTTCGCTTGGCCTTACCCGCCGCATCAATATCCTCGCCGACAAATCGCTGCTGGCGGCCTTTTCCGCGGGCAGCCACCAGATCGGGCCGAAAGAGATAAAGGCCGCCATTCGGGACTGCGAGTTCAGCGAAGCAACGTATGGCGGCAAGGCATCGAACAAGGTGAGGGTCGGGATCGGCGCCTTGCTCGGCATAGGCGCTTTGGCGGGCATCATTTGGCTGGTGACCGCATCCCGCAACGATATCGGCGCCCCGGCCGCCGTCACGGTCGCACCTCAGGTTCCCGCAGGCACAGCCGGGACCAGCGGCGCGCCCGCTGTTGCGGTCAGCACGCCGCCGGCCGAGACTGCAACGCCGATGGCGGCGCCATCCGCACCAGTGAGCGGTTCATCAGCATCAACTCCAGCTGCGGCATTGCCCGAAGCCGCAGCCCCGCCACCAACGCCATCCACTGTCGCCGGCCCGCCGCTGCCCTCAACGGCTACCCCGGCAGAGCCGGTGATCGCCGCACCGTCAACCGCACCGAAGGCCGGACCGCTAACCCTTGCCAGGCTTGAAGCGGGACGCATCTGGCTGGAGAAACTGCCAAACGACCGCTGGTTCATTCAGTTGTTCGCCACGGACGCCGACCGGCATGGCGAAATCGAGGTCCTGCTGCGCAAGCTGTCTTCCAGCCGGATCGAAATGGACAGTATCCATGTGTATTTCTCCGAACTCAGCGGCAAGCCGCGCTACGGCATTACCTACGGAGACTATTCAACACGGGACGAAGCAGCAGCGGCAATACGGGCGTTGCCCAAGCCCTTGCGGACTGGCAAACCCTACCCGCGCCAAGTCGTGCGTCTTCGCTAAGCCTGCTGCGAAGGCGAGAATTGAAGCAGCTCAGTCCATTAAATCATTGAGTTGCATCGTAAACATAATGTGTTATGCTAAATTCCGTCGTTAAACTATCTTATCGGGGGTTCGTTTGCGCCCACTAATGATTCCGCCGGTTCCGGTTGCACTGGTTGCCGGCCTTGTGCTGGCGGCATGCGGCAGCACCCAACCACTAAAGCCATCTTCCGGACACATACGCGCCGAAGCCGCCGTGCCGGCAAGCAAGGACATCCCGGCGCCAGTAGCCACGACCGTCAGTCTTGCGCGCCCCAGGGCCGCCGCCAAGACAGAGTCCTACTCGGTCTCCGTGCGCAACATTCCGGTCCAGGACCTGCTTTTCGCCTTGGCTCGAGACGCGAAGCTGAATGTCGATATCCATCCGGGCATCAGCGGCATCGTCACCGTCAACGCCATTGATCAGACGCTGCAGCAAATCCTGACACGCATTTCCAAGCAGGTGGACATGCGCTGGGAACTGGACGGCCCCAATCTGATAGTGATGCCGGATTCGCCGTTCCTGCGCAACTACAAGGTGGATTACGTCAACATGTCGCGCGACGTGAGCGGCACGGTCTCGATAAACACCCAGATTGCGTCGACCAGCACCAGCGCGACCGGCAGCGCCTCGGCGGGTGGCGGCGGCAACAACTCCAATACCTCCGTAAAGAGCGCCGCCAAGAACGATTTCTGGCAATCGATGGAAAAGAATCTGAAGGACATCCTGCGCGAAAGCGACAAGATCCTGCCGGAAGGATCGAGCGAAACCGTTATCGAGCGCTCGGATCAGCAAGCCACCACCGGCACAGGCGCCCAAGGCGGAACGTCGGGCAGTCGCTCGCCCGCCCAGACGACCAGTCTCGCCGGCAGCCCGAACCCCGCGAACCTTCAACAGCAGGGCACCACCGTCGTCAAGCGAACCACATTCCGCGAAGCCGCCTCGATCATCGTGAACCCGGAAGCGGGTGTCGTGGTGGTCCGCGCGACATCCAGGCAGCATGAAAAAGTTCAGGAATATCTCGATCTGGTGCTAACCAACGCGCGACGCCAGGTCATCATCGAAGCCACGATCGCCGAGGTCAGCCTGAGTGACAACTACCAGCAGGGAATCAACTGGCAAAGCTTGCGTACCCTGCGTCCGGGTGCGCCAGCCGCCGGATTTTCGCTGGCACAAAACCCGACCACGGCGACCAACCCGGTTGCAACGACATCCGGCTCGTTCGCCACAGTCAGCGGCGCCACACCGGGCGCATTCGCATTCCTGCTCAACTACGTTGCCCCCGGGCTGGGGCTTTCCTCTACGCTCAGCCTGCTGGAAACCTTCGGCAAGGTCAAAGTCCTGTCCAGTCCGAAAATCAGCGTCCTTAACAACCAGACGGCGATGCTCAAGGTTGTCGATAACGTGGTCTACTTCCTGATCAAGAATGATTCGACAACCACGACCACGGGCACGACCAACAACTTCACGTCGACGCCCCAATCGGTGTCGGTCGGGCTGGTGATGAGCGTCACGCCGCAAATCAGCGAGAACGGCAGCATTCTGCTGAACGTGCGCCCCACCATCTCCAGCCTCAAAGGCGCCGGAAAAACCGATCCAACGCCTGGATTGGCGGTCGCCAACGTCGTTCCCGAAATCCAGACACGCGAAATGGAGTCCATGCTTCGCCTCTCGGATGGCGAAGTAGCCGTGATGGGCGGGCTGATGGAAGACCGGATCAACTACAACACCAATGAAATCCCCGGCCTCGGCGGCGTTCCCATCATTGGCAATTTCTTCAGCAACCGCAACGACACCACCACCAAGACGGAACTGGTGATCTTCCTCAAGCCGACCATCATTCGCGATCCGAGCATCAACGGCGACTATCGCAGCTTCCGCGACCAACTGCCGAGCCGCGAGTTCTTCTCCGGCAACCCCGGTCCGGGACAAAAGTCGCTCGAGATGCAGGGAGCAGGCACTCGATGAGCCTGCTCATGGACGCCCTCAAAAAGGCTGAACTGGCGAAGCGCCAGGGACAGAGTGAGAGTTCGGGCAACTCAACGGAAGCGCAGGCCCAGGCCGGCCTTTCGCTCGAACCCATGCCGGGCGCAACCGGAGCTTCTTCGGCGGCGCCGGCCACTGACAGTGTTTCAGGCTCCGGAAACTTGCCCCACCTGCCTTCGCATCTGGAAGAACTTGACGCGCAATTTCTTGCCGAAGCCAAGCAGGCCGCTTCCGCACGATTGAGAGCGCCGCCCTCCGCTCCAGTAAGGGAACCACTCGCCGATGCCGCCCTGGCAGACGCGTCCGCGCGCAGCGCTGCCCAAGCCAAACCTCGGCCCGGTACGACAAAGCAGGACACTCCGCAGAACCAATCCGCGGCCCAAAACCTGTTTGCCGCGAAACAAGCTGACAAGCCGCCGGCGCGAAAAACCTTCGCCATTGCAATTGGTGTCCTGACCGTAGTGTCCGTATGCGGCATCGGCGGCTATTTCTGGTGGCAGCTACAGCCGAAAACGTCTCTGGTCGCCAGCCGGACACCCATGCCGCCACCTCCGTCGGCAGCGCTCCCCGCAGTATCGCCCGCCGCCGTACCGCCAGCGCCGACTTTTGCAGCGTCGACTGTTGCGCCGGCAGTTGCCGCACCGGGTACCGCCCGGGCAACAACTCCCATGGCGGACGACAAGGACGATGACTCCGCGCCGGTCGCCGCCAGGACTCCGGCCCAAGCCCGCCGCGCTGCTTCACCTGCCGCATTGCCTGCCGAGTCCGAGGGCCCGATACGCGTCACCAAGGCCCCGTTAAAGGTCAACCCCGCCTTGATGCGCGGCTTCGATGCCTTCAATCGGGGTGACCTCGCTCTGGCGCAAAGCGAATACGAGCGCGCCCAGAAAGCCGACCCGCGCAACACCGATGTCCTGCACGGCCTGGCTGCCATTGCCGTGCGCCAAGGTCGTCTTGACCAGGCCGAAGCGCTGTATCGGCGAATCGCGGAAGCCGATCCGCACGATACGGTGGCCATGTCGGCACTGATCAACATGCGCGGGCAGATGGATCCGGGCGCCGCGGAAAGCCGACTGAAGACCCTGGCGGCGGATCAGCCGGAACTCGCCGCACCCCAATTCTCCCTGGGCAATCTGTATGCACGCCACGGCCGCTGGAACGAGGCTCAGCAGGCCTATTTTCGAGCCTACAGCGCTGAACCGGACAATCCCGACATCATCTACAACCTCGCCATCAGCCT
>SXGU01021099.1_pt1 | contig 10337 bp, 13 predicted proteins | sample 3174531 | NCBI WGS metagenome assembly SXGU01 (sample SAMN11356863, study PRJNA531348) | freshwater metagenome | isolation source: freshwater sample F1-140 | place: China: Fuxian Lake, Yuxi | collected 2017-12-25 | reverse complement strand
GGACCGGCGAGCCGGTGCCCGCAGGCGCACACCGCCAGGTCATCATCGCCATCGCCCGGGATGGCGGCCGCGTGGCCCCGCTCGTGGCCCTCGTGGACGAGCACGCCGGGGGTCCGCTGCTCAGGGATGCCTTCTTCCTGCCCGACATGGTGCCGGGGCGACTTGAGCGGGAGGTGCTGGCACCGCTGGGCGGGGCGGGCATGCCGGTGGCGCCGGCCGACGTGGGCGCCGCGCTGGGCCTTGCGTCGGCGGCGCTGTCGGCCGCGCTGGCGGCGGGAACGCACATCCCCTCGGAGGCCCATCAGTCGGTGATTGCACGGATGCTCCGGCTGCAGGTCGCCCTGGGGGCGTCGTGCGGGCACGACGCCCCCGGCGAGTGGGCCGACGTCGGCTAGAATGCCGGTCATGCCTGATGTGCTGCCGTCCGAGCTGGATTCCGCTCTCGCAGGGATTGACCCGGTTCTCCGGGGTGAACTGGTCGAGGCCCTCGCGCCGGTCATCGCCGACCTGGGTCCCCGTGAGGTCGCCGTGCTGCTGCGGCTGGTTGACGGAATCCGGGGCGGGGCCTCAGTGCCCGAGCTCAACGCGTTCGTCCGGCTGCTCCCGGTGACGGTGAGCCGCGTGGTGCAGCCGGTCATCGAACCGGCCGAGGTCGGCTAGCACCCCCGCTGGTTGCGAGCGGGTTCGGGCGCGGTACGGTCACGGCGTGATTCGTGCCGCTCTGACCACCACCGCACTGGTTGCCACGCTCGCAGGCGCCGGGGGTGCCGGCGCGGTGGGGCTCACGACGATGGGCCGGGGGTTCACCTCGGCGGTCGCCGTCGTGCAGGCACCCGGCGAGTCGCGCCTGCTGGTGGTCGAGCGGTCGGGCCTCATCCGGCCCATCGACCGGAGCGGTCGCCCGGGGCGGCCATGGCTGGACATCCGCGACCGCGTCGGCGCCGAGGGGAACGAGCAGGGGCTGCTCGGCATCGCCTTCGCCCGTGACTTCATCCGAACGGGCCGCGTCTACGTGGACTACACCGACCGCCGTGGCGATACCCGGGTGGCGGAGTTCCGGACGCGACCCGGGGCCCGCAGCGTCTCTCCCCGTACCGCGCGCATCGTGCTGACCCAGCGCCAGCCCCACGCCAACCACAACGGGGGCGCCCTCGCGGTCGGCCCCGATGGGATGCTGTATGTGTCGCTGGGGGACGGGGGCGGCCAGGGCGATCCGGACAACCGGGCGGGCGACCCCCGCAGCCTGGTCGGCAAGGTGCTGCGCATCAATCCCTCACGGCCATCCGCCGGGCGCGGATACGCGATTCCCGGGGGCAACCCGTTTGCCGGCACGTCCGGAGCGCGCCCGGAGATCTGGCTGCTCGGGCTCAGGAACCCGTGGCGGATGTCGTTCGACCGCGCAACCGGCGACCTGTGGATCGGTGACGTGGGCGAATACGATCGCGAGGAGGTTGATGTCGCCCGCCGCGGGCAGTCAGGGCTCGACTTCGGCTGGAGCCGGCGTGAGGGCACCGCCGACTTCAAGGGGGGGCCACGGCGCGCGCGCGAGACCGCCCCGGTTGCCGAATACGCGCATGGAGCCGGGGACTGCTCGATCATCGGCGGCTACGTGTACCGCGGCACCGCCGTCCCGGTGCTGGCCGGGCGGTACCTCTACGCCGACTGGTGCAGCGGGCGGTCGTGGTCGGTGGACGCCGCCGCACCCGGTCGTCCGGCGGAGATCACCGCCGTACTCGGGCGGATCCCGGGCATCACGTCGTTCGGCGAGGATCAGGCCGGGGAGATCTACGTGGTCACCAACGCCACCGTCCGGCGGATCACCGGCTGATCCACCGGCCCGGGTGCCGTCCGCCCCCCCGGGGGTCGTCACCGCGGCCGGGGTGATTCCGCCCCTCCCCGTCCCCGCCCGGCGGGGACGCCCTGCGCCCCCCTGGGGGAACCGGGCGGGCGGTGCGCTCATCTCACGCGTCCCACCCGGCGAGCAGGGCGGCCGCGATCCCTCGTACGCGCTCAATGTCACCGGCCGCCGCGGCCTCGCGCAGTGCCACCAGCATGTCGGGAGGCGCTGCGAGCAGCGCCTCGGCACCCGCGCCCGACCAGCGCACGAGCGCGTGGTGCACCACATCCCCGACGGGCGCCCCGAGGGAATCGGCCAGCACCTGCAGACCCGGCATCGGATCCAGCAGCCGCGACGCCTGCACCTCCGCGCGGAAGCGCCCGCCCGGGTCGAAGGTCTCGGGATCATCCACACCGCCACGCTAGCGGGCTCTGCTCCGCTAGCGTGCTCCCGCGTGAGTACCGCACCGGACCCCGTCGTGCCCAGCAGCGGCTGGGGAGTGGCCCACCTGCTGCTCCGGGCCCGCCCGGCCGATGGGCCGGGCGCCGGCATCGAGGCCGCCCTCCGGCGCTTCGCGGATTCGGCGCCCGCGAATCAGGTGCGGGCCTTCTCGGTGCTGGGCGGGAGCGCCGATCTGGGCGTCATGCTCGTGGCGCCGGACCTGCACGACCTCGACCTCGCGGTGAAGGGGGTCACGTCAGGTCCGGTCGAGGTGGTCTACTCGTACCTGTCCATCACCGAGGAGAGCGAGTACCGGGCCACCGAGGACGACGAGCGCGCGCGGCTGACGGCGATGGGTGAGCACGACGTCGAGGCGAAGGTCGGGGAGTGGCGCGAGCGCATCGCCCACTACCGCGAACTGCGCGTGCACCCCGACCTCCCCGCGCGGCGGCTCCTGTGCTTCTACCCGATGAGCAAGCGGCGTCAGGGCGGTGACAACTGGTACGCGCTCACCTTCGATGAGCGCCGGGCCCTCATGATGGGGCACGGCACGCTGGGGCGCAAGTACGCCGGCCGGGTGACCCAGTTGATCACCGGATCCACGGGCCTCGACGACTGGGAGTGGGGCGTCACGCTGTTCAGCGACGACCTCGCGGCGCTCAAGGAGATCGTGTACGAGATGCGCTTCGACGAGGTCTCGGCGCGGTTCGGCGAGTTCGGCCCATTCTACGTGGGGCTCATCATGGACCCCGCCGACGTGCTCGGGCGCTGCGGGCTGGCGTAGAGGCGGCCACCCGGCACGCTGGGGCCAACCCCGGCGACACCCGCCTGGGGTCCCCGTCACCCCCGTTGGTGCCCGGGGGTCAGGCCAGGACCGACAGGACCCGGTGGACCGATGCCCGGTACGCGCCGCCGAACAGTGCTGCGTGCACCAGCAGCGGGATGAGCTGGTTCATCTCCACGCGCTCCTCCCACCCGGGCGCGAGGGGGTATTCCTCCGCGTAGGCCGCGAAGACGCGATCCGAGAAGCCGCCGAACAGCCGCATCATCGCGAGGTCCACCTCACGGTGGCCGCCGTAGGCCGCGGCGTCCACCAGCACGGGGCACCCGGTGGAATCGGTCATGCGGTTACCGGCCCACAGATCGCCGTGGAGGCGGGCCGGGGGTTCGGCCGGGTCCGCCAGGTCACCCAGACGGGCCATGACGCGCTCGAGGAGCGCCCCATCGCCGGGGTCCAGTCCGGCCACGCGCGCGAGGGGAATGAGGCGGCACTCGGCGAGGAACGCGGGCCACGTATCCCGTGAGTCGTTGGGCACCGCCAGCGGGCCGATGAAGCCGGGGTGGTCTGCCCCGAAGGCCGCGGCCCCGGCACGGTGCATCCGTGCCAGCCCGCGACCGAGCACCTCGTCGGTGCGGGCTTCCGGGGTGCCCGGCTCCACCCAGCCGAGGGCCAGCCAGTCGTCGCCCACGGCGACCACGGGGGGCGTGTGCACCGCACCCGTCGCGGCCAGCCACGACAGGCCCGCGGCCTCGGCCGCGAACATTCCCGCCGGCGGGCCGGGCAGGTGCTTCACGAACAGCGACCGGCCGTCGCTCAGGTCAATGCGCAGTGCCTCGCACACGTCGCCACCCCGAACCGGGTGCGTCGCGGCGACGGACGACCCTGCGGCCCGCGCGATGGCGTGGGGGTCAGGCGGGGTCACCCGGTGGGGCGGGTGGATCCGATGTGTGCGATGAGCCCGGCGACCGAGCGGTCCACCATGTCGAACATCTCTGCGAAGCCCTCTGACACACCGAAGTACGGATCGGGCACGTCGTGGTTGCCGTGGGCCTGCGGGTCGAACTCGCGCAGCAGGTGGACCTTCGCTGCGGCCTCCGGCGAGGGCGCGAGGGCGCGTAGCGCCTCGCGGTTGTCCGCGTCCATGGCCAGCACGAGGTCGAACCGGCCGAAGTCGTCCGCGGTGAACTGGCGTGCGACGCCCGCCATGGGGACGCCCCGGCGCGCGGCTTCGCCGCGGGCCCGCTCGTCGGGTGGGTGCCCCACGTGCCAGTCCCCGGTGCCGGCGCTTTCGACCTCCACGTGCACACCCAGGTCGTCGAAGCCGAGGCGGTGGGCCATGATGGCCTCGGCGGTCGGGCTGCGGCAGATGTTGCCGAGGCAGACGAAGCAGACGCGGATCGGGTCGGGCATCGGTGGTCTCCGGCGGCGTTGCCATTGGAACCCTTTCGGGCGGTACGGTTGGCGATACTAGGCGCCGTCCGCACATCGACCCCGGGGGAGCACACATGCGTGGCCTGACCTTCCATGGCGAGCAGGATGTCCGCGTCGAGGAGGTTCCCGACGCCGCGCTGGAGAAGCCGACTGACGCCGTGGTGAGGATGACCATGGCCGGCATCTGCGGATCGGACCTGCACATACTCAACGCCGGAACCGCGTTCGGCTTCGAACCCGGGACGCGCCTGGGCCACGAGTTCATCGGGACCGTCGAGGAGGTCGGCCCGGAGGTCACCGGCCTCCGCCCCGGCGATCGCGTGCTGGCGTCGTGCAGCATCCTCGACGGCACCTGCCCCATGTGCCATGAGCACCTGCACTCGTCCTGCGATTCGTGGTCGTTGTTCGGATGGGCCCCGCGCACCTGGCAGCACGACGGCCTGGTGCAGGGCGGCCAGTCCGAGTACGTGCGCGTGCCCCTGGCCGCGACGACGCTCACCACGATGCCGGAGGCGCTCTCCGGGATGGACCGGCAGCGGACCATGCTCCCACTGGTGGATGTGATGTCCACCGGATGGCATGGCCTGCGCTCGGCCGGCATGAAGGCCGGCGCCAACGTGGTGGTCATCGGTGACGGCGCGGTGGGGCTGTGCGCCGTCCACGGCGCGCGGGCGCTGGACGCCAACGCCGTGATCTGCCTCGGCCACCACGAGGACCGCCTCGCCGTGGCCGGCGAGCTCGGGGCATCGGGCGTGGTCACGTCACGCGACACCGATGAGATCCGTGAGCAGGTCATGGAGATGACCGGCGGCGAGGGTGCGCACGTGGTCGTCGACTCCATCAGTGGCAAGGCATCGATGGCGGCGGCCCACGCGACGGTGCGCGCGGGCGGCGCGATCGCCTGTCTCGGCATGGACCACTTCATGCAGAACGTCCCCGAGGTGAACTGGTTCGACCAGTTCCTGCGCAACATCACGATCACCGGGGGCCTGGTCCCAGGTCCGGCGTACATGCCCGAGCTCCTCGACGCCGTGATCGCCGGGCGCCTTGATCCGGCCCCGGTGCTCACCACCGAGTTGCCGCTCGAGGACGCTGCCGACGGCTACCGCCGGATGCAGTCGCGGGAGGAGGGCGTCATCAAGGTCTGCCTCACGCCCGCGTGAGCGACGCCATCATCCGGGATCTGGAGGACATCGGACAGCACCGCCTGGCCGATGTCCTCCGGGGGCTCCCGCCACCACCGGCCGACCGGCTCGCGATGCAGGTGGCGTCCCTCGACCTGCGGCTGGTGGCGCGGCTGGTGGACGAACTCGTGCGGACTCCCGTGGCCGCCCACCCCTCCGGGCTGACCCCGGCCGAGGTGGACCGTCTGCCGGTGGACGGTGCCGGCCGTGCCCGCCGCCGCCTGGCCGTCGAGGCCGGGGAGCAGGCCCTGCGGGAGGGACGCGTGGCAGTCGTGCTGCTCGCGGGCGGCCAGGGCACCCGCCTCGGGTTCGACCACCCCAAGGGCATGTTCCCGATCGGGCCGGTGAGCAATGCGACCCTGTTCGAGGTCCATGCCGCAGGCGTCGGTGCGACCCGGCGGCGCTACGGCTGCGACCTTCCCTGGTACCTCATGACATCGGATGCCAATGATGCACCGACACGGCAGTTCCTTGATGGCCATGGGTTGTTCGGCTTGTCGCCGGGGTCGGTGACCACGTTCATCCAGGGCATGCTGCCCACGGTGGATCGCGGCACCGGCGACATCCTCCGTGAGGCCCCCGATCGGCTGGCGCTCTCGCCCGATGGCCACGGGGGCATCTTCCGCGCGCTCGGCCGGGCGGCGATCCTCGGCGATCTGGAGGAGCGTGGAATTGACACCATCATGACCTTCCAGGTGGACAATCCGCTCATGCGACCCGCGGACCCGGGGTTCATCGGGGCCCACCTGCTGGCCCACTCCGAGATGTCCACCCTCGTGGTGTCCAAGGTCACCCCGGAGGAGCGCATGGGGGTGATGGCCACGGTGGACGGCCGGCCGGCCCTGGTGGAGTACAGCGACCTGCCCGGTGATCTGCACGGGGCGCGCGACGACTGCGGTGATCTCGTGTTCTGGGCGGGTTCCACGGGGGTGCACTGCCTCGACCGTGCGTTTGCCACGCGCCTTGCCACCGGGCAGGTGCCGCTGCCCTTCCACGGCGCCGGCAAGCGGGTGCCGACGCCGGAGGACCCCGCCCCGGCCCACCCGAACGCCGTCACGTTCGAGGCCTTCATGTTCGACGCCCTGCCACTGGCCGAGCGCACGGCCGCGGTGGAGATGGAGCGCGCCGAACGCTTCGCGCCGGTGAAGAACGCCGAGGGCCCCGATTCCCCCGCGACGTGCCGTGCGGCCATCGTGGAGCGTTCGGCGCGGTGGCTCGACCAGGCCGGCATCTGCGTTCCGCGCGGCGCCGGCGGCGCCAGCCAGCACCCGATCGAGATTGATCCGCGCTTCGCGCAGGGTGCCCCCGACCTCGACGGCCGCCTCCCGGCCGACCTCGTCGTGGACGGGCCGCTGCTCCTGCGTGGCTAGCGGACGGAGCGGGCCATGGCGACGAGCGGGAACGACCGCGGGCCGCTCAGTTCGTACTTGCCGCCGACGCGCTGCACGTAGCCGCCCCACGTGAGGATGCGCCACGTGACGCTGGTGCAGTCGCGGGTGCTCCCAAGGCCGGACACCGTGGTGGTGGCGCAGCGGAAGCGCAGGGGGTCATCCTTCGCGCAGTCGGTGCCCGCGGCGGTGACGTTGCGGAATGACACCGCGTGGGTGCGCCAGCGGTAGCGCGCCGTGACCTCCTGACGCCCGTCACAGACGGTCCGGACACCGTCCACCGGCTTCTGCCGGGCGAGGTCCACGCGCTGCAGGACCGCGCCCTGCGCCTTGCGCGGGTACTGCACGACGCCGCCCTGCACCCCCTTGGCCACAAGTGCCCACGCGGCGGCATCCGGCGTGACCGTGCATGAGCCGCCCGCGCAGTCGGGGGCACCCGCGAGTGCCACCCCCGCCGGGGCCAGCAGGGCGAGAGCCGTGAGGCATAGGGAGCGGCGCATGCGCCTAGCGTACTTGCGGGGGGAGCGCGAACACCACGCCCTCGTCCGTGGGGACCTCATTGCCCTTGCGCGCGTACCCGCGGGTCTCGAGGTAGTCGAGCACCCCGCGCACCAGCACCTCGGGGGCGGAGGCTCCCGCGGTCAGCGCCACGCGGGGGTGGTCGTCAAGCCACGCGGGGTCGAGATCGTCCACCCCGTCAATGAGATGGCTCTCGGCCCCACCGGCCCGCGCGACCTCCACCAGCCGCTGCGAGTTGGACGAGTTCTGCGAACCGACCACCAGGACGAGTTCGGCGGCGGTCTCCTCGACGACGGCCTTCACGGCGTCCTGACGGTTCTGCGTGGCGTAACAGATGTCGCTCGACGACGGTGCCTGCAGCGCGGGGAAGCGGCGTCGGAGCACCGCGATGATCTCCGCGGTGTCGTCGAGCGACAGGGTCGTCTGGGTGGTGAGTGCCACGTTGCCGGGGTCGGGCACCTCGACGATCTCGGCCTGGGCGACGTCCTCCACCACGATGACCCGCCCGGGGGCCTCGCCGCGGGTGCCGATGACCTCGTCGTGGTCCTCATGGCCCACCAGCAGCACGGTTGCGCCCTTCCCGGCGTAGCGGCGCACCTCGGCGTGCACCTTGCTCACCAGCGGGCACGTGGCGTCAATCACCTCGAGGCCGCGCCCGGCGCAGCGCGCGTAGATGTCGGGGGCGCTGCCGTGGGCCGACAGCACGATCACGCCGCCCTCGGGTACCTCCTCCGGGGTGTCCACGAACACGGCGCCCCGGTCGGCAAGGGTCTTCACCACATACTGGTTGTGCACGATCTCGCCGCGGACGTGCACGGGGGCACCGCGCTCGTCAAGCAGGCGTACGACGGTCTCGATTGCACGGTCCACGCCGGCGCAGTACCCGCGTGGGGAGATGAGGTTCACGGTCTCGGTCACGGCGGGGAGGGTAGCGCGGGTGGCCGCCCGGCAGTGCGTAGGATGCCGCGTCGTGACCACCGACCCATCCGACGCCGCTCACGTCCTCGACCTCGCCCTCCGGGCGGCGCGCATCGCCGGCGGGCAACTCGTGGCCCGGTTCGAGCGCCCGGCGGAGGGACTCACGGCCAAGAGCACGTCAACCGACCTGGTGAGCGACGCCGACCGCGAGGCCGAGGACTCGATCCTGTCCCTCATCCGGGCCGAGCGGCCCGATGACGCCATCCTCTCGGAGGAGTCGGGCGCGGCCGACGGCGGCACCACGGGCCTGCGCTGGCTGGTGGACCCGCTCGACGGCACCACCAACTACCTGTGGGGCCACCCGCAGTGGGCGGTCAGCATCGCGTGCCAGGACGCCGCGGGGGGGTTGGTGGGAGTGGTGTATGACCCTCTGCGCGGAGAGACCTTCAGCGCCATGCGTGGTGGCCCGGCCCTCCTCAACGGCCATGCCCTGCTGCTCACCCCATCCGGCGATCTGGGGCTGGCCCTGGTGGGCACGGGCTTTGGATACGACGCCGTGCGCCGTCGCCGTCAGGCCACGCGCCTTGTCGGCGTGATCCCCCACGTACGCGACGTGCGCCGGGGCGGCTCGGCGTCCCTCGACATGGCGTGGGTGGCCTGCGGCCGGCTGGACGCCTACTACGAGTTCGGCGTGAACGCCTGGGATGTCGCGGCCGGTGCCGTCATCGTCACCGCGGCGGGCGGCACCGTGCAGGACATCCCCGCGGGACCCGAGGGCGCGCCGGGCACCCTCGCCGCGCGGCCCGGGCTGGCGGACCCCCTGCGCACGGTGGTTGACGCCGCGGCAGTGGGCATCGAGTAGGGGTCAGGCGGCCCGGCTGAGGTCGCGCCAGGTGGCGAGCAGTCGCTTGTCGAATGAGGTCACCGTCACGGGCTCGGGCTGGCGCCCCTGCATCTCAAGGGCCGCCGCCAGCACGAAGGCATCGGGCAGTCGGGCCCCGGTGCGCGCCCGGACCGCGGCTGCGCTCCGGGCGCGGGGGCGGGTGCCCTCGAGCACCTCGATGCGGAAACCCTCAAGGGTCAGGTGTACGCGGTCCTCCGATCCGTCCCGGGCACGCAGCGGCCCGACGAGGATCTCCGCCAACGTGAAGGCGCTCATGACGCGCTCCGGTATTCCGGTGAGGACATCGGTGAGCACCCGTCGCGCGCGACGGTGCTGGGCGTCCGCGGGGTTCAGCAACGCGATGACGACGTCGGCGTCGATGACCGTCACTCCCATTCCGACCGCATCTCCTCGAGGTAGCCGGGCGGGTACACCGATGGCTCGACGGATCCGGCGATCGCGTCGATGAGCGCCTCGGCGGTCTGGACTTCGATGCAGCCGTGGGCACGCGGGATGATGATCACGCTGTCGCCTGCCTTCAGTCCGGTGTCGCGGAGCACGTCGACCGGCAGGGTCACCTGGTTCTTGGACGAGATGATGGGCATGCACCCTCCTTTACCATAGAGGACACATAGTAAAGCACTCCCCGGCCGCCATCCGCGGCGGCCGGGGACCGTGACACCTACCCGCCGGCGCTCTCGCGGTAGAGGCGCCGGAGGACGGTCGGCAGGATGCCGCCGTTCCGGAGGTAGTTCATCTCGTTGGGGCCGTCGATGCGCGACTGCACCGGGAAGGTGCGGCCGTCGCCCAACTGCACGGTGAGCACCGCGCGCGGCTCCATGTCGGCGAGGCCGTGGATGGTGAACGTCTCGTGCCCGGACAGCCCCAGGACCTCCGGCGTCTGGCCGTCCATGAACTGGAGGGGCAGTACGCCCATGCCCACGAGATTGCCGCG
>SXGU01382065.1_pt1 | contig 10340 bp, 10 predicted proteins | sample 3174531 | NCBI WGS metagenome assembly SXGU01 (sample SAMN11356863, study PRJNA531348) | freshwater metagenome | isolation source: freshwater sample F1-140 | place: China: Fuxian Lake, Yuxi | collected 2017-12-25 | reverse complement strand
CGGTTTCCGTGTCGTGAGGACTCCGTAATTCCATCTACCCTTGCAGGCTCCGCCAAGCGGAGCCTGCTTCCATTTTCCATTTTCTCTGGGACTAGTCCGCGGCCTTCGCCGCGGATAAATGTTCATTTTTACTTCCCCAAACCTTGGCGTCCGCCAAGGTTTGGTGGCTGCGAAGGCTGTGGGCTGTGGGGCTGTTTTACCCCCACGGCTGTGGAAATTTTTTTGAAAGCAAAAAAACGACTCGGGGGGCGTGATTTATTCCGCGGCCTTCGCCGCGGAGGGAGCAAATCGTGTTTTCTCTGCGCCTGCGGGCAAAAATCGCCCGCAGCCCCGTGAACTCTCACACATTTATTGCTAATCCGAACTTTTTATTGATTTTTCTGTAATTGCAGTTACATTCAATGGAGTCAATTTTCCTCTTTGTAAGCTTTATGATTCACAAATTAAAAAATTTCAATGTTGTAGGAGCGATGATTTTTACAACACTACTGTTGTTTTCTCCGTCGACGCGGTCGGCGCAGGCGCAGTGTTCTGCCGACCTCGACAACAATCACCAGATCGACGGAGTAGACCTCGCCTCACTTTTAAGTCAGTGGGGTGCGAACGGAATTGCCGACCTGAACAACAATGGCGTGGTCGATGGACCCGACCTCACTCAACTTCTTGCACAATGGGGTTCGTGCTCGAATGGAAATCTCACCAACACCACTCTCTCCATCACACAAACTTGGGCGCAGCAGCCCAACGGATACAAGCGCACAGCGGCTGTGCTCGTTCCCACTACCGGATCAGGACCTTTTCCAGTGGTAATTATGCTGCACGGCAATGGAGGGAACTCGAGTTTCATCAACTCGATGGGCACCACCCTCAACAGTGCGATTCGCGTTGCTCCCAATGGATATTCCACGAGTTGGAATGTAGATAATGAAATTTCCAAAGCACCAGATGTTGCATTCATTCGTGATCTAATCGCACTGCTGAAAACCTACGACAATGTGGACGATGAAAAAATATCGATCTATGGAGTATCCAACGGCTCAGGAATGACCAATCGGCTCCTCATCGAGCTCGATAGTGCCGCCTTCAAGAGAGCCGCCTGCGTGGTTTCTCAAATGATCACCAAGATGTATCACGATGGATCATTTTGGTTCAATGCATCGGGCAACAATACCTATGACCAAATTATTATTCCGGCCAATGGGCGCAGGATCATTTCTATTAGCGGCACTGCCGATACAACTATTCCTTACACGGGAGGAAGCGGTGTTGGCACTACTTTTATGAACTGCCAAGAGAGCATTTATCGCTTCGCCCAACGGATGGGTGAAACTGGGTCGCAACTGAGCGATTCCGCAGGCATCCCAGGAAACAGCACGAACGGTTACTCCGCTCCTTTCGTGAAATACACCTACCTCGGTGGTCATGTCGTCCACTACAAACTCATCGGCGGAACTCACGGGCTCAGCGTCAATGGCAACAACGCCTATGCGACCGAGGCCAAGCAGATCATCGCCACATTTCTTCTGCAGTAGAGAGCTCTGAAATGTGATCGCTTGCCGATCGCGCTTGCTCTTTGATGCGAGGTCGAACATCTACATGCGACTGGCGATACCTTTTACATCAATGGTCCACCGATCAATACTCGTCATACTTCACGCACTGTGCGGTGCTGCCACGCTCTGGATTGTCGCCAACGCATCGGCTCAGGTTCACTATCACGATGATGGTCAACCGTGGAAACAACGCGCCAACGCTGGACCCGATGCAATTGTTCCTGGGTGGTTCTATAACCTTGGCATCACTGGTATGCGCGCGGAGCTGGTGGCTGATGCTCCAAAGTCGCTCCTGATTCGATATGTATTTGTAGAGACGCCCGCAAGTGGCATTGTCCTTGTCGGTGATCAAATCATCGGTGCTGGCAAGGAGTTGTTCAAAGATCCGCATCGCAACGGATATGGCGAGGAAAATTTCGGCGCGACTGGACCGATCGAAGAATTTGCAACTGCACTCGAAGCCGCGCAGTCTTCACGCAGCGCGACTCCGGGCAAACTCCCGCTCACACTTCTGCGCGATGGCAAGACGATGTCCGTTGTTCTCGATGTCGGCACCACATACGGCGCATTCGCGCCGAAATACCCAACAGACTGCCCGAAGTCCAAGCGCATCATCGCCGATCTAATGGAATATCTCGTGAAGAATCAGGGCGCTGATGGTTCATTTGGCGATCCCGTTCACGACACATTCGCACCACTCGCTTTGCTTGCAAGTGGCGATCCGCGCTACTTACCAGCGGTGGAGAAATGCGTGCGACAGCTTTGCGCGTCGACTCGAGCCTGCGATGAAGGCGCGAAGCTGTCGCTTCCAAACTGGAGATATATGTGCGCCGCGATCGTATTGAGCGAGTTTTACCTCGCCACGCGTGCGGAGTGGGTGTTGCCAGAATTGCAGGAGATTCACGATTTCATCGCCGCAGGTCAATACCTCGATATGGACCAAATCAATCCAAAGGCGAGGGAGTCGCATCCATCTTCCTTTCCAAAGGGACCGCTCGATTCGCATGGTGGGTGGGGACACAATCCTGGCTTCGAAGGCTATGGACCGATCACCATGATGACTGCACAAGGTGCGCTCGCGTACTCATTGATGGCACGATGCGGGATTAAAATTGATCGAGCTCATCACGACGCCGCATACAAATTTCTGCGCAAGGGCAGTGGTGCTAATGGATATGTGTGGTATGGCGACAGCGTTGGTGGTGGTCCAGAAGGTTGGGCGGATATGGGGCGCACAGGCGCATCGGCCGCAGCGAATTTTCTCAGCCCATATCCCGATGTCACATATCGCGATCGAGCGCGACTTCACTCGAAGGTGATCGGCCTGCATCCGCAGAGTTTTCCCGACACGCACGGATCGCCTGCAATGGGAATGGGCTATACCGCGCTTGGTGCAAGCGTCGACCCTGCGAACTTTCGCAAACTGATGGACGCAAATCGTTGGTGGTTCGCGCTCGCTCAATGCAGCGACGGAACTTTTTACTATCAGCCCAATCGCGACAACGCGGGTTATGGCGATGACTCTCGGATGACCGCCTCGTCCGTCACCGCATTTATCTTGCTTATTCCAGAGCGCACTTTGGTGTTGACTGGCAAAGGGGTGGGCAAGGCGGCGCCATTGACGCATCCTTAGCGGATTTGATCACGCATCACGCATCACGCGGGTCAAACCGCAAGCGCTTTGCGTTTGCCTTTGATGAAAACCAAGTGGTGATCGAGATGTTGTGTGTAGATCGCAAGAATTTCTCCAAGCGTCACCTTACCGCGCTGAGTATGAATGCCACTGCGGGCGAACGCAGATGAATCAAGCGATCGCAGCCATTGCGCGGTGAATTGACGGTTGGCATCAAAGAGATCAAGCGCTTGCGCGATCTCTGTTTTTTCAGCTGACAATCTGGCGATAAACGCATTCTCGTCATATGCAACCAGCAACGGCATTTCTTCCGCTGCAATTCGGCGCATACGATGAGTCGCGGCCAGATCGCTGTCGACCATATGAACGATGACTTCTTGAATGCTCCAAGTTCCTGGTGCGATTTTTGTGTTCAACTTCTGCGGGGCAATTCCGTCGACGGCTTTGCGCAGGATTGTCGATCCATCTGCGTACAAAGAAATCTGCGATTCAAATTCGGGTGCGATGCAAAGAGTGGTCATCAATGAAGGCTATGCAATAAACTTAAAAATTGCCCAAGCAATCGCAGCTGCGATGCACGGCCCGACAACTGGTATCCACGCATATCCCCAATCGGATGATCCTTTGCCTGCAATTGGCAGTAGTGCGTGCGCAATTCTTGGAGAAAGGTCGCGCGCTGGATTGATCGCATATCCAGTTGTGCCACCAAGCGAAAGTCCGATCGCCCAGACGAGTACGCCGACGAGATATGGTCCAATGCCAACCGCAAGTTGAGGTTCGATTTTTGAAAAGATCGCGCCGACACCAACCAGCAACACCGTCGTGCCGATGATTTCGCTCATCAGATTTGCGGGGGCGTTTCGAATCGCTGGCCCAGTGCAGAACACGGCAAGTTTGGCTTCTTTGTTTGCAGTTTCTTTCCAGTGCGGCAAATATTGAATCCAAACAAGCACCGCTCCGACAAATGCCCCCGCGAATTGCGCTGGGATCAAGATCAGTTTCGAAGTATCTCCGCTTCCAAAGACTGACCAAAGTGTGACCGCAGGGTTTATGTACCCATCAGGACTGCCGAAAGCTCCTGCAACAAAGACACCAACCATTACCGCAAATCCCCAGCCAGCAGTGATGACAAGCCAACCAGAATTGTTCCCTTTGGTCTTGTTCAAAAGCACATTGGCAACGACGGCATCTCCAAGCAAGACAAGCACGAGTGTCCCCATAAATTCGCCTAGAAATGGTTGCATAATTTTAAGGTTAGTGGAGAGGGATCGAATGCGCTTTTGGCGGCAGATCCGTCATTCTGTATTGCTCATAAGTGCAGATTTACCGTGCAATAATGCAAGCATTACGCCAAAAGCGATGAAGGTTGTTCCAGAGATTGCGTTGAGCAATCGACCGCCTCGTGGTGATGAAAACCATTTTCTTGCTTGCGCAGCAATCATTGCATATGCAATGTGAATGACGATTATGAGCAGTGCGTATGTGGATGCGAGAATTGAAAACTGTAAAAAATAGCGCTCTTCTGGTTTGATAAAGTTTGGAAAAACGAAGAGGCAAAAGACAAGCGCTTTGGGATTTGAAAATTGAAGGGTGAACGCTTCCAAGAATCGACGCGTTCGATTTGCATCGTGCGCTTCAACTTGGCTCAATTGAAATGGCGCGGCTAGCCACAAGCGAACTCCAAGATAAATCAGGAACGCCGCGCCAGCAAACTTAAAAACTGTGAATGCAAGTGGGGAATTTGTCATGAGCAACCCAAGTCCAGTTGATGAGATTGCAGCAATACAGACTATTCCCGCAGCCAATCCAAGAATTCCGGGGAATGCTTCTCGGACGCCATACCGAAGCGCGTTCATCAAGGTCAGCACAACACCTGGTCCTGGACTTGCCACGGTCACAGCAGACAACATCAGATAGATCAGGAATAACTTCATTGAAGAAATTGAATAAAAGATATGCAATTGTGTGCGAGCGTGTTGCGCGCTGATGACAAAGGCTCATTTTTCCGTAAAGACAACTTATTGATAACTTGGGGATTCCATGTCACACCACGGATCAGGCGGTACACGAGAAAGCAGTCTGAAGTTTGCGCTTGCCTTCTGTCTAGTCGACCTTGTGTTGATGGGCTTTGCCGCATTCCTGTCCAATTCCGTCACGATCATGGGCGATGTGCTGAAAGAAGGCACTGACACACTGTCGGTCCTCGCGGCTTTCCTGACCATTCGGGCGGTTCGCCGCTCTGCAACGCACCAGTTTTCGTATGGCATCGGCAAACTAGAAAATCTCGTCAGCATCGCAATTGGCGTGATCATGATGTCGTGCGGAATTTTTGTGACGATTCGCGCCATCCATCATTTCAGTCATCCAATTATGCCAGAAGGTACGCAGGCGGGTATCGCACTCTTTGCGCTGTATGCATGCGTTGGCTATTTCATCTGGGCTCGGGATAAGAGGATTGTCGCCCAGCAACCATCCGCGATCATGGAATCGCAAGCGCGACTTTGGTTTTCCAAGGCAAGTTTCGATGTTGTAATGGGAAGTGGACTCTTGCTTGCGCTGGTTTTTCGTGAAAACGAGTGGAGTTGGTACATCGATCCAATCGCCTCGCTTGTTGGCGTGCTCTTTATGTTTCACGCGGCGTGGGGGATGGCTTCATCATCAGTCGGCGATCTCTTGGATGCGACGATTGAAGAAACTGTGCAGTTGAAGATCATGCGTGAGTTGGTGACGCACATCGATTCATATGAGCGGATTCATAAAGTTCGAGCGCGTCGTTCTGGGCCCAATATCTATGTCGAGATTTTTCTCGAGTTCAATCCCAACGATTTGATGGGAGATGTTCAGAAAAGAATCGACGCGCTGCGCGGTGATTTGGAAGCGCAGATTCCTGGCACGGATGTTTCCATTCGACCGACTGCGTCTCAGATCACCTGAATCTTTTCAACTTGATTGAATCTTGAAGAGTGGAAGCAGTCCGCTGATTTCCAGCACTTCTTTCACGTTTGGTTGAAGCCCAAGCAGAGTGACCGTTCCGCCGAGCGGTTTCATTTTCTTGATCGCCATGATGAGCGACCGCAGTCCAGCACTGCTGACAAAGTTCATTTTGACGCAGTCGATGACCAGCTTGGTCTCGCCTTTTGCAATGACATCCAATAGCGCAATTTCCACAGGTGTGGCGTTGCCAGAGTCTAGTTTCCCATCGAGCCGAACAACTGTTCCGCCGCTCGACTGTCTAGGTTCAATGTGAATGTGCATAAAACATTTTCGCACAAATGTGAGATCGTGTCGAGTTCAGTCCAGATTACGATCAAGCCAAGTTTGAGATCAAGCCAAGTTCGTCTTTTCAAGCCACTTGAATACCTCTTGACTAGGAACGGGGCGACCCCATAAATATCCTTGCCCAAACTCGCATCCCAGACCTTGCAAAATGTCGCATTGCTCTTGGGTCTCGATGCCTTCTGCGATGACACGCATATCAGAAACTGCAACCACTTGAAGAAGAATGGATTTGCAAAGCGCAAACCCGCGTTCGCCGTCTCCCAATTGAGAAGTAACACTTCGATCAATCTTGACTCGGTCAAATGAAACTTTCTTGAGCAGTTCGAGCGAGGAATATCCAAGTCCAAAGTCATCAAGTGCAACTTTGAATCCCATCGATTTCAATTTCAGAAGCATCTCTTGTGATGGACCTTCTTTACCGAGCAACTGCGGATCAGTCACTTCGAAACAAATTTGCTCGTTAGGCACGCCGAATTCTCTAGCTATTTCAGCCACTTGAAAGGGAAAATCTTCCCGCGTCAACTGATGTATTGAAACATTGACATTAAAAGTCAGTTTCTTGTCGATCAATTTGCGCTCAGAAATAAATTTGCATGTCGAACGATAGATACTGATTCCGAGTTCTTCGATCAACGAATTCTCCTCAGCAATGGGTATGAAAGTTGAAGGCGAAATGGTCTCATCAAGTCCAGTCAGTCGTGCAAGAGCCTCAAATCCAACAGGGCGACCTGTGGCAATATGAATGATCGGTTGCATATATGGAGCGAGGCGTTGATCCGCAATGCACTCTTTGACAATTCGAGAAATTCGAAGTCGTTCGTCCGCACGTTTGCGCTTGATGTCGTTGTACTCAACCCAGCGATCGCCTCCAAGCTTTTTGGCTTCTAAGCAAGCTTGTTCAACTTGATGAAAAGCTCCATCAAAATCGGTTGTGCTTGGGTCCCAGTCGACAATTCCGGCAGAGACTGTCAGGCGAATATCTATTTTTTTGATATGGAACGGTCTTCTGAAGGCATTGATCACTTCCCGAAAGCGTTCCCGCATCGAGTTGCCCTCTGCAGGAGTGATCAGGATGAATTGATCGCCATCAAATCGAATGGCATAGTCGGTGAAAGTCGCGTGTTTAGAAATGCGCTCAGCCGCTTGTTTCAGCAAGATGTCAGCACTGATACGGCCAAGATGCGCATTATGGCTTTTGAAATTATCAAGATCCAAAAGCGCGACAGAAAAAGGTTTCCCCTTTGGATTGATTCTCCAAGACGCGACAAGTTTTTCAAGAAGTTTTCTGCTTCCAAGCCCGGTCAAAAGATCTCGCATCTCAAATCGATGTCGTTCGATTGCGATTGATGCAAGGTTTACAAAGTGATCGACGAGTTTCAACTCTTCTGCGCTTGGCGCTCTACAGTCACCGTAATACATTCCAAAGACTCCAGTCAAATTGCCTTCAACACCGAGAATTGGGGTCGACCATGCCGACCGAATGCCATAGGCAACAGCAAATTCTCGAAATTGAATCCAAAGCGGATCGATGCGAACATCTTCGCATATCACGCGTGATTTTCGAAAAGCAGCTGTTCCGCAACTGCCCGTCATTGGTCCTGGCGCCATTCCGTCGATGGCATCTTGAAAAGTTGAGGGTAGTCGACCATATCCACCCTTACGCAGTGACTGCGAAGAATCTTCGAATACTAAAATCGATGCCATCATCGACGGAAATGTTTCTTCAGAAAATTGAGAAATCGCATTCAGCGATTCGGATAGCGGTTCCGCACGAGCAATAAGCCCAAGTATTCGTTCTTGCGTTTTAAGCAATTTCTCGAGCAAGAGATTGGGGATGGATTCATCTTGCATTTCAACAATAGGATAGCAGTTCAAGCCCGCCTAGCAAAACATTTACCACTGAACCTGCGTGCCGTCGTCGACGAGTGAATAGAACCCTTGCCCCTCTCTGCGAAGTTTTCCCGCAAGAACAAGCGCGTCCCAGACCGCCAAAGGGAATTCCTTCGGCGGAATCATGGACTCGATTCGGTGATTTGCGCCGCCGCTCATTGGACCGACGCCCAGTTTCGATTCTGCGTCGAGCCTCGAAAATTTCATACGACGCCGAAACATTTTCAATGCACTTTGCAAGATAGATGGGTCAATCTCTGCGATGACGGGTTCAGGTTCTCTGGGAATGGCGAGAACTTCTTCACCGCGAAGTTTGGCGACTACATTCCTCAATTCTGCGAGGTCGCGCCTACCGACGATTGGCAAGAGAGAAGTGCCGTCGACTTTTGCTTTCAATAAAAGCTTGTGCATCGCGCCCCAGTGTGGACCAGCCTCGGAGGCGTCAGTCGATTCGATCGCCAATAGTTTTGTTGTGATTTCCGCGACAAGTTGTGGGGAGGGTTGATGCATTAAAGTATGTTCAATGTAGTGCAAGAGGGGCGGGAATTGCATTGATTATTTGATGGATCAGATATGCTTTCGCATGTGAAATTGCCCTGACATCTCGATTCGTCGCTTTCACACTCGCCGCCGTATTACTTCTTGGAGCTTCCTTCATGCCAAAGATTCAGTTCTATACAGGTTCGGGCACTGGGAAATCTGCATTCAATCTTTCAAGCGGAAAGTTTTACGAAGCAACTGGTTCTTCGAAAACGCTTTGCAATATCAGTGGATCGCGTGTCTACCAAGGGTCTGGAAGCAGCAATTTGATTCTCAACCTCAGCGGGCAGAAAGTCTTCGAAGGATCGGGTTCAAGCAAGTGCCTTTACAACATCGTTGGCGACAAAGTTTTTCAAGATTCTGGAAGTTCGACGATTCTTTTCAATGTCTCTGGCAACAAACTTTTCAAGGGCAGCGGAAGTTCTTCGATCGCATGCAACTGGTCCGGAGGTTCTCTCTCGACTGTCGAACTCGCCGCGGCAGTTTGGCTTGTTGAACATCCATATTGACTTCTACATTGCAAAATCTTTCACAATCAAACTTGCCCATCGCATATGGATTCGACTTGCAGTTTTCATACCGCTGGCGATCCCCGCGGCGTTCTTCTTGCCTAAAGAAGATGATGAATATCTTCCTTTTTCTGCGTCAATGGTTGCCGGCGATCACTTCGCGATCGATGCGAATAAACTGCATCCGACTCAAATGACGGTCAGCTTTCGAGAAGTCGCCCACAAAGCGTGGGCATTGCATAAGACATCCCCAGCAAATGTAATTCTGTTTGAAAGAAGAAGGCATTGCCGGTGGTGATTGGTCCTTGGTGGAATTGAGTTTCTCACCGACAGACATCACACAGCTCGGGCATTGATCGATTCGAATGTCGCCGACGCCGCTTCCTCGACAAAAAGATTGATCAGCGAAAGTCCTTCATATGCGCGCTGAGTGCGCCGCGCGCTGCGCCTTGCCATTCGGTGATTCCCGCATCAGCAATCACGGCGATCATGCAGCGCACAATCTCTGGTGAAATCCCAGCCAATCCATTTTTCAAAACGAGCGCAAACTTTACCTCGGTCGGTGGAGCGACTGTGATCGAAGATTCTTCGACCGCGAGGTTTTTGTGCGCAACGCCGAGCGCTTCATAGAGTGCCGTCACATCGTCCTTGCGCATCGCCATAAAAGTCATCGCGAAGGCGGGGGATGCCTTGTCTGGATCGCGAGCAAGAGCAAGCTTTGTGCCGTAATAATTGCCAAGTCGCCACTGCGACTTCACAGTTTCTCTGCGCGACTTGGTGATCGCTGCGACGATGTTGGAAAATTGCTCATAGTTCTCTGGATCATTCTTCAGATTGCGGACGCACTGCGCGATCAATTCGTCGCGAGTTTGTGAAGTGATGGTTGGCCAAACAGTATCAAGCATTATTGCAATTCCTTCGTCAAACTGAAGCGGT
>SXGU01152500.1_pt1 | contig 10340 bp, 9 predicted proteins | sample 3174531 | NCBI WGS metagenome assembly SXGU01 (sample SAMN11356863, study PRJNA531348) | freshwater metagenome | isolation source: freshwater sample F1-140 | place: China: Fuxian Lake, Yuxi | collected 2017-12-25 | reverse complement strand
CACACCGCTTACCTGAAGGCGCATCATCCGGCCGCATTCATGGCGGCCAACTTGTCGCTGGCGATGGACGATACCGACAAGATCAAGATTCTTGTGGAAGACGCGATCGATATCTGCAAGCTGCAACTGCTGCCGCCGGATATCAACCTGTCGGATTACCGATTCCTGCCGGTCGGCGAGCGGGGCAAGAAGGCGACGCAGATTCGCTACGGCCTGGGCGCGGTGAAAGGCTCGGGACAGAATGCGATCGAGGCGATTGTTGCCGCGCGCGATGCGGGCGGACCGTTCAAGGATTTGTTCGATTTCGTCAAGCGCGTCGACAAGAAGCAGATCAACCGCCGCACCATTGAAGCGCTGATTCGGGCCGGCGCGATGGATGGTTTCGGCGTCGATCGCGGGGTGTTGATCGCGTCGGTCAACTTTGCGATGGAATGCGCGGAGCAGGCGGAAGCGTCGGCCAACCAGGTCAGCCTGTTTGGCGGCCCCGACAGCGGCATGGAAGCGCCGCCCGACTATGTGAAGGTGGCGCCGTGGGGCGAGAAGCAGCGGCTCACCGAAGAGAAGGCGGCGCTCGGCTTTTATCTGTCCGGCCATCTGTTCAATGCCTATGCGGATGAGGTGCGCAAGTTCGTCAAAACCAAGCTGGCGAACCTGGAACCGTCGCGCGATGCGCGCGTGCTGGCCGGAATTGTCAGCGGCGTGCGGGTGCAGATGACGCAACGCGGCAAGATGGTGATCGTGACCCTGGACGACGGCACCGCGACGGTGGATGTGACGGTGTATAACGAGTTGTACGATCCGAACAAGCAGTTGTTCAAGGAAGATGAATTCCTGGCGGTGCAGGGCAAGGTTTCCGAAGATCGCTTTTCCGGCGGCCTGCGCATCACGGCCGACAAGGTGATGGATATTGCGATGGCGCGCGTGCAGTTCGGCCGCCAGTTTTCCTTTGCGCTGGCGGCGCAGATCGATACTTCGCAGATCAAGACCATTCTGTCGCCATATCGTTCGGAGACCGGCTTGCCGTTGCTGATGCGCTATATGCGGGACGGAGTTGGCAGCTGCGAGATCCGGTGGCCGGATAATTGGCGGGTGGCGCCGGCGGATGGGTTGCAGCAGATGTTGGCGGAGAAGCTGGGAGTGAAGGGGGCGATGGTGGAGTATTGAGGCGCCTCGCAATGAATAAACTTATTGTGGCTCTAACCAACAACCTGCAAGGTGTAGTCATGCGATTTTTCTGGATACCGAGGACATGCGCCTTTTTTCAAGCTGGCCTTTGACTGATTCAAAAGAAAGAAAAAACAAGGCGGAAGCGGTTCTTTCGTATTTGCCATTCACTCTTTTTTTCCCGTTGGGGTTTGTCTATACGGGTTTCTTTCTCTTTCTGCTGGCCTTGATTGCCGATGGCGATTATCGTGCGCATTGGCAAAACGTCAGACGCAATCCGATCTTTGTTCCGGTATTGCTCCTCTCAAGCGCATTTATCATCATTGCCCTTTATTCCGATCACAGCGTGGACAGGTTCTGGCGCAGTTTCGCGCATTATCAGACCTATCTGATCCTGTTGGTATTCATCAGTGTGGGAAGCGGAGCATGGCAGGCGAAAGCAATGAAAGTATTCCTTGCCGGCGCGGTCTTTGCGGCGACCGTGTTTTATCTGACCTTGTGGAATGTAGTGCCCGCAAAGGGGCTGTTCGTCAGTTATGTTGTGTATAACGGGAATAAATCCATTCTTCTCGGTATCTTGCTCGCGATTGCGGCAGGACTGGTATTCCTTGACATAAGGAATTTACGCGGAGACTTGCGTTGCAACGCATGGCGTCTGGCAATCTTTATTTATCTCTGCGGCGCCTTGCTGTTCATTTCCAAGGGACGAAGCGGACATTTGATTTTCCTGCTGATGATTCTGCTTGGTTTGATGTTTAAGCTGCGCTCCATGTCGTGGCGCGGCTGGACGGCGGCCATGCTCGGTCTTGTCATGGCGGGTGGGGTCGTGTGGACCAGCCCTGGCTCGTTGCAGCAGCGCGTGATGCAAACCGCCAAGGATGTGGAGTTTTTTGCACAAACGGTGGATCAGCGCGCGGAAACCAGTACCGGCATCCGTCTTCAAATGTATCGCCATACGTTCACCATGATTTCCGAAAAGCCCTTGCAGGGATTCGGTATCGGGGCCTGGATGCCGGTTTTTCTGCAACGTTACGGCAATACCATTTCGGAGGCTTCAACCACGCCGCATAATGATTACGTGTTGTATGCGGCGGAAGGCGGCGTGATCGGATTGGGCGCGCTGTTGGTCGTTTGGTTGGCGCAACTGCACATTGCACTGAGGCTTGGTGGCCGGCGCGGTATGCAACTGAGTCTGCTGACTGTGGCGATCATGGTGTCGGGCATGTTCAATGCGGTGCTGCGCGACGGCGTCTTCGCAATGCCTATTATGATTCTTTCCGCAATTTTATTGGCGGGATTGCCTTATTCCGCGCAGCGCTGGCGCATTGGTGAGAATACGCGCAATGAATTGCTGGAATAAAATGGCGATTAGGCCAATTCGAATGCTCTGCGATTTGCAAAGGAAATCATCCCATGACGCACCCGATCTCCCGTTTCCCGATACCCGATATCAATGCCTTGCCGGACGATATCAAGCAAACCATTCTGGCGGTACAGGAAAAAGCCGGTTTCGTGCCGAACGTTTTCCTCACGCTAGCGCATCGCCCGGCTGAATTTCGCGCCTTCTTTGCTTACCATGACGCCTTGATGGTCAAGGATAGCGGCAGCCTGACCAAGGCCGACCGCGAAATGATTGTTACCGCGACCAGCGCGAAAAATGGCTGCCTGTACTGTGTGGTGGCGCACGGCGCGCTGCTGCGGATTTATGCGAAGAATCCACTGATTGCCGACCAGGTCGCGGTCAATCACTTGAAGGCCGATATTTCACCACGTCAGAAAGCCATGCTCGATTTCGCGATCAAGGTCTGCCTTGACTCGCAAGCGGTGAATGACGGCGATTATGTGGAGTTGCGCAAGCACGGCTTCGATGATGAAGATATCTGGGACATCGCGGCGATCACGGCTTTTTTCGGCTTGTCGAACCGGGTCGCCAATGCGATCTCGATGCGGCCGAATGACGAATTTTTCCTGATGGGGCGCGTGCCGCGCAAGTGAGGTCGTTTCGCGCCGCCCACATCGCAAGCGTTAGCAGGCTGTTAGAGCGGTTTGCGCAACACCGCGTACAGGCTATCGCTCAGCGGAGAGCGGTCGGCGAAGCGCATGCGCGCGATTTCCAGGCCGGCGGCTTGCGCCATCGCGCGCAGCGTGGCGGCGGTGAAGTAATTCACATGGTCCGGCCAGCGATAGCCGCACCAGCGCGCGCCACGCAAATGCCGGTTCCAGCAGTCATAGTTCGGCACTTTGACGACGACATAGCCGCCAGGCTTGAGTCGCTGGTAGCAGCGGCGCAGCAGCGGCAATGGTTGCATTTCGTGTTCCAGGAACGACGCCATCACCACCACATCGAAGAAATTCTGTTCAAACCGATCCAGTCCTTCCAGCGCCGGCGCATGCACGCAATGGCCGCCGAGCGGCGCCATCGCTTGTTCCGACCAGCGTGCGAGTTCGGTGGAAATTTCAATGCCGTGCGGATGGCAACGTCGCCGCAAATCCTGCGGCAGGCGTGTTATCACTTCGCCCAGCAGCGCGCCCCAGCCGCAACCCAGATCGAGCAAGCGGATCTGCGGTGAATTCGCCAGACCGCTGACCAACTCAACAGTGATGTCGGCAATTTTGTTGCGTTTGAGTACCTGGCGGCGAATGCGCTTGAGCCCCGCGCTGACGGCATGGCGCGCCGGTTCGGCAGCGGCGCGGGCCTCGGTTTCACGTTGATAGGTTTGTTCCCATGCATACTCGTCCTGCAGGCTGGCATAGCCGGGCGGATTTTCGAGAAAGACAAAACCGGTTTCCTCGCAGCGGCGCAGCACCCAGGGCGCCGGCGCATCCCGCAACAGGGTGGTTTTTCCCTCGCGCTCCAGCAGGGGCGAGCTACGGGTCACATTGGTGGCCGGGTCCGTGCCGGCGGCATAAGCGTTGGTTGTCATCCGCATGTCACTTTCTTTTTATTTTGCAATGCTATTAGTGGTCCGTTCTCGGTGTCGATCAAGCCTTGAATTTGTATAGGCCGCAGATTCTGCCAACCAGGCGAGCCAGATAGCGCGGCATCGGTACCAGCAGGCGCGGCAGCAGCGCCGCCAATGCCAGCAGCAGCGTCACATGCCGCAACCGCGCGGCATGGGCCGCGCCAACATGCTTGCCTGCGAAGATCAATTTGGACTGGGCATGATGATAACCTCGGATGAATTCCGAGCGCCACGGGCTGGGGCCGCGTACCGAACCGCGCGATAAGTGGGTGATCGTTACCTGCGGCGCCAGCACGATTTGTTTGCGCTGCAAAAATACCCGCTGACACAGATCTTCGTCTTCGTAGTAAAGGAAAAAGGTTTCGTCGAAAAATCCCACTTTCTTCATGACGCCGAGATTGAACAGCATCGCCGCGCCGCACACAAAGCCGACGCAGCAGGCGCCTTCCGCCGCGGGTCCTTGCGAACGCCAGTGCGTTGCCGGCCAGCGGTAACTGACTTCAATGTGCCCCTCCTTGCGAATCAGGTGCGGCGCAATGATCGCCGCATCCGGATATTGTTGCGCAACACCGCAGAGCTGTTCCAGAAAGTCGAATGTCGGCAGGCAGTCCGGATTGAGCAAGAGCGCATAGCGTGTTTTCGCTTGTCGCAATGCGACGTTGTTGGCGGCGCCAAAACCGAGGTTGCGCGGATTGCGTATGACAGTGGCATTGGGCATGTCGGCCGCCACGCGTGCCACGGTATCGTCTTCGCTGGCGTTGTCGACCACCACCACATGCGGCAGCGCGGACAGGGTCCGCGCCAGCTCCGCGATGCAATGCGCGCTGTTGTAAGTGACCACGATGACCGTGATGTCTGCAATGTTGATAGATGGTGTCATTTATAAGATCGGATATCGTCGCGGGTCGGCCTGCATTCATTGGCGAGGCGCGACCGGACTTCGGCCATGTCCGTCACTTGTTGGCAATAAACTCCCACAGTACGTGGCTATTCGCATTGCGGCGGGCTCGATTCCATTTGCGCAGCGTGTGCGTCCAGCTCGCGTTCTGTGGCTCGTAGTCGAATCGCGGGCTCAAGGGCATGACGCGCTTGACGCTGAAATCGCCGGCAAAGCCATACATGCGGGCCAATAACTTCGGTTGCGTGAAATAGATATGGGATTCGATGGTGAGAAAGTTAACGTGGGTCGGGTCTTGAAATACCGCGGCATGCGGGTAAAGCGGGGTGGAGGCGTACAGCAGGCCGCCCGGCTTCAATACGCGCCAGATTTCATTCATCAGTTCGATGAAGGGAAATCGGGTCGACGAGGCGTCGGCAGTCATCAGCACGCGGGGCACATGCTCCAGAAAATCGTACGCCGAGACGGAATCGAAGTAAGCATCCGGATAAGGAATCGCTTCCAACGCCAGGTTGGCCTTGCGTATTTCATACTTGCCGGGTTCATGGCGCGGAAAGATGTCGATGCCGTGCAATTCGTCGCGTTGATAGGGGTTGCGCGGCTTGTCGCCGCAGCCTAAATCGAGATGGCGAGTGGTAGGAACAGGTTTGCTGGACATCCGGGAATTGTACATGATGCCGATGTCCCGACCGGCTCCGTCCGGAGCCGTCCGGCGAGTAATGAATACCTTGCGTATCCGGAATTGGCCGGGGATAATCTGCTCGGTCTTGCCATGCCCTGGCGGACGTGTAAAAAAGTCAATTGCATGAGCTTGAACCTGAACCTGAACCGAGTCACCGTCATTTGCGTCACCTTCGAGTCTGCGCGACTAGTGCCCGCGCTCGCATGCACGCTCAAGCGGTTCGCGCATGTGATCGTGGTGGACAACGCCAGCAGCGATGACACGGCCGCGCGCATCGGCAGCGCCGCGCCGCATGCGACGGTGATCCGCAATGACCGGAACCTGGGTTTTGGCGCGGCCAACAACCTGGCGCTGCGCGGCGTGCGCACGGAATACGCACTATTGCTCAATCCGGATTGCGATATCGACGAAGCCAACCTGGAAATCCTGGTCGCGACCGCCGATCGGTTTGATCGCGCCGGGCTGATCGCACCCCAGGCTTACAACGGAACGCGCCCGCAGATTTCCTACAACAATGCCTATTTCGAGTCGATCGCGCGCTTCCCTTATCGCGTGCCGGATGGCGTCACCTGCGCCAAATTTCTGATTGCTTGCTGTTTGCTGGTGCGGGTCGCTGCTTTCGAAGGCCGCTTTTTCGACGAACGTTTTTTCCTGTACTGCGAGGATGACGACCTGTGCCTGGAGACCTTCCTGCGCGGCTATGAGTGCATCATCGAACCGGCGGCGCGGGTGCAGCACGTTGGCGGCGGCTCTTCAAGCAAGTCGCTGCGGGTCGAGTACATCAAGGGTTTTCACCGGGCTTTTTCGCGCCGCATGCTGGTGCGCAAGCATGTCGGCCCTGTCGCCGACCTGAAATTGCGCGTGCGGAATCTGGCGCTGGCGCCCTTTGCATTGCTGGCATACGGCTTGAGCTTGAACACGGCGGCACTGGCGAACTGGGCAGGGCGCATTGCACAGGCCATGCGAAGCGCCCGCTAGAGAGTGCCATGAAGCGTGCCGTGATTTTCGCCCACTTCGATCCTCACGGAGAGGTGCCGGCACACACCAGGCGCTTGATCGAATTGTTGCGGCGCCGCTCGCAGCGCTTCATTCTTGTTTCCACCGGCTTGAGCGCGGATTGCGCGCGGACCTTGCCGGACGATATTGAAGTCATCATCCGCGACAACGTCGGCTATGACTTCATGTCTTACAAGTCGGGCTGGCAGCGCCTCGGCGACACGACCGCATTTGATGAAGTGTTGATCGTCAACGACAGTATTTATCTGGCTGAACCGGCAAGGCTGGAGCAGACCCTGGCTGACCTGGAAAAGCGGGACGTCGATGCGTGGGGGCTCACCGCATCGCAGGAGGGCGGGTTTCATTTGCAATCGTTTTTCTTCGGGTTCCGTCGGCGTGCGCTGTCCCATTCCTGCCTGGCCGATTTCTGGGATCGGGTCGAGGTGTTGCAAAACAAGCAAGACATCATCCGGCGCTACGAGAAGGGACTGAGCCAGACCTTGCTGGCGAATGGCTTGCAAGTCGAGGCGGCATACCTTGGAAACAGTACGCGCGCGCTGTTCCTCATGGCGCAAAGAAAAGCGCAAGGCCAGCCGGTCAGGACGCTGCTGTTAATGATCAGGACGCTGTTGCAGCCGCAGCGCCGAGGCAATCCTATGCATTTTCTGTGGGACCAGGTGCTACTGCGTCAAGGCATCTTGAAGCTCGAACTGTTAAAGCGCAATCCGCGAGGTATCGATTTGCGTACGCTGGAGCAAGGATTGTCGGCTACCGGATTGCAGGCCTTGCAGGATGCGCGGATAGCCTGGCAAAAGTGATTCCAGGACCTGCGGCAGGTAACGTATAACGACGGACAGGCAGGATAACGATATCCTGTTGGGCAACGCAGGTTGACAAGCATGCGCGCTTGTCAAAAATCGACATCGCCGATTGGCGATTTTGCGTGGCTATTCAACATGAGACATTAATTCAAATAATGAAATTGACACCGCATTTGAAGCGACTGATCCTGATGCTGGGTTCGTACAAACAGCGTTTGGGCTTGGCTTTGCTCGGCATGATTCTGACCGCAACGACCGAACCGGCGTTGGCGGCAATGATGAAAATCCTGCTCGACAAGGGATTCACCGGAAAGCCGACCTTTTCCTTGTGGGCGGTGCCGGTATTCGTGATCGGCATTTTTGTGGTGCGCGGATTTTCGACCTACACGACCACCTACATGATCACCTGGGTGTCGACGCGGTTGCTTAATCAATTGCGGCAGCAAATGTTCAACCGGCTGCTGGATGTGCCGTCCGCTTTCTTTATCAATGGTTCGGTTGGGCGCGTGATCAACTCGATGATGTTCGAAGTGCAGCAAATCATCGACATGCTCAAGAACGTCTTTACTTCCCTGATTCGCGATAGCTTGACCGTGCTTGGCTTGCTGGGCTACTTGTTGTGGCTGAACTGGCGCCTGACCTTGATCACCTTGATACTGATACCGCTGATTGCATTGGTGGTACGGATGACAGGAAAACGCCTGAGAAAACTGACTGAAAACTATTTGACGATCAACGCGGAAATCACGCAGGTGATTGAAGAAACGACGCGCGCGCATCAGGTCATCAAAATTTTCGGTGGACAACAGTACGAGAAGACGCGTTTCGAACAGCATGCCGAAAAACTGGGGCGCTACTCGATGCGCATGGCCAGCACTTTCGCCGCCACCGTGCCCATCACGCAAATCATGACCGCATGCGCGGTGTCGACCGTGATCGTGTTTGCATTGATTCAAGCCAGTAGAGGGCAGGCGACGGTCGGCGATTTCGCGTCGTTCATTACCGCGATGCTGATGTTGCTCACGCCCTTGAAGCACCTGGCGCAAGTCAACGGCCCGTTGCAGCGCGGCCTGGCAGCGGCCGAGGCGGTATTTAGCCTGATCGATGCGACACCGGAACGCACAAGCGGCCAGCAATTGAAAGGACGCGCTTCCGGCAAGCTCGAATTCATCGATGTCGGCTTCACTTATCCAGAGCAACAGCAAGCGGCACTGTCGAACATCAATCTGACCGTGCAGCCCGGAGAAACCGTGGCCCTGGTCGGCATGTCCGGCGGCGGCAAGTCGACGCTGGTGGGCCTGGTGCCCGATTTCTATCCGGCGACCAACGGCGAGATACGGCTCGACGGCATGCCGATCGAGCAAATCGCACTGAGCAGCTTGCGTGCACAGATCGCCATGGTGAGCCAGAACGTAGTGCTGTTCGACGATACGGTCGCTGCCAATATTGCTTACGGCGAGGTCGCGCCGGATCGCAAGCGCATCGAAGCGGCTGCCAAGGCCGCGCATTTGTTCGACGTGATCACGAGCCTGCCGCAAGGATTCGATACGCTGGTCGGCGATAACGGCATGCGTTTGTCGGGCGGCCAGCGCCAGCGCCTGGCGATTGCGCGAGCGATCTACAAGGACGCGCCTATCCTGATTCTCGATGAGGCGACTTCCGCGCTGGATACGGAATCGGAACGCGCGGTGCAAGCGGCGCTGGACCAACTGATGCAAGGCCGCACCACGCTGGTCATTGCGCATCGCCTATCCACCATCGAGCGGGCAGACCGCATCGTGGTGCTGGTCGACGGAAGGATAGTGGAAATGGGTTCGCACCAGGAGTTGCTGGCAAAAAATGGTGTCTATGCCAATCTGTACCACCTGCAGTTCGAGCATGGAAATGCGTAACTCCGGTGATGCTTAATTCACCGGGTTACGCATCACGCCGGCATTCACCACCTGCTGGCACGGATTGCCGCCGATCGTATAAGCCAGATCGGCGGGGCGCTCGATTGCCCATAGCGCAAAATCAGCAATCTTCCCCACGACTAAACTGCCCAGTTCGCGTTCCATGCCGAGCGCTTTTGCGGCATGGATGGTCATGCCGGAAAGGGCTTCTTGCGGCGTGAAGCGAAACAGCGTACAGGCCATGTTCATCGCCAACAACGGTGACGTCATCGGCGAGGTGCCCGGATTGCAATCGGTAGCGACCGCCATTGGCACACCGGCGTCGCGCAATGCCTGTATTGGCGGCAGTTTTGTCTCGCGCAGAAAATAAAATGCACCCGGCAATAAAACTGCGATGGTGCCTGCAGCAGCCATGGCGGCGATGCCTTCGGCGGACAAATATTCGAGGTGATCGGCAGAGAGACCGCGATGGCGTGCCGTAAGGGCCGCACCGCTCTGATCCGAGAGTTGTTCCGCATGCAGTTTTACCGGCAAGCCGTGACGGCGCGCGGCAACAAAGATGCGCTCGGTCTGTGCAGCGGAGAAGCCGATTTTTTCGCAGAAGGCATCGACGGCGTCGACCAGGTCTTCACCGGCAAGCGCAGGCAGCATGTCGTTGCAAACATGATCGATATAGTCGTCTGGTTGGCTTGCGAATTCCGGGGGCAGGGCGTGCGCACCAAGGAATGTAGTCTTCACGCGTATCGGCAGCTTGGCGCCGATGCAGCGTGCAACGCGCAACATCTTTCGTTCCGTTGCCAGGTCGAGTCCATAGCCGGACTTGATTTCCAGCGCGGTCACGCCTTCCGCCAGCAGATGGCGTATGCGCGGCAGGCTGGCGTCGAGCAGTTCCTGTTCCGACACGGCGCGTGTCGCGCGCACCGT
>SXGU01047477.1_pt1 | contig 10340 bp, 9 predicted proteins | sample 3174531 | NCBI WGS metagenome assembly SXGU01 (sample SAMN11356863, study PRJNA531348) | freshwater metagenome | isolation source: freshwater sample F1-140 | place: China: Fuxian Lake, Yuxi | collected 2017-12-25 | reverse complement strand
GGAACGAAGGACGGAATCACTGCTTGTCAAATGGATTTGAAAGTAGATGGTTTACCTTACGAAGTAATGGCTGAAGCGCTAGAACAAGCTAAAAAAGGACGTTTACACATCCTAGCTGAAATGGCAAAAACCATTACAGCTACTCGTGAAGATTATAAATCACACGCTCCACGCATTGTAAAAATGACAATTCCTAAAGAATTTATTGGTGCGGTAATCGGACCAGGAGGAAAAATCATTCAGGAAATGCAGCGCGAAACAGGTGCTACCATTGTTATTGAAGAAAAAGATGGAATGGGTCACATTGATATCGTTGCTGTGGATAAAGAAAAAATTGATGCAGTTTTAGCGAAAATCAAAGGTATCGTTGCTCAACCAGAAGTGGGTGAAGTATACGAAGGAAAAGTAAAATCAATTATGGCATTTGGTGCTTTCGTTGAATTTATGCCTGGTAAAGATGGCTTGTTGCATATCTCCGAAGTTAACCATACACGTTTAGAAAGTATGGATGGCGTATTAAAAGAAGGAGAAAAAATACAAGTGAAGTTAATTGGAGTTGATCCTAAAACAGGAAAATTCAAATTATCTCGCAAAGTATTATTGCCTAAGCCAGAAGCTGCAGCTAACTAGTTTTGAATTTCTAATTATGAAAGAACTCTCATTGAAAGATGGGAGTTTTTTTATGGGCATTATCGAGGGTGATGAAGTGATGGAGTGATGAAGTGATAAGGTAGCATTAGATTTATATTTTGAGGTTGCTCTTCATTTCAGTGCAATCCATTCCCCCTTTGGAAAAGGGGGCTAGGGGGATTTTTTAATTGTGGAAAGAATATTTTTTTACGATGACCCACCACTCTATCACCTTATCACTTCCACGGAAACTGCCACCAATAAGCCTTCCACCCAAAATCTCATCCATCGGCAAAAAAACCTTATTTATCCTAAAAAAAATGTAATTTCGTTGAAACTTTTAGGAAACTTAAGCGTATAGTTATAGGTTTAAAATTATACCCCAATTTATGAGACAACTCAAGATATCCAAACAGGTTACCAACCGTGAAACAGCATCCTTAGACAAATATTTACAAGAGATAGGGAAAGTAGATTTAATTACAGCAGATGAAGAAGTTGAACTGGCACGAAAAATCCGTGCCGGAGACCAAGCTGCACTTGAAAAACTTACAAAAGCCAATTTACGTTTCGTAGTATCCGTATCTAAACAATACCAAAATCAAGGTTTAAGTTTACCCGATTTAATTAACGAAGGAAACTTAGGTTTGATCAAGGCCGCACAACGTTTTGATGAAACACGTGGTTTTAAATTTATTTCTTATGCCGTTTGGTGGATTCGTCAATCCATTCTTCAGGCTTTGGCCGAACAATCCCGTATCGTTCGTTTACCATTGAATAAAATCGGTTCTATCAATAAAATCAACAAAACATTTTCAAAATTAGAGCAGGAATTTGAGCGTGAGCCTAGTCCGGCCGAAATTGCAGGAATGTTAGAAATTACCGAACAAGAAGTAAAAGAATCTATGAAAAATACAGGCCGTCACGTTTCTATGGATGCGCCTTTAACAACCGGTGACGACAATGCTGGTAGCATGTACGATGTAATGCAGGCAGATGACAGTCCAAGTCCGGAAAACGGTTTATTAAACGAATCTTTACGCAGAGAAATTGAACGCGCTTTGCATACACTTACTTCTCGTGAGGCAGATGTTGTTCGTTTGTACTTCGGATTAAGCGGTGAACATGCAATGACTCTAGAAGAGATTGGTGAAAAATTTGATTTGACCCGCGAACGTGTTCGCCAAATCAAAGAAAAAGCAATTCGTAGATTGAAACATACTTCTAGAAGTAAAATTCTTAAAACCTACTTAGGATAAATTGAAAACAAAAACAGTTTTTATTATTGAGCAAGACCGCATCACTTCATTGGATTTAAAAATGAAATTGGAAAATGCCGGATATACTGCTTTTCACGTAAACTCTTTTGTAAACAACGAAAAGCAATTAGATACAATTCCCGATTTAATTGTTGCTTATTCTGATATGCGACAAATGCCAGGTTTTGATAAAATAAGAACAGCTTTTATTGAAAACAAAACGCCCATCATTTGCATAGGAACAAAAAGCGATTTTGAAACACAAGAAGTATGTAAAGAACTAACCATTGTAGGAATGTTTATGAAACCTTTTAACAGCAGAGATTTAATAACATTTACAGACAATTTTTTTGTTCCCGAAAAAGCTAAATGATAATGTGATTGATTAAAATTTTAAGAAGAGAGTCCTGAATGGGACTCTTTTTTTTGCTACAAACATCGTACATTTACTTTTATGAAAAAACTCTTAACTATTGCTATAATACTTATAACTATTTTAAATTCTTTTGGACAAAGCAAACCACTCTTCTTAACAGCGGATAAAAATGGAAATATAATTTCTACAGGAAAAATTGAAATAAAAAACAGACCAAATTTTGATATTTTCAAATGTGTAAAAACATTCATTTTCGTTGGCGTAGAGTCTACTTCAGAATCAATTGAAAATAAGGTGGACACATTTTTTGTTAAAGGAGCCTATTCATACACATACTATGTGCAGGATACCGTTTTTGCAGGAGAAATAAAATTCAAATATGAATACATTATAAAGAACAGAACAATCGAATATAATATTTATGACTTTGAGCATATTCAATCAAATTCCAAGTTTGGGTCTGTCGGAATAATACCTCTGATATGGAATGAAAAAGTGAAAAAGAGTTTTACAGAAGCTCAATATTCAGAGATTATGAAATATGTTAATGCAAATGTAGCCCTTGCTATTAGAATGCTAAATAATTATTGCGTAAAGTAGAATATAGAATAGTGTTGCGTTAGCTTCACAGTTAACTTATAGACTATCTATTATTAACAAAACAATTTCGAATATCAATCCATAATCCTACCTTTACTCAGAAACTAAACTCAAAATGGAAGAACCAACTACCACCGAAGCATACACTTATCCCGACAAACCAACAATTGATGAAGCAGATAGTAGCTCCATGTGGAAATCATTTGGCAGTGTGGTTTTATTTATAGTTGCTTACTATATGTTTTTCGACAAAGACATCAATCATATTTTAGTTTTAGTCCTAGTTTTATTCATTCACGAACTAGGTCACTTCCTTGCAATGAAATACTTCAATTATACAGATGTAAAAATGTTTTTCATCCCTTTATTAGGAGCATTGGTATCAGGCAACAAAGAAGATATTTCGCAAAGACAAAAAGCTATTATTTTGTTAGCTGGTCCAGTCCCGGGAATTATCATCGGGCTCGTTTTATATTATATAGGGTTTATAAATACCCAACAAAGTTTGATGTCTGCTGCGAACATTTTCATTTTTTTGAATATATTCAATCTTTTGCCTTTCAAACCTTTGGATGGCGGTAATTTAATCGGTGTTTTATTTTTCGACAAAAAAGAAACAATCCAGCTCATCTTCGGAATTGTTTCTGCTTGTGTGTTTGGAGCAGTAGCCATTTATTCTGAATCATATATACTTATTATTGTTCCAGGCTTACTAATAACAGGTATTATACAGAAATATGAAAGCAAAAGGATAAAAGAATATCTGAGAAACGATAAAATTGATTACAACAAACCATTTGATGACTTGACGAATGAGGAGTATTGGAAAATTCGGGATCATGTGGTTTACAATGTAGCAGGTTTTAGCAGAATTAATGCAAAAGAATACGTTGTATCAAAACGTGAAAAGCAAATTATTGATTATATAAAATCCCTCGTGGAAAAATCACCAACATACGATTTATCAGTATTGGCAAAAATTTTGTTTTTATTAACTTGGATTTTATTCTTATTCGGACCAATTATTATACTTGCCCTTATCGTTCGTTGAGCCTTAATCTTTTCCTTATCTTTAGGAACAAATGTCTCAAATCACTTTAAAAATTATTTCACTCCTCTTCCTCACCACTACCCTCTCCGCCCAAAATCCTGAGGTAGAAAAACTATTGGAAGGAGAATTGAAAATGACATATCCCAGTATTTATTTTGTACACAATTCAACTGAGTATGCAGAGATGGGATACACGGTTGATTCCTGTTTTAAATACATTGCCGGTCATATAAAATATTTAAACAGCATTGTGATTTGGAAAGATAGCAGTGAAACAGAACAATTGACCGGTGCCAGAATAAAAAAATTAAAACTAGACATCAATAAATATGTTGCATCCAGAAATGTGGATATTGAGTCGATGGAAAATCTACAGAAAATTTCTCAACGCACCATCAACAAAGCAACTACAGATAAACAGAGACAATATTTATTATCTTTCAACAGTGTGCTAGACGTTAGCGGAGCAATCCGTAAAAGAAAAAAAATAAGAAGAAGTCATGTGGAAGGCCGCTTCTTCTGTAGGGAATGCTGGCAGAGAGGATGCTTCTCATTGAGAAAAAAAGCGAAGAAGAAAAAGGAAGGGAAGCAGTAGGCAATTAGGCAGTTGGCAATAGGCAATTAAAAAAGAAAATAAAAAGAAGGTAATTTTACAGTTGGCTCCGAGCTATCGAGATGGCAAACATAAAGAAATCGACAATAGACAAATAAAAAATAGACAATTAAAGCAGTTAAGAGCATAAAAATGCAACAAATCAAAACTTGCTACTGTTTACTGTTGACTGTCTACTATTTTTTTTGTATCTTTAAAAAAGAAATGAAGATCAAAAAAACTACTCCCCTACTTTTTTTCTTTTTATTTTCCATAATCTTTTTTTTAGACACAACAGTTGCGCAGACTCCTGTTAAAATAAAGAATGAATTTATGGGAGATGAAAAATATTTAGTTGGCTTTGATGAAAAAGCAATCAGAGATGAGTTAAAACAAAAAGGTGTTTCGAAAAAAAACTTCGCAGAAATCATTCATGGAAGAAAACACAAATACGTAGCTGCACAAAAAGAAAGCAAAAAAACCAATCCTTATTTTCCATTATCAAATACAACAAAAATCAGCAATCCTCCTGGTTGTCTCAATGCAGATTTTGAAGATTATAACTTTTCATATTGGACCGGAGGAACAGGTGATTGCACCAATTATCCAATGCCGACAGTTTGGAACCCGGGTTTTATTTCCGGCCCTTTTAATACAAATGAAAGTGATGGATATTCACAACATACGATTTTGAACAATGCGGGTGCGTACGATTTGAATGCAGGACTTACAGGCGGTATTCCAAATATCCCATACGTAGCACCTGGCAGTGGAGCAGTATCTGTTCGGTTAGGCAACAGTCATATCTACCAAGGAACCGAATTTTTAAAATATTCATTAGCAGTAACTGCCAGCAACAATACTTTTTCCTATCAATATGCCATTGTGTTAGAAGATCCTCCCGGGCATCTTCCTTCAGAACAACCTCGTTTTATAGTTAATGTTTATGATGGCTCTGGTGTTGCTATTCCCGGACCATGTATGAGTTATTCTATTGATGGCGATGCGGCATCTGCAGATACCACTTTTAAACCTTTTTTTGATTCTTATGGAAATGTTCAAGGCTATTACAAAAAATGGGCAACAATGATTGTTGATCTAACTTCATACATAGGACAAACAGTAGTAATAGAGTTTATTACTCAGGATTGTACATTGAGCGGACATTTCGGATATGCTTACATTGACGCCACTTGTCTTCAAATGCAAAGTACTCTTCCTTTCTGTCAGAATGATTCCATTGGAACACTAACCGCACCTGAGGGTTATAATGCTTATCAGTGGTTCGACAGTTCTGGAAATCCAATTTTAGGAGCCAACGCAACTTCATTGAATATCACAAATCCGGTAAATGGTTCAACTTATACAGTAGCAATGTATTCTTCTTCAGGTTGCAGCCATTCATTAACAACAACTATTGTCATTGATTCAAGTTCTGTTCTGTTCAATAACATTGTCAGCAATCCTATTTGTTATGAAGACAACGGTGGTTATGCTTATGTCAATCAACTAGGCGGTGGAGGTCCGTTCATTTATACATGGATAAATTCTGATGGAATAATAATTACACCAAGTGGAAGCTCTGATAGTCTGCAAAATATTCCTCCAGGAGAATACTATCTGATTGTTCAATCTGCTAACGGATGTATGAGCAAAGATACATTTCAAATTATTCAACCACCACCAATCATAACATATTCGGGCATTCCTATTTGTCCTAACGAAACATCTGTTACATTAACATCACCAATTGGTTCAAATTTTCAATGGTATGATCCAATTGGCAATTTAATTTCTGGTGCAACTACTTCCACTTATGCTGCAATAACTCCTGCCGTTGGACAAACGTATTCGGTGAATTATTCACCACCATCAGGATGCGACATTACAAATGTGGATTCTTTTTATTTATATCAGTTAAATCAAGCTCCATCCGGAGTAAGTAATGTAACTTGTTTTGGTTATAATGATGGAGCTGCATTTACAACAGTACCTACTTCAAATCCAATTGGTGCAGCAGGACCATTTACTTTTAGCTGGACCTATTCAGGATCATCATCCGTTATATCGATAACAGATTCATTGAATAATATATTTGCGGGAACGTATTATGTAACTACCACTTCTGCTGCCGGATGTTCTGTATCAGATACAATAATTGTTATTGAATTGCCAAATACTTTTGATACACTAAAAATAACAATGAAATATTGCCCTGATGATGAAATGATTGTTTTGCATGCTCCACTTGGATATAACACTTACGCTTGGTATGCCAACCAAAATGCAACAGGTCCTGTACTTTCTACTTTTGATTCTTTGATAGTTTCTCCTCCGGTTTTTGGCGCACCGTATACTGTTTTTATGCCGAATCCGAATATCGGTGATTGCAATATTATTCTGAAAGTGAATTTAGATTACTCTCCTCCTCCTGCTATACCGGGCTTCATCACAAGTACAAATGTGTTTACTCCGAATGGAGATGGTGTGAACGATTTGTTTCTTTTGAATGAAAATTCATACCGGTATATTAAAGATCTTCACATACAAGTGTTCAACAGATGGGGAACAAAGGTATTTGAAGCAGATGAATTGAGCGACAGATGGGATGGCAAAATAAATGGAAGCAATGCTGCTGAAGGAGTATATTATTGGATGGCTTCGTATTCACAAGCTTGTTTATTGAATCCTCCAACACTCACAGCATATGGATTTGTACAAATATTTAGATAAACATATCATGAAAAATCTATTCACCTTAATTTTCTTTACATTATTATCTACTTGTCTTTGGGGACAAGGTATGGATTGCAAAAAATTCAAAGATGGAACATTTAAAACGCTACCACAAGATGGCGCTCCCGTAACTACAATTGTCAGAAAAGGAGACATTCAAAAAGAAAAAACAGAAGGAAAAAGAGGTTCTTCTGAATTGATGGTAAAATGGATTGATGATTGCACGTATACATTAACACCAACTGAAAAAACCCTAAAAAAAAGCCCTTCTCTTCCTAAAAATATGGTATTGACAGTTACAATAACTCAAGTGAAAGAACATTCTTACATTCAAACTACCTCTTGCAATGTTTTTGATTTCAAACTGACATTTGAAATTTTTAAAATAAAATAACAAATAGTCTATTAAATGTATTTTTCCTGTTCAAAAAACCCAGGTAAACAAACACATTTTTTCGTACTTTTACGGCTCATTAAATAATCAATAAACGATGAGCCACTTAATAGCCCCTTCCATCCTATCAGCTGATTTTGCAAACATTCAACGCGATGTTGAAATGATTAATAAAAGTGAAGCGGACTGGTTTCATGTGGATATTATGGATGGAATGTTTGTTCCCAATATTTCATTTGGTTTTCCAGTTATCAAAGCGATTAAAAAACATGCAACCAAGCCTTTGGATGTACATTTAATGATAAATGACCCCGACAGATACTTACAAACATTTAAAGAAGCAGGTGCAGATGTGTTAACAGTTCATTTAGAAGCATGCAATCATTTACATAGAACAGTTCAAGCAATTAAAGGATTAGGAATGAAAGCAGGAGTAGCAATCAACCCACATACATCTTCAAATTTATTGATGGATATTATTGAGAACATTGATTTGGTTTGTGTAATGAGTGTAAATCCTGGATTTGGCGGTCAAAAATTTATAGAAAACACTTACCATAAAATTTATACGCTACATGAAATGATCCGTGCAACAAAATCAAAAGCATTGATTGAAATTGATGGTGGAGTGGATATGAATAATTATAAAAAACTGATTGATGCCGGAGCGAATGTGCTGGTTGCAGGGAATACGGTGTTTTCTTCAGCTAACCCGAGTGGAACAATTGCAGAGTTGAAAAAAGCATAGATTTCTCCACTTCTCCCGATAGCTATCGGGACGAAATGACAAACAAGAAACAAGTGAGTGAAAAAAAAGTAATTGTTATTGGAGCCGGATTTGCAGGATTATCAGCCTCAACCACATTGGCTCAAAAAGGCTTTGATGTTACTTTACTAGAAAAAAATAAAGATTTAGGCGGTCGTGCACGCAAACTAGAAATTGAGGGTTTCACTTTCGATATGGGTCCAAGCTGGTACTGGATGCCCGATGTATTCGAAAACTATTTTTCACAATTCAATACAACTGTTGCTCAACAATACGATTTACTTCGCTTAGATCCTTCTTATGCTGTATTCTTCAGCAAAGATGAAGTGATGCGAATTCCTGCAAACTTAAATGAGTTCTACCAGCTTTTTGAAAAATATGAGCCGGGTAGTAGCATTCAACTCAAGAAATTTTTAGGGGATGCAAAATACAAGTACGAAGTGAGTATGAGCGATTTCGTTCACAAACCTAGTCTGAGTATTTTTGAATTTGTTGATATCCGCATTTTGAACGCTGCACTCAAAATGGATTTATTTAAATCCATTAGCAAATACATTCACAAGCATTTTAAGAATCAGAAATTAATTCAACTTCTTGAATTTCCTGTTTTATTTTTGGGTGCTAAACCAAATGAAACACCGGCATTGTACAGTATGATGAATTATGCCGACATTGTTTTAGGGACTTGGTATCCGATGGGTGGAATGTATAAAATTGTGGAAGCAATGGTGAATGTTGCCAAACAACAAGGTGTAAAAATAAAATCGGGAGAAGTTGTTTCGAAAATAAATGTAGAAAATGGAATTGCTAAAAGTGTTGTCTCAAATGGTGTTACACATGAAGCAGATGTAATTATTGCGTCAGCAGATTATCACCACGTTGAACAAAATCTATTAGAAGAAAAATATCGTAATTATTCGGAGAGTTATTGGAAGTTGAGGAAAATGGCACCATCCTGCTTGATGTACTATTTGGGAATAGATAAAAAGATAGAAGGATTGGAGCATCACAACCTCTTTTTTGATACACCATTTGATTTGCATGCAGAAGAAATCTACGATAGGCCACAATGGCCAACAAAGCCACTCTTCTACTCTACCTGCGCTTCCAAGACAGATGCATCAGTAGCGCCTTCAGGAAAAGAAAATTTAGTACTTTTAATACCAATTGCGGTTGATATTGAAGATACCGAAGAAATTAGAGAGAAGTATTTTAATATTATGATGGAGCGTTTAGAGCATTTAACCGGTCAATCCATTAAACAACACGTGATTGTAAAAAAGAGTTATGCCATCAACGATTTTAAAAAGGATTACAACTCTTTTGGTGGGAATGCGTATGGCTTGGCCAATATTTTAAAGCAAACAGCGATACTAAAACCATCACTTAAAAATAAAAAGGTACACAATTTGTATTATGCGGGACAATTAACTGTTCCAGGGCCAGGAGTTCCACCGAGTATTATTTCGGGACAAGTAGCAGCTAGGGAAATAGTTAAAAAGTTCAAAGTTCAAAGTTGAAAAGTTTTATACTTACCAACTATTGATTTTAACTTTGGACTTTCAAACTTTAAACTTTGAACTGATTTTTAATGAAAGATATTTACAACGAAGTCTCATACAAATGCAGCAAGCTGGTTACAAACAGCTACAGCACTTCCTTTTCCTTGGGGGTAAGTTTGTTGCATAGAGATTTTGTTATGCCTATTCATGCGATTTATGGTTTTGTACGTTTTGCTGATGAAATTGTAGACACCTTTCACACAAGCAATAAAAGAGAATTATTGGATCGTTTTGTGAAAGACACTCATGATGCGATTAACGATAAGATTAGCTTAAATCCTATTTTACATAGTTTTCAGGACACTGTAAACAAATACAACATTGATATTGAATTAATCAATACTTTTTTACGTAGCATGGAAATGGATTTGGAT
>SXGU01465391.1_pt1 | contig 10344 bp, 8 predicted proteins | sample 3174531 | NCBI WGS metagenome assembly SXGU01 (sample SAMN11356863, study PRJNA531348) | freshwater metagenome | isolation source: freshwater sample F1-140 | place: China: Fuxian Lake, Yuxi | collected 2017-12-25 | reverse complement strand
GACCTGCCCCACCGCGCAACCGTCGCTTCCGCAACCCCTGTCTCGCTTGAAACTAATTTAATATCAACGCCATCTCTCAGCAACCCGACGACCCTCTGCCGCACCTGCTCTCCCAGAACCATGACCGCCTCCTCGCCCAGACGGGGTTCTCGCACGGATTGGTTGCTGGTCAAGTTTTTGCATACACCCTTTGAGAGGGTGTTTAAGAATCACTCGGTCGCCCTGCCAAGCAGCGGAGCGGCGAGTCGGCTTGCAAAGACGCGAGCTTGCGACCCACGGAACAAGCAATCGGGCCCTGTGGAAAATCGGGTAGATTTTTCACGGGCGCTAGCGGCGCGCCTCGTCCATCGCCGCCAACTGCACCAAATACGCCTGGTGCAAGTCGGTCGCGCGCTCACGCACTTGCGCGTCGCCGTTGCCGGTCGGGCTGTAGGGCCGCTCAGGCAGGATGGCCGCGGTCACCACGCCCGGCCGCGCGTACCACTGCGAGCGCGGCCAGATTTGCGGCACGCCGTGCAAGACCAGCGGCACGATCGGCGCCTCGGCGCCGTCCGCGAGGTGAAAAGCGCCTAACTTGAATGGCTGCAGTCCCCCGGTCGGCGACCGCGTGCCTTCGGGCGCAATCATCACGGTCAGGTCTTCCTGGCGCATCCGTGCCGCTGCGGCCTGCAGCGACGCCTGTGCCACTTGCGCATTGCCGCGGTCCAGCGGCAAGAAATCCAGCATCGCAATGGCCTGGCCCATCAGCGGCAAGTGCAAAAGTTCGCGCTTGACGACTGCCACGCCACCCGGCGGCCACAGCGCGGTCATCAGGCAGATGTCGAGCGTCGAACTGTGGTTGAAGGTCAGCACCCGCCGGCGCCGTTGCGCCAGCTCTGCCGCCGCGGCCGGTTCGACCACCAGGGTGACGCTAAAAATGCGCAGCGTGGTGCGGCCCCACCAGTTGACCAGCCGGGTGGCGCGGGCCTTGCGCCGCTCGCCGCGCGCGGTCGCCAGCGCCAACAGCACGGTCGGCAGAAACAGCAGGTTGAACGACCAGTAGGCCACCGACTGCCGGCACCAGCGCACCAGCGCGAGCAGCCAGTCAAACGCGGCGGGTGGCGGGGTGGGCATGGTGGCTCAGCGCGGCAGTGCGCGCGGTGATGGTTGGAAGTCTACGCCTTGAAGCGCTTGCAAGTGCTGCTGGCGCGGCAGCGCGCAAACGCTCTGAGGGGTTGGTTATGCAGCCAGCACTGGACAATCTGGCGCCTTCGCACTGGATGTAGGCCACAGGCTTGGTTCGCGGCTGTCATTTGCTTTGGGGCGCAACGCCTTCGGCGTCCAGTTTGGCCAGCAAGCCGGCGATCTCTGCCTGAGCCTGGGCCAATGCGTCGCGCAAGATTTTTCGCTGTGCGGGCGAAGTCTTGGCCATGTTGACCTTGCTCCAGTCGCTGGCGATTTCCGCAGCAGTTTCGCCCCAGCGTTTGGCACGGTTTACCAAGTGACCCGCAAGGACAGGTTTCTCCAGCGTGACGACCGCTTTGGGATTCGGAGCTTGGACACCCGCCGCATCGCGGTCCGTGTCGTACCACAGCCCCGCGCGGTCGTTTTGGATCGTTCCTTTGACTTGGGCGACCGTCCAGCGGTGGTCTACGGCGGCTTTGGCGATCTGCGCGCGCTTGGTGGCATCGTCGACACTGGTCAGAGCCAGCATGCGAGAGTAGCCGAGTGCTTCGCGGGTGGCGGCGGGTAAGGTCAGAAAAACCGCGCGCAGTTGCACGCACTGGCGGAGCAGGCGGTCGTTCAGGCCCAGCAGGTCGAGGTCATCGGCGTGGAGCTTGAGGAACTCCGTGAGCTTGGCAGATTTGTTGGAGTTCTTGTCGTGGTACGCCGCGGCGTCGCCCGAGAAGAACGCGTCGAGGACCACGCGGCCGACCTCGAGGCGGTAGAACAGGAAGTGCTCGCGAGTCAGGGTTGCGAGCAGGGTCAGCGTGGTTGCGAAGGGGGATTGTTGTTGATCGGTGACCGGTTGAGGTGGGGCTGCGAGCATTGGGAGTTCCTTGACGCGGGGTGCGCGCCGGGGGTTTTGAGGATAACATCTATGTGTTGTCTGGCAAACACAGCCTGCTGGCGAGTGGTTTTCCCGCGTCCACGTACGCGCAGCAAAGAGCGGTGGTGTCAGGCTGGGCTTGACTGCAAGGCCGCGTCGCGGAAAACTCCGTGGCCGTTGGCAGTTGCTGGAACATCTGCTTTGACACTCTATCGGACCTGGAGTACCGTTCGCGGTAGGCGCTGGTCACGTATGTCGTCGTTGCGCCTGCGCCGACCTGAGCGGTCCAGTCGACCCACGCAGCCAACGCCCAGCGCTTGACAGCCTTCGGGGATAACAATGTTCATCAGCCCGGAATTGATGCTAGATCGCCTCTACCACACCCTCAAGATCGCCATCAAAGATGGAGCGCTGATGCAAGCGGATGCGGCTTCTGCGCCCGCGCGCGCCCGGATGCGGCAGGCCATGGAAGAACTCGCCATTGTCCGCATCCTGTGGGATTCCCGCGCGATCGCGATCACTGGGCTTCAAGGCGCCGGCAAGACGACCTTCGCTCTGCACTTGCTGGGTAACTCGCCAGAGCTCGCGGCGTTGCTGCCCGTCGGAATCGTGACCGACGAGAAGATCGGGATTCTGATTCGAGAGCATGAAGGAAAGGAAGTCAAGACTGGCGCCATGGTCTACCAGGACCGAGCGGAAGGCGGTTCGGTGCAGGAAATTGAGGTGCCGAAATCAGACTTCAAAGAGTTGGCGCGGAACCCGCCAAAAGAAGGATATCTGCTCTTGACGTTGCGCGTACCGCGGTTCCTGTTCAACGACGACGATCAAGGCATCTTGCTGACGCCGGGCATCGAAGCCGGCTCAGACGAGTGGATCCATGCAGCTCGTCGAGCCGTCATGGCCTCGCGCCAAGTGGTATTCGTTACGAACCCGACGCAACTCAAACACGGGCGCACGCCGGCCATCGTGCAAGAGATTCGTCGTGAGTTCACCGGCTGTCGCATGCTGCCCGTGTTGACCCATTGCGACGGGCCGACTTCGGCCGGTCCCGACGACCTAAAGGTTATTCAAGACCTGTTTGACAATGCCGATGCGGCAAGCGCAACGATTGAGTTCGGAATCTATCCGCCCAAAGGCCCGAGTTGGGCATCGCTCAAACGAAATGGCGCCCTGTCGCAACTCGCACAGGCCACTGGGACGTCTGCAGCATTTCGCCGTCGCCAGGCAGAGAGACTGATCGCGCTGCTCGACGACAATGGCCCTGTCTGTGGCGCGCTGGCCCACCTTGCTGAGCGCGCTGACAGCGCGCTTGAGAACGTATCGCCCAAAGAACGGAGCATCAACGCAATCGTGCGGATTTTTGAAGAACAGAAGGATCTCGCGCGACGGCAATTCGCCCGATTGGTAGACAGCTCGCTTGCTGGTGCAAGGGCCTCAACAACGAGGGCCGCCGAAGAGCGTGTGGAGAAGCGCGGAGGATGGTCGAAGTTTGCTACGTGGTTTTGCGGTTTTGACCTGGAGGACAAGCATTTTGTGGAGGACACCGTGTCTGGCGCTTGGCAAGCTACGGGGATCGCAGCCCAAGTCCCGAATTGCCTCGTCAATGCTGGTATGAGTGGGCTCAATTCCCTAGGGCTGGGCACCGGTGCTGGTTTGCGCCTGCCAGATGTCGAAATCCGACGGCTTTTGGGCTACGACGCTGACACGGCGGCCAGACTAGAACTTCCAAAAGCCTCGACAGCGGCAGACTCGCCGCAGGTGCCGCCCGCGACCCGGTCAGAACACGGTCAGCAAATTTCGGTCGCGATGAAAGCGATGCCTCATTTTGCGATGGTCTACATGGGTAGCGCTGCGCAGTTGACAGCCAATCATGCACAGGCCTTGACAGGTCAAACTTCGGCGAAGTTTGATGCCCAGTTCTTAGCAGACACCACCAAAGTCGTGGCCAGCGCGGGGGAAGCCGCGAAGCGAACTGTCGCCACTGTGGTGGGCACCGCGGTGGGCGCGGATGTGCTTGCCGACGGCACGGCGACATCGATCGCGGGCAGCCTTAGCGCAATGGGCGTAACGGTGACGCCGGCTGTGGCTGCAATGCTAGGCGCCGGTGTCGCCATTGCTGCCGCAGTTGTCGTTGCCGCGTCCATCAAACGACAACTCGCTGCGCAAGACCTCAAAATGGCAAGTTTGGCGGCAGATCTTGCGTTCGCGACGGAACAAGCGCAGCGCAAAGCGATCATGGACAACTTTGACGGGGAAATGGATCTGCTACAGAACCGCATCGTCTCCGCGCTGCGCCATGTACTCGGCGTTGACCACGATCAGAGCGCCGCGATTCGAGCGCGCATGAGTGTGCACAGCGCCGACGTCGCGCGGCGCGAAATGCTAGCCGCTGCCGACATGCTACTGGCCGATTCGAATTTGGCGCTGTAATGATCGACGCCGTCGCTGTACCCGCGTGCTGGCGCGATGGAGTCGCAGCAGCGTGGCTTTGGGCAGCACGCAGGCAGTTTCTGATCGAAAAGCTGCATTTCCGACCGGAAGATGATACTGAGGCTGCGAAGCGTCCAGTTGTTGTGTTCTACGGCCCATCACAGGTGGGTAAGACCGGGTTGATTCTGCGGCTGTTGGGCTTGAAAGAAGAATTCAATGATCGGGTTGATGTCGTCCTTAGGGGCATGCGCAGCGAGGGAGAGTCCGCAACGGTAACGGCGCTCCGATATGGCCGGTCGTCCAACGACCACTGGGAAGTTCCAGTTGCCAAGGTCTCACGCGCTGACGAACTGGAGTTCGAAACGAAGAGCTGCGGCGAAGAAACAGCCAAATCGTGTTTTCGCCAGTTGCGAACCACGCTCACGTCTAAAGAACATGGTCACGTATTGCCCGACAGCGCACTTTGGGTCGGGCTCCCGGGCACATACTTCTCCGATGACCTGAATGCCACGGAAATTCCGGTGATGGTCGACTTGCCCGGCGAGGGCTCTTCCGATCTCACAGAAGCGAGGCATGTGCCGGCGCTAATTCGGAAGTGGCTTTTTGCTGCTTCCACAGTGGTGCTTGTCGAGAACATCGGGCTGGGCATGCGGCTGCAAGAGCTCAAGTTTGGTGGCGAGCAGGCCAACGGCTGGCTGTTTTGGGGTGGAGACCTTGCGCTGGCGTTGACTAGGGCGTTCGAGGACAACGAGGTTCGAGGCTATGCAAGCGCCGCGTCCAGCCCGGAGGATTTTGCGCGCAGAATTCGAGAGCCAATTCGCGAGAGGCTGGCTCAGAGTGGAGACCCTGCCCTAGCGGCACACGCTTGGCGACGCTTGACGAACATTCCATTGCTGCCGCTTGACTTCGGCAGAAGCTTTGCCGACCTGCAACGAGACTACCCAAGCCTATGCGCCAAGGTCGAGCCGTGGAGGCGGCATTCAATCGAACTCTTAGCGAAACACATCCGTGAGCACGCAACGCTGGAGAGTGTGTTGCTGTCAATGACCGGCGCAGTCGATGCGGCTGTGGCTCGATTTGCTGCAGAAATCGAGGCGCTTGAGGCTGAACTTCGCAAGCAAGAGGCCGAAGAACTGCGCAAAATGGCTGAACGTGAAGGCCTGCTCGTCAAACAGGCCGAGGTGAATTCTGCGATTGCAGACTTAAATGAGCGCGCTGAGCGCGATGAGGGCAAAGCACTGGAGCTCCTCAATGCAGTTGATGCGGAATTCCGTCGTCTAGCCGCAGTCTGGACGAGCGAAAGCAAGCGAGGGGAGATTTTCGCCGCTGATGACTACGACCACACGAAGAGATGCGCGCGCAAAATGCAGGTAAACGTTCTTGAGAGCATTAGGAGTGTAATCACAGACATAGCGCCACAGCCGGTAGAGCTGTGGTCGGGCCATTTCGAAAACGACGTGCAGTTTGTTGAAGAGAATGAGGATGCCGGTTTCGGCACGTACACATTTTTTAGCGGCTACTACAGTGACGCCGCCCGCAATCAAGACTGGGCAGCGATTCTAAGCTGTTTTGACCAGTTGAAGGAGCGCATAGAGTGCGCGCGAAAGGCTGCGCAGACGGAGTTCTTTGATCTACGAAGTCGGCGCCGAGAACGTGACCGCACAGAACTGCTCGAGGAAGGCAGGCATCGTACGAGACAGTGCGATCAAGTGGCTGCGCAGCTTGCTGCCAACCGCACCGTAACCGCTCAATTGCGTGCGCAGATTGCGACCATAGCATCGAGGCGAGACCTAGCAGAGTCGGTTGCGCGCGATCAAGACCCCTTCTTGCCCTTTGCCCGCCGAGCGTTTGCTGACGTCGTAAGAAGCGCCACCGCAAAGCACAATGCCGAGCGCGTACCGGGCTATGGCAACTGGCTTGCATTCAACATTGAACGGCACGGCGGGGTCGTCGCGAGAACTTGCGCCGTGATGAAAATGCACAGGCTCGAATACGCAAAACGTGGAGGTGCTTGATGCCCCAGCATGCTCAAGACTCAGATCAGGCTGTCCGTGAATTGAGCGAGTTCTACACCATTGTGCTCGCTAATGCTCTGAAATCAGGCAATGTGCCACTGCTCGCCGCGGTTGAATCGCTTCGTTTGGAAACTGCGGGCGTCAAGGAGATGCTCGTTGCCGAGACGGAAGCTTCAAAGGTGCGAATCAGGAGAATTTTGGACCGCGCGACCGACATTGAACGGCAGCTAAAGGGTGACTTTGATGGCACTTCCTTGCGGGACGCCGTAAACAAGGTCGTCGACGCAACTGAAGGCGCCGACGGGACCACTGCGATCGCAAAGATCGAAAGCGTTGAGGCGAGGCTCGGCGCCCTCGACCTCGATAGGTTCGTCCCCGCCGTCAGCGCACAGATGGCGGTCGCCTTGCAGAACCCGGAGTCACCTGTCGCCCAGGTTCTCGCTGCGAGTTTCGCCGCGCTTGGCGGCGACCTTGACAGCAGGACCTCAAGCCTGCAAACCGAACTAGAAGCGATCAAGGCGGCGACGGCAAATCTGCAACAAACGGTGGACAAATTAGCAACTGCGGTTGCCCAAGTCGCAAATGAGCATCGCAATGTAGCTGGCCTAGCTCGGCAGGCAGAGCAGTCGCTAGCCACAAACCTGGACAATGTCCTGGTCCAGGACGCCGAACTGAGTGAGGCAACGCGAATCGCCGTCGAAGCGCTCAAGCAAGACCACGTATTGAGGTTCGACGAACTCGGAGATTCGCAGCGTAGGCACGAGCGAACACAGGAGAACTTCAATCTTCTGGTCTCGGGGCTATTGACGATAGTGGTGGTGGCATTGATCATCTTTTTGGCCAAATTGTAGGCCCATCCTTGCCGGGTCCAGCGCAAAGTCGAGTACCAGCAAGACTTGGCTGACTTGCAGATCTTGGCTGGCTGATGTGCGCGGGCCATGGCACGTGGCCAGGCATCCGTATTCTCGGCCATTGACACGGCCTGTGCCACAAATTACCATGTTCCACATGATGTGGAACGCAGCAAATTCTGAAACAACGCTCACCGCAGCGGCGGTCACAGAGCTTCGGCGACGCCTGCCCGCAAGTTGGGCCGTTGAGGGACAACGCATTGCCGTTGCGCAACCCGTGCGCACTTCGAACATGGTCGTCACCATCTCCGCGGCCGAGGGCCCTCGGGCCACCCTGGCTATTGCAGCCAAGGAGCACTTGGATGCGGTGAACGTCGGGCGAGTGCTGGATGCCGTGACCGCAACTGCGCGCGGCCAGCCCATGATTTGCACGCCCTATCTCGGGCCCAGCACCCGCGCTCGCATTCTAGAACTTGGCGGCAACTATTTCGACCTGACTGGCAACCTGCATCTGCACCTGGCCAGTCCAGCAGTTTTCTTGTCGGCGCAAGGCAGCGACCGCGATCCAAATCCGCAACCTCGCGCCCTCGCGAGCCTCAAAGGCCCGGCAGCGGGCCGTGCCATCCGCGGTCTTGCGGAATTGCGCCCACCGTTTGGCGTGCGCGACTTGGCGACCCGCATTGGCTCGTCGCCCGCATCGGTGTCACGGGTCGTTCAACTGCTCCAGCGCGAAGGCGTCCTGGAGCGCGGCAGCCAAGGCGAAGTGGTTGCTGTGCGCTGGCTCGCCCTGCTGCGACGCTGGGCGGCTGACTACGACACGACGGCGTCGAACGCGGTGTCGACATGGCTGGCGCCGCGCGGAGTGGCGAGTGTTCTGCAGGGTCTCCGGCGTCTGGACCGCTATGCCATTACTGGCTCGTTCGCCGCTTCAAGGCTGGCGCCGGTGGCAGCGCCTCGCCTGCTTGCCGTTTATGTGGAAGACGTGGGCGCGGCCGCGGCGACGCTGGACGTTCGTCCGGCCGAGGCAGGCACGAACGTGCTATTGGTTGAGCCGTTCGATGCCGTGGTTTTCGAGCGCACGATGGCACGTGACGGCCACGTGCTCGCAAACCCTGGTCAGGTTGTGGTGGACTTGCTCACGAGCGCAGGTCGCGGACCGGCCGAAGCTGAAGCACTGCTGAAGTGGATGGGCGAGCACGAAGGTGATTGGCGAATTGGATGACCAGGTGATCGCCGCGCGCCGCGCGTTGCTGGACGGCTTGGAAGCTTTGCGGTCCCACACAGCCTCGTGCGTGTTGGTCGGCGCGCAAGCCGTGTATTTGCACACAGGCGCTTCAAGCATAGCTGTGGCCGAGTTCACCACCGACGCGGACCTCGCACTGGACCCTCGAAGCTTGGCAAATGCACCGCTACTTGGTGACGCGCTGCGTGCTGCGGGCTTCACGGCGGCGGCGCAACCGGGAACATGGCTTAGCCGCGAAGGGATCGAATTGGACCTGCTGGTACCCGCGGCTTTGGCTGGTGCTGGCCGCCGCGGCGCTCGGCTGGCAGTGCATGGCAACGCCGTCGCACGCAAGGCCAAGGGCCTTGAGGCAGCACTAGCTGATCATGCGCCCAGGCTCATCTCATCGTTGGAGCCAAACGTCGATGCCCGGCAATGGGAAATTCGTGTCGCCAACCCCAGCGCCCTGCTCGTCGCGAAGCTGCACAAGATCGGCGACCGAGTCAGCGATGCTGACCGCCGGCAAGACAAGGATGCGCTGGATGTGCTGCGACTGCTGCAGGCTACACCAACGGCGCCTCTGGCGGAACGCATGTCGCTGCTAACGCTTGATCCCATGTGCGGCCGCGCAACGCTGGAGGCCATGGAATTGCTAGAATTGCTGTTCGTCGACCCTAGGCGGCCAGGAGTGCAAATGGTCGGACGCGCCGTTGGCGTTCTGGACGACCGAGCTACCGTCGAGGCCGCATGTGTCGTATTGGCCAAGGAACTGCTCGCCGTAGTACGCCAACCGGCCTTGGCGGCTTGAGTCCTGCAATGTGACCATCAACTGCCGGCGCCGACGACGTTGCGGTGGGCACCCTTCGCGAGACGGAAACGAGTCCTGCTCGTTGGTGTTGTCCCGTGCCAGCAAGATGCCTTGCGACCCACAAACCCACTCAGCCCTTGCGAAAGTAGCCCGCAATCGCCGGGTGGGCGTCGACCGCGGCGTGCAGAGCCAGCAGCTTGGGGAACGGCTCGAAAACCGAGCTGGGGATGTGGTCAAAAGTGCCGCTTAGCAGCGAGCGCACGATGACATACACCTTGATGTCGGCGACCTGCAGCGCCTGGCCATCGACGAACGGCCCGGCAATTCGCCCGTCCACGGTCGCCGCCCACTGGCTGAGCCAGCCGGCCGCAAACGCTTCGCGCGCCGCCTTTTTCTCTTCGGGCGTCTGGCCTTTGCCATCGGGCAGCTTCGAGCGCAGGTCCTCGACGGACTGCATCAGTGCCTCGTGCTCAGCGGCCTGCCACGGGTCGGTCGGATGCATGCCGCTGGTGCGGCCAACATAGGTCAGGATGGCGTTGCTCTGCGCAATCTGGCGGTTGCCGTCGCTCAGCAGTGGCAGCGCGCCAAAGGGCGTCGAGGGCTTTTGCGCGGCCCACTGTTCGTGGCTCAGCCGGATATCCTGGTAGGCCATGCCCGCGGCTGTCAGCGCCAGGCGGCATTCCAGGCCGCGGGAGCCCTCAAAATCAAAGTAGGTCAACGAAATCGCCATGATCGCCTCGAATCGACGGGGCCGGGACGGCTGGGCCTCACTTGGGCGCAGCAGCCTGCCGGGTTCACGCGGCAGGGTAGACGGGTGGCGGGCGGGTGTCAATCCGTTGGGCCCAGGCGTCCAGGGCGATCGCTAGATCGCTAACCTCCGAAACAGTTGACAGATAATGCCTACCGCGATCAACTGGTTTGCCGCAGACCTGTGATCTGCGGCGGCCCGCCGTGACACCTGGCGAACTAATCAGTGAACTATACAAGGT
>SXGU01387874.1_pt1 | contig 10344 bp, 6 predicted proteins | sample 3174531 | NCBI WGS metagenome assembly SXGU01 (sample SAMN11356863, study PRJNA531348) | freshwater metagenome | isolation source: freshwater sample F1-140 | place: China: Fuxian Lake, Yuxi | collected 2017-12-25 | reverse complement strand
GGCGGCGACATCCGTGTTTTTCGTGCCGCTGAAACGCACGCGGTTGATCGCATCCTCCAGCAGCGAGTCGAAGGTGGTGCTGACGTAGAGGTCGAAGTCCGTGATCTCGGCCAGCTTCAGCAGGGCGGGCGAAGGGGCGAACGTCGCCTCGCGCATGATCGTCCGGATGCGCGTGTAGAGATCCTCGCGCCGGCCGCGGTTCGCGAGGTGGCGCACGATCACGTCGTTGAGGGTGAGGGTTCCGTTCTGGGCCGCCGCGGAGATATTCAGTCGCGCCGCGAGGGTCCGTGCGAGCCACGTGTAGAGATTCTCCAGGCCGGCGTCGGTCTGCACCACCATGAGTTCCGGACCCACGATCGGGATGACGCGTTTTTCCTCGATGTAGTTGAGCAGGTCCTCCCACGCATCGTCGTCGAAGGTGGCGACGGCGGACACGGGAGATTCGGCGCTGAGGGACGGCATCGGGACGGAGTGGGACGGGATGGAGGCTGGGGCAGTACGCTCAACGCTCAACGCTTAAGTTTCGGAAACGCGGCCGTGGGCCCGGTCACTTGGGCGTTGAAAGTTGAGTGTTGAGCGTTTTCCACCGTCGGCGGCGACCCACCCGGCTCTACTCACTGGAAACTGCGCGGCACCATCCCCGCGACGAAACCTGTTTCAAGTGAGCGCCGAAATCGCTCTCCTTGGGCATTCGATTCCCTGCCGCGACATGAACGACCCTTTTTGGAGCTGGATTTTCCTCAGCGCCGCCGCCCTGGCCGCGGGGGCCGTCAACGCCGTCGCCGGCGGCGGCACCCTGCTGACTTTTCCCAGCCTGCTCGCGGTCATGAGTCCGGTCAGCGCCAACGCCACGAGCACCTTCGCCCTCTTCCCCGGTTCGCTCGCCTCCGGTCTGGGGTACCGCAAGGAACTCGCGCTCTGTCGTCCGCATCTGATTCGCCTGCTCCCGCCCAGCCTGCTGGGTGGGCTCATCGGCTCGCTCCTTGTCACCCGCCTGCCTGAGCGCGTCTTCGCCTCCGCCGTGCCGTGGCTGCTCCTCGGTGCGTCGATCCTTCTGGCGCTCCAACGCCCCATCGCCCGCTATCTGGGTTCGCATCCGCACGACAAGCCCACGTCGCGCACGGTCGCGGTCGTGATCTTTTTCCAACTGCTGGTCGGGATCTACGGCGGCTACTTTGGCGCGGGCATCGGGATTCTCATGCTGAGCTCGCTCGCGTTCATGGGCATCCCCGACATCCATCAGATGAACGCGGTGAAGAGCATCCTCGCCGCCGCGATGAACGGCATCACCCTCGTCATCTTCTTCCTCTCCGGCGCGATAGTCTGGAAGTACGCTCTCGTGATGGGAGTCGCCGGAATGGTCGGCGGCTATACGGGAGCCCGTGTCGCGCGCCGCATCAAGCCGGACTACATCCGGGTCTTCGTCGTTCTCGTCGGTTTCGCCGTCGCGTTCTATTCGTGGTTTGGGCGGAAGTGAGGTTGCGGACCCGTGGATCGGGGACTGGTGGTTGTTGGTTTGGGCCTCCCGCAGATTCAGAAAGACCGCAGATGGTCTGCGCTCTAACATAGCCGTCTCCCTGCAGTCGATGTGCGCTTTGCCGGTGGAGACAAAACCTCTGAAAGGTGGAACCCGATGTCCTCATCGGGTTTTGATCTGTACGTCTCAAATCAGCCTATTGGGGACAACGGGCTCCACCGCTCATAGAATCGTTGGCTTGGCATCTGCGGCCTTTCTGAATCTGCGGGAGGTCCGGCCGTCGACGGCTGCTGTATTCCATCACGCGGAGTTCCTGAAAAGTCGCGAGGATTTCATCGTCTCTCCTCTCGGAATTTGACCACGGATTTCACGGATCGGCACGGATCCAATCTCTGGCCTGCGGGGCTGATGTCCGGCACCTGCCGCCTCCGGGCTTGGGGCCTTGATCCGTGTTGATCCGTGAAATCCGTGGTGAAAATTCTTCTTCTTTGGTCGCGGCTCCGCCGCGCTCGGCCTTTTTGTGGCCAAAGGCCTGATGGCTTGCCGCCCCTACCCTTTGGCGATCCGCCGCCAATCGTCGCGGCGCGCGCGCGAGCGCAGGGCGTTGGCCCGGGCGTCGTCGAATTTTTCCGCCTTGGGATCCCATTGCAACGGGCGCCCGAGCTCCATCGCGATCGCGCCCAGATGCAGGGTGGTGCTGAGCCGGTGGAGCGCCTCGGCGGTGTACATCGGCGGCTGGCCGTTCCTGATGCAGTCGAGAAAATCCCGGTGCTCCCGCGGCCGCATCCGCCACATCCGGCTCGTCGCCGGGTCGTAGGTCTTCCGATACACCTCCAGGTTGCTGGCTTCGAGCCGCCCCAGCCACTTCGTGTTGCCGACCCACCCCTCCGTGCCCTCGAACCGGATGGAGGGCTCGCTCGACGTGACTTCGAGCACGACCCCGTTGGCATAGGTGTAGGTGAGCTCGTAGGTGTGCGGCACGGTGTTCATCACGTTGGGCGGGATGATGCCTTTGCCGGTGACGGCCACCGGACTGGAGTTCTCCGAAAAATTCGCGACCTGGGCGGTATCGATCAGATGCGCGCCCCAATCCGTGAGAGAGCCGCCGGAGAAATCGCGAATCTGGCGCCACACCTGCGCATCGGTGAGCGTCGGGGAGTAGGGCCGGAACGGCGCCGGGCCGAGCCACATCTCGTAATCGAGATCTGACGGGACGGGAGCCGGTTCTTCGCGGGGGACGACCGGCTTGGTCGGCAGGCCCACCTTGATCCGCTGCAATTTGCCGATGCCGCCATTGCGCACCACCTCCGCCATTTTGTAGTACTGGATGACGGAGCGATCCTCGAGCCCGGTGGCGAAGACGGCGTTCCGTTTCGCAACCGCTTCGGCGAGTTCGCGTCCCTCGGCGATGGTGAGCGTGGGTTTTTCGCAGAAGACTTTTTTGCCCGCGGCCAGCGCCAGCTGCGCCATCGGCACGTGCCAGTGATCGGGTGTCGAGATCACCGCGACGTCGATGTCGGAACGCGCCAGCAGGTTGCGGAAATCCGCGATGTCGGCGCAGCCGGTCGCGCCGTAGTGTTCATCGACCGCCTTGCACGCCTTGGCCCGGCGGCTCGCGAACACATCGCACACCGCGACGACCTGGCAGTCGTCCTCCTGGAGGAATTGCTTGAGGTTGACGGCAAACCCATGCGCGCCGACGCCAATGCAGCCGAGCGTGACTTTTTTCGAGGGCGCCTGCGCCCCGAACAGGTGCGCCGGAAAAAACTGCGGGGCGGTGCCGGCGGCGATGATGCCGGCGAGGCCGGACTTGAGGAACGAGCGGCGCGACGGGACGGGCTTTTTCATGGAGAGGATTCCGCCGAGTGTGCCACCGGACGGGCCGACGTCGAGCCATGGTGCGCGGCCGGGCGAGAGCTCCGACTTGAGCATGCGCCGCCGGAGGGGTCTGCCAGTTAATTGCCGCCCACCTGGACTGACCCGCTGGCACTCCGCCTCAACGGCCAGCCGGCGTAATCTTTAGATTCGCAATCGTGCCGGAGGCGGTGCTCCAAAGTCCCACCGAGCCGCCGGTGCGATCGCTGAGTTCGTTGACGACGAGACTGGGTTCCTTCGCGCCGTTCACAAACACGCTGATCTGCGGCCGGGCGATCACGATCCTCGCATGGAACCACGCGTCGCCATCGGGCGCCGGGTCGATGGGTTTTTCGTACTGGCCGGTTTTTTCCGTGCGCAGCTTCTGCCACGTCCACTGCGGATGGCTGATGTACTGCACGGCGTGCGCCTTGGCGTCCGGATCCGTGGCGCGGAAATTGAAGGGGCGAAAATACACGGCGTCGTAGGTCTTCGCATCCCGCACGCGGAACGCGAGGCCGACGAAGGCGCTCTGCCGCGGCGCACTCTGGCCCTTGGCGTCGAACTCAATCGTGCCGTTGGTGAACTCGAAGCCGTCGAGCCAGAGCATGGCTTCGGCGCCCTTGAGCGCGATCGCCGGGGCTCCGTCCTTGGTCGTGAGCGTGGCCCGGGTGAGATCGCCCTTCCAGCCCTTGCCCGACGGCACGGTGGCGAGATCGGGCTGGGTGGTGGCGGCCGACAACGCAGTGGCGCTGACGAGGAGCGATGACGCGAGAAATCGGAGGATGGGATTCATGGAAAGAAGGGCCGGGGCGGGAAATTTTTCGCGGAGGATGCGAGCGCTGTTCAGGCCGCGATCACTCCCGTGACAATCAGCACCGCGATGAAAATTCCCATGAGGCTCTCGCCGGCAATGAGCCCGGAGGCCACGGGTACGACGGTTTTTTCGGAGAACGCAGGCGCCTTGCGCCGCAGCGCTTCGGCCACGGCTGCTCCAAGGAACATCGCGATGCAATTGCTGCCGGGGATGACCATCGCGATGCCGAGCCCCGAGGGTGACGGCAGGAGCGGTCGCAGCTTCCGCGGCGCGAATTTTTCCAACAACGCCAGGGCGATGCCCAGAGCCAGACCGGCCACAATGGCCGTGCGGGAGGTTGCATGCAGAGCGCCCAAGCCGTCGGCGAAGGCCTTTGATACTCCCGCCCACACCACGCAGGACGGTGCCGGCCAGGCCTCGCCGCCGAGCACGCTCGGGTCGGGAATGATCAAATTGAAGGCGGGCACGACCACCATGGCACCGGCCACGACGCCGAAGAGTTGAGCGTAGAGTTGATGGCGTGGTTTGGCGCCGAGCAGCCAGCCCGTCTTGAGCGTGGTCAACAGATCCGCCGCGTGAAGCCCGATGCCGCCGGTGACGTTGGCCGACATGATATTGCCGGAGAGATTGCCCGGCGTGATCACGCCGAAGAGCATCTGGGTGACGGGACCGAGGGCCTTGGTCGGAGTGACATCGGTTTCGCCCGTGACGCGCGCCGCGACAAAACCCATCACCACCGCGAGCGGCACCGCGATCAGGCCGGCCCAAAGTGGAATCTGAAACAGCCATGCCATGAGGGCGACCACCCCGGGCGTGAGCACCACGAAACCAATCGGAAACCACCACTCCGGACACTCCACCGCGGAGATACCGGTGGTGTTCACGGGCTGCCGGCGGAAGACCTGCGTCAGCCCGGTGAAGGACCGCGCCACACTCTTGTAGTCGATGGCAAACGACGTGAGGCCCGAGGCGACGAGGATGGCGGCGCCCGGCCACAGCGTCCAGGCCACGATCGCCTTGTAGCTCACCGTCGTGACGATGCCCTGGGCGACGAGGGCCGGCGCCAGCACCGCGTAGGTGAGCACGCCGCCGAGCAACAAAGACCAGCCGGTGCGGAAACTCATCAACGCGCCGCCGCCGATCAGCACGACCTCGGCCTTGAGCGCGAGCGTCCACTCCGCCAGGGCGCGGCCGGCGAGGGTGACCGGCAGCCCGATCGTGCCGGGAATAAAATGCCAGGCATCGCGAAACCAGGTGAGGATGGCGGCAAAGACCGCCGACCCGGCGAGCCAGGTCGCCTTGCTGGCACCGCCGCCGGCCGCGGCGTCGTGAATGGAGCGGATGGTTTCGGCGGTGGCCGTGCCGGTCGGAAACGCGAGGCCTTCCTGATTGATGAGCTGGCGCTTGATCGGGATCGCCGCGAAGACGCCCAGCGCGGCGATGAGGGCGAACCACGCGATCATCGAGAGCGTGTCCGGGCGCAGGGTCGTGACCATCAGCAGCGCGCCGAAGGCCGCCATGTTGCCACCGCCCGTCATGTAGCCCGCGCCGGAGGCCACGGTGGTGAGGGCGTTGTTCTCGAGGACGCCGAGCGGTTTCCGCACCAGCCGCGTGGCCTGAAGAAACTGGAACACCCCGAAGGCCAGAATGCAGGCGGTGAGGGTGACGCCCATGCTCCACCCGGTCTTGAAGAAAACGTAGAGGTTCGAGAGGCACATCGCCCCGCCGATCAACATGCCCACCACGACCGCGCGCACGGTGAGGTTGGTCGCGTTGGGCTGAAAGACCCTGGCCAGCCATTCTGCCTCGCGATCCGAGGTCGGCAGGGCGGCTGGGCTTGGGCTGGTCTCGGCGGAAGGGGATGACATCGGGGGGGGGGGAGATTTCCGCAGAACGTGAAGAGGCCCGACTCCGCCCGCAAGCCCGCGCACGCCGCCCGCCTCACTTCGCCGGGCGGCGCAAATACTCCAACAGGTCGAAGAACTCGGCCTCCGAGAGCGCGGTCTCAAACGTGGCGGGCATCGGCGACAACGGGGAAGTGGCGAGCTCGGCCAGGTCGCCGCGGGCGAGGTCAATTTCCTGGCCGGTGGCGGGGTCGGTCAGGCGCACGCGGCCGCCTTCGTCGCGCCGGTTCATGCCGGATTTGGTCTCGCCGTTCCGGAGCGTGACGGTCGTCAGCCGAAACACCGGGTCGATGTTGCGACCGGGGTCAAGGACGTCCTCGACGAGACGTTGCTGGCTCCGCGAGCCGATGCCATCGAGGCTCGGGCCGAGATTGCCTCCCGTATCACGGAAGCGGTGACACGCGGCGCAATGCAAGGTGAAGAGCGGGGCACCGCGCGCCGCGTCGGGCTGGTGATTGCCGGCGGCGCCGAGACGTGCCGCGATGACGGCGTCGAGCCGCGCGTCCTCGGGCGGGAGCGATTGCGTCAGGGTGGCGGCCCGGGCGCGCAGCGCGGCCGGGCGCTGCGCGAGCGCCGTGGCAACGTAGCGATGTTTCAACAGCGCCGCCCGCACGCGACCCGTGGCGGCGAGGTCGAGCAAATCGGCCGCGCCCGCGTCGCTCTTGGCGAGGGCGACCGCCAGACTGAGCGCAAGATCGGCGGAGGCCGTCCCAAACGCGCCGGTGAGCGCGGCGCGCCCCGCCGCGTCCGCCGGAGCGGAGCCGAGCAGATCGGCGGCGGCGCGACGCAGCCCATGCGGGGCGTTGCTGGTCAGCACGGCGGTCGCGGTCTCCGCGGTCGCGGCGGCGGCCGGGTCGAGCGCGCGGAGGGCGGCGGTGCGGTTGCTCTCGCGGATGCCGGAGTCGAGCGCGACACGGCGCAGCGGCCCGGCTTTTTCGGCGAGCGAGAGCGGCTTGAGGGCGTTGATGGCGCGGAGCGATTTCGCGGCGTCACCGTCATTCGCGGCCGCGACGAGTTCCTGGCGCATCCAGGCCCCGACCGCCGGCGACAGGTGGCGATCGCGTTTGGTCGAAAGATTGGCGAGACCTTCGGCAAAGGCCAGGCGTTGCGCCGGAGAAACGCGTTGCAGTGAAACCAACAGAGGTTCGATCGTCGTGAGACGGTCGGGTGGCAGCTGGAGCACGGCGTGCTTCGCGAAATCTCCCGCACGGGTGCCGGCGAACCTGGTGCGTTCGAGATGGCCGAGAAGAAAATCCGCGGCGGCGGGCGTCGCCACGGCGAGGCAAACATCGGCCACGCGTTCCGCGGCGGCGGGGCTGGCGGAGGCCCAGTCGCGCAGCGCGTCAACGTCGGCCGTGCGGGCGTGGGCTTTCAGGGCCAGGCGCAACGCGTAGCTGAGCTCAAAGTCGGCCTCGGGCGCCCGGGCGAGCATGGTCAACAGCAGCGATGCCCCCCACGGTTGCGGGTGGCGCGTGAGCAGGTCGGCCATGATGCGCCACGAGTATCCAGGCGCGGACGGGTGGGGCCCGACCTCCGGGCGGGCCGCCGCGAGGGCGGCCGTTGCAGACGGCCCGCCCGGAGGCCGGGCCCGGCCGGCGATGCCAGACAGCAAGTCCTCCGCGTCGGCGGGAAAGGTGTCGCGCGCGGCAAGCACCCGGAGCGCGGCGTGAGCGACGGCGCTATCGGGTCGGGTGAGGGCGCGGCGGAGCAATTCGTCCTCGGAGCGGCCGAGCCGATCGAGGGCGAAGAACAGGGGCAGGGCGGCGGTGCCGTCGGCGCCGGGATCGGCGCCGGAGATCAGGCGGGTGAGCGCGGCCGAGAGCAACGGGATCGCCATCGCAGCGTCGCGGCGGGAGAGGAGTTCGGGCAGCGCGAGCGAACGCACCACGAGGTTGGAGTCGGTCAGGCGGCCGGCGAGTTCGGCGGTCGTGAGCCCGGCGAGCTTCGGTATCGACGGGATGGTGACGGTGCCGTCAAGCCCGCGCCAGCCGATGCGCCAGAGCCGGCCGTGGGTGCGGTCGCGCGCGGGATGCGTGAGCGGCACTTCGTAGTGGCCGATGATCGGGTTGTAGAAATCCGCCACCCAGAGCGCGCCATCCGGGCCGAGCTTCACCTGCACGGGACGAAACGCCGGATCGTCGCTCGTGAGGAAATCGGGCTGGCGCGCGGCGGAGGGCGAGCTGCCGCGCCAGTCGAGCCGGGCGCGGTTGATGCGCCGGGTGACGGGGTTGCCGTTGAAGAGATTGTCGCGGAATTCGGCGGGGAACTGCGTGGCCGAGTAATGCGCGAGGCCGGCGATGGCGCTGGAGCCGTGGTCGTCGGTCGTGATGGACGGGGCGAAGCCGAGGCCGTCGTGCTCCTTGCTGATGCCCTCGTAATAGCCGCCCGGCACGAGGAGGTAGACGGGCTTCGAGTGCGAATCGGCGGTGTAGAGATCGCCCCGCGCGTCGAAGGCGAGGCCGAAGGGATTCGTCTGGCCGTTGACGAAGACCTCGAAGCGCGAGCCGTCAGGCCGGAACCGATACGTATTACCGCTGGTGAGGGAGACGGTGCGGCCCGCCCGGTCGACGACGTCGCTCTTGTTGGCAAAGCCGTGCGTGCCGTACACCCAGCCGTCGAACCACAGCCAGTAGCTCGACGACATGCCGTGGGTGTCCTTGAAGCCGAAGCCGTCGTAGAGTTTTTCACGCACGTCGGCGCGGCCGTCGCCGTCAGTGTCGGTGAGCCGCCAGATGGCGGGAATGGAAAAGACCAGCGCGGTGTCGCCCCGGGCCCCGGGATCGCGCGGCAGCGGGAGTACGCCGACGGGAATATTGAGACCATCGGCGAAGATCGTGGATTTGCGCGCCCGGCCATCGGGGCCGAAATCGGAGAGGACGCGCACGGTGTCGACGCCGCGCTCCGGCGGTTCGGGCGGTGTGGCGGCGGCACGAAACGCGAGACCCGTGTCGCCCCAGTGCTGCTCGAAGGACGCGATGGGGGCGCCGAGCGCATCGCGTTTCGCGGGCCACGGGTACAGGGATGAGCCGGTGACCCAGACACGGCCCGCGGAGTCGAAGGCGAAGTTAAAGGGTTTCTCGAGATCCGGCTCGGCGGCGACCAGCTGGATCTCGAAGCCGGGTGGCACATGGAAGAGGGCGCGCTCTTCGGCGGGCGATTTCAGTTTGGCCTCGGGGGCGTCGCCGCGCTGGGCGAGGGCGACGGCGGCGGTCAGAAGCCCCGCCGTCGCCCAGCCGATGGCGGGCAGGCACCGGCCAGAGGTCAGCAGGAATCGAAAGTGGAGCATCGGGTGAATCGGAGGGGTGTGGGACGGTGCGCTCATGGGGCGACGGACAAGGATGCACGCTGGGAACCGTGCCCGATCCGGGCAATCCGAATTCGAGGCGTCGTCTTACGTCCGGCGGGGCGATTGCGGTGGGGGGTGGTCTCTGCATCGTTAGTATTCATTTCGGTGGTCAGGTTTAGGGCTCAGCGACCGCCGGACCACCCCATGTCAACTTTGTTGATCCATTCCGTGAATAGATCCTCCGAACAACGCCGCGCAGGGATTGCCCGCCTGATGGGTGAACCCCACGATCTGCTCGTCATCGGCGGCGGCACCTGGATGTGCGCCATCGAAGATCATCTGACCGGCACGCAGCACGAAATCCGCGCCCGCACCATCGTCAACGCCACCGGCCCCTGGGCCGACCGCCCGCCACCTCGGCGTCACGTCCGCCCCGTGCCGCACGGCGGTCGAGCCGTTGCTGGGCACGGAGGAAGCGACTTCGTTCAGCGGCATCCTGCCCGCGCCCTTCACCCGCGAGCCGTCGCCCACTACGTGCACCATGAATGGGCGGTGCAACTGGACGACGTGATGCAGCGCCGTAGCGGCTGGCATTATTGCGAACGCGAGTCCGCCGCCCGACGGGAGCAGGTCGCCGCTTGGATGGCCGGGGTCGCCAGCTAGTGGCGCGACCAATAACTTTCGTGACGTGTAGCTGCGAGCGCCAGCGAGTGGACCACCGGCGCGCTCCACTCGCTGGCGCTCGCCGCTACTTGTCACGCTACTTTGCGGTCGGCACACTAGTCCGCCGGCCAGTGCACCGCGGTGGTCCTCACGGGGATCGGCGTCGCCGCCATCGTGGGCCACGCGATTCGGACGACCCGGGCAATCCGGTCGATGCGCGGTGCGTCGATCAGGAGAGGATGGCCGCCCGGTTCCGACTTGTAGCCCGGAAAGAGTTCAGCCGAAGTGCTCCCGGGCGGCTGCGACCGTTCCCCTTGCCATGCGCAACATTTCTGTCCTCGCG